>Ga0209624_10000656_pt1 | contig 30374 bp, 27 predicted proteins | sample JacPinW_OM2H0_O1_FD_188565 | JGI IMG/M metagenome (GOLD analysis project Ga0209624, IMG submission 188565) | Forest soil microbial communities from Algoma, Ontario, Canada - Jack Pine, Ontario site 1_JW_OM2H0_O1 (SPAdes) (version 2) | ecosystem: Environmental > Terrestrial > Soil > Boreal...
CCTCGAGCGAGCTCTCTCCGGCCGCAGCGCAGAAGCTCAAGTCGATCGCCGACCAGTACCAGGGCGGCGCAAACAGCGTCGACTCCGCCAAGCTCGCCGCGCAGATCGCCCAAGAGTTTTCCGACCCGGCCAAACAGAGCTCAACCTTGCGAAGCCCGTTACTGGTGATGCCGTTCGCAGCGCCCGCGGCCGATGCGACGGCCAAGAAACTGGCCGATTCCACCTTCGCGCAGGTCTACGGCCGGCTCGCCATTTCCCACTCCGGACAGGTCGGGTTGTCCAAGGAACCGCAGCCTTCGTGCGATCTGACGGCGGCCGTGGCGCAGGGGCGCGCCCGCCATTCCACCTACGTGGTGTGCGGCGCCGTCGATCCTGTGGCATCCCCTCAGCTGCTGATCATCACGATCGCCACGATCGAGGATGAGGCCGTGCTGTGGTCGAAGTCATATCCTGTGGCAGACGCCGACCCGGCGAAGATCGCAGCCGAAGTCGACTCCAAAGTCCCGCCGCTCGAGAATGACTAGGCATGATCGGCCGGCACAGCGGCGTCACCGCCCCGGCGCAGCCTCGGAACGGCCGGCCAATTGGGGCTGCTGAGTTGAGTATCATGGCTCATCGTCGTCACGGAGGATGCAGGTGCGCACGCCGATTTCGCTGCTAGCCGTTCTCGCTCTTTCGGCCTGTGCAATCTCCCACTTACAGCCGCTGTCGATTTCTCTGGCATACAACAGCGCGAACCTCAGAAATTTGGGTTCCGTGGGCACTTTGTCCTGTGCCTCGCTTGCGCAGGTTAAGGTAGATGATGCGCGCACCCTCAAGACACTCGGTGTTCGGACCCTCGAGGGTAAGCCCGACACCGCCGAGGTCACCGCCAGCAGCGACGTCGTTTCCTGGGCGCACGACGGGCTGCAGAACGCCCTGACACTGAACGGTTTCAGTGTCAGCGGTCGCGGGCCGCAACTGCTGGTTTCGCTCGATTCCGTGCGCAGCACGGAGAATGCCTATCATCGCTCCAGCTACGATGCGCGCATCGCCCTGACCGCTCGACTGCAATCGAGCACGGGCAAAGCCTGCTGGCAGGGAACGGTCCAGGGCACGGCCCGCAACTACGGTTATGCGGGAAGTACCGAGAATTACCAGCAACTCCTCAACAGCGCGCTCGATGACGCGGACACGCAGCTGATCCAGTCAGCGGGCTTCAAGGATGCACTGTGCAAGTGCGCGGACTGAAGCTGAAGGTGCAGGCCGGGCAGCCGACGCAGCGGGGCGCCACCTGGCAGCGAGCGGCGTCGGTGGCCGCTGAAGCTACTTCTGCGGCGCTAAAGTCTTAGCCGGTTCGGCCGCATCGAGGGTGCGGATCAGACCCTCGAGGCGGCGCACGTTGGCGAATCGATCGGTCAGGATCAGCGAGTTGGTGTCCGGCACGGCAACCAGATGGCCGGCCTGCGGAACCATCGGGCGCAATAGCGGAACCAGCTGCGTCGCCGGCAGATTCTTGACCGCAATCACCTCGGTCACCCACTCCGATCCGGGACGCGTGTCGCCCGAGGTAATGGTGGGGAGCGCTTGCGCGCGTACCCGGCCGTCGGGAAGGATCCTCACGAGCTTCCCATCTTCCACCGCCACGTACCCGTACACGTCCAGCACGGTGAGAAGTTCGGGGTAGCTGAGCTCGGAAGGGTCTTGCCCCACCAGCACAACGCTCGCGTGCACCCTGGGATCGAGCACGGACTTCTTGCCCGTCTTCTTGGCGAGGATGGCGAGCAATCGTTCGATCGGCACGCCTGAGTCCGACGGCCGAGCGCTTTCGGTTGCAGGAGTCGGGCTGTCGGTCTGGCCCTGGGTCTGACCATCGCTCTGGCCCGCGGCGCTGGCCGCCGCGACCAGCAGATACGCAAGCGTTGCACGCAGCGCATTCTTCACACGAATCTCCGAGCGTTTTGCACGCACGCGATGCTGCCATCGTAGGCGCGTGAGGGCTCGAAGTCGACGCGCACTGACACTGGCGCGGGCCGCGCCGCACCCTGCGGCGGCTAAAGAGCAAGCGGCTGCGCAAGGTGGCGCCGGGCGACGCGCGTCCCCCGGCGCGCAATCCCCCGAGGTATCTGAAAGCCAGTTCCGTGAGGCCCGTCACGCTGCGCGTGTAGTGCCGAAGCATCGCAGGCCCCGGCGTGACGACGCTCACGGCGGTCATGCCCTACCCGTGTGCTCATGTCGTGTCCGCATCAGCACGAGCGCCTCAAGCGCGCGCGTGGTCGCTGCGGCGGCCCCGGGCTGCCGGGATTCACGCGAATACCAGGGGTGTCCGTAGTGCAGGGTCCGCGGCCAAATCTGTTCCTGATCGGCTCGATGAAATCGGGCACCAGCTACCTGCGCGACCTGTTGGCGGCGCACCCGTCGGTCTTCATGAGCCTGCCGAAGGAGCCGTGCCATTTCGCAGATCCGCAGGCGTTGCGAAGAGTGTGGACGCGGGCGTGGGCGCAGGGCTATTGGCGCAGCGTCGATCGGTATGTGAACCTGTTCGCCGCCGCCGGTGAGGCCACCGTGATCGGCGAGGCCAGCACCGTCTACACCCAGGCGCCAGTGTTTTCGCACGTCGCCGAACGGATCCTGGACTTCAATCCGAGCGCTCGCTTCATCTACATCATGCGTGACCCGGTGGAGCGCACCATCAGTCACTATTGGCACCGGGTCAGATGGTGGGGCGAGCATCGCAGCATGCTGTGGGCGATCCGCTCTGACCCGCACTACCGCGCCGTGAGTCACTACGCCTATCAGCTGAATGAATACCTGCGGCACGTCGGCCGCGAACGGATTTACACGCTGACGCACGAGGCGCTGCTGGCTGATCCGGCCGGACAATTGACTCGCCTGTACGCGTGGCTGGGCGTGGATGCGTCATTTCGGCCTCGCAACCTCGGTGTTCCCAACAACGTCCTGCCGGGCCTCATACAGCAGGTGCGCGGACTTGGGCTGCTGGATCGCTTCAGGCACACCGACACCTACCTCAACCTCGCGCGCCACGTGCCAGGCCCGCTGCGCCGCTTCGGATCCGTGCTCGCGACCCGGCCGGTGAGACCGACCGACGTTGACAGCTCTGCGGTCGCCGCGTTCTTGCGCCCGCAGCAGCAACTGCAGACCGAGCAACTGGGCACACTCCTCAAACGCAGCTTCCCCGAGTGGGAGACCCTGCATGCGCAGGACGAATCGGGTCTGGTTGCCGTGCGCGCCGCAGGCTGACTCTTGACCGCAGCGGGCCGCCGTAAGAGAGTGGATCGTTCGGTCGTGCGGGTGAGGGGAGGTAGGGGATGTCGCGTGCGGCACTGCCAGCGGTGCTTGGTTGCGTCCTGGCGGCCGGCGCGGCGCTGGCGGCGACGGCCACGGCGACTAGCGCCACGGGCAGTGACGGTGAATGGACGATGCCGTCCAAGGACTACGCCGCCTCGCGCTACAGCGCTCTTGGCGACATCACGGCGCACAACGCCAAATCGCTGCACCCGGTGTGGAGCTTCTCCACCGGCGTCCTCGGCGGGCACGAAGGACAGCCGCTCGTGGTCGGCGATACCATGTATGTGGTCACGCCCTGGCCCAACGTCCTCTACGCGTTCGACCTGAGCCGCGAGGGCTATCCGCTCAAGTGGAAATACCGCCCCGCGGTGAGCCCGAACGCGATCGGCGAGTCGTGTTGCGATACCGTCAACCGCGGCGCGTTCTACGCCGGCGGCAAGCTCATCTACAACCTGCTCGATGGTCAAACGGTCGCGGTCGATGCGCGCTCGGGACGCGAGCTGTGGAAGACGCAGGTGGCCGATGTGGCCAATGGTGAGACCATCACCATGGCCCCTCTGGTGGTCAAGGATCGCGTCATCGTCGGTGCCTCGGGCGGGGAGTTCGGCATCTACGGATGGGTGAAGGCTCTAGACCTCAACACCGGCAAGCTCGCCTGGACGGCCCACAACATGGGTCCGGACGCGGACATGCTCATCCATGCGGACACCTTCAGGCCACCCTACGACAAGGGAACCGACCTCGGTGTGCACAGCTGGGCCGAGGAGAGCTGGCGCACCGGCGGTGGCCCGGTGTGGGGATCGATGTCCTACGATGCCGACCTTGATCTGATCTACTACGGCACCGGCAATGCGGCGCCCTACAATCCTGAGCAGCGGGCGGGGGACAACAAATGGACGGCGAGCGTGCTGGCGCGCCGTCCCGAGGACGGCAGTCTCATCTGGGCCTACCAGTTCACCCCGCACGACAGCTGGGACTACGACTCCACCGGCGCGATGATCCTGGCAGATCTGACCATCGCGGGACGAGCGGTCAAGGCCCTGGTGCACTTCGACAAGAACGGCTTCGCATACACGCTCGATCGTGCCACCGGCAAGCTGCTGCTCGCCGCGACCTATGCGCCGGTGAACTGGGCGAGCTCGGTCGATCCTGCCAGCGGCCGCCCGGTGCTCGATCCTTCCAAGCAGACCGGGCTCTCCAAAGGCAACGTGAAGGGCGTGTGCCCGAGTCTGGAGGGCGGCGTGAGCCCCTCTTCACCGGCGGCGTACTCGCCGCGCACACATCTTTTCTACAGCTCCACCAACAACATGTGCATGGACTACGCGGCCTCGCACGCGACCCACCTGAAGGGGACGCCGTACGTGGGCGTCAACAGCCCCTATATGGCAGGACCCGGCGGCTACCTCGGTAGCTTCATGGCGTGGGACGCCGCAAGCGGCAAGAAGGTCTGGGAGAACAAGGAACCCTATCCGACCTGGAGCGGGGCGCTGGTGACCGCCGGTGACGTGGCCTTCTACGGCACGCTGGATGGCTGGTTCAAGTCAGTGGACGCGAAGAGCGGCAAGCTGCTGTCGAAATTCAAAGTCGGCTCGGGCGTGGTCGGCAATCCCATGACCTATCGTGCCCCCGACGGCAAGCAGTACGTCGCAGTCTACGCAGGCTTCGGCGGGGACTGGGCGCTGCTCTCGGGCGATACACGCTCGGATGACCCGGCCGACATACGCCCGCCGGCAGATTTCCTGAAGGACATCGCCCGCTACACGAGCCAGGGCGGCATCATCTGGATCTTCGGCTTGTAAGGCTTCGCTATGCGACACCTGCTCAGATCCCGGCGCACCACCGCTGCGCTGCTGTCCTGTTTCGCGCTGGCGGCCTGCGCCCGGCACCACGCGCCGCCCGCGGCAGTGGCCGTCGTACCCGGCATCGCCTACGAGGCACACGTGCCGGCCGGCGGTGTTGCGCCCAACGGCGCGACGCTGCGCAATCCACACGAGGGTGATGCGGCGGTCGCCAAGAACGGAGCGCTGCTGTTCACCACCATGAACTGCGACGGCTGCCACGGCGGGGATGCGGCCGGCTGGGTCGGGCCGAGTCTCGCCGACGGTCGCTGGCGCTATGGCGCGGCCGACGCCGAGGTCTTCAGCTCCATTTACTATGGACGGCCCAAGGGGATGCCGGCGTTTGGCGGTGCGCTGGGTGCGGAAGGGGTGTGGACCCTCATCACCTACCTGCGCTCATTGCCCGCGCCCAAGGATGAGCCGACGGAGTCGTGGGACGGGAACTGATCTTGCGCGGCTGAGGCTTGCGCGCGGATGGCCACGCTCAAGGGCACCGCCGGCCGCGTGACCCGGGACCGCGCGACAGTGCATAGTTGATGATATGGACCCCCTGAAGCCACACGTCCCCTTCGAACTCGCCGTTCCGATCAGTCCGGTCGATCATTTCCTGGGAGCGCAGCACGCCCCGGTGACCGTAGTCGAGTACGGCGACTTCGAGTGCCCCAACTGCAAGCAGGCCCAGCCGGCGGTGAAACTGCTGCTCGAGCGCTTCGCCGGCCGCGTGCAGGTCGTCTACCGCCACTTTCCGCTGGAGGAGGTGCATCCGCATGCCTTGCCTGCGGCCATGGCGGCGGAGTGCGCGGGTGGCCAGGACAAGTTCTGGTCGATGCACGATCTTTTGTACGCGAATCAGGATCACCTGGCGCCGAAGAACCTGCACGGCTACGCCGCCCAACTCGGGCTCGACATGGCGCGCTACACGGCCGAGATGGACGATGAGATCTACCTGCAGCGCGTGCGCGAGCATTTGCGCAGCGGGCTCGACAGCGGGGTGCGTGCGACCCCGACTTTCTTCATCAACGGTCGGATCCAGGACGTCTCGTTTGGCCTGCGGGCGCTGTTTGACGCGGTCGAGAGCAGCCTGCATCCGAAAAAGTAAATCAGGAGCGGCGCAGGATGGGCGTGCACGGACGATTCTCGGCGTTCATCGCGCTGGTCGGTGCCCTGGGCGCTCTTGAGGCCACCGGAGCGGACAACATGACCGGAACCCGCGGCGCTGCCGACAGCGGCGATCCTTATCTGTGGCTGGAGCAGGTTCATGGCGAGAAGCCGCTCGCCTGGGTGAAGGCCCAGAACGCAAAATCGACCGCCATCCTGCAGGCAGACCCTGACTATCAGAAGGACTACGACGCCATTCTCAAGGTGATGGATGCGACCGACCGCATCCCGTACGGCGACCTCGATCATCAATACGTGTTCAACTTCTGGCAGGATGCCGCCCGCCCCAAGGGGCTCTGGCGCCGCACCAGCGTTTCGGACTACGGCAACGCCGCGCCGGCCTGGGACGTGCTGTTGGATCTGGACAAACTCTCCGCGGACGAGCACGAGAACTGGGTGTGGAAGGGCGCCGAGTGCTCCCCGTCGCTGAAGCGCTGCCTGCTGCAGCTCTCGCGCGGGGGCGGCGATGCGGTGGTGGTACGAGAATTCGATCCGCACAGCAAGAGCTTCCTCAAGGATGGCTTCCAGCTCACGGAAGCGAAATCCTCGATCACCTACTTCGACGAGGATTCCGTGCTGTTCGGAACCGACTTCGGCAAGGGCTCGATGACGACCTCGGGCTACCCGCGCGTGGTGAAGCTCTGGAAGCGCGGTGACCCGATGGCCAACGCCCGCACCATCTACGAGGGCCGCGACAGCGACGTGGCATCAGCCGGGGTGGTGTTCCACCAGCCGAGCGGTACGATCGCCCTGGTCCAGCGCAACGTCGGCTTCTTCACCGCCGAATATCATGCCATCGGCGCAGAGCAGACGACGCGCCAGCTGCCGTTGCCGCTCGGCGCCGATCTGAAGGGCGCCCAGAGCGGCAGTCTGATTTTCACCCTGCGCGATGACTGGAGTTCGATCGGGCGACCCACCATCCCGAAGGGCTCCCTCATCGCGTACCGCCCGCACGGGGATGCGGTGACGGTGATGTACACGCCCGATGCCAAGAGCGCGATCGATGAGGTGTCGGCCGGGCGCGATGCCGTGTACGTCTCGCTGTATCACGACGTCACCGGCAGTATCCAGGCCTTTCGCGCCCGCGCCGACCACAGCTGGAGCGCCGCGGCGCTGCCGCTGCCGGCCGGCGGCTCGACGCACATCGTTTCCACCAACACCTACGGCCCCGAGGCGTTCTTTCGCTTCGAGAGCTTCATCGCTCCGACCACGCTGTATGCCGATCCGGGCGATGGGCACCCGATCGCGCTCAAGTCGTTGCCGGCACGTTTCGACGCCTCGAATCTCATGACCGAGCAGTTCTTCGCCACCTCCGCCGACGGCACGCGCATTCCCTACTTCGTGACGCGCCCGAAGAATCTGTCAGGACCTGCACCGACGGTGCTGTATGGCTACGGCGGGTTTGAAGTGTCCGAGACGCCGAGCTACTCGGCGAACTTCGGCATGCTGTGGCTGAGCCGGGGCGGAGTGTTCGTGCTCGCCAACATCCGCGGCGGCGGTGAATATGGCCCCGCCTGGCACCAGGCGGCATTGCTGGGAAACCGCCAGAAGGCCTACGACGACTTTCAGGCCGTGGCGCAGGATATCGAGAAGCGCGGCATCACCACGCCCCGGCAGCTGGGCATCATGGGCGGCTCGAACGGGGGCCTGCTGGTCAGTGCCAACATGGTGCAAAGGCCTGAGCTCTTTGGCGCGGTCGTCTGTCAGGTGCCCCTGATTGACATGATCCGCTACACGCACATCGGCGCCGGGGCTTCCTGGGAGGCCGAGTACGGCGATCCTGACAATGCCGCCGACCGCGCCTGGATCCTGAAATACTCTCCCTACCAGAACGTCGTGAAGGGCAGGAAGTATCCGCCGGTGCTGTTCGTCACCGCCACCAGCGATGATCGCGTCACTCCCGTGCACGCGCGCAAGATGGCGGCACGCATGGAGGCCCAGGGGCACGAGGTGCTTTTCTACGAGAACACCGACGGCGGCCATGCCGCCGCGGCCGATCACAAGCAGGCCGCCGAGATGTGGGCCTTAAGCTTCGTGTATCTGAAGCAAAAGCTCATGGGTCAGAAGAACTGAAAGATGGACGAGAAGATCAGATCCGGCGGTTGCCTGTGCGCCAGTGTGCGTTACGAGGTGCGCGGCCCATTGCGGCCGATCGTCATGTGCCACTGCCGCCAGTGTCAGCGCACCACCGGACACCTGATGGCGGCTACCGCTGCCCGGCACCGCGACTTTCGGCTGCTGTCCGCGCCTGAGCTCAGGTGGTACGCCTCCTCCGGCGGGGCCCGGCGCGGATTTTGCGCTCGCTGCGGATCGACCCTGTTCTGGGAGGCCACGGGCAAGGACTACCTGAGCATCGCCGCGGGAAGCCTCGATGATGCGAGCGGCCTGGCCATCGCCTGCCATATCTTCGTTGCGGACAAGGGCTCGTACTACCAGATCACTGACTCCGCGCCGCAGGTCATGGACAGCGCGTTCACGGTGCCGTGGTCCTGATCCTGCGTGATGCGGAGCGCAGCTCCGTCGCCTGGAAAAATGGCGGCGGACTGACCCGCGAGATCGCGGTGCACCCCGCGGGGAGCGACCTTACCAGCTTTGACTGGCGCGTGAGCCTTGCGCAGGTGCGTACGCCCGGCGCGTTCTCCTCCTTCCCGGGCGTGCAGCGACAGCTGGCCGTGCTCGAGGGCGTGCTGTCGCTGTCGATCGCAGGGGCGGCCGCGCTCGGCGTTTCACCGGCGAGCGCGCCGATCACTTTTGCAGGCGACGTGCCAGTGCATGGCACCCCCACGGGAGCGGTCACCGATCTCAATGTCATGACGCGGCGCGGGCGCTGCAGCGCGTGGCTGACGCGCTGCACGGCCGCGGAGCCTGCGCAACTGGCGCTGCAGGCAGGCACGACGCTAATCGTTGCGCTGTCACCGCTGATCCTGCGCGCCAACGGCACGCACTGGGACCTCTCGAGGCTGGATGCCGCCAGGGTCGAGGGCGCCCTGCAATGCGAGGTCGCCTCGCGCGAGGCCGCTCAGGGCGCACCGTTCTACCTTGCGCAAATCGTCGCGATGCCTGGCGCATGAGGCTTGCCTTCACGCACGAGCGGGTGCGCAGAGGCCGCAGGATTGCCGCCCTCCTGAGCGCGACGGCCGCCTCTGTATCCGACCCCCGCCCAGCGCTACGCTACGCCCGATAATGCTTCAGTGCCGGCGATGAACCGCGGCACATCAGCAAAGGAGCCTGCCCCATGCCTGACAGTCGCACGGTGCTCGTCACGGGGGCCTTCGGCGCGCTCGGCGGCGCGGTGGCGCGCAAATTCCTCGCCGAGGGTGCGCGCCTCGGGCTGATCGGTCGCGGCGCGGTTCCGGCCGAGCTGACGCGGGCCTTTCCGGCGCCTCACGTGCTCGAAGGTGGCATCGATCTGAGCGATCCTGCCGCCACCGCGGCGGCCGTGAAGAGGATCGCAGGCCCGCCGGGGACACTCGACGTGCTGGTGAACGTCGCGGGTGGCTTTCGCTTCCAGAGCCTCGCCGAGGGGGACGTGGACACTTGGCAACTGATGTTCGACATGAACCTCAAGACCGCCGTCGTCGCCTCGCGCGCCGTGCTGCCCTATCTTTTTTCCCGTGGCGGCGGCCGCATCATCAACATCGGCGCCGGCGCTGCGGCACGTGGGCATGCCGGCATGGGTGCCTACAGCGCGTCCAAGGCAGGCGTCGAACGCTTAAGCGAATCCTTGAGCGATGAACTGAAGGATCGCAACATCACCGTCAATACGGTGCTGCCGGGCACGATGGACACGGCCGCCAACCGCGCCGAGATGCCGGCGGCCGACATCACGCGCTGGGTGGCGCCGGAGGCGGTGGCGGACGTGGTCGCCTTTCTGGCCTCCGATGCGGCGCGTGCGGTCACCGGGGCGGCTATTCGGGTGTTCGGGCGCGGCTGAGTCGTGGCCTTTGGCGCGTACGTGATCGCGCCGGTCCCATTTGGATCACAGCGGCCGGCGCTTCGCTGTCAGGCTGCCCTGCGTCATCCTTGCAGGGAGCGAACGCGTGTCGTTTGCCACCGATCATCCTTATGTGCTGAGCGCGAGCTGCCCGAGCCGCATGGGCACCACCGCCGCGATCACCGGGTTTCTCGCCGCGCGGCGCTTCTACCTCATGGAGATGCACCAGTTCGACGACACGCTCTCGCAGCGCTTCTTCGTGCGCATCACCTTCTGCAGCGTGCAGGGCGAGCGCGCCGATCTGGGCCAGCTGCGCCGCGAGTTCGGGCCGCTGGCGCAGGCCGAGGAGCTGGAGTGGCGCATCCACGACAGCCGCGAGCGCACGCGCGTGCTCATCATGGTGTCCAACTTCGATCACTGCCTCGAGGATCTGCTCTACCGCCACCGCACCGGCGAGCTGAAGATGGAGATCACGGCGGTGGTCTCGAATCACGTGACGCTGCAGCCGACCGCCGCACGCCACAACCTGCCGTTTTTTCACCTGCCCGTCACGGCGAGCAACAAGCCCGAGCAGGAACGCAAGCTCCTCGAGCTGATCGACTCCACCCGCACCGAGCTCATCGTGCTGGCCCGCTACATGCAGATCCTCTCCGATGAGCTGTGCGGCAAGCTGCGCGGGCGCGCCATCAACATCCACCACTCGTTCCTGCCGGGTTTCAAGGGCGCCAAGCCCTACCACCAGGCGTACGACCGCGGCGTCAAGGTGATCGGTGCCACGGCGCACTACGTGACGCATGATCTGGACGAGGGCCCGATCATCGAGCAGATCGTCGAGCGCGTGGATCACGGCTACACGCCGGACATGCTGGTGGCGGCGGGGCGCGACTCGGAGCGGCGGGCGCTCTCCACCGCGGTGCGCTACGCGATCGAGCACCGCGTGTTTCTGAACGGGGGGCGTACCGTCGTCTTCAAGTGAGCGGGGCTCGTGGTATGGTGCGCAGCCTCGCAAGCTTCGAAGGCCACGATGCGCCAGCTTCCCCTCACACTCCTGTGCCTCCTGCTCGCCGCGGCGTGCGCCCGTGAGGGCGCCCCTTCCACACTCAACGCCGCGGATGCGGCATTCCAGGCCCAGCTGCAGGGGCAGATTCGAGATGCGAAGCCGGGCACGGTGATCCTGATTCCGCCCGGCACACATCCGCTCGAACACGCACTGACCGTGCGCTCGAACGGGGTGACGGTGCGCGGCGCAGGGATGGATCGCAGTATCCTGTCGTTCAAGGGCGCACCGGCCGCACCGGCTGCGATCCTGGTTGAGGGCAACGGCTTTGCGATCGACGGCCTCACGATCCAGGACAGCAGCGGGGACGGACTGGCGATCAAGGGCGACAACCTGGTCGTTCACGCCGTGCAGGTGGCCTGGACGCAGGGACCCAAAAGCGGCAATGGCGCCTACGGCATCCGCCTCGAGGCGGCGCACAACGCCCGCATCGAGGACAGCGCCGCCTACTCCGCCTCGGCGGCCGGAATCTATCTCGTCAAATCCGCCAACCTCATCGTCAGGCGCTGCCACATCGAGCAGAGCGTCACCGGAATTGCCGTAAGCGATGCGCAGGGCGCTGACATCCAGGACAGCATCATCACCGGCAACAGCACCGGCATTCTCATCGCCAACACGCCGGGTGCGGCCAAGGTCACCCCCTCTGCGCGCATCTTCGGCAACAAGGTCTACAAGAACAATCTGCCGCCCTTCGCCGCCGCCGGCAGCACATTCGCGGCCGTTCCTGCCGGCGCCGGCGTGGTGGTCAATTCCGGCGGCCAGCTCGAGATCTTCGATAACGACATCGCCAACAACCAGACGGCGAACCTGCTCATCTCGGCGTACTTCTTCGGCACTCCCGGCGGCAATGATGCCTCGGCACGCTCAATTTTCATCTACGGCAATCGTTTCTCCGGCGGCGGCGATGCCCCGCTGCCGGCGGATCTGAAGGTGCTCAGGGCGGCGAAGTTCGGGCCAACCGGTCGTCTGCCCGACATCGTCTGGGACGGCTATCAGGTAGGAGGGTCCGCGCAGCGCATCTGCATCGACAATGCGCTGGCCACGGTGCTCGATGCCGACGCGCCGCATGCCTATCAGAATCCCAACCCCGATCTGACGCCGTTCCGCTGCGAGCTGCCGAAGCTGCCGGCGGTGAGGCTGACGGCAGGCCCCTAGTGCGCAAGTCAGGTGGCGCGCAGGTGAAGCCCCGCCACGCTCGGGGCGATCAGGGGCGGGGAGGGACTGCCCTTGACCACCCCGAACCGCGTGCCGGTGTTCCAGTCACGCGTCGCCTGCTCCATCTCCTCTGCCCGCCGCGCCACGAAATTCCACCACAACAGGATGTCTTCCCCGAACGGCACGCCGCCGATGAGGATCATGCGGGCCGCCGAGCGGCAGCTCAGCTCGAGTTGTTCACGCCCGACGCCCAGGTACAAAAGCGTGCCCGGCAGCAGCGTTTGGCCGGCCACCTGCACTTCTCCGCTCAGAGTGAGCGCGGCGTGCTCGTACGAGCTCGTCACGGGCAAGCTGGCGGCGGCGGCCGCCGCGGCCTCCAGATCCACGGCCATGAGCGGGGAATAGACCTCCACCGGTGAGGTCCTGCCGAGCGCACTTCCGGCGAGCACCCGCGAGGTGAAGCCGCCGAGTTCAAGCAGCGGCAGGTCGGGGTGATTACGGAATGCGGGAGCACGATGTCGCTCCTCCTCGGGCAGCGCGATCCAAAGCTGCACCGCGTGCAGGCGTCCCGCCGCGGCAGCGGCACCGCGCGATCCGGTGGCGCTGTCCTCGGAGTGGGAGATCCCGCCGCCTGCGGTCATGAGATTCACCTGGCCGGGCGTGATCAGCTGCTCGTTCCCTAGGCTGTCGCGGTGCATGACCTCACCCTCGATCATCCACGTGAAGGTCTGCAGTCCGATGTGCGGATGCGGTCCGACGTGCAGGCCCGCGCCGGCGGCGATCTCAACCGGACCGGCGTGATCGAGGAAGCACCACGCGCCCACGGTGGGGCGGGTGCTGTTGGGCAGGGCGCGCCGGATCATGAGGCCGCCGCCGATCTCCTTGGGGCGCGCGGGGATTCGTTCGATCGTGCTCACGTCTTCAGCACCGCCTCGATGCGTCGGTCGGGCACCAGCCAGATGAGCGCCACCGCGACGTAGAGCGCGATCGCCATCCAGGGACGCACGAAGGCCAGCGGCACCGATAACAGATACAGCGCGATGGAGAGCTTGCCCTTGCGGTCCGCGCCGAGCGCCACGGCGAGGCGCGAGTCCGGCCCGTTCACCGCGATGATGACCTCCTGCAGGATGACGTAGTTCACGGCGGCGCCGAGCAGCACGATGCCGTACGCGGCGGTGGGCAGCGATTCAAAGCCTGCCTCATCGATCCAGCGGATGACGAAGGGTACCAGCGACAGCCAGAACAGCAGCGTGAGGTTCGCCCACAGCACCCGTCCGTTGACACGCTCGGTCACGTGCAGCATGTGGTGATGATTGTTCCAGAAAATCCCGACATTCACATAGCTCAGGAGGTAGGCGAGCAGCACCGGGACGTCCGCCTTCAGGGAGGCAAGCGTGCTCCCCTGCGGCACGTGGATCTCCAGCACCATGATGGTGATGATGATCGCGACGACACCGTCGGTGAAGGCCTCCAGGCGTGCCGGGCTCATGACGAAGATCCTAGGTGCATTTCCCAGTGTAACTCATTATGAAATATGAGGAATACTGACCCGCATGGTCCACCGGACGGGTCGCTCCGCTGCGCGGTGCTAAGCTTTCCCTCGTCGGGGGCGAGGGGGACTGCCGATGAGCAACAGCGACACGTTCATCGCACTGCGCGAGCAGTTGCTGCGCACCCGCGAGGACTGGGCGCTCGCCAAGCGCGAGTTCCGCTGGCCGGCCTTCGAGAATTTCAACTGGGTGCGCGATTACTTCGATGTGATCGCCGCTGACAACGAGGCTTGCGCCCTGCGCATGGTCGACAACGCCAGGGCGGATGAGAGCGTGTCGTACGCCCGCATGGCGCGCCGCTCCAGGCAGGTCGCCTCCTTCCTCGCCGCCCACGGTGTCCGGCGGGGTGATCGCCTCCTGATCATGCTGCCCAACTGCGTGCCGCTGTGGGAGACGATGCTGGCGGCGATCCGCATGGGCGCGGTGATCATTCCGGCGAGCACGCTGCTCGAGCGCGATGATCTCACCGATCGACTGCAGCGCGGGCAGGTGAAGGCGGTCATCACGCAGACGCAGCTCGCGGCACGCTTCAGCGGCCTGCCGGGGGCGCCGGTGCGCATCGCCGTGGGTCAAAGGGCGCCGGGCTGGATCGCGTTCGAGGACTCCGCCGCCGCCTCCGACACCTTCCCGGCCGCCGACACGCGCGCCGAGGAACTGCTGTTGCTGTACTTCACCTCGGGCACGACCGCGCGCCCGAAGCTCGTGGCGCACACGCACGTGAGCTACCCGATCGGGCATCTGTCGACCCTGTACTGGATCGGACTGACGCCGAAGGACGTGCATCTGAACTTAAGCTCGCCGGGCTGGGCCAAGCACGCCTGGTCGTGCTTCTTTGCGCCCTGGAACGCGCAGGCCACGGTGCTGGCCTACCACTACGAGCGCTTCGAGGCGCGTGCGCTCTTGGACAAGCTGGTGAGCTGCGGCGTCACCACTTTCTGTGCCCCGCCCACGGTGTGGCGGCTGCTCATCCAGCATGACCTGAGTGCCTGGCGGGTCAACCTGCGCGAACTGGTCAGCGCCGGCGAACCGCTCAATCCCGAAGTCATCGCCCGGGTGAAGGAAGCCTGGGGACTCACCATCCGCGACGGTTTCGGGCAGACCGAGACGACCGCCGCGGTGGGCAACCCTCCCGGGCAGCCGGTCAAGCCCGGTTCCATGGGCCGGCCGCTGCCGGGCTACGAGGTGGTGCTGCTCGATCTTGCGGGCCGCGAAGCCGACGAGGGTGAGATGTGCCTCAGTCTTAAGTCGCGCCCGCTCGCGCTCATGCAGTCGTACCTGGAGGACTCCGGGCGCACCGCGAGCCCCATGAGCGAGGGCTACTACCATACCGGCGATGTGGCCGCGCGGGATGAGGAGGGTTATCTCACCTACGTCGGTCGCATGGACGATGTCTTCAAGTCCTCCGACTACCGCATCAGTCCGTTTGAACTCGAGAGCGTGCTCATCGAGCACTCAGCCGTCGCTGAGGCGGCGGTGGTCCCCAGTCCCGATGCCCGGCGCCTGTCGGTGCCCAAGGCGTTCGTGGTGCTGAGCGCGGGTGCCCTCGCCGATGCGGCCACCGCAGCTTCGATCATGAAGCATGTGCGCGAGCGCGTGTCGCCGTACATGCGCATCCGGCGTCTGGAGTTCTCAAGCCTGCCCAAGACCATTTCCGGCAAGATCCGGCGCGTGGAACTTCGAGCGCTGGAGCAGGCGCGCGGGCCGGATCAGGCGCGACGGCCGCAGGAGTTCTGGGAAGAGGATCTGCGCGACATCGCTGCCGGCTAGGGGTGTGTGGCGGGTGGTTTATGATGGCCGCCTATGATCGATCCTGCCGTCGGCGCACTTCTGGCCGGAGCCTTCGCGCTGCTGTTCGCCAGCGCCTCGCTGCACAAGCTTCTTGACCTTAAGGGCTTTTCGCAAGTGTTCGCGGCCTACCGGCTGGTGCCGCGCGCCCTGGCGCGGGCCGCCTTCCTGGTGCCGCTGCTCGAGCTTCTCATCGGGCTGGGACTGCTCGCCGGGGCGGCGCGCGCGGGAGCCGCGGCCGCAGGAGCGGTGCTGCTCACCGGCTACGGCGGCGCGGTCGCGATCAATCTCGCGCGCGGCAGGCGCGAGCTGACCTGCGGCTGCGGCGGACCGAACGACAAGCGCCCGATCGCTGCGTGGATGGTCTGGCGCAATCTTGCCCTGGCGCTGACGCTGCTGATCGTGGGCCTGCCGTGGGCGTTACGTCCCCTGACTGCCTCCGATGCTCTCACCATCGGTGCCGGCACGGCGGTGGCGGCACTCTTATATATGAGCCTCGATACGCTTCTCGGGCGGGTGGCGCCGCGCGCGGCGCTGATGCGGGACTCCCCGTGACCACACTCGCCATCTCCAACGCGGTGCTGTGGGTGCTGGTGCTGGTGCTGGCCGCCGTGGTGCTGGCCCTGGTGAGACAGGTGGGCGTGCTGCACGAGCGGATCGCGCCTGCCGGCGCGCTCATGCTCGGGCGGGGACTGACCGTGGGCGAGGCGGCACCGGCCCTGGAAGTGGCGGACCTCGAGGGACATACGCTGAGTCTCGGCAGCGCGCGCAGCGATGGTCGCAGCACGCTGCTGCTGTTCGTATCGCCGAGCTGTCCGGTCTGCAAGGCCTTGCTTCCGGCCGTCACCTCCAGCCGCAACGATGAGCGCGCGTGGCTGGACGTGATCCTGGCCAGTGACGGCGACAGTACCGAGCAGCGCGAGTTCGTGCGGGCCCACGGGCTCGAGGGCATCCCGTACGTGGTATCCGCAGCCCTGGGCCTTGCCTACCAGGTGAGCCGCCTGCCGTTTGCGGCACTCATGGACGAGAAGGGAATTGTGCGCGCGCGGGGTCTGGTCAACTCGCGCGAGCATCTGGAGAGTCTGTTCGAGGCCAAACGCCTCGGCGTGGCATCGCTGCAGGAGTATTTTTCCGGCGCACTATGAGGAACGAGATGGACAAAACAGTCTTAGGGATCATCGAGGACTACGAAGCGCGCGCCCGGCGCGAGGAGCAGCTCATGAGCTCGCTGTCCGATGAGGACATGCGGCGCCGGCTCGATGAGATGCTGCTGCCGGTCGGCCGCGCGGCCGGCACGCTGATGAACCTGATCATCAAGGAGAGCGAGGCGAAGCGGATCCTCGAGGTCGGCAGTTCCTATGGCTACTCCACCACCTGGCTTGCGGAAGCGGCGCGCGCAACTTCCGGCAAGGTGACCTCCCTTGAGCTCAAGGTCGAGAAGACCGAGTACGCGCGCGCGCAGCTGGCACGCGCCGGGCTGAACGGTTACGTCGAGTTTCACATCGGCGATGCGCTCGCCTCGCTGGCCAAGCTCCCCGGACCGTTCGATTTCGTGCTCATCGACCTGTGGAAGGACCTGTATGTGCCGGTGTTCGACCTGCTGCATCCGAAGCTGGCGCAGGGCGCCATCGTCATTGCCGACAACATGCTGTACCCCGACAGCGCGCGCGTGCACGCGCGCGCCTACCGTGAGCGGGTACGCGCCGCCAGGGACATGACCACAGTATTGCTGAATGTCGGCAACGGACTTGAGGTCAGCCGCTACCAGTAAGGGCAATCTCCACGCGCTTGTTGTGCTTGCCTTCGCTTCTGATCTTGAGCACCCGTATTCCTTCGATTTCGGCGATGTCGGCGACGTGGGTGCCCCCGCACGGCTGCAGATCGATGCCGGGGATCTTCAAAAGCCGCACGCGCCCGGCGCCGCGCGGCGGCTGCACGCTCATGGTCTTCACCAGATCCGGCTGTGCGTCGAGCTCGGCATCGCTGATCCACACCGTTTCGGTCGCGGCCCCGGCGCTGATGAGCGCATTCGTTTCGCGCTCGATCCGCTCGGCGTTCAGCTGCGCGAGCTCGATGTCGAAATCCAGCCGCGCCTTGTCCGGGACGATGTTGCCGCCGGTGACGGGCGCGGTAATGACGCACGACATCAGGTGCAGCGCCGTGTGCAGACGCATCAGGCGGTAGCGGCGCGGCCAGTCGATCTCGAGCGTGACCTCCTCGCCCGGCTCAAGGGCCGCCGCGCCGGGTGCGGGAACGTGCACGATCCGATCGGCTCCCTCGCCCTTTCTGGTATCTGCGATCATCACCCGGGCACCGTCGGCGCGCACCAGTGCACCGGCATCGCCGGCCTGGCCGCCCCCCAAGGGGTAGAAGATCGTGCGCTCGAGCTCGATGCCCCGCTCGCTCACCGCCAGCACGCGCGCCGTCGCGGTGCGCAGGTACGCATCGTCGCGGAACAGTAATTCAGTGGCCATGCTTTAAGGGTCCCCGTGTGAGATAGAATTCATCTGAGACTATGGCCGCCTACGCTTTTCGCATCGTCAATGTCTTCACCCAGGGGCGCACCCCGCTCAGCGGCAATCCCCTGTGCGTGGTCGAGAAGGCGCAGGCGCTCGACGCGACAAGAATGCAGGCCCTGGCGCTGCAGTTCAATCTGTCGGAAACGACCTTCATCCTGCCCTCGGATCGTGCCAGCGCGAAGGTGAGAATCTTCACGCCCGGTTACGAGATGCCCTTTGCCGGGCATCCGACGCTTGGCACGGCACACGTGTGCCGCGCGCTCGGTCTGGGCGGCGATAAGCTGACACTGGAAATGGCGGCCGGGATCATACCGGTGCAAGCCCTGGGCGATCGCTGGACGTTGCAGGCGAGAGCCCCGACCTGGCGCGAGGTCGAGGAACCGCGACTGACGGTGGCCGGCACGCTGGGCCTCGAAGAACGCGACCTCGCCGAGCGTCCGCTGTGGGTCAATGCCGGCATGGAACAGCTCATCGTGCCCCTGGCGAGTGAGGCGGCGGTACGACGTGTGCGCGTGCGTGCGGAGCTGCTGGGCCAGTTCAAGAGCTACGACGGGCACAGCCAGGCTTACGTGTTCGCGCGCAGCGGCACTTCGCTGCTGGCGCGCTTCTTCTTCCCGCAGGGGAGCGCGGTCCTCGAGGATCCTGCCACCGGGTCAGCGACGGCGAATCTTGGCGGCTGGTGTCTTGCGATGCGTTACACGCTGCCGTTCGAGTTCGACATCTCGCAGGGAGAGTTCGTCGGCCGTCCCTCGGCGCTGCGGCTGCGCGTGGACGCAAAGTCGCAGGTCTACGTGAGCGGGGAGGTCATCGAGATCGGTCGGGGCACCATTCACCTTTAGAGTCGCCCGCGCGGCGGGCGGGCTCAGATCCCGGCGAGGAGCCTGCCGGGATTGAAAATCCCCGCCGGGTCAAAGCGCTCCTTCAGCCGGCGGTGCAGATCGGCGACAGCCGGCGTCAGCGGGTGAAAACGTCCGCCGGTGTTGGCGCCCCGCCAGCCAAGCGCCGTGCCGCCTGCGGCGAGGGCGATCTCACGCACCGGCGTCTCTGCGGGCAGGTTGGCGTACCAGCGCACCGCGCCGCCCCAGTCGATCAACGGTTCGCCCGGCAACGGCAGCCGCGCAGTGGCCGCCGGGACCGAGAGGCGCCACAACGAATCGCTGGCAAAGATAGCCAGGCGACAGTGGCGCACGTCATCCCAGAAGGTTTCGGCCTCGGCGGCGGGAAGCTTTTCCCCGCCGATGCGCTCGCAGGCGGCGCGCACCGCCGGTGGCGCGCCGGAGAGGCGCAGCCACGCGCTTGCCTGCCACCAGGCCGCGCCGGAAAGTGGCAGCGGCAAGGCCGCCCAGCGATTAAAGGCTTCCACCGCCTCCGTGGCCGGCAGCTCCAGGCGCAGCGTTTCTTCCAGGCGCGGGCGCGGCATGACCTTGAGAGAGACCTCGGTGATCACGCCCAGAATTCCGAGCGAGCCGCACAGCAGACGCGAGACATCGAAGCCGGCGACGTTCTTCATCACCTGGCCGCCGAAGCGCAAGTGTTCCCCCTGTGCGGTGAGCAGTCGCGTCCCCAGCACGAAGTCGCGCGCCGCGCCCGCATACGGGCGACGCGGTCCGGACAGCCCCGCGGCGATCACGCCGCCGAGGGTTGTGGCCGCACCGAAGGCGGGCGGCTCGAAGGCGAGGAACTGATGGTGCGTGCCGAGCGCGGCTTCCAGTTCCGACAGCGGCGTGCCGCAGCGGGCGGTGATGACGAGCTCGGAGGGCTCGTAGTCCACGATGCCGCGAAAGGCGCCTAACTCCAGCACCTCCCCGGCCAGCGACTCGCCGTAGAAATCCTTGCTGCCCGAGCCTTTCAGGCGCAGCCCCTGCTGGGCAAGCGCTGCCGCGCGGATGCGCTCGGTGAGCTCGCCCAGAATCGCCTCCTCGCCGCCTGCGCCCATGGCTCCTTCAGAATCGCGGCAGATCGGCGTGCGGCAGCGCGCCGCCGTGCACATGCATCTTGCCGAACTCCGCGCAGCGCTGCAGCGTCGGGATGAGCTTGCCCGGGTTCAGAAGTCCGGCCGGATCGAACGCTTGCTTGACGGCGAAGAAGGCGGCGCGCTCGGCCGGGGAAAACTGCACGCACATCGAATTGATCTTCTCGATCCCGACGCCGTGCTCGCCGGTGATGGTTCCACCGACCCTGACGCACAGTTCGAGAATTTCAGCTCCAAAGCGGTCGGCCCGCTCCCAGGAGCCCGGCTCGTTGGAGTCGAACATGATGACCGGGTGCAGGTTGCCATCGCCGGCGTGGAACACGTTGAGCGTCTGCAGCCCGTAACGCCCCTCCATCTCCCCGATCGCTTCCAGCACCTTACCGACCACCTTGCGCGGAATAGTCCCGTCCATGCAGTAATAATCGGGCGACATGCGTCCGGCGGCGGGGAAGGCGTTCTTGCGTCCGGACCACAGGCGCGCCCGCTCGGCCTCCGAGGTCGATCGATGCAGCGCGCTCGCGCCGCAGGCGAGCAGCACGCGCTCGATGTCCGCGATCTGGTCGCTGACCTCCTCGCGCGCACCGTCCGATTCGACCAGCAGGATGGCCGCGGCGCTTAAGTCATAGCCTGCGTGCACGAACGGCTCGACCGCAACCGTGGTCTTTCGATCCATCATCTCGAGCGCCGCCGGGATGATGCCCTCCGCGATGATCGCGGCGACCGCATCGGCGGCGTCGTGGACATTGGTGAAGGAGGCCGCCACCAGTTGTGCGCACGGCGGGCGCGGGATGAGCTTCACGGTCACTTCCGTGACGATCATCAAGAGCCCCTCCGAGCCGATCGTGAGTGCCAGCAGGTCCAGCCCCGGTGCATCCAGCGCGCGCTGGCCGCCCAGCTCGATGCGCTCGCCGGCAATGGTGTAACCGCGCACGCCGAGCACGTTGTGCACCGTCAGCCCGTACTTCAGGCAGTGCACCCCGCCTGAGTTCTCGGCGACGTTGCCGCCGATGGAGCAGGCGACCTGCGAGGAGGGGTCCGGGGCGTAATACAGGGCGAAAACTGCGGCGGCTTCTGAGATCTTAAGATTCGCCACGCCCGGCTCCAGGCGCGCGATGCGATTGACGGGATCTACCTCCAGGATCCGGTTCATTCTCGCGCACGACAGCAGCACGCCCTGCGCGTGCGGAGTCGCACCGCCGGAAAGCCCGGTGCCTGAGCCGCGCGCCACCACCGGCACGTTCAGCCGGCTGCAGGTCAGCAGCACCCGCCGTACCTCCTCTTCCGTGCGCGGCAGCGCGACGATGGGTGCCAGCGAGCGAAAGGCCGTGAGTGCATCGCACTCGTACGGCCGGCATTCCTCCTCGCCCGACAGCACGCCGTCGGCGGGCAGGACCGCACGCAGCGCCGCGGCGATGTCAGGGTGGGGCATGAGGACATCGTAGCGCATTGCCCCACGCGGCTGTCGCTCCTGCGCATCTGCTAGGCTTGCGCACTTAAAGCGCGCTTCCAAGCGCGCGCAGAGGGCCTAGCAATGCGTGTCATGCGCCGCACCGTCGCAGTCGCGGGTCTCACGCTCCTCGCCTGGGGGCTCACGAGCGCGCAGACGCCGCCCCTGAAACCGGATGTGCCGGCCACCTTCACCCCGCCTGGTGGGGAGTGGGATTACCTCAAGCGCGAGGTCATGATTCCGATGCGCGACGGGGTGAAGCTGCACACCGTCATCGTCATTCCGAAAGGCGCGCACGGGGCTCCCATCATCCTCACCCGCACGCCCTACGAGGCCTCCAAGCGCGCCGAGCAGATCGTAAGCTCGCACATGCTGGCAACCCTGCCGATGGGCGATGAGGTGTTCGTGCCGGAAGGCTATATCCGCGTGTTCCAGGACGTGCGCGGCAAGTACGGCTCGGAAGGCGACTACGTGATGACGCGCCCGCTGCGCGGGCCGCTCAATGACAGTCCCGTGGATCATTCCACCGATGCCTACGACACCATCGACTGGCTGGTGAAGAACGTGCCGGAATCCAACGGCAAGGTCGGCATGATCGGCTCCTCCTACGAGGGCTTCACCGTGCTGATGGCGCTCGTGAATCCGCACCCGGCGCTCAAGGCCGCCGTTCCGATGAGCCCGATGGTCGATGGCTGGAAGGGCGATGACTGGTTCCACAACGGCGCCTTCCGCCAGACCAACTTCGATTACATCTACGGACAGACCACGGCGCGCGCCGAGGGCAAGGTCATTCCGCGCGGCGCCTACGATGATTACCAGCTGTTTCTTGCCAGCGGCTCGGCCGGGGATTTCGCGCATCGCTTTGGCATCGACGCGCTGCCTTTCTTTCAGAAAGTCGCCGAGCACCCGGCCTATGACGAGTTCTGGCAGGGGCAGGCGCTCGATCAGATTCTGGGCAAGCTGCCGCTCGCGGTACCGACGATGTACGTGACGAGTCTTTGGGACCAGGAGGACATGTACGGCGGCATTCATACCTATGAGGCCACCGAGCCGAAGGATGCCAGCCACGACCGCAACTTCCTGGTGCTCGGACCCTGGCGCCACAGCGGTGTCAACTACGATGGCACCACGCTTGGGCCGCTGAAATTCGAGGGCAACACCGCGCTGCAGTTTCGCCGCGATGTCATGCAGCCGTTCCTCGATGAGCACCTGAAGGACGGCGCGCCGAAGGCCAACACGCCAGCGGTGTTCGTATTCGAGACCGGCACCAATGTGTGGCGGCGCCTGCCGTCCTGGCCGCTTTCCTGCGAAGAGGGGTGTCCGTCCAAGCCGCAGCCGCTGTACCTGCAGCCAGGATCTGGTCTGAAGCTGGGCGTGCTTCCTAAGGGCAGCAGCTCATTCGACGAGTACGTCTCCGATCCAGCCAAGCCGGTGCCCTACATCCCCCGTCCGGTGCATTTCGAGGATCGCACCGCCTGGCAGCGCTGGCTGGTGAGCGATCAGCGCGCGGTGGCCGACCGGACCGATGTCCTCGCCTACACCTCTGAAGTGCTGACCGCACCTTTGCATATCGGCGGGGCGCCCATGGTCAACCTTTTGGCCTCGACCAGCGGCACCGACACTGACTGGGTCGTGAAGCTGATCGATGTGTACCCGGATGAAGTGCCCTCCGATGCGCCGATGGGCGGCTACCAGCTGGCGGTGGCGATGGATATCTTCCGCGGCCGCTACCGCGAGAGCCTCTCGCACCCGAGCGCGATTGCCGCCGGCAAGGTGCAGCGTTACCGCTTTGCACTGCCGCACGTGAACCACGTGTTCCTGCCCGGCCACCGCATCATGGTGCAGATCCAGTCCAGCTGGTTCCCGCTTTATGACAGGAATCCGCAGACCTACGTGGACAACATCTTCTTCGCGAAGCCGGCTGACTACCGCAAAGCGACGCAGCGGGTGTATCACGGCGCTGACGCTGCAACCTTCATCGACCTGCCGGTGGTCGCCAGGCCCTGAAAGTGGCGCTGCCGGAGAAGTGCATGCCGCAAACCGGCCAGTTGCCGCCGTGAGCGGTGACCCATAATGGGGCAGGAGCCGCCCAGGACACCCCTCATGGACCAGCAGCAGTCGAGCCCGCCGGCGCGCGCCCGGCGTCCGAGCGGCCGTGACGCCAAGATCGCCGCGCGCACCGCGCGCAGCCAGGCGTTCGTCCCCTACATCACGCGCCAGATCCCCTACTACGAAGTGCTCGGCAACGAGGGGCTCGAGCTTTTGGAGCACAACGCCGACACCATCCTCGAAGAGATCGGCATCGATTTCCGCGACGATGCTGAGTCGCTCGCGCTGTGGAAGGAGGCCGGTGCCGATGTGCAGGGCGAGCGCGTGCGCTTTCCGCGCGGCATGTGCCGCACGATCGTGCGCCGCTCGGCGCCCAAGGAATTCACTCAGTTCGCCCGCAATCCTGCCCACAACGTCGTGATCGGCGGCAACCGCACGGTGTTCGCGCCCGCCTATGGCTCCCCGTTCGTGCGCAATCTGGATGACGGGCGGCGCTACGCCAGGATCGAGGACTTTCGCAACTTCGTGAAGCTCGCCTACCTTGCGACCTCGCTGCACCACTCCGGCGGCACCATCTGCGAGCCGGTCGATCTGCCGGTCAACAAGCGGCATTTCGACATGGTGTACAGCCACATGAAGTACAGCGACAAGCCGTACATGGGCTCCGTGACGGCTCCCGAGCGCGCCCAGGACACCGTCGAGATGACGAAGATTCTGTTCGGCGATAACTACATCGATCCTGCCACCGGCAGGCCCCGCACCTGCATCATCAGCCTGATCAACGCCAACTCGCCTTTGACCTGGGACGCGACCATGCTCGGGGCGCTGAAAACCTACGCCCGCGCCAACCAGGCCACCATCGTCACGCCGTTCATCCTCGCCGGCGCCATGTCACCGGTGACGGTGGCCGGAACGGCCGCGCAGACGCTCGCCGAGTCACTCGCCGGCATGGCGCTGGCGCAGCTGGTGAATCCGGGTGCACCGGTGGTGTTCGGCAGCTTTGCCTCATCCCTTTCCATGCAGTCGGGCGCGCCGACCTTCGGCACTCCCGAGCCTGCCCTGGTGCTCTACGTCATGGCCGCTTTGGCACGGCGGCTGGGCGTGCCGTTTCGCTCCGGCGGTTCGCTGTGTGCGTCCAAGATCCCGGACGCGCAGGCCGCTTACGAGTCGGCCAATACCCTGATCCCGACCTGTCTTGGCGGCGTGAACTTCGTGCTGCACACAGCCGGCTGGCTCGAGGGAGGCCTCTCGATGGGCTATGAAAAGTTCGTCATGGACACCGACCAGGCGGGGATGATGCATACGCTGCTGGCGGGCGTGGACCTGAGCGAGAACGGTCAGGCGCTCGATGCCATCCGCGAGGTCGGCCCGGGCAAGCACTTCCTCGGCTGCGCGCACACGCAGGCGAATTTCCAGACCGCGTTCTATCGCTCGCCGCTCGCGGACAACAACAGTGTCGAGCAGTGGGAAGCGGAAGGCGCCAAGGACATGACCCAGCGCGCCAACGCGCTTTGGAAGAAGCAGCTCGCCGAATACGAGGCACCCGCGCTCGATCCTTCCGTGGACGAGGCGCTGCTCGACTACATGAACCGGCGCAAGGCCTCGTTCGCGGACTCCAACGTCTGAAGTGTCGGCTGCGGCTGCGGAGGGTGCGGGTCAGATCTCCAGCTCCACGCCGATCTCCATGACCTGAGGTACCGGGATCTTGAAATAGGCCGCGGGGCGTTGGGCGTTGCGATGCATGAGGGCGAACAGCGATTCACGCCAGCGTGACATCAGCGGACTTTGACCCAGGGGAATGATGGTCTCGCGCCCGGTGTAGTAGGTCACCGTGGCAGGTTCCGCGAACTTGATCTTGCCCTGCGCTGCCGCCGTCATGAGTCCCTGCGGCACGTCCGGATATTCCATGAACCCAAAGCGCAGCTCCACGCGCGTGAGGCCCTCGCCCACCTCGGTGACGGTGGCGCGCTCGGTCTCGGCTACGCGCGGGATCTCGGCGATCGCGACCGCCACCAGCAAGAGCTCCCGGTGCAGCACACGGTTGTGGCGCACATTGGCCGTCAAGGCCAGCGGCACGCCCTGCGTCAGCCGCCCGAGCACCACCGCCGCGCCCGGCAGTCGGGTGGGGGGATCGGCCTTCACGTAGGCCAGGAACTGCGGCAGCGTCTGGCGCATCACCAGGCGCACCGCGTCCATGATCTGCTCGCCCTTGCGCCAGGTGAGCATGAGGAAGGAGACGATGAAGGCGATCAGCAGGGGGAACCAGCCGCCGTCGAGGAGCTTGGTCGAGGTGGAGGCGAAGAACAATAGATCGAGCGCCAGCAGGCTGCCGTTGACCAGTGCGACCACCCAGACGTTGACCTTCCATTGCAGCGCGACGAAGGTGGCCATCATGGTGGTGATGGCCATGAGCAGCGACACGGCGATGCCGAAGGCCCCCGCCAGCGCGTCCGCGGAGCGAAAACCCACCACCGCCGTCAGTGTGGCGACCATCAGCAACCAGTTGACGAGCGGCACATAGATCTGCCCGATCTCCGTGCGCGCGGTGTGGATCACGTCCATGCGCGGCAGGAAGCCCAGGCGCACGGCCTGCTCGGTCATGGAATACGCCCCGGAGATGATCGACTGCGAGGCGATCACGGTGGCCACCGTTGCCAGCACGACCAGCGGGTAATGCGCCCATTGCGGGGCAAGTTCGTAGAACGGGCTTTCGATCGCACTCGGCCGGGCGAGCAGCAGTGCCCCCTGGCCGAAGTAGCTTAAGGTGAGTGCCGGCAGCGCCACGGTGAACCAGGCGAGGCGGATCGGCCGCGGACCGAAGTGTCCCATGTCGGCATAAAAGGCCTCGCCCCCCGTCACGGCCAGAAACGCACCGCCGATCACCGCAAACGCCAAGGGTCCCGCATGCAAGAGATAAGTGATGGCCGGCAGGGGACTGAGGGCGGCGAGGATCGCGGGCGCCTTCACGATGCCGACCACGCCCAGGATCGCGATGACGATGAACCACAGCAGCATGACCGGCCCGAACAGGCGGCCGACGAACTGCGTGCCCTTGCGTTGGATCATGAACAGACCCAACAGGATCACCACCGTGAGCGGTACCACCAGGCGCCCGAGCTGCGGGGCGTACACCTTGAGCCCCTCGACCGCGCTCAACACCGAGATCGCCGGTGTGATGGCCCCATCGCCATAGAGCAGTGTCGCGCCGATGAGGCCGATGACCACCATGGCGGCGCGACGGCGGCTGTGGCGCGCGCGCTGCGGGCTCACCAGGGCGAGCAGTGCGAGGATGCCGCCCTCGCCGTGATTGTCAGCACGCATGATCAGGATGGCGTACTTGATCGAGATGACGATGATCAGCGACCAGAAAATCAGCGAGACCACGCCCAGTACCGCCGCCGGCGCGACCGCGCCGACCGGGGTGGCCGCCTTGGCTGCGGTATTGAGGGTGTAGAGGGGGCTCGTGCCGATGTCACCGAACACCACGCCCATGCAGAAGAGGGAAGCGGGCGCGAGCGCCTGGCCGGATTTGCTGCTGGTCATGGAGCGCCCCTGAGCAGGAGAATGGAGTAGCCGATACCGACATACGAGCGCGGCGCGGCGTCTGACAGACCGACCGCCGCATGCAGGTCGATCTGCTGATGCGGCGTGAGCTTGTAGGAGGTGCCCACATGCAAAAGCGGCCGCGAGCCGCCGCGTTCGGGAAAATCGGCGGCATATTCAAGGAAGGCGTCCCACGGCGCCGTCAGCTGCCGATCGATGAGCACGGTCGCCTCGCCGGTGGCATCGCGCCGCGCGGCGAGCGTCGGCCAGTAGACGGCGAACTGGCCGGCCACGCTCCAACCGGCCGGCAGGCTGTGCGACCAGGGCAACTGCACGCCCGGATCATAGCCGTGACTGGTCAGGCTCTGCGCCCCGGTCGGCAGACTCACAAAGGCGACCAGGGATACGTCAAACCCAGCGGCCGGCCCGAGCTGTTGTTTCACGCCGATGGCGCTGTCGCCGAAGCCGGACGCGCTGCCGAGCGAGGCCGGCAGGTTGTGGTAGTAGTCCGGGACCGTCAGGCGCAGCTCGGTCTTGTCGAAGAGTCCATAGCGCAGCAGCGTCTCGGGAAAGTCCAGCGCGTAGCGCCCGTCGCTGTCGGTGGCCTGCACGCCGTTTTCCAGCTGCAGGGCGCCTGCGGGCACGACGACGCTCGAGTCGGTGACCGCCGGGCGATCGGTGTTGATGGTGACATCGGAGTCGGCAGCGCTCGGGCGGGGTCGCGCGAGGAGGGCCAACAGCAGGGCGACAGCAAAGCCTGAGCCGACATGGCGCATCAGCGGCTGACAATAGCCGAAATCGAATCAGCGCGTCACCGGGTGGTCCGCCTCACGCGCGGCTCCTCAGCTGCCGGCGCGGCGCCGCGCTCGTACCCCGACGCGTGGCGCGGCCACCTTCACCGGCGGCAGCGGTACGGCCTGCCGCAGCAGCGTGTACGGCTCGCTCGAGTGCGGAATGCCCATCGCTTCGACGAAATGCGCCTGGAACTTCGGTTCGATCGCGGTTTCGATCTTTTCCACGCGCCGCACCAGCTCCTCGATGGTATGGCGCGACTCGCGGTCAAGGAGGGCAATGCGCGCGCCGGTACCGGCGGCATTGCCGGCGGACAACACCTGGGCGAGGTCGCAGTCCGGGATCATGCCGAGAATCATCGCGTACTTGACATCGATGTGGCTGCCGAACGCACCGGCCAGGCGGATGCGCTCGACGCGCTCGGTGTTCAGCCGATCCATCAGCAGCTGCACCCCGGCGCGCAGGGCCGCCTTGGCCAGCTGGATGGCGCGCACATCGTTCTGGGTCACCTGCAGCGGCAGTGCGCCCGGCAGCACGGTGTAGGCGAAGGTACGTCCGGTGGCCACGATGCGCTCGCTGCGCGCGGCGAGGGCGCCGTCGATGACCCCGTCCTGGGTGATGATGCCGGCCAGGTACATCTCGGCGATCACCTCGATGATCCCCGAGCCGCAGATTCCGGTGACGCCGGTGCGGGCAACCGCCGCATCAAAGCCCGGCTCGTCCGACCAAAGATCCGAACCGATGACCTTGAATTTTGCCGCAAGGGTGGCCGGATCAATGCGCACCCGCTCGATGGCACCCGGTGCTGCGCGCTGGCCGCAGCTGATCTGCGCGCCCTCGAAGGCAGGTCCTGTGGGGCTCGAGCAGGCGAGCAGCCGCTCGCGGTTGCCGAGCACAATCTCGGCGTTGGTGCCGACATCCACCAGCAGCGTCAGTTTATCGGACAGGTCGGGGCGTTCCGCGAGCATCATGCCGGCGGTATCGGCGCCGACGTGGCCGGCGACGCACGGCAGGATGTAGAGCCGCGCGCCCGGATGCAGCGCGAGGCCAAGTTCGCCGGCGCCAAGCTCGAGCGCTGAGTCGGAGGCGAGCGCAAAGGGCGCACCACCGAGCTCGACCGGATCGATGCCGAGCAGCAGGTGATGCATGATGGGGTTACCGACCACCGTCAGTTCGAGGATGTCGGTCGGTGCGATCTTGGCCTCGCGTGCCACTTCGGCGGCGAGCGTGTTGAGCGCGGCGCGCACCGCTTCGGTCATCTGCTGGGCTCCGCCCGGGTGCATCATCGAGTAGGAGACGCGGCTCATCAGATCCTCGCCGAAGCGGATCTGCGGATTCATCGAGCCGCTCGAGGCCACCACCTCGCCGCTCTCCAGATCACACAGGTGCGCGGCGATGGTGGTCGAGCCGATGTCCACCGCAAGCCCATAGGCATGCTCGTGGAAGCCGGGCCAGATGGCGATGATCTGCGTGCCGGCATGCACGGCCACCGTGACGCGCCACTGCCCCTTGCGCAGGGCCGACTGCAGCTGCTGCAGCACCGCCAGATCGCAGCGCAACGGACCAAAATCCCATTCGCGCTGTAGCGCAGCGAGCAGGCGCTGCAGATCGCCGGACGGGTCGTGCATATCCGGCTCGCGCACCTCCACGTAGTGCAGATGCACGATCGGGTTGAGCGTAATCGGGCGCGCGTCGGCGGCCTTGCGCACCACCTGGCGGTGCACCTGGCTGGCGGCCGGAACGTCGATGACCAGATCGCCCTGGATCTGCGTGGAGCACGACAGGCGGTGGCCGGCCGGCAGCGTGCGCCGGCGCGCGAAGCTTTGCTCGGCCTCGTTCACCGCCGACAGATGGGCCGCCTGCGAGCTCACGCCGTGCTTGGGGAAATCCCCCTCCATGACCAGCACCTGGCAGCGCCCGCACAGGGCGCGGCCGCCGCACACCGAGTCGATATCGACGCCGAGGCTGCGCGCCGCCTGCAGCAGTTGCGTGCCGAGCGGGAAGCGGCCGCGTTTGCCCGAGGGCGTAAAGACGACCAGTGCGTCCTTGGCGCTCATGCCTGGCCTTGCGCGCGCCTCCGGTGGCCGCCCTCACGCCGGCCGCGCGCCGCCCCTTCGGGCGCGGCCGCGGCGCCGCCGCCAGCCTGCAGCAGCGGTGCCTCGCGGAAGCGCTTGATCCAGCGCGCGCAGTCCGGGTCATGGCCCATCATGACGTCCGCCCCCATGCACGCCTTGACGATCTCCAGGTGCATGGGATTCATGATCGCGGAGGTGAGTCCCGCCCCGAT
>Ga0209624_10000657_pt1 | contig 30372 bp, 26 predicted proteins | sample JacPinW_OM2H0_O1_FD_188565 | JGI IMG/M metagenome (GOLD analysis project Ga0209624, IMG submission 188565) | Forest soil microbial communities from Algoma, Ontario, Canada - Jack Pine, Ontario site 1_JW_OM2H0_O1 (SPAdes) (version 2) | ecosystem: Environmental > Terrestrial > Soil > Boreal...
ATCCCCTGCGACCAGCCGCAGGAAAACGGCGGTTACGACGAAGGTATGACGCCACCGGAGCTATTGCTGGCATCTTTGGGCTCGTGTGCCGGATTCTATGCCGCTCAGTACCTTCGCAAGTACAAACTCGCTGACCAGGGTACTCGAGTGCGCATAACCGCCGACAAGGTCAAAGATCCTGCGCGGATCGATAACTTTCGCATTGAGATCGAGACTCCGATCGAGTTGACCGACCAGCACCGCGCCGGAGTAGAGAGAGCCGTTCACCACTGCCTGATTCACAATACTTTGCTTCATCCGCCGCAAATGACAATCGACGTGCACGCGCCGGCGGTTGTCTCGTAATCGGCGAAGCAGGAACGGACAACGGTAGGTGGCCACTAATGCGAAGGCATCCGCTGAGAAGCGGCTACTTGTGGCTAGAGGTCGGTCCCGAAAAACTGAGGCCGCCGATCAATTCTTCGACGTCGTCTTCAGTCCCGGCAATTACGGTGATAGAAACAGCGTAGCCGTGCGCCAGCAGCGCCAATGTTGATTGATGCATGACTCTTGACCCGACATCTTTGTGGAAGTCACTGCGGACCAGGGTCTTCGCACCGAGAGCGACCTCGTAAGGCTCCTCGTCGACCGCGAGTCCTTGAGCTTTGGCGACTTCGGTGAGAGGTCCGAAGTATTGCGCGGCGTCCTTCAAACCCGGGTACGCTAATTCGCTTTCGGCAGCGATCAGAATGGAAGCGTTCACATCTTCCGCGCGTGCGTCTGGAGGTCTCGAAAACGCAGCCAGCAGAACTTTCGCTCCTTCGCTCGAAGCTGCCGCCTCTGTGCCCGTAGCCGAAGCCGCGCTTTCCGCGGGTTTCTCGCGCTCATTCAATTCGTCTGTTCGCAGTACCCATCCTGCTGGAATCTTGCACGCCAATCCGAGCGATGCATTGTGATAGATTCCGTTGCTGACTGACCCGGAATCAATCACTCCCTTGATCTCGGCAGGTGGATGCTTTGAATGCTTTGGCGCAGAAGATGCCGAAGATCCGGAGTCCTGTCCGGATCCCACGATTGCGAGCACAAGGACGGTGCCAAGGCAGAATGTGAGACGTCCGAATCCCGAAGATCGAAATATTTCAGCCAATGGGTATTTCTCGGTCCCGCGTTATGTGTTCCGTGCCTTGTTCTTAATCCAGATCGGAGTTCCGACAAAACCAAAAGCATCGCGGATCTGGTTCTCAAGAAATCTTTGAAATGCGAAGTGCAACTTCACGCTGCGGTTGGTGAAGAGCACGAATGTCGGCGGCGCTACCGAGGCTTGTGTCATGTAGAGAATCTTCACGCGTGAGCGCATTGGAACCGCAGCGCGTTCAAAGTCCACACGTTCGAGAAAGCGGTTCATCTCCGATGTCGTAACGCGTTTGCGCCTTTCTTTTGCGACTTCCTCGATCAGCGGGAAAATTTTATCTGTATCTTTGCCTGTTTGAGCCGAGACGAAAACGATCGGGGCGTAGCTGAGGAATTTGAGTTCGTACCGCAACCGCTCCTCGTAAGCCTCGCGATCAGCCGGACGTTTGCTTTCGCGCATGCGGTCCGCCTTGGTTGGCCTGCCTGACCGTGCCTGACCGCTGATCACGAGATCCCATTTATTGACGACGATAATGATGGATCGTCCACTTTCGTGCGCGTATCCCGCAATCGACGCATCGAGCTGGCTGACGCCCTCCGTAGCATCGATTACGAGTAGCGCGATGTCAGCCGCCTCCAGATGCTTACGCGCCATAACCACCGAAAGCTTCTCAGCCATCAGGTGCGTCTTGCCCTTACGGCGAATCCCGGCCGTATCAATAAATCGAAACTGTTTTCCGTTGCGTTCGACAACTTCATCGACAGCATCGCGCGTGGTCCCCGGAATCGGAGAGACAATCGCTCGGTCAGATGAAGTCAGACAGTTCAGCAAAGTCGACTTACCGACGTTCGGGTGTCCAATGATTGCCACCTTAACCTCTCTCGCCACCGGCTCCTCATCGACCGGTGCGTCACCGTCCTGTAGTTCCTCTGTGTCCCCTGTATCCCGCGCGTCTAGGTCTTGTACTTCTTCCCGGGCGAAAGATTTCGGTAGCCGCGCCACGACTCCATCGAGCAGGTCATCAACCCCACGGCCATGTTCCGCTGAAATCGGAAACATCTCGCGCACGCCCAGGCGGTGAAAATCGTCAATGAGAGATGATTGTTTTTCCGAATCGACTTTATTCACTGCAATGAAAAGGGGCCGGTTGGATTTACGCAGCAGGCGAACGAGTTCCAGGTCAGGACCAGCAAGTTCCGATCGTCCATCCACGACCATAATGATGGCGGCTGCTTCATCCAGCGCTACGCGCGCCTGTCGATAGATCTCTGCCGGGATAAAATCCTTTTCTTCCGGCAAAATGCCGCCCGTATCCACGATTCGCAGCTTTCGCCCCTCCCATTCCGTGTCGCCATATAGCCGGTCGCGCGTAATGCCGGGCTCGTCCCCCACGATGGCGCGCCGCGACCCGACGATCCGGTTAAAGAGAGTGGATTTGCCAACGTTAGGACGTCCCACGATGGCAATCGTCGGAATACCTGCGGCGGTAGTGGCGAGAGTGCTGGTCGAATTGTAGGTAGGTTGGGTCAAAGATCCTTGATGTAGCACAGTCGCTCTTGGCTCTCAGCTGAGTCGACACCCGGCTGGCGTTGCACGATGCGCATGGCCCGAAGTAGCTATTATAGAGACTCCAGTGCCATTAAGCTCCCAGCCCGCTTCCTCCACGCCTCCGGGACACGCTGCTCCCAGCGGCACAGATGCCTCGCTCCCTCAATTTTTCGGCCCCGGAGGGGTGCTGTCGCGAACTCACCCTGCCTACGAATTCCGCCGCGGCCAGCTGCAAATGGCTCAGGCGGTCGAGCAAGCCTTGGAGGAGAAGCGCCACCTGATCGTCGAAGCGGGCACTGGCACGGGGAAGACGCTCGCGTATCTCTTGCCGGTCATTCGCTCCGGCAAGCGCGTCATCATCTCGACTGGCACCAAGAATTTGCAGGAGCAGCTTTTCTACAAAGACATCCCATTTCTCGAGCAGGCCCTGTTCGGCGAGAGGGTGGGATCACGTTTGTCGGTTTGCTACATGAAAGGCCGCAATAACTATCTTTGCCGCAAGAAACTGTACGACCTGACCGATCAGCCGGTGCTCAGCGGTCTCGATGAGATTGAGCAGTACCGCGCTATTTCGGCTTGGGAGAAGAACACTGCGACTGGGGATCGCGCGGAACTCGCCGAACTGCCCGAAGCCAGCCTGCTTTGGCACAAACTTGATGCCCGCGCCGATGCCTGCACGGGGCAGAAGTGTCGCGAGTTCGAGCGCTGCTTCATCACGGAAATGCGCCGCAAGGCGATGGAAAGCGACATCATCATCGTCAACCATCACCTATTTTTCGCCGACCTCGCGATCAAATTGCAGGCCGACGGGGCGCCGGACGCAGGGATTCTTCCCGAAGCTGGGACCGTCATCTTCGATGAAGCGCATGAACTCGAGGATGTAGCCGGAAACTATTTTGGGATTTCGGTCAGCAATCTGCGAATGGAAGATCTGGCGCGCGACATCGAAGGGTCGATGCAGCATCATCGGATGCTCTCGGCATCTCTGTCCGGCGCGATTGGAAGCCTGCGAGATCGCGCCCAATTGTTTTTCTCATTGCTGCCGTCGAGAGATGGACGGTTTGCCTTCGAAAGCCGGAGAGAGTTCCTCGAGGAAAACGGGGATGAGTTTGTCGCCCTCAATCAGGCCCTCACCCGACTGGCAGGCGAGCTAGAAGCTCTGCCACAGAAGCCGGAAGAAATATTCAATTTCGTCCGGCGCGCCCAGGAAATCCAAGTGCAGCTCAACTTCGCGATGGAATCCGAAGATCGGAATACAGTCTTCTGGATTGAGCGACGCGGAGGACGAAACAGCGGAAGGGAAGCGCGCGGCTTCAGCCAATCAAAGAATCTATCGAACAGCCAACATGCGACAGCCTCCGAGGGGAATCTTCGCGGACGACAGCATGTTTTCCTTCAGGCTACGCCGATCGATGTCGGGCCGATTCTCCGCCAATGCCTTTGGTCCAAGTTGGATTGCGCCGTTCTGACTTCAGCCACACTCGCCGTTGGTGGAGGCTTCGATTACATCCGCCAGAGGCTCGGCTTTGAACACGCTCGCGAGTCGATTCTTCCCTCGCATTTTGACTATCAGAGCCAAGCGTTGCTCTACGTCCCACCCGACCTCCCCGATCCGCGAACGCCTCAGTTCACGCCGACCGCCGCGGATCGAATTCGCAAGCTGCTCGAAATCACTCGAGGGCGGGCTTTCGTCCTCTTCACGAGCTATGCGCAGATGAATGAGATCTACCAGCGGCTTTTGGGCGAAGTCGAATTTCCGATGTTGCGTCAGGGCGACGCCCCGAAGAGCGCTCTGCTCGAAGAATTTCGTCTCACACCCAACGCCGTGCTCTTTGCCACGTCTTCGTTCTGGCAGGGAGTCGATGTACAAGGTGATCAGCTCAGTTGCGTGATCATTGATCGACTACCGTTTGCGGTGCCCAGCGATCCGGTAGTCGCAGCGCGGGTCAAGGCGATCGACGCCGATGGAGGTAACGCCTTCTTTCAATACCAAGTCCCAGCCGCCGTCATCACGCTGAAACAAGGCTTTGGCCGTCTGATTCGCTCGCTCCACGATCGCGGCCTGCTCGTGCTCCTCGACAATCGCATTCTGAAAAAACAATATGGCCGCACGTTCGTCGAGAGCCTACCGAACTACAAGAGGACCACGGATATCCGCGTCGTAGAAGATTTTTTCGGGGTCGGAGATTCACGCGAATAGTGGTTCCATGCAGCGCGGAAGCGAGCGTCCTCCTACCTTGGCACGACTTGCACTGCAATCCCTGAAGCCTCGTCTTTGCTGTGGTACACCCTTTCTGTAGCTTTCACAAAGTCCGTAGGCTTGGCATCAGGGATGTTCATGAATTTCTGCGGATTGCGGTCTGTCAGTGGAAACCACGAACTCTGCACCTGCACCATGATCCGATGCCCGCGCCTGAATGTGTGGTTGACGTCCTGCATCGTGAAGTTGATTTCTTCGACTTTGCCGGGCGTGAATGCCTCTGGCTTTTCAAAGCTGTGGCGGAATTTCCCCCGGAACGGCTCTCCGCGCACGAGCTGCTGATACCCACCCATCGTGAACGCGGGTGCCGGAACGTCTTTTCGTGGTCTATCTCGATCCTCAGGTTTCGGTGTGTCCTGTTTGCTGTCCGGATAGTCCGTCGGGTAAACGTCGATCAGCTTCACATCCCAATCCGAATCCGTCCCGCTCGTCGAAACGAAAAGTTTCGGCGAGATCGGCCCAGCAATCGTTACGTCTTCTTGCAGTACGGGGGTCTGGTAAACCAAAACATCGGTACGGCTATCGGCAAATCTCTGGTCCGATACCATATATTCTTGCGGAACATTCAGTCCTGCGTAGTTCACAAAGGGCACTGGTTTTGCCGGATCGCTTACATATTCGTCAAACGCCTGAGGGCTATACGCGGGTGCCTCAAATGACAAATCTCCGTTCGCGTGGAAATACAGAGTCTTGTGCTCAACGTTCTCCGGCGGCCATGAAGAATATTTCCGCCACACGTTCGTGCCCGTCTCAAAGACATATGCCTTCGGCAATTTCGCATCGCCAGCGGCCTTCAGGTACTGCTCAAAAAACGGAAACAGAATATTCTTCCGGTAATACTCCCCGGTATTCGAGTCGAACTCCACACGCCCCAGATGATCGCCGTCATAACGCCCCCAACCTCCGTGTACCCACGGTCCCACCACCAGCGCATTGAAAATCCCCGGATTGTTCTTGTCGATGGAGTGAAATGTCGTAAACGGTCCCTGTAAATCTTCAGCGTCGAACCATCCACCGACCGTGAGCACTGCGCAATGGATATTCTTCATGTGCGGAGCCAAATTGCGCGCCTTCCAGTAGTCGTCATATGTGTCATGGTTTACCTGGTCGTCCCAAAGCGCACTCCTGCCTTCGAGATACTTCCGCAAATTCGAGAGCGGCCCCGCGTTCAAATAAAACTGATACGCGTCCTTTGTTCCCCATTCGAAGGACGCCGGGTTCTTTGGTGGAAGCTGCGGATTTTCCTGCGGCCGGAAGAAACTATAGAACCCGAAATTGGCCGCCAACATGAACGCTCCTCCGTGGTATGCATCGTCTCCCATAAAGAGGTCGGTCATCGGAGCTTGCGGAGAGGCGGCCTTCAGCGCCGGATGCGAATCGATGATGCTGGCCGACGTGAAGAATCCTGGATACGAGATCCCCCAGATTCCCGCGTTCCCGTTATTGTTCGGAACATTCTTAAGCAGCCAGTCGATGGTGTCATAGAGGTCGCTGCTGTCGTCGACATCTTGCTTCGATTTCTTGTTGTCGATGTGCGGTCGCATCTCAATGAAGCTGCCTTCGGACATGAACCGTCCCCGAACATCCTGAAATACAAAGATGTATCCGGACTTATCGAACTCGGGCGCGGGGCCCAGTTGAGTGCGGTACAGATCCACGCCGTAAGGTCCCACGCTATAGGGCGTTCGGTTGATTAAGAACGGATATGCGTGGGAGCTGTCTTTGGGCACATAGACCGACGTGAATAGATGAACGCCGTCACGCATCGGGATTCTGTATTCGTACTTCGTGTAATGTTCTTTGACGTCATAGTCCGGTACATCCGGACGCGCCTGCGCGAAAACGCTGCTAGTCACGAATACGGCGCACACCACTACCCACACTCTGCGAATTGACATGCTTGCTCCCGGTAAGGATGACGTTTAGGCAAGCTACATTCCATACGTGAAGACAGTCAAGCGGACCGTTCCTCGCCTCGCTGCAAGCGTTACAATAGGTGTTTCGCCAAAAGCGCTCCGGGCCCAGTATTCACGCCCGGTCAACCGGGGGAGCATGTTCGAAGTTACCGTTGAAGACACATTTGCTGCGGGGCACTACCTGCGCAATTACAAAGGCAAGTGCGAGAATCCGCACGGCCACAACTACAAGATTCGCGTCACTTTGGCAGGCGCCGAGTTGGACAAAGCCGGCCTCTTGCTCGATTTCAAGGACCTGCGCGAGGTGATGAGGCACGTCATCGAGCGCCTCGACCACCAGATGATCAACGAGATCGAGCCCTTCACCGTGATCAATCCGTCCGCTGAGAACTTGGCCAAGTATTTCTATGATGAGTCCAATACTCGGCTGCAGACGGTGACCAAAGGCCGCGTGCGAGTCAAAGACGTCACCGTTTTTGAAACGGATACTACGACGGCGAAATATAGCGAATAGTTCTCGACCTGTGTGATTCGGTCGTCCGAACTGCAGCCGTCTGCCGCTGGAATGCTGATAGCCGACAGCCACTGCGTCATGCAAATCACCGAAATCTACAAATCGTTGCAAGGGGAGTCGACCCACGCTGGGCTGCCTTGTGTCTTCGTGCGGCTGACCGGCTGCAATCTGCGCTGTTCCTGGTGCGATAGCGAATACACGTTCCAGGGCGGCCGCAAAATGGCGCTCGATGATGTCTTGAATGAGGTCTCGCGTTTGAGTCCGGGTAGCGGGTTGGTCGAAATCACCGGCGGCGAGCCCATGCTCCAGGAAAGGGAAGTCGTTCCCCTGATGCAGCGTCTCCTCGACAATGGCTACACCGTGCTGCTTGAGACGAGCGGAGAGCGTCCGCTCGCGTCGGTTCCCGATCAGGTAATTAAGATCGTGGATGTAAAGTGTCCCGGTTCCTCGGAAGGCGATACGTTCTGTCTCGACAATCTCAAAACCCTTACTGCACGCGACGAGATCAAGTTCGTTCTCAGCGGTCGTGGCGACTACGATTTCGCGCGAGATTTCCTGCAGCGGCACGACCTTGCGGGCGCGGTCAACGCCGTGCTTTTCTCGCCCGCGTTCCGTAAGGATGCGACCGGCGCCCGCGATAGTTCGCATTGTCTGCTCGATCCCCAGGAATTGGCAGAATGGATGATCGCCGACAACGTTCCGGCCCGGCTCGGCCTTCAGTTGCACAAGTTTATTTGGGATCCCGCGGTTAAGGGAGTTTGACGGATGGCGAACGTGTCCAAAGCCCGGGCCGTCGTTCTCCTCAGTGGAGGAATGGACTCTTCTGTGTGTGCCTCGCTTGCAGCGCGCGACTACGATCCGGCCGCAGTCCACATCAGCTACGGGCAGCGTACCGAAGAGCGGGAGCGCCAGTCGTTCCTTGCCATTTGTCAGCGCCTGAAGATCCACGACCGGCTCATGGTTCGAAACGAAGCACTACGTGCGATTGGCGGTTCCGCCCTTACCGATGAATCCATTCCCGTGCCTGACGCAGAACTAGTCGGCCACAATGTCCCGGTCACTTATGTGCCTTTTCGCAATGCGCATTTCCTGGCCGTAGCTGTGAGCTGGGCTGAGGTGTTGGGCGCCGAAAAGGTGTACATTGGGGCGGTTGAGCCCGACAGTTCTGGCTATCCAGACTGCCGGCCCGCCTACTACAAAGCATTCAACGCAGTAGTCAAGGCGGGCACTAAAGATGGGAAGATTGAGATCGTCACTCCTCTCATCGCTATGCGAAAAGCGGAGATCGTCCGCCTTGGCCTTGAACTAGGTGCGCCCTTCGATTTAACGTGGTCATGTTACAGCCGCGAGGATCGGGCCTGCGGAGTTTGCGACAGCTGTGTTTTGCGCCTGCGCGCATTCGAGGCTGCAGGCGTACCGGATCCGATCCCATACGCGGCTCGATAGAGATATGTTTTACGGCGTTTGCGACAATGGATTCCCAAGTTGGAATCGATGTGAAAAGCGGCATTTGCCGGGAGGCAAAATGAAAAAACACTGCGCAATTTTTCTATTCGCAATACTGGCGTTGGGAATCTCCCTGCCTTCAGCCTTCGCCCAGGCATCGGGAACCGTAAAGGGTGTTTGCAAGGACGCCCAGGGTAATCCCATCGCCGACGGAATCGTGGTCTGGGCCAACATGGACAACGGCCAAAAATACACGCTCAAGACCAACAAGAAGGGCGAGTATTTCTCTCTCGGCCTTACGCCTGGGAAGTATACGGTCACGCTCTACAAGAACGCCGACGATCAGAAGGCCAGCAAGGAAATGGACCACGTTAAGGGGTTTCAGGTCCAACTCGACGAAAACAGCCTCGACCTTGACGTGAAAAAGGAGATGGAAGATCAAGCCAAGGGGCAGGGCTTGACCCCTGAACAGTTGAAGCAGATGCAGGAACAGCAAGCCAAGCAGCAGAAAGAGACCACCACCGTAAAGAGTCTCAACGATAAGCTGAACGCTGCCAAGACTGCCGCTGACGCGGGCGATTTTGATACGGCGATTGCGAGTCTCAACGAGGCGAACCAGGTGGATCCTTCCCGCGATCTGGTTTGGTTCAAGCTCGGCGATTACTACCGTCTCTCCGCCGCCAAGCAGACCGATCCCGCTGAGAAGCAGAAGCGTCTGGGATCGGCGATTGAGGCCTACCAGAAAGCGATTGATCTTAAGAAGGGCGCGACGAACGACAAGGACCCGAACGCAGCCAAGAATATCGCTGCCTACTACAACAACATGGCTGAAGCTTATGCCAAATCCAATAAGATCGACGACTCCGTAAAGACCTATGAAGCCGCAGCCCAAGCCGATCCAACTAACGCCGCTCAGTACTACTTCAATACCGGTGCGGTACTGACCAACGCTGGCAAGGTCGACGACGCGCTCGCGGCCTTTGACAAAGTAATCGCCGCCGATCCCACTCGCGCCGACGCCTACTACTGGAAGGGCGTCAACATGATCGGTAAAGCTACTCTCCAGGGTGACAAGATGGTGGCCCCGCAAGGCACGGCTGAAGCGTTTCAAAAGTACCTTGAGCTCCAGCCCACCGGTACCTATGCGGACGCAGCCAAGCAAATGTTGACCAGCATCGGCGCTTCGGTTGAAACCAGCTTCGGCAAGAAGAAAGCGGCAACCAAGAAGTAGATCTGGTTTCGATACAACAACTTACAGCTGTACCTGAGGCGGCCTTCCCGGGCCGCCTCTTCTTTTGTTCGTCCTCTGTTTCCTCGTATTTACATGAGGTTACGAAGGACTATGCACTTGGTGTCCGTCGCACCGACGGGTCAATCGCGGTACAGTGAACTATCTGGTTTTTCTCCGTTTCTGTGGTGCGTGCGATTCCATCAAGCGAGGATGAATGGCAGCACCAACCATTGCACCGATATCTGTTGAATTGGAAGGCACCGCGGGAAGCGGCCGGGTAGCGACGCCGGCCCTGCTTGGCGCCATGCTCAAGGCCGCAGAAAAGATCAGCGACCTGATCTTCTCTCCGGGGCGTCCGCCGCAAGTCCAGGTCTATGGACAAATGATTCCCGTCCAGGCGCCGGGCCTCACTTTCTTGACGGCCGACGACACCCGGCATATCGCTGCAGATTTGATCGGCGATAACAAGCAGGCCATCACCACGCTCCGCGAACATGGAGCCTGCGACATCTCCTACGGACTTCCCGGCCTCGCGCGTTTTCGAGTCAACATTTTCATCCAGCGCGGAAGCTGCGCGGTGGTGATGCGCGTGATTCCGACAAACATTCCCGACTTCGATTCGCTGCGTCTGCCTGAGCAACTCTCCGAAGTGACTAAGCTTAGAGATGGCATCGTCCTCGTAACGGGCCCCGCGGGATCCGGCAAGTCTTCCACGCTCGCGGTGCTTCTCGACAGCATCAACCGCGAGAAGTATTACCACATCATCACCATCGAAGATCCGATCGAGTTTCTACATAATCACAAGTGTTCAACGATCCACCAGCGCGAGTTGCACAGCGATACTCCCAGCTTTGCTCATGCCCTTCGTTCGGCGATGAGGCAGGCTCCCAAAGTGATCCTGGTGGGAGAAATGAGAGACCGGGAGACGATCGAAATCGTGCTTGAGGCCGCCGAAACTGGACACCTTGTCTTCTCCAGTCTCAACACGATGGATGCTTCCAAGACAGTGGAGCGAATCGTTAGCTCGTTTTCACCCGCAGAGCAGCAGTCGGTGCGTGAACGCTTTGCCAAGTCATTCCGCTACATCATCTGCCAGCGCCTTCTGCCAAAAGCAGATCGCAGCGGACGCGTCGCCGCATTCGAAATCCTGAAGGCGAATGCCCGTACTCGCGAGTGCATCGAAAAAGGCGAGCATGAGAATGACACTCTTCTCGAAGCCATGAAAACCGCTTCGTCCGAGGGAATGCAGTACTTCGACGGAGAGATAGCCGAATTGGTTAACGACCGGGTGGTCGACCTCGAAGTGGGTCTTTCATTCGCGAGCAATCCGGCCTTGCTCGGCCAGGAACTCGCAAGATAAACGCCAGGTCAGACAATCACCTTAATTTGGATAAGGTTCTCCATCCTTCACGACTCTGATGAAGTGATCGGTGAACTTCGCGTGCATTTCCGGCACATCATACTTCGGCATATGGCAGGTGGTGCAGTTCGCAGTCGCCTTTGGGCAGACTTCGTATGCAGCCTCGGCAGTGTTCGATTTGTCCAGTTGTGCTCCATGGCAAGCCAGACATCGCTGATCGTAATAGCCTGCATCGTGAACGAGAGGCTCGTGAGGATTGTGGCAAGCGATGCAAGTCAGACGGCTATCACCTTGGAGTCCCCAGCAGCGGCTCTTTTCCAGACGGTAAGGTTGGAAGCGCACGCTATTGGGGCGCAGGAGATTCGACTCGAGTACGTCGGCCGAGGTCATGTGGCACGCCCCGCAGAAGTCGACTGATTGTAAGGGACGAAGCGAACGAGGATTGAATATCAGTCCCTTCGCGTCGTCGATCTGGTCCATCGTTGCCGCAACCGTATGATTCAAGCCCGGACCGTGGCAGGCCTCGCAGCTGACGCCGGGTACCGCCTGCTTCGGATCAAACTGTTCGTTCGTAGTAGAAGCGGTAGTATGACATCCGAAACATCGCGCACCTGCCTCCTGGGTAAGGCTCATTCCGAGAGCTTTCTGAAGATCGTTGAGGTCGGTTACAGGTGCATGCCCGGGAGTCGTGCCCATCCCGTGCAATCCGCGAAAACTGCTCACCTGGCTGTCGTAAAGAGTGCCATTGTTTTCGAGGATGTACGTCTGACCCCGCACTCCGGCCCCGAAGGTCCATTCGATTTCGGCCTTGATCGATTGTTTCCCGGTGCTAACGGTTAGAGTCGGGTCGGCACCCTCGACCGATATCCGATATAAATACCTTCCGCTTTGAACTCTATCTGACGCCAGCTTCGAACCTTCGACTCCTACGGCAGAGCGATAAGCGGCCTTTGCCATCGGTGTTGTCACTTGAGGCGCAGCTTCGTCGGCATGACACTTTTTGCACTCGTTTTCACCCACATAGGCTGCGGCAGGGGCCGTTCCCTTCCCCGGCCACCAAGGTCGGGAAAACACGTGGTATTCGGTGGTGCTGGAGAGCTTCATAGGGGCCGAGTCTTGGCCCAGCACAGCGGAGGAGATCATCAGACAGCCGGCGACGAGAAGAGAAGAAGCTACGACAAATAGACAAGCGAGGACGCAGCGAGGAAAGGCAAGCCAACTCCGCCAGGATCGTGCACGACGCTGTACAACACTGCTCACGCCAGACTCGGTCGAGCACGCCCGCGAAGATTATAGAGCACGACGGAGATCAGCTTGTACGCTGATCCGGTTCTTTCCTGGCTTCTGCTGGGCAGCTATGATCTTTGTTATGCCCGCAGCACCGCTTTCTTCGAATGTGTTGAGTTTCGATGACGCTCGACATCGAGTCGAGGAGCACGCCGCGCTCGTGAAGCCCGGCGACGCTGAATCCGTCGATCTGCTCCATGCCGCCGGCCGCGTTCTCGCGAGCCCAGTTCTTGCTGACCGAGATATTCCACCCTTCCCGCGCTCTACCCGGGATGGCTACGCAGTTCGCTCTGTCGATGTATCAAAAGTTCCCACAACCCTTCATGTGATCGGAGAAATCAAAGCCGGTCAGGACCCCGAAAAGATTCCCTCCACTCTCGGAAATCAGCAGACCGTTTCAATCATGACTGGAGCTCCGGTGCCATCCGGGGCGGATGCGGTCGTCATGGTCGAGTACAGTTCGGTGCGCGGCGATCAAGTCGAAATCACGAGGAGCGTTGAAGCTGGAGAAAATATTGTTCCCCGCGGAGCGGAGGCGCGACGGGGCAGCCCTTTGATCAGCGTCGGAATGCGTCTGAATGATGCGGCAATCGCTCTCGCGGCTTCCGCGGGCAAATCACGGTTGCAGGTGTACAGGCGTCCCACCGTCGCGATTGTGACAACCGGCGACGAGATTGTAGATGTTGATTCCACTCCCGGCCCAACCCAGATTCGCAATTCAAATAGCTATTCGCTTGCAGTCCAGACACGTGCCGCTGGCGGAGAGCCCGTGATTCTGGCGGTTGCGCCAGATGAAGCGCAACGGTTGCGAAGCCTAATCGAAGAGGGGTTGAAATCAGATCTGCTGCTCCTAACGGGTGGAGTTTCGATGGGGCGATATGACCTGGTGGAGCAGGTTCTGTCGGAAATGCAGGCGAAATTTTTCTTTACCGGCGCGAAAATCCAGCCGGGACGTCCCGTGGTTTTCGGCCGCTGTGGCTCCGGAAAATCTGGCGGGGGCGCGGCCACTCACGAACAAGCGTCTACGTATTTCTTCGGACTACCAGGAAATCCTGTCTCCACCATGGTGACCTTCGAACTCTTCGCTCGCCCGATGCTCGAAGCCCTTGCCGGAATGGAGCCACGCGCACTAATGTTTGTGCATGCAAAGCTAAAATCCGAGGTCCGCGTCAAGCTCGGTTTGAAACGTTTTCTTCCCGCCATCCTGTCGGGTAAACTCGAGCAATCTCAAGTTGAACTCGTGTCGTGGCAGGGGTCCGGAGACATTGCTGCAACCGCTCGCGCTAATTGCTATATCGTGATCCCGGAGGATCGCGATCACATTCCCGCCGGCGAATTCGTGGCAATCATGATGCGTTAGTCCCTCACTCCTCGCCGCGTAGTCCCGGCACCCCTTCCCATGTAAGATAATGAGGAATCGCTGTTCTCCTGCATGCCGAAGAAACTTTCGCACTACGATCGCGCGGGCCGCGCCCGCATGGTGGACGTCTCCGGAAAATCCGCAACTCGCCGCGAGGCCGAAGCCAGCGGTTTCGTCAAAGTCCGGCCGGAAGTCCTGGCAGCGATCCCGCACAATCCGAAGGGCGATCCGCTAGAGGTTGCTCGCATCGCCGGCATTATGGCCGCCAAACATACATCCGACCTGATTCCGATGTGCCACCACCTCCCTTTGTCACTCGTTGATGTCGATCTGCGCGTGTGCGAGAATGGCGTCGCTGTTGCCTCCAAAGTCATCACCACCGCCGAAACCGGCGTCGAAATGGAGGCCTTGGTGGCAGTCAGTGTCTCCGCCCTCACACTGTATGACATGCTCAAGGCGGCGGATAAGGGAATTGAGATTCGAGAGATTGTGCTGGAGCGCAAGAGCGGAGGGAAGAGCGGCGAGTACAGTCGCCAGAAGTAAATTGCGAATCCATGGCTGACAACGTCAAACTGCTGGTGGTCGACGACAATCCGATGGTGCTGGGAATGCTGCAGCAGGCCTGGTCCCCGCTGGCGCAGGTCACCACTGCGACGGATGCCGCGGATGCGTTGTTGAAGGCGGTCGACGATGCTCCCGATTTGCTGGTGTGCGACTACCGCATGCCGGGAATGGACGGACGTCAGCTTGTAGAAAAATTGAAGAGCCGTCCCGCCACCGCCAACTTTTCCACGGTGCTGATGGCGAGCAAGGCTGACATCGCCGAGCGTCTTTCTCCGCAAGACGCGGCGGACGATTATCTGGAAAAACCTTTCTTCCTGAAGGACGCGACGCGCCGCGTGAAGCGCATGCTCGACCGCATCGCTCTCGAGAAAATGGCGAAGACTGCGCCCTCCGACGGTGTTGTGCGCGGAAGTCTCTCGCAGATGAACGTGATCGATCTCATGCAGTCACTCGAGATGGGTCGCAAGAGTTGCCAACTCTCTCTCAGCAACGAAGGCGACAAATGCGAAGTGTTCTTCGTTGAAGGCCAGGTAAAGCACGCCACTTACGGATCGTTGGTTGGGGACGAAGCTGTTTTCAAGGTGCTCCGCTGGACTGGCGGAAGTTTTCAACTCGACTTTGAGGGCAAGACCGACAAAGAGACGACGCAGCTCAATACGCAAGGACTTCTGATGGAAGGCTTGCGGCTGCTCGATGAATCATCGCGTGATTCTGGCGGAGAGCCCGAGCCTCCGGCAGAGCCGGCTCCGGTCGCTGCGAGTGCTCCCGTCACCGTGCCTTCGAGCGCGCCCTCCAGCGCTCCGAACCGTGGCAGGGAAGAAGAGGAAGATGTCCTCCTCGATGGCTGACCCTTCCGAACTTCTCACAGCGGCGGTCGTGACGGTTAGTGATTCTTGCGCGCGGGGAGAGCGGGAAGACAAGTCAGGACCGGCGGTTGTTGACCTTCTGGAGGAGTTGAAATTCTCCGTTTCCGTCCGTGAAGTCGTTTCCGACGACCCAATTCAGATCCAAAATTTGCTCATACGCCTGGCCCGCGAAGTGCGTCTGATCGTGACGACTGGCGGCACAGGAATTGCTGCGCGGGATGTTACCCCGGAGGCGACTACGGCTGTTTGCGATCGGCTATTGCCCGGTGTGGCTGAAGTTATGCGCAATGCAGGAACGAAGAAAACTCCGTTTGCCGCGCTGAGCCGCGGCGTGTGCGGGGTTCGAGGCAAGGCTCTAATTCTCAATGTGCCGGGCAGTCCTGCGGGAGCCGCAGAGTCGTTGGAGGCCGTGGCGCAGTTGATTCCCCATGCGATCGATCTTCTGAGTGGGAAAACAGAACATTAGAGTCAGGGCCGCTGTCGCGACAGAAACCGTCGGGACCGGACAGCCGAGGGCGGCCGTCTCCACATGCGTTTGTCGAAAAAGTGATTAGTGAGTGTTCCTGATCTTTCCAGGACCGACGATGGCGCGGCCGGGATACACATCCTCGACAATCTTTCCATCATCAATCAACAACTTTCCGGCGACAACCAACTCGCGCACACCGATGCTCGGCTCCATCGGCTTTGCGAAAGTAGAACGATCACTGATCGTTTGAGGGTCGAAGACTACGATGTCAGCGTCCGCACCTTCCTGCAGCCGTCCCTTCTGGCGCGCAGTCGGAGTCGAGCGTTCCAGCATCTGCGCGGGCATCAGCGTCATCTTGCGCAGCGCTTCCATCAAGGTCAAAGTCTTTTTCTCGCGGACATATTGCGCCAGAACACGCGAATACGTTCCGGCATTGCGAGGATGGCCTTCCAACCCGTCGCTCGCGATCATGATAAGTGGATTCGGAATGACCGCGTCAACGACCTCCTGAGTATTTGAAAAGATCAGCACCCATTGCCCTGTGCTTGAACCATGCAGCTCGTCGAATCGTTCTTTGGTCAGATGTTCGCCAGTGTCGGGAAGAACGAGATCGCCATAGTCGATTCCCAGTTGTTCGCGCCACCCAGGATTAAATACAGCCGAATTGATGGCTGTCATTCCGGCGATGTAAGGGTAAGCCTCCGTTGTCACGTCGAGGCCGCGGGCGCGGGCGCCTTCAATCAGTGACAGGCATTCCAGAGAGTCGCGCAAGCAGGTACTGTTGATATGAACGATGTGCAGCGGCGCGCCGGTGATCGCGGCTGCGCCGATGACCTCTTCCACGGATTCGATGGCCGAACCGGGTTCAACTCGTCCCGCGCTTCGCATATGGGTGTATACGGGCAATTGGCGTTTGGCGGCCACGCGAAACATGTCGATGATCTCAAGACGCGTTGCGCCGGGCGTGTACTGGATGCCCAAGCCGATGCCGAGCGCGCCGGCATCAAGTTCATCGCGCAGACGTTGCTGAATGCGCGCGATCTGTTCGGGAGTAGCGGCCGTCTCGGTAGCTGGCCCGCTCTTCGGGAGAATGTTCTCTCCGTGCAATGGCGCGCCGAAAATTAGTGAGCGCGCGGCAACATGGCTCGCTGTTGTTCCATAGTGAATGAGTGAATGCCTTTCCTTCGATTTCAAGAACTCGGCGACGTCGGGAGCGCCGATCTCCATTTCGAGCGCGGTGGTCACTCCGTCGAACGCCTTGACGCGCTGGCTGGCGAGATCTTGGGCGTGCTGATGCAGATCGATGAAGCCGGGCGAGATGACCAGTCCCTTGGCGTGAATAATGCGGCGTCCGTCGAGTGTGCTCGCCGAAATCTTTGCGATCTTTCCATCACGGACGCCGACGTTGCGGACTGCGTCTAGGCCCGTTTCCGGATCCATCACTCGTCCGCCTTCAAGAACCAGGTCGTACTGCTGGGCCGAGAGGAAGCTGCTGGCGAACAGGAAACAGGAGATCAGAAAATAGCGCATAGGTGCTCCAAAGGAAGCGATCATAGCAGGGAGAACTTCTGCCATGCGGAGCTCTTCTGCTCTGATTGAGCCATCGAGCCAGGACAGCCGAGGCGGCTCTCCCCACTTGGAGCGGGGTGTCGCGTACACTAGCTGTTTCGTTTGAAGACCATCGGGCACATTTTGGCGCGGTATTCGGCATGGATTCTTGGGCTGATGAAAGTGCTCGGAATCTGGGGCGTCTTTGTCATCGCTTTTGCCGACAGCGCTCTATTGGGTATGCCGGTGGACTTTGTCGTCGCCACCTACGTGTACCACGATCGCAAGCGGCTGATCCTCTACGTTGCGATGGCGGCTCTGGCCTCGGCGCTCGGGAGCATTCCGCTCTATGTCATCGGCTATCTTGGCGGCGAGAAGGTTCTACGCAAACGAATCTCCGAGGAACGCTTCCTGAAGATCCACCGGTCCTTTGAGCGACATGAGTTCTGGGCGTTGATGTTTCCCGGAATGTTGCCACCGCCGATGCCGTTTAAGATCTTTGTGCTGGCGGCAGCGGTATTCGAGATGAGATTTCGCGATTTCCTGGTCGCGATTTTTGCCGGAAGGTGCGTGCGGTTTGGGGTGCTCTCAGTGCTTGTGCTGTGGTTTGGGCCCGAGATCATCGGGCTCCTCGGAGGTTTGTTCAAGCGACACTGGATCTGGATCGTGGCCGCTGTTTTGGTGGGTATCTGCCTGTGGCTGGTCCTGCGAGCGATTCGACGCTCAAAACAAATCGAGCAAGAGGACTAGTAGGTCCCCTTGCTCTATGTCACTTTTTAAATATTCGAAAAATCAGGCAGCCGCGATGTCGTCACCAGATCCGTGCATCCAACCGGAAAGTGCGTGAAGCAACACTGGAGTTCCGAACATGGCGACCGAGAAAAACAGGTCGCTTTCAAGCGTGCCACGGAAGAACGGGATTCCCGCAGTGTAGGACATCATCAGCCCGCCGAATCCTCGGGGATACATATTCGGCCATGCTGCCCAAACAGCGAAGTTGCTGATCAGGAAGAACGACACCGAGCTGGCGAGAGCCGCACCGATTACACGCAATATTCCGGATTTCTCGCGCAGGGTCGTACCAAGCAGGATGATTGCGGCATACCACGCCCAAGTCACGAGCGTATCCCACGAAAGAACTGAGGAATAGACGAACTTGGTCAGGATGACATCCGTAGCTGCCAATAGCACCACGGGAATCCACATCTGGCGGCGTGAACCGCGCGCTCCGAAAAACAGCAGCGACGCGGCCAGCGGTGTGAAGTGCCATGCATGCGGCAGGACATTCAGAGGTCCGGCGAATGGAAGAAAGCGAACCGCAATTGCCAAAAGGACGAATAGATAGGGCAGCATGGTCACCTCGACGTGATATCTATTCTGTGCGCTGGAGGCGCTGGCGTCAAGAGAGAGGATGATTGTCACGGAGATGTCAACAGAGTCTCTGACCGACAACTACCGCTGTCCGGGCTCCGGAATGACGATTGGCTTTGTGTCTGTTCCGTAAACATCGCCAATGACGTGCAAGTCTTTGTCGAGCTTTACGGCAACTCCAAGCGGATTGCGGCTGCGACTTCGGCTGATCGAAGCGGGAATTCGAACATAGCGAAGGTCCTGAAAGTGCACAATGTAGTCTTCGGGCTGCGAGCCAACTGTTTCCGTTTCGGTGATTGGATATTGGGCCCAATCCAGAAACACGCGACCGATGTACGATTGCTTCGCCGCGAGGGTGATCGGAGTTTCCTCCGGCTTGTAGCGAATCTCGAGACGTCCCTCCGGATCGACCTCTGGGCCAAGAGAGTTCACCGGAGCCAGCGCGAAGAAGGCGGGTGTCTCGACAACGCCGTCCCACTGGAATGGATTCAGCCAGTGCGGATATGCGGACGCCCGGACGGGGTCGACATCGTTGTACGTCCTCGCTTCGAGGGCATTGATGGCGCGGCGATGTTCGTAGTCGCGCACTCCCCACATCAGCACGATGCCGATCAGGGCGAGGCTGGCCGCAAGCCTTCCGCGCGGACCGCGTTGACGCACGCCGACCTCTGAATCGATCAGGGAAAACAGGCCTGGAACGACGAGACCGAGAATCAAGAACAAGAGCATGACCGGCTCGACGATGAATACGATGTCCCACGAGTACCATTTTTCTGAAAAGGGCCAGAAGGGCCGAACACCGTAGTTATTCGTGAAGTCGAGCAGGATGTGGCTGACTCCGGCAAGGCAGGCAAAGAGGAAAAGTATCCCCCATCGCGGCGGCAGATTGGGATCGTTGGTCTTGCGTCCGCGCAGCTGCCAGATCAGGTAGACGAAGGCGACGACTACGATGGCGTCGAGCACAACGCCGACGAATGAGTGGGTGAATCCCCGGTGGTGAGCGAAGCCAAAGGCCGGTCCACGGAAGCGTCCGAGGATGTCGAGATCGGGAGCCTCAGCTGCAAGCGTAAGGGTCAGAGTCGCGAGCGCGCTCTTGCGATTGAGTCCGGCGCGTCCCATGCACGCTCCGGTCAGGAAATGGGTGACGGGTTCCAAGCGATGAAGTTTACCTTAATCCTGTTGAGCGCGGTTTCACGGAGAATCGTGTGTTGAACTCTATCGTGGCGGAGCGAGCAGAGTGAGTGCATCCGGGACGATTGAAAGCTGTGCTGGAAGGCTGCCGATGAGTTCTCCGTCAGCTTCGACGTAGATCTTCCTATGTGGCTGGGCTCCTAAATCCTGTGCATAGTTGCAGGATGCCTTTGTGCTGTACACGAGCTCGATCCCCGGGATATTCCAGGTGCCTCCGAGAAGACATCGCGTGACGTAGGCGAGATACGCGAGGCGGCTGCGAGTACGGCACAAGATGATTCGCATGTCGTCGCGGTCGATAGAGGCTCCGGGTGCGAACTCACGAATCACTCCGCCGAAGTGACGAATGCGGACCGCTAGCATTTCGGTGACGTCAGCGCTCTTTGCGACGCTGGATCCGGTTTCGGCATACCCGACCCGAAAGCGCGTCATCGGATAGGTAAACCACATTTGCCAAGCTTTCGCATAATAGGCAGCCATGCCGAGGTGTTGTTTCACTCCGGTCTGCAGCTTGTAAAAAAGATGGGCGTCTACGCCGATCCCTGCGGTGATGACGAAGTAGCGTGCGGCTTCGGTGCCCTTCATGTTGAGGCAGGTCACCCGGCCCAGGGCGACTCGGCGAGGCACGCCTTGCAGCGAGGCTGCAGCCGCTGCGGGAAGGTGAAGTGGAAGGCCGAGATCGTGGGCGAGCGCGTTGGCGGTTCCCATTGGAAGTACTGCGAGTGCTACCTGCGAACCGGCGAGCACCTGGGCAATATTGTGGATCGTCCCGTCGCCACCGCAGGCGAAAATCGTGTCGCAACCAGAGGAGATGGCTCGCCACGCTTCTTCTTCCGCATGCTCCGGAGAATTCGTGGGAACGAGTTCCGCGTCTACGCCACCGCGACGCAGAACTTCGAGCGCAGATTGGAGGTCGCGCTGGCGTTGCTTGCTTCCGCCGGAGTCCGGATTGTAGAGCAAGGCCGCCTTGCGCATAGGTGCTCGAAGCTGGATTGTACCGGAGAGAAAGCGGGTCAAAGACGGATCAACGAGAGCCCCACTCCCACATGCCGAACATGGCTTTTTGCGGGAGTGGATGGCCGAGTTGGCGGGCCAGCATGCTGATTTGTCCGCGATGGTGGGCGTCGTGTGCGATGAGATATCCGATGAAGCCGGCGACGTCTGGGCGAAAGTTCTTGATGCGGCCGTTGCTTTCCATGGCGCGGGTGATGATCGATTCCAGCGCGGGGCAGCTGATTTCGAGGCCCCGGACGGCTTGGGCCGGAGTAACGGAGGCGCGATCGAGTTGGTCGGGGATCTCCTCGGCTTTTGCGGCCTTAAGCCACATCACGCGAACGTTGTGCATGTGGGCGATAATGGCGGCGATCGTGCGGCCTTTTCCATCCGGTGGCTTCTCGCGCCACGCGGGAGCAGGAAGATTTTCGATCAGATAAAGGTTGATGCGGTTGTTGGTCCGGAAAGCCTTTTGCAGCGCCGAAGGGAGTTGGGCGGTATAACTATCGGTCACGGATTCAGCGGCTGGGCGTGCGTTTTTGGGCATGGTCCACTCGTTCGCGATTGATTTAGCAGGGGCTTAATTTGGCATATGCCGGGCGCCGCTTGCAAGGTGTATTGATGTGATCGCGGGGCTGACAGGGTAATTCGGCTCTATTGCGATACGCGAGAATTGCGGTAGGCTGTGCGGACAAATTTTTCGGTGGAGATCGTAGGATGAAATTTTCGACAGTTTTCTGTGTCGCGGTTTCTATTTCCGCTTTCATTTCGATTTCGTCGTTTGCGCAATGCACCTTGCCGGGAGTTCCATCGACGGGAACCATCGACTCCACATTCGACGGCTACGCTACGCAAAATGGCCCAGGATGGACCGGTGCTGACGGAACTTATTCGCTGCTCCTTCCTGATGGGACGAATCTGTGGATGTGGTCCGACTCATACATCGGTACGGTTAATCCCACGACCCGCCTGCGTTCCAGCGACCTGTTCAGCGCACACAATTCGCTCACCATTCTGAATCAGGCTACCGGATCGTGGACCACTGTCGGCTATCCTCCGAAAACGACTTCGTATTTCGTTCCCACCAAGAAGGCGGATTGGTTCTGGCAGGGTGGCGGATATCTCACGCAGCCATCTGCAGGGACGTATCAGATCAAAATCATGTTGCTGGAGTGGACCGGGCTTTTCAAACTGGTCGGGCATTCGGTGGCGACGCTGTCGTGGCCGAGCCTAGCGATCAGTTCCATTACGCCGGTTACGGGACTGAATACGACGCTGGAGTGGGGAACGAAAATTCTGCACGAGGGGAACTACTACTACATTTACGGGCTGAAGGATCCGGGCACGGACACGAAGACTCCGTATGTGGCACGAATGTCGTCGCTCACCTACCTGACCAATGCCACCAAATGGCAGTTTTGGAATGCGACGCAAGGCAAGTGGCTCGCCGGGGAATCGAACGCTACGGCGATGACCGGCGTGGCCGCGGTTACGCCTGAATATTCCGTCGATGCGATGAGCTACAACGGCGGTACGTTTTACCTGATGGCGGGAATGGATCCTCAGAATCCGGCGTACCCTCTTTGGGATGCTGTGACCACCTGGTATTCGTGCTCGCCGCAGGGCCCGTGGTCGAATAAAACCACCGTATACACCGCGCCTGAAGCTGGCGCCAACGGCTGCAAGACCGGCACGCTGGTGACCTACAACGCTAAGGCTCACAGAGAATTTACCGATGCTGATGGGATCCTGATGTCATACAACGTCAATGCCAACACCGGATCGGATTTAGTGTGCGCCAATGATTACAAGCCGCGATTTGTGCGTGTGCAGATTCCGGGCGTGACCGACGCCAACAAATAGTATTCTGGTCGTCGCCCTCATCAAGGCGTCATCCTGAGCGTAGCCGTCTTTCAGGCGGAGCGAAGGATCTCGCGCGGTTCTCCACGTGAGGCAGCTTTCTCTCGATCTTTCTCCGGCAATATAATTCTTCTGCGATGCCAGCCGAAAAAGACGTCGAAAAGAAGATCGAAGCGCTCCGCGAGAAAATTCGCCACCACGAGTATCTCTATTATGTCCTCGACAATCCCGAAATCAGCGACCTCGACTACGACAAGCTGATGCGGCAGTTGAAGGATCTGGAAGCTGAGCACCCAGCTCTCCTCACTCCCGATTCGCCAACCCAGCGCGTGGGCGGCAAGCCCCGCGAGGGATTCGTCAAAGTACGGCACTCGTCGCCGATGCTGTCGCTCGACAACACCTACAACGAAGACGAACTGCGCGACTGGGAACGGCGCGTGCACGAACTCACCGGCCGCCAAGAAGTAGATTACGTTTGCGAACTCAAGTTGGACGGCATGTCGCTGGCACTGGTCTACGAAGACGGCAAGCTGGCGCGGGGTGTGACCCGCGGCGATGGAACCACCGGTGAAGACGTCACCCTCAACGTGCGAACCGTGCGCTCGATTCCGCTCTCAATCGACAAGAACAAGCTGAAGAAGGCTGGCATTCCGGTTGATTTCGAAGCGCGGGGCGAGCTGCTGATGCCGACCGCGTCATTCAAGAAGATCAATGAGGAGCGCGAAAAAAACGGGCTGCCAACTTTCGCGAACCCGCGCAATTTCACCGCAGGCACGATTCGACAACTAGATGCGAATATAACGGCGGAACGGCGCATGGATTTCTTCCCTTACATCCTTCTGCAAAACGGCCGCACTTATTTCGACTGCCATTCGAAGACTCTCAGCGCGCTTGGCGCTGCCGGATTCAAAGTCAACCCGAACCACAAGCTAGTTCATTCGATGGACGAAGTCTGGGCCTTCATCCAACAGTGGGAAGGGAAGCGCGATTCCCTCCCTTACGAGATCGACGGCATTGTTGTGAAAGTCGACCGCACCGGCCTGCAGGACGAACTCGGCTTTACGGGTAAGGCTCCGCGCTGGGCGATCGCATACAAATACGCCGCACGCGCGGGGATTACGAAACTTGAAGATATACGGGTGCAGGTGGGGCGAACGGGAAAGCTCACGCCCGTCGCGATGCTGGCGCCGGTTTCAATCGGTGGAACGACCGTCCGGAACGCGACTCTTCACAACATGGACGAGATCGAACGCCTCGGGGTCAAGATCGGCGACTACGTGCAGGTGGAACGCGGTGGCGACGTCATCCCGAAGGTGGCGAAGGTGATCGACGACAAGGATCATCCGCGCGGGACAAGAGAGTTCGTCATGCCGGAGAAGTGCCCGGTGTGCGGGACTAAAGTCGTCCGCACTGAAGGCGAAGTCGACTACCGCTGCGTGAATGCGAATTGTCCGGCCAAACTGTTGGGTACGATCTTGCATTTTGCCTCGCGGGGCGTCATGAACATCGACGGCATGGGCGAATCTCTCGTCAACCAGCTAATTGAAAAAGGATTGGTCAAGAACGTCGCTGACATCTATGACCTCACGAAGAAAGATCTGCTGAGCCTGGAGCGATTCGCTGACAAGTCGGCGCAAAACATTCTCGATGAGATCGAAAATTCAAAGAAGCTGCCACTGGAGCGCGTGATCTACGGATTGGGCATTCGAATGGTGGGCGAGCGCACAGCGCAATTTCTCGCAGAGCATTTCGGATCGATGGAGGCCTTGGCCAGCGCCAGCGCTGAAGAATTTCAGAACGTCAACGAAGTCGGTCCTCGCATCGCTGAAAGCCTCGTCGAGTTCTTCGGCAATCTCGCAAACAGAAAATTGGTCGAGCGTTTGGGGAAAGCCGGCCTCGCATTCAAGGGGCAAAAAAAAGAGCGAGGCACGAAGCTCGCAGGAAAGACCTTCGTCCTGACGGGCACGCTCGCGCATTTCACGCGCGACGAAGCCAAGAAGATGATCGAAGATGCCGGAGGAAAAGTAACTGGCTCCGTCAGTAAGAAAACTGACTATGTAGTGGCAGGAACGGACGCAGGCTCGAAGCTCGACAAGGCGAAAGAGTTGGGAGTCGCCGTAATCGACGAGAAAGAAATGGCAACGCTCGTTGGCTAATCTGCGTTGTCATCCGGAGCGAAGCGGCTACTTCATCACATCCCGCATTTTCGCCCACGTCACATCCAAAGTTTCCGGCAGAATCCTCGTCTCTCCGACAACAGAAACGAAATTCGCATCGGCCACCCAGCGCGGCAGAACGTGCATGTGGATGTGTCCGGCGATCCCGGCCCCGGCAGCTTTCCCGATATTCATTCCAAGATTGATTCCATCTGGCCGGTAGAGCTCCCGCAGCACCGACTCCATCCGTTGCGAAAGCGCCATCATTTCATTCGCAGCCTCGACAGGCAGCTTCTGCAATTCGTCCAGATGTGCGTAGGGCACGATCATCACATGGCCGGGCGTATACGGATATGCATTCAAAATGACGAAACAATGCTGGCCGCGGTACACGATGTGCGTCTTGGCGTCGTCCTTCTCCTTCGGCGCGTCGCAAAACACGCATACGCCGGACTTTTCAGTGGAGGAGACGTAGGCATAGCGCCAAGGGGTCCAGAGGTAATCCATAGCAGGGCAGGTTAGCAGATGCCGCGAACGGAGGAAACCGAGGAACTGGCATGCAACGCTGTGGAATGAGCTTCGCGGGCCCTCGGCCTGCTTAATTTGCTCCTCCGAACACGAGGCGCCGGGCGCCGCAGCCTGTTCTGAAACCCCAGCGTTACACAGTTTCTTGTAAATTGAAACGCTGCTGTAACATGCGCGGGATTTGGGTTTGACACTGTTCGCGCGCGGTTGTTATAGTCGAAGAGTTCCCATTGGACGCGGGTTCTCTGTTATACGTCCGACAGCTGGGATTGTCCAAGCTCACTCGCCAGGGTGGGCCCACCACAACCAAACGACTCATCCAGCAGTCCGCAACGCAGGCCCCGCATCCCATCATCAGAGAGGCATAACCTTGTTCGACGAAACTACCGCCCCCCATTCCGATTCCACCTCCACCGTTGTCACAGAAGCCGAACCGACAACTGAACAGCATTTGCCTGAACCCACCCAGTCTGCCACCGGCAGCGACTCTGCGGACGCATCGTCGTCCAACGAGGATTTCGCCTCTGTGCTCGAAAGCTTCACGACTGAAGCCGAGGAGGCGGTCAGCGAAGATCGCGTGATCAAAGGCACCGTGCTGAAGCTGACGGCAACGCACGTAGTAGTAGACATCGGGGCAAAATCGGAAGGCATGCTCGCGCTTTCGGAAGTTCTCGACCACGAGGGCAAGCCAAAGTTCAAGCCTGGCGACGAAATCGATGTCATGCGCGATAAGGGCGAAGCCGAGGAGGGGTACGTCCGCCTTTCGCACCAGAAAGCTCAGCGCATCCACGCCTGGGAAGAAATTGAGAAGGCTTACAACGAGAAGAAGCCGATCAAGGCGGTTGTGATCGATCGCATCAAGGGCGGCCTCACGGTAGATATTCACGGCGCGCACGCGTTTCTGCCCGGGTCTCAAGTCGACCTTCGCCCCATCCGCAATCTGGACGGGATGAAGGGTCAGACCATCGAAGTCGCAGTCATCAAGCTGAACAAGAAGCGCGGCAACATCGTGGTCTCGCGCAAGGAATTGCTCGAAGGCGAGCAGAACGAGAAGCGCTCCAAGACTCTCGAGCACCTGGAAGAAGGTTCGGTGCTTACCGGAGTCGTGAAGAATCTCACCGAGTACGGTGCGTTCGTCGATCTCGGCGGACTCGATGGCCTGCTGCACATCACCGATATGTCCTGGGGACGCCTGACCCATCCCAAGGATCTCGTTAACGTCGGCGATCAGATTCAGGTCAAAGTTCTCAAGTACGACAAAGATAAACAGCGTGTCTCTCTTGGATTCAAGCAACTCACACCCGATCCGTGGCTCGACGCTGAGCATCGCTATCCTGAGGGTGCACACGTAGGCGGACGCGTCATCAGCGTGACCGACTACGGCGCTTTCGTTGAGCTGGAGCAGGGCATTGAAGGCCTGGTCCACGTGAGCGAGATGACATGGTCGAAGCGGATGAAGCATCCGTCGAAGCTGGTGAACGTGGGAGATCAGGTCGAGTGCGTCGTTCTCAACGTGAATCCGACGGAGCGCCGCATTTCGCTGGGCATGCGCCAGCTAGCGGCCAACCCGTGGGACTCGCTGCACGAGAAATTCCCGGTCGGCATGACGGTTGAAGGACGCGTTCGGAACTTGACCGACTTCGGCGCCTTCATTGAAATCGAAGACGGCATCGACGGTCTGGTCCACGTCAGCAACCTAAGCTGGACCAAGCGCGTGAAGCATCCTTCCGAAGTACTGAAGAAGGGTGATCGTGTGAAGGCTGTTGTCCTCGCCATCGAACCCGACAAGCGCCGCCTGTCTCTAGGCGTGAAGCAACTTCAGCCCGATGTTTGGGAATCGTTCTTCGCATCTCACCATGTCGGGGATGTGGTCCACGGCAAAGTTTTGCGCGTCGCTGCATTCGGAGCGTTCGTCGAAATCGCGGAGGGCGTCGAAGGCTTGTGCCACAAGTCCGAAGCCACCGACGAAAACGGACAGCCGCTGCATCTGGAGCCGGGCTTGGAGCACGACTTCAAGATCATCAAGATGAATCCGGAAGAGAAGAAGGTGGGCTTAAGCATCCGCGCCGTAGGCGAAGAAGCTTCGCGTTCGGAAGTCGAAGCCTACAAGCAGCCCGTCTCGAGCACAAGCTCGACAATCGGTGAGCTGATCTCCTGGAAACGCGCCAGCAACGAAAACAACTAAGATCGGATTCGTGAACGATTGAGGCCGCCGATAAAATGGCGGCCTTAGCTTTTTCCTTCGTGTAACCTCGTGCCCTTCGTGGTTGCGTTGTTCTTTGACTATCCGGCAATGCATGCCGAGTTTTGGACGCTCCTGCCCGCGGTGTTCTAGAATCTTTAGTTTGCCTTAAATCATCTGTTCTATTGAGGAAGACCCTTGCCCGACACAATTTACGACGTAGCCATCATCGGCAGCGGACCTGCCGGATATACCGCTGCCATTCGCGCCGGCCAATACGGCCTGAAGACAGCACTCATCGAAAAAGACGGATTCCTGGGCGGCACCTGCCTGCACGTCGGCTGCATCCCGACAAAGGCGCTGCTCTTCAATGCTGAACTTTGGGATCATCTGAAAGAAGCCAAGGAATTCGGCATCGAGGGCGTCGACGCTCGCAAGCTCAACTGGGCCGCCATCCAGGACCGCAAGAATAAGATCGTTGCCAAGCACACCAAGGGCCTCGATTTCCTGATGAAGAAAAACAAAGTCGAGACCATCAAAGGCTATGGCAAGCTGACCGGATCTGCGCAAAATGGTGTGCACACCGTCGAAGTCACGAACGACGGCAAAGCGACTCAACTGAAAGCGAAGAACATCATCCTCGCGACCGGCTCTGAGGCGCGAATGCTACCCGGCCTCGAAGCGAACGATCGCGTGCTGACGAACATCGAGATCCTCAGCTTGAAAGAGCTTCCGAAGTCGATCGTAATCGTTGGAGCTGGAGCGGTCGGCGTAGAATTCGCCTCGATCTATCGTTCGTTCGATTGCGAAGTGACCATCGTCGAAATGCTGCCGCGTCTCGTGCCCGTTGAAGACGAAGAAGTCTCAAAGGAACTCGCTCGCGTCTATCGCAAGCGCGGAATCAACTTCCACACCAGCGCGAAAGTCGACAAAGTCGAAAAGACCAAATCGGGAGTTGCGGTCACGATCACGGTCGATGGCAAGCAGCAGAAGATCGATGCCGAAAAGATTCTGATTGCGGTCGGACGCAAGCCTCGCACGCAGAACATTGGCTTGGAAAGAACGAAGATCAAACCTGATCGCGAATTCATCAAGACCGATTCCTGGATGCAGACCTCCGAGCCCGGTGTCTACGCAGTCGGAGACATCGTTCTCGGCACGCCTCAACTCGCGCATGTCGGAGCCATGGAAGCTCTTGTTGCGGTTGCGAAAATCGCCGGCAAGCCGGGCAAGCCAATCAACCCCGAGCACATCCCCGGCGCGACTTACTGTCATCCCGAAATCGGCAGTGTGGGCCTGACCGAAACCAAAGCTCGCGAAGCCGGATACAACGTTAAAGTCGGCAAATTTCCTTTCACTGCAAATTCTCGAGCGTCAATCGTGGGCCAGCACGAAGGCTTCATCAAGATCGTGTCGGACGCCGATTACGGCGAGATTCTAGGCGTGCACATCATCGGGCCCCAAGCTACAGAGTTGATCGCGGAAGCAGTAGCAGCCATGGAACTTGAAGCCACGGTAGAAGACTTGATGTGGACCATTCACGCGCATCCGACGCTGGCCGAGGCCATGCTTGACGCCTCGAATAGCGTGTACGGAATGGCGATTAATGCGTAGAGGAATTGAGTAATTGGGAAGTTGAGTAATTTAGAAATTTGGAATCTGTGTGGAAAGGGCGCCGATGGTTTCAATTACCCAATTACAAAATCACCCGATTACTCAATGATCTCCCTCGTCCAACTCGGCACAGTCGATTACGCCACTGGCCTCCGCCTGCAGCAGCAGCTGGTTGCGCTGCGCAAGGAAGAAAAGATTGGCGATGTCCTCTTATTGCTCGAACACAAGCCGGTCATCACGCTAGGCCGCAACGCCAAAGCGGCAAATGTAATCGCGTCGCCTGAATTCCTTGCCCAGCGCGCCGTTGAGCTCTTCGAATGCGACCGCGGCGGCGACGTTACTTTTCACGGTCCCGGCCAGATCGTTGGCTATCCCATCTTCGATCTTCGCGGATTCGCTGCGTCAGATGGCAAACGAAAAACACTCGGCGTCATCGAATTCGTGCGCTGGCTGGAAGACGTCCTGATGCGCACCTGTGCCGACTTCGCAATCGTCACCAAACGCATCCCGGGCCTAACCGGAGTCTGGACAGCGCCTGAAGCCATGGATGATGCTCATGTGGCGACGGCCGCCCCCCGCCGTCGGATCGAGCAAAGCTCGGCAGAAGAGCTGACCGTGAACACCGAGGCCAAACTCGCAGCCATTGGCGTCCACGTGTCCCGCTCCGTTACCTCGCACGGCTTCGCACTGAACGTGAACACGGATCTCAGCTACTTCAACCTGATCGTTCCCTGCGGCATCACGACGAAGCCGGTAACGTCGATGAAGAAAGAGCTGGGGAGAGAACTCGCTTTGAACACCTTAGCCGAATCCATCTCCCGCAATTTCGGAGTTGTCTTTCAGAGCCAGATTCTCTGGGTCGATACCCTCGATGCCCTCCTCGGCTGCACGGTGGGGGTACCAATGAAGCCTCCCAGCGAACTCCGCAAAATTCACCGAGAAGACGACACAGCCTGGGCGTGATGAGGGTCGTGTGGAGCTGGGTCTCAGACCGAGAGGC
>Ga0209624_10000658_pt1 | contig 30337 bp, 22 predicted proteins | sample JacPinW_OM2H0_O1_FD_188565 | JGI IMG/M metagenome (GOLD analysis project Ga0209624, IMG submission 188565) | Forest soil microbial communities from Algoma, Ontario, Canada - Jack Pine, Ontario site 1_JW_OM2H0_O1 (SPAdes) (version 2) | ecosystem: Environmental > Terrestrial > Soil > Boreal...
GATTCCGTGTTGCCTCTGAACGACTTGGGCCGGCAACGCAGACAGGCGCGGTATCCCGCTTCCTCGGCTTGTTCTGAAGTGAGGAAGAACCGCACGTTCTCCCGCCGTGGACGGCGTGCCGGGCACGACGACCGGCAATACACGCCTGTACTCGATACCGCGAATACGAACTCACCATCCCGGGCAGGATCGCGCGCCAGAACAGCATTCCAGCGCCGTTCGTCGGCTGCCTGCGATCGGATTGCCGGATTAGGTTGAGCGACGGGCATTGACTCTAAACTTTCTGCTGTGAGTATGGCACTGGTCGTCATAATCATAATAAGGAAAGCGTACGGCGATGCGTGTGGACCTGCCTATCCGAATCTTGCGGGCAAAGCGAAATATGCGTTCGTACCGGCAGGGACCGGATATTCGTGGGCGTCATTCCGAAGGCCGTCAGAGAGCAACCGGAGAGCCTGCCCCGGGGCGAACTGCGCTCAGGACGACGCCCATAACGGCGGAATTATGAAAACATGGATGCGCCGGGTTTGCACCCGACTCGCCGAACGATTAGAGTTCTGGGGAACACGTTTCACTCCCACTACAGGATTGACTCCTATGAAGAATAGTCGTCTGGCGATTCTGGGAAGCGTCACTCTTATTATGCTGGCATCGGGAGTCGCGCAGCAGGCAGCAAAACACGTACTCAACGGCGACGAGCTGAAAAAAGCGGTCCCCACGGAATATTTCTTCCGTGGCCAGAAAGCGCCCGTGCAGGTGCGCAACGCCGTGGGCTTTCAGTTGGCGGACGGCAAAATGATGTTAGCCGCGCTCGTGGACGCCTCGGGTTATTCGACGGCCATCCAGCAGAAGTATCAGGGCCTGCTCATCACCGAAACCAAGCTCAACATCGGAGGATCCGAGTTGCTCCCGGGTGAATATGGCTTCGGCTTCTCCGCCGACAAGTTTGTCGTGATGGACGTGGCCAACAACGACGCGCTGAGTTCCTCCTCGCAGACCGACTCGAGGCTGCAACGCGCCGTCCCGCTGAAACTGATTGAGGATGATGCCGGGTACAAACTTTACGCCGGAAAGAAGTGGATCGGAATCAAGGTAGAGTAAGGAAGAGGGTCTCGGGGTCGTAGGTCTATGGGGTTTGGGTTTTCGGGGGTTTGGGTTTTCGGCTTCGGGCTCTTACAGATCCTGATTCGAGATTGGCTGGATGCCTGAGACTTAGGACCCGCGACCCGTGACCGCAACCCTAGTGGGATAACGGCTGAAACGGCCCTAGCACGGTGGCCATCCCCGCGCGTTTGCGCAATTCGCTCAGCAAAGCGTTGGCGGCATTCTGATACGTCTTGCCCGGATCGGAAGCATCGGCCCATACCGCGTCGTAAACGATCCGCGCGGCTTCTTTCAGATCCAGGTGCAGGGCAGCTTCGAAGATATCCACCCGCTCCTGCAGACGCTCATAGCAGGCCTGGCAGATTTCAGCGGGAGCCGGGTCCCCGGAATGGTGCTCCGCAAACTTGCAGACAGATTCCGCATCATTGGCGACCTTTGCATGCGCCTCCAAGAGTTGCGACTTGAATTGACGAAGAAACTCCTCACGCTCCTGTTCGACAATGGAAGTATCAGGGATCGGGTCGCCGACAGCCTGTGCAACTCTGGACGGCACCTTGGCGACGACTGGCGGAATGCGCTCTTTATGCTTGCAGGTGGGGCAGACATCCAGATCCGCGGAATAGTACAGATGGCATTTCGCGCACGGTAGCCCGTATCCCGAGATCTTGCGGGGTGACTCCAAACCAGGGGCGGACGACGAATCCATGCGGGTTGCCGGTTCCTTCGTCACGGCCGCGCGTACTCCAGTGTTGCCGCTTGCTTGCTGGGATTGGGTTCCATTCGTCGCCATCGTAAGCCTCCACATTTCTGGTGCGAGAATTGACCGTCGTCAACGTTCGCGCATCAAGCTACACTTCAGTCCGCCGGCGGGACAGCCGAGAGCCTGCCCTGAGCCGAGCTGGTCGAAGGACGGCTGTCGCTACGCGAGTCACTAGCGCGAGCTCGTTTCCTTCATCAGTTTCAGCAGCTCCTCGCGGCGAGCGCGGTACAGCGTACGCTCGGGATCAAGGCGCGAAGCCATCTCCAGTTCGGAAAGCGCTTCCCCGTTGCGATCCATGCTCATCAGACAGGCTGCCAGCGAAAAGTGATTGTCCGCCGAGTTCTTCAGGCGAACGGCCTCGCGGAATTCCTTCTCGGCCGCCTGCATCTGTTGCTGCTGAAACAACACCGTGCCCAGCAGGTGATGCGAAAACGCAGAGTCGGGATCGAACGTGACGGCCAGCCGCAGTTCGCGCAAGGCCTCGTCCAGTTTGTTGTCCAGCATCAAGGCCTGACCCAGGATGCGGTGCTCTGCCGGGCCCGTCGGATTTTGGCGCAGAGCCAGCCGCAGTTCTTCGACCGCGGCGTCGTAGTCCTTCTTTGCCATGTAGGCGCTGGCCAGACAGGCATGTCCCTGCTGCCACTCTGGATGCTGGCCGTAGAGCGCTTGCAGTTCTTCGATGGCCGAGTCGTAATTCCCCTGATCGCAATAGGTATTGCCCAGATTGTTGCGAATGGACGCCTCGCCGGGGGCGAGCCGCTTGGCCTCGCGATATTCGGCCACCGCTTGGTTCAGGTTCCCCTCTTCGTGCAGGATCAGCCCCAGGTTGGAATGAGCCTCCCAGAAAGCTGGCCTCAGATGAATGGCCTGCGCATAGGCTGTGATGGCACCGGTCAGATTTCCGTCCGCGTGCCATGCAATCCCCATGTCATAGTAGGTATCAGCGTTGTCGGGATCGCGGGCCAGCGACTCGGCGTAGGCATGAACCGCCGCCTTATACTGACCGTTCGAATAAAGGCCAAGGCCCAGATATTGATAAGCTTCGGAGTTCTTAGGATCGATGCTGAGGGCGGTGCGGGCCTCGGCAATCGCATTCGGGCCATCGTCCAGGCGATAGAAAAGATAGGCCAGGGCGCCGTGGTTTTCGGCCAGATCAGGCATGAGCCGCGTGGCCTGCTCGAGCTCGTCGAAAGCTTCGTCCCATTTTTCTTGCTGCCGGTAAATCACACTCAGAACGAAGTGCAAGGCGGAATTCTGGTCGTCGGAGCTGGCCGCTACGCGAAGGTCTGCCTCCGCTTCGGGGAAGCGCTGCTGCCGGGCTTCGGCGGCCGCTCTCAGCAGAGATGCCGGAATGGGAGTGCCTACCTTCGCTGAGCGCGCGTTTCCCGAACTGAGCACGCACATTAAGTCCTTACCGGCTCCCGCCGACTCCAGTTGCTTCAGCTCATGATTCGTCGGCCGAGTGGCAAGCCCGCGTTCCGCGACCAGGCGAGCCAGCCGACTGCTGGAAACTCCCCCCATCAGCCAAGCCACGAGTTGCGTGGTGTCTAACGCCTTACCGTCGAAGGTTGAGGTGAGGCCAGGTTGACTGTCGGCAGGCAGGGCGGCAACGGCAACCGTCAGGCTGAACCACAGCACAACAAGCAAAGGCTTAACTCTCACCGGACTCCCCGACGCGTGGATTGGCTTGCCGATGGTTCTTGAGCGCATGCCACCGCAAACGCCCCCAAAACCACTAAGGAAAACATAGCCCGCGGTCGAGTCCTCGGGTAAGATCACCGAGGTAACCGAGCGTCCGCAACGGGACGCCGGCCTACGCTCCTGGGGATGATTTAGGACCTCGCGGGGGCCAGGTCTGAGACGCCCGGACCGGGGCTGGGCAAGCAAACAAGTGAACAAGAGAGTGGACAGGCCGCGAAAAGGCAATAAAATGCCACTCTCCAGGTCGGTTGACCTTTCCCCGAGGGCACCCGATAGCGTATGATTGGAAGTTGTAGTTCGCCCTTTGGAGGCTCCGATGTTGGAAGGTCTATTTCAACCGATGCACCTGCTGATAATCTTTTTCATCGCTTTGCTGGTGTTCGGTCCCAAGAAATTGCCTGAACTCGGCAAAGGTTTGGGCGAGGGGATTCGTGCCCTGAAAGAGGGCATGAAGGATAATCCCCCGACGCAGGCTTCGACGGATTCGAGCAAGAAGACCGATACCAAGGCCTGATCTGGCCGTGCGCGGCAGCAGTCCCTCTTCCCTAACCACCGCCGTATCCCTATGTATGTTTAAAGCAACCCCCGTTGGTTTTTCCTTCTCAAATGTCTGCCACTGCGGAGCTTAAAAAACGTGTTTAGATTTGTAATGCTCGTGTTAGTTGCATCTCTTGGCCAGTCGTCGGCCCTGTTTGGGGACCAAGTCACTTTGAAAAACGGGGATCGCCTGACCGGCACCGTCGTGAAATCGGATGGCAAGACGCTCGTGCTGCATACGGAAGCTGCAGGAGAGGTCACGATCAAGTTCGAGGCGGTTCAGGAAATTAAAAGCGACGAGGAATTGCACGTCAGCTTGAAAAACGGGAAGACGGCGGTCGGCCTGGTTACCACTATCGACGGAAAGATTGAGATCGCCGACAAGACTGCCGGCACGGTGGAAGCGCCCCAAGGAGACGTAACCTTGATTCGCAACGACTCCGAACAGAAGGCCTACGACGACTCTCTGCATCCTGGGCTGATGCACGGCTGGAATGGCGGACTCAACGTGGGCTTCTCGGTGGCACGGGGAAACAGCGAGACCGAAAACCTGGCTCTGGCATTCAACGCGATCCATCCCACACTCAACGACAAGATCACGCTCTACGCCAGTTCCATCAATACCACGAACAATCTGGCCACTCCCAGCGACGTGGCCAACCTGGAGCAGGGTGGAATCCGCTACGACCGCAACCTCAAGCCGCGCCTGTTCGCCTTCGCGGGCGCAGATTTCATGAGCAATGCCCTGCAATTCCTCGACTTGCGCGCAGTCTACACCGCCGGCTTCGGCTTCCATGTCATCAAGTCGGACACGACAATTTTGAATGTCCTCGGTGGCGTCAACTACACCCACGAAACTTATTCCAATGGTCCGGCGGTGGTGGGAAGTGTCCCTCTGATCTATACGTCCTACGGCGTGACTAACAAATTTGTGGCGCTCACGCTGGGCGAGGAATGGACTCGCAAAATCGGCAAGGGCACAGTCATTACAGAGAACATGTATTTCTATCCCGATCTGCAGGACACCGGCCAGTACCGCTGGACGTTCAATTTCGGGACCGTAACCAAGATCAGCAAGTGGTTCGGCTGGCAGAACCAATTGGGCGACATCTACGTGACCAACCCGCCGAGCAGCGCAAAAAAGAACGACGTGGTTTTCACGACCGGCCTCAATATTGCACTTACCCACAGCACCGCACCGTAGGCCAGGGGGGCAGCATCTCGCGGCATGCAACGTGGACGCGCCATATCCTCTCCGCGGGCGAGTTTGCTATTTCTTAGGGAGGGGCAACACTCGCGCTGTGATCGCCTGATTCTTCAGCATGCCCCCGAGAATCAGTGGCCCAATCGGAGTGAAGACGATTCCTCGACTGTCGGTGCGCACGTCAAATGTGTCCCGCGTAATCGTGTCCCATCGATTCCCATGCAGTTCGAACGAGAACGTTACCGGCGAGATTTCGGCCGGCTTACCGTCGTAATCCAGACCCTTGAAGTTGTGCGGATTGGTGGTCCCACCCGAGAAGATAATCCGGTGATCTTTTTCGCCTCCGCCGGCCACGATGCCGAAACGTGCGGGCCCGGGATGCGGAGGCAGCTTGCTCCATTCGACCTTGTTCGGATCTTTGCGATCGATCTTACCCATCCAACACTCGTCCGACGCAATGTAAGGAATTCCGGCCGCCGTGTTTTTCCTGGCGCCATCGACGGAGACGATGACATCGTCGGCCAACCCGCCGGCATGACCGAAAACCGGAGTTCCGGGAAACGGCGTGGCCTGGCTCCAGGTATTTTTTTCCGCGTCGTACACTTGCACGTTGTTGACCGGTCCATTCTTCGATCTTCCGCCGACCAGATAAATATAGCGGTCATGATTCACGCCGATCACCGCGCTGTCTACAGGCACCGGGAGGTCAGCGCCGCGGTACCAGCGGTGGGCGTCGGCCGCGTAGGAGTTCACGTCGCCGACCGTGATTTCATTTCCCTGCCCGTCCACCACATATCCCCCGAAAACAAAAACCTGCCCCCTGACGCCCAGGGCGGACGCACCCAGGCGCCCGGCAACTCCGGGCACCGCGTGGCCTTCGATCCACTTCTTCGACGAGAGCCGCAGGATATACATCTTGTTGGTGATGTCGTCCCAGGTTTTCCTGGGACCGACTCCCATCACCGAATAGACTTCAATCCCATTCCTAAGCGACGCGACCGCGTTGCTGGACACCGCGCCGGGCATGGGTGGAACCTTCGGTTGTTCGTCCGCCGACAGGAAAACGGCGGCCAGCACCGGAAGAACAATAACAAGAAGGAGAAAGAAGGCGGGCAGCTTTTTCATTGCTGAAATATTACGTCCTCGCGGGGGACCAGGGCAAAAGCTTAACCACAGAGTTCGCTCCGCACAGTAAAGCTCGCAGCGAACCTCGATTCCGTCCTCGCACTGCTCTGCGGCATCCCTTGGCGTCCTTCGCAGTCAAAGGCTCTGGGAATACTGGAATGGGAAACCCGACGTTTCCGGGTGCTTTACTCTATCAGCCCCTGGCGCACACCGTGAATGAAGTCAGTATAGGCAGGCGTCCGCCCGGTGGCGCGCATATGAGTGGCAATCTGTCCGCGATGATACGCAGAATGCATCACGACATGTGTCAAAACATCTACAATCGTGTTCGTCCACTCCTCCCCCTTGCTGTTGCGGTAAGAGATTGACTGCGAGACGTCCCCCGCCGTGATGAGATCGAGAAACTCGAGCCACTGCCCGCCCAGTTTAGCTGCCTGCGCTTCACATTGCGCCAGATCGGGCTGAGGCCACACGGGCACACTCTGCGGTTGCCCTTTCAGCCGCTCCAGCCAAACCAGTTCGGCGGCAAGAATATGGGACATCAGTTGCAGCGATCGTGGGTTGGCGTCACCGGCGGCTCGTATTGCATTGAGCACTTCGCGGTTCGCCCATTCATCGTAAGCGAACTGGCGGCGCAGATAGTCAGCAAGATTCACGAAACTACCCTCCAGGTGCATGTTCCTGCGGCTTCAATGTAATTGGTGGTACTCCCCGAAGCAAGTTGTAACCATCCTTTCACATTTCAGAGCTAGACTGCTTGCTGGAGTGACGCTCAAGCTACGGCGTCGTCACAGCACGTCTTTCTGGTTTTCCCATGTCCAGGAAAGCGCCAACGTCGCGAAATGTCGAAGCCGATGAGACGGAGTTGAGCTCCCGTCCAGCCAAGTCCCCGGCGGAGCCGAGACTGCGCGGACCGGACGACCTGACTCGCCTCTCCCTGAAAGCCTGCCTGATCGCTCGCGATGCCGCATTCAACGTGCGCGACCTGCTCACTCATTCTTCCCGCATGGCTTTTCTTGCCATCAAGGATTGCGAAAAAGAGCTCGACCAGATCGAACGCCAGATTGACGAACGCCTGCCCGCGGCCATCACACGCGTCAATGAAGCGCGGGCCCGCCAGCTGCTTTCCAGCCTCAAGTCCACCACCGATTTGGAGCGCATTGGCGATCTGGTGATGAGCGTGGCCTTGCGCGCGCAGGCCAGACCGACGAAGATGGCCGCATCCGATGTGCGTCAGCTAGTGGAAATGTCCTCGGTGCTGCGCGACATGCTCGACCTGATTCACACAGGTTTCTCCACGCTTGATCTGGAGTGCGCCCGCAAAGTGTTGCAGATGGATAAAGAAATCGATCGCACCTGTCACGCGCTGTTTCAGAAGCATCTCGCAGAAACCGTGGTGCAGGGCGACACGACCGGTTTCGATGTGCTGCTCATGGCTCAGGCACTGGAGCGCGCCGGAGACCACACCACAAACCTCGCGGAAGATCTCTACAACCTGATCGAAGGCCGAAGTCTGCGGCATGTTCCCAAAAAGAAAGCGGCGAACTAGGAGCCGGTTCTCAGTTCCGTTCTCGAGCTCTCAGTTCTCCGAAAAGGCAAGAGCCAGTCGTGCACCAATGTCAAGCAGGAGGCAACTTCCAAGACCCTCAATGCGGGGAATGGTTGCGAAAACCGTCTGCATTCACTGAGAACTGAGAACTTCTTCTCGAAATTCATCATCCTTTAACACTCTCTAAACATTCGCGCAATATTTCCGCCCTACAGTTTGGTGAGGGTCTGTATGCCGGAAGTTACGAGGGCTTCCCGCGTGGTCCCCTTGAAAAATGCACCTCCCCTTGGACTCTTACGAGCGGACCCTTGCCGCCGGTGTCTCCGGCGCGCCTCGCTCGCTCATTTTCGTGGTTGAGGATGACGCTGATATCGCCCGCCTCATCACACACAATCTTCGGGCGAGCGGGTTCTCTGTGCAAAGCTTCAGCAGCGGAGCGGCTGTCCTCTCCGACGCACTCCGCGAAATGCCGGCCTTGTTTCTCCTCGATGTAATGTTGCCGGGAACCGATGGCTTCGAACTCTGCCGCCACATTCGCCAGACCCCAGCCCTCGCAGCGACTCCCGTCATCTTTCTGACCGCCAAGACTGCGGAGGCCGACCGCGTCAAGGGACTGGAACTCGGGGGCGACGATTACATTACCAAGCCGTTCAGTCCGCGGGAACTGGTGGCCCGCATTCGCAGCGTTCTGCGCGGATTGGGCCAGGACTCTGCGCCCAGCGAAGTGCTGAGGCTCGGCGATCTCGAAATTGATGTCTCTTCCATGACGGTGCAAGTGCAAGGTCGCAACGTCCTCACCACGGTGCGCGAATTCCGCCTGCTGGAATATTTGGCTACGCATCGCGGCCGCGTCCTGACGCGCGATCAACTACTCGATGCGGTGTGGAAAGAGACTCCCTTCGTCACCCCGCGATCCATCGACGTCTATATCCGCCGTCTTCGCGAAAAGATTGAACACGATCCCCGCCATCCCCAATATCTGAAGACCCTGCGCGGCATCGGCTACCGCTTCGAGGTGCCGAAAGATAAGTAGCCATTCGACTCATCGAGCGCCACAAAACGATTCGGCGTGATTCACTCTTTTCATCCCACGCTCCTGCCGCGTCGTTTATTCTGTCTAGCGTCCTCCTTCGATGGCTTTGAACAAGCCCAAGCCCAAACCGCTGTGGAAAGCCGATGATCAGCAGGCGCGCCTGGCCGAACTCGCCGCGCGGTCCGACGAATCGGGAAAAGATAATCCGCTCCGGCGCGACGTGCGCTCGCTCGGCGCAATCCTCGGACAAGTGCTGGTGGAGCAGTCCGGTCAAGATTTGCTCGAAGCGGTGGAAGAGTTGCGGCGATTGCTGATTGAGCATCGCAAAACTGTGCGTCGCAGTCCGGAACAAGCCTCTGCGCCTGCGCTCATGCTCAAAGCCCAGGCGATTGTTTCCGGGATGGACTTGTCCCGCGCTCACCACGTCACCAAGGCCTTCGCGACTTACTTCGAACTCACCAATCTCGCCGAGACCAACCACCGCAAGCGTCGTCGCCGCGCCGGCAAATTGGACCGGGAACATCCTCCGCTCTCCGGCTCCTTTCGCGGGACGTTGCTGCGCATGAAGGAAGTTGGGCTCTCGGCGGAGACTGCTGCCGCAGCGCTCAGCCGGATCACGATCACTCCCGTCTTCACGGCGCATCCCACCGAGGTCGCGCGGCAGACCGTTCTGCTGAAGCGGCGCCGTATCGCGCAACAACTGGAACGCCTCGACCGTCTTCCGCTCACGGACGAAGAAGCCGTAGATTGCGAAAACAACATCCGAGCGGAAGTCACCTCGCTCTGGCAGACCGACGAAGTGCGCCTGGCGAAACCCACCGTGGACGATGAAATCCGCATGGGTCTGCGTTACTTCCGCCTTTCGTTATTCGAGGCGCTTTCCAAGATTTATGCCGAGGTCGTGGGATCTTTTCGTGACGTCTACGGGCTCGAGCTCGACGAAAACATGTTGCCCAACCTCGTGCAATTCGGCTCCTGGATTGGCGGAGACCGCGACGGCAACCCGCTGGTCAAACCAGGTTATATTCGTGGCGCTCTCGAAATGGCGCGCACCTTAATTCTCCGCGAATATCTCAATCAGGTTGAGGCGCTCAGCGACCAGCTCAGCTCCTCCCGCCGGCAAATCAGTGTTTCGAAAGAATTGCTTTCGCGCTTGCAACAGTACGAACGCACCATCGCCGGTGTGCACCTGGCCTGGGGGCCACACAACACCACAGAAAGTTATCGCCGCTTCCTCTCCTACATGTTTCACAAACTTCAGCAAAGCCGCCAGACGGTCGGCGCTCCCGCGGCCTACCACAACGCCCAGGAGTTTGAGGATGATCTGCTTCTGGTGCAAGACAGTCTCCACTCCAACCGCGGAGAACGGCTGGCACGAACCTACCTTGATTCCCTGTTGCGGAAGGTCCGTACATTCGGCTTTCACCTACACACACTCGATATCCGCCAGCATGCCCGGGTGCACGCTCACGCCCTCAAAGAACTGGGAACCAAGCTCAAGGGCGACGCCCGGTCGCCGGAAACCCGGGAATTGCTCGACACTTTCCGCGCCATCGCACAACTGAAACGTTCCTATCCCGCCCAGTCCATCCGCCACTACATCATCAGCGGTGCGGAATCAGAGAATGACGTGTTGGCCGTGGTCCGTCTCGCGAAAGCCGCGGACGTTCAAGTTGCCGCTTCGGTGGATGATCCCGGACTAATGCCCGTTCCTCTGTTCGAATCCATCGACTCCCTCCGATCCGCCGGTTCTATAATGCGCCGCCTGTGGAGCGATCCCGAGTACCAGCCGCTGCTCGATTCCTGGGGGCGCTGGCAGGAAGTCATGCTTGGTTATTCCGACTCCAACAAAGACGGAGGCATGCTGACCAGTACCTGGGAACTCTATAAAGCTCATCGCGAATTGCATCAGGCAGCAGAGGAATATGGGGTAAAGCTTCGCCTCTTCCATGGTCGCGGTGGAACTGTAGGACGCGGCGGCGGGCCTACGCATGCCGCCATCCTCGCTCAACCGCCTGGATGTTTTTCCGGTCAGATTCGCATCACCGAGCAGGGCGAGGTTCTTAACTGGAAATATTCCGATCCCGTCCTCGCCGAATGGAATCTGGAACTGATGATCGCGGCGAGTCTGGAAGCACTGACGCGACCGCAAGAACGCCACTCCCAACATCCCGTCGGCTGGGAAGAAGCCCTCGAGGAGATGTCGCAAGAGGCGTACCGGGTCTACCGCAGTGAGATCGCCGACAATCCCGACGTACTGGAATATTTCGAGCAGGCAACTCCGGTCAACGAACTGGACACGGCGCGCATCGGTTCGCGCCCTGCGCGCCGCACGAAGGGTCGAAGACTCGAGGATCTGCGCGCCATCCCCTGGGTCTTCGGCTGGATGCAGAGTCGACACGCCGTACCCGCATGGTTTGGCGTCGGCTATGCGTTAGAGCACTTCGCAAAGAGCGGTCCCGGCCACGAGCAACTGCTGCGCCAGATTGCACGCAGTTTCCCGCTGTTCTCGGAGCTGCTGCGGAACGTGGAGCTAGGCATGGCCAAGGCAGATCTCGGAATCGCGCGCGATTACTCGGGACTGGTTAAAAACGCCGCGCTCCGCAGGCGTGTTTTCTCCATGCTGGAAGAGGAATTCCTGCGTTCACGCCGCATGATTCTTCGCGTCACCGGACAGCGGGAATTGCTGGGCCGTAATCGCGTGCTGGCCCGCTCGATCCGTCTCCGCAACCCTTACGTCGATCCCATGAGTCTGATTCAGGTGGAACTCTTGCGCCGTAAACAGCAGAAACAGAAAAGCTCCGAGTTAGAGTATCCCTTGGGCGCAACCATCAACGGAATCGCCGCTGGCCTGCATAATACGGGGTAGGAAAAGGCAAGAGTCAGAACTCAAAATGCAGAATGCTAAGCTCGCAGACGGCTACGGTCTCGATCGGCCTTCGGCATTTTAAGTCGAACCGCTGCCTTGGACGATCGCACTATTCCTTCGTAGTCTCTGTCTCTTTCGCAGGGCTCGCGGCAGTTTGATTCGTCTCCTCACGAGCGCTTTTCTTTGGCGCGGGTCGCTTGGCCGCTTCAGCTCGTTTCCGCTCCTGATAGCGGCGGTCATGAAATTGTTGGTCGGACGCTTGCTTCTTCATGCTCCTATCATGTCACAAATTCGCGTCACTTCATGGGTAGTGGCTTAATTTGCCTTGCAGAGCTGCGAGGAGTGGAAAGAAAACTGCGTATGGACAAAAAGACGCTGTGTCAGTATGGACATGCAGAGTCATCTCACGTACTCGACCCAAACAAAGCGGGATGAGAAGACGCTGCTACATTGGAACGTATGACCTTGCGGTCTGTTTGAAACGTCGGCGGGGGATCGAGGGTTGGCGGGGCGATCTTTCTTCTCTTGGCAGGAACTTCTGGTTTAGCCTGCAGGAGACATAGGCAGCTCCTCTGCCTACAAATTCAGGGTATAAGTTTTACTACTTTGCTGGATGGTGCGAATAGCCGAAAACCCACTAGCCCGCCATTCGTTGGATGGTTCCAAATCGGGAAAAACCCGGATTGTACAGCTCGCTTCAAGTTCTGCCGTCGTTTGCTCCCGGTGCCGCGGCCGTGCGAGCCGGTCACAGTACCGAGGACTCAAGAAAAGGCCGGCCAAGGGTTGCACTCGGCCGGCCTTTTCTCGGTGTTGCCTTCGACTTGACCTATGGCTGAGCCTTAGGCTTTGCCCTCTTCCTTGCGACTGACCCGGTCGTTTTCTTGGTTTGTTCCTCTTTGAGCAGCGTCAGAGAATCTGCCGCGTTGAAGGGGTACTCGCGGACGGACTCCTGAGCCGCCTGGCCGGTGTTGCTCAAAGTGATGTCCACGCGGCGATTGCTGGCCAGAATGATCGTTCTCATATGATTGAGCACCCGCTGCCGGTCTTCTGGACTCAACTCGGGGTTCCGTTCAACCGCGTCCTTTACCTGGGCCGCGGTGAGGTTTTCTTGCGTGCCGAATGCCTTGGTCTGGATGTTAGCGGCAGGAACACCCTGCTCAACCAGGAAGCGTTTAACGCGGTCGACCCTACGTTCGGAGAGTGCCTGATTGTACTCCGCCGAGCCCCGCGGGTCAGCGTGACCTTCCAGAGTCAGGTTGGCATCCGGCTTGGTTTGAAGATAGGTCTGGAAATCACTGGCGAGCACTTTGAGAGTTTTCTCCTGGCTGGCTAGCAGGCCGGCATCGGGATTCTCGAGCGAAGGTTTCGCCGTGGCAAAGTAAACACTGTGCAGAGCGAGCCTCTTCTCGATGGCAGCGATCTCGGGCGATGGAGGTGGTGGCGGCGGTGGGGCCTGCACGGTCACCGTCGTCGTGGACGACGCGGTGAGCGGTGAGTTGCGGTCATCGCCTACATTGCAGGTTACGGTGATTGTCCCAGGCTGTGCGCCCGCGGTGTCCAGAGCAGCCGTGGGGGTGTTGCCGGTAATGTTCCCGGCGCTGGTGGTATAGCTGTAAGTCAGGCTGCGGCCATCGGGGCTACTGGCGTTCGAACTGATGGTTGAGGTCCCACCCATCGCCACACTCGCGGGGTCGGACGAGCATGAGATCACCGGCGGACGCGCCTCTTTCACGGTGAACCTGGCACTGCTGGAGGCAACGCCATTTTTGCTCCCATCACTCAAATTGGCGGTGACCTGGTATGGTCCAGGTTGCAAACCTGTGGTGTCAATCTGCGTGGACGCACCGGTCTCTCCAGGTTTCACGCCGGAGCCACTCCAGTTATATCGGACCGTACGGTTGGGATTGAAATTAGATCCCACCGCAGTCGCGGTCACCGGTTCGCCGGCAAAGACTTCGGTCGGCTGTACCGAGCATGCTGCCGTGGGTAAGCTTACCGTCCCTTTACCACCCCACATAAATACCAAGCCAGTCTGCAGCCTTGCGCCTCGGACATCGGTGGCGGGAACGACCGACGCTGGGCCAAACTGATGATTCGAAAACACGTAATCGGCTCGGAACATTCGCCACGCAAAGTGCCGAGTGAATTCCAGATCGAGACCGCCGCCGGCCATGAACCCGATTTCCTTATCGCTTCCGAAGACTTCGGATGCCAGGCGATGCTCGCCCACGAGAGCTTCGAGAAAAGGGGAAAAATGGCGGCTACGAAAAGTTATCTTCGGCCCCGCGGAAAGGTTAAAGAATTCTACGTGGTCAATACGGGCAGCCACTCCGCTCGCGCCGCTGCCCCACTGCCCACTGCTGTCGACTGACAATCCGAACCAGCGGTTAAAGTCGTAGGTGACGGTGGCGCCGGCGCCGCGCGGATTCCACTTCAAGCAGCTGCTCACCGGTGCCACTGCTCCCGGAAGCAAACCGTGGATGTCGCAGCCGGGATAGAAAGCGGAGTATCCGCCGTAAAGCTCCCACTTGGGCGGAGGTGGCTCCTGCGCTGCGGCGAGCGTGCCCACGCTGCACAGAACAGCAACCATTGCCAACCGCATCACTGCAACCCGGCCACAAGACTTATGAGCGTGAAATGACATGTTCCAATTCCTCCGAACTTCAACAACGTAAGATCCTGCGTTCCCGATTCACTTTCCTGATTCGCTTCCCGAATCCCTCACGGCCCGGGACAGGGAGGTACATTCACTAGGTTCTCGTCCATTGAGACTGCACCCGTTCGGGCCAGCGCGCTGCCATCCAGCGTGGCGCCGGTGGTAAGCGTGATGGATGCCTGAGCCATAATGATTCCTTGGAATATTGTGTTGGTTCCAAGTGTCGCTGAACTACCGACCTGCCAGAACACGTTTCCCGACTGGGCGCCGCCGGCCAGGATGACCTGGCTATTGCCAGCTGCTGTAGTCAGGGTCGACACGACCTGGAAGATGTAGACGCCACTGCCGCTGAGGGTGAGGTTCCCGGTTATTCCCAGTGAGGGCTGCGCGCTCGTCGTCTTATAAACGCCGGGAGCGAGTGTCTCCCCGCCTATATCCGCAGGTAGGATGGCCCCTCCTGGTGCTCCCGCGGCGTAGTTATACGCCGTGGTCAAGTCACCCTGGGCCGTCTGGGCAACCGGATCGCCGGCATGTTCCGTCCCCGTAAGTGTTCCCGGCGGAAATCCAGTGATCGCAGTCCCTGGCCACACGCCGATATCCCCTGTAACGGCGGTCCCGGCAGTGGGGGTACTGGTGACCGTGGAGCCGCCCAGAATTCCGAAACTGCAGGACGATCCCAACGGAACGGCGGCGTTACATGCCGTTGCAGATGTGGTGAAGGTCCATACATGATCGCTGGCTAGTGAATCACCGGCGAGATCCTGGGCCCCTGTGGTAATGGTGGCGGTGTAGTGGGTGTTCAGTGCAAGAGGATTGGTTGGGGTAAAAGTGGCGGCGTAGTTTGACACGTTGTACGTAACTGCTCCAGCTACGGCTACGGGAGGTGTACCGGGCGCTGTTACCGTAAAAGTTGTCGTATTGATTGTGGCAGGATTCATCGCCTGGCTGAAGGTGGCAACCAGCAGGCTGTTGGGGCAGATGCCGACAGCGAGATTAGGAGGGGCTACGGAAATCACGACGGGGGGAATACATGCGACGGTGGCCGTGGTGAAGTTCCATACAAAGTTACTTGCCAGCGCCACACCAGATAAGTCCACAGCGCCGGTGGTAATCGTGGCAGTGTAGGGTGTGTTCAGCGCCAGAGCGCCGGATGGCGTGAAGGTGGCGGTTGACCCAGCATAGGTCACTACTCCTGCCACTGCTACAGGCGGAGTGCCCGTGGTCAACGTAAAGGTTGTGGTGTTGATCGTGGAAGGATTCATTGCTTGACTGAAGGTAGCGGTCACTCCCGTGCTAGGACAGACGCCGACTGAAACAGCGGGAGTCACTGAAATCACGGTAGGGGGAGCGCAGTTACCGGTGGTGAAGGTCCATACAAAGTTATTTGCCAGGGCAATGCCATACTCGTCGATGGCTCCGGTCGTGATCGTGGCGGTATACATCGCAGTCGCCGCGAGAGCGCTCGATGGCGTGAAGGTTGCGGTGCTGCTTGACGCGTCGTAGCTCAGCGTACCGGCCACAGCTGTGTTGCCCGGCCCTGCCAAGGTGAAGGTCGACCCATTGATCGACGTGGAACTCATCGGCACGCTGAAGGTAGCGGTCACGACCGTGGCACAGAGGCCAGCCGAACCACTAATCGGAGCTTCGGAAGTTACTATAGGCGCGGCTAAGTTCGGGTTGGTGCCGGGATTACAGCATCCAGGAGTGAAAATAAGCAGCAGGAATGCGATAAACCAGAGATTGGACTTGCTGTAAGTATGCATGACCCTCATCCTTCTTCTTCTCGGCATCACTGCTGCCGCACAGTGGAATCACAGAGCCTTTGAGATTTCTGCGATATTTTAGAAAATGAGTGGTCACGACACTATTCACAATTGCTCACATTTGCATATTTGCATTAGGATGACTTCGATCACACTTGTGCCGCACATGGTACTGATCGCGACAAAGCCTGACTCGACTAACCTTTCTTTCAAAGGTGAGCAATGTTGAACAGGCAAGAAATCAGTCCACCTGTAGATTGGCCCGAAGTAGACATGCAGGAACTGACGCGGCTCCTACCCATCGCCCGCTGTTCCTCTGAGTGGCGCAGCTACTGGGATGCTGCGCCACTTCTTTGAAGTGGTGCCTCGCACGATGAAAGACTGCCCCTTGCCGATCCATCGCCGGATCGATCCCTGGAATCAGGTCTTTGAATTCTGACAAACAGTTTTCCGCTTCCACTCACCCATCCGGTGTTCGTCGTTTCGGGTTCACGATTCCTTCACTCGGCCGATTTGTACCACTTCGTCGAGACCTCATGACGGATGCGGGTAGCGTCCGCTTACCATGTCGACAACTTCCTCGGCATGGTGCGCCTGGGTTGCATGCAAATCTTGTTGAGATATTTTTGAGACTGTGACAGATCATCAGTCCCATGGACTTGACGACGCGGGCACCTTCCGTTGTCTGCCCCGAGCGGGCACACCGCGTGCGGGAAAGGCGACGGATGTCGGGAACCGATGAACGGGCAACAGGTCCGCTGCTGGTCGGGAAGGTGCGCGAGCCGTGTTCCTTCACTTGGCCTCCAGCCGGCAGGCGGCAAACTCCTTTGGTACTCCCAGCGGATGTACAACCGACGAAACTTATGCAGTCAAGCTCCACTCGCCAACGCCTGCGATAGCGCCGCAACGAACGGCCATCCTGAGTGGGTTCCCGACGCGGTCCGTGATGCGGTGCGATCATCTCGATGCCATGGCGGTCGGCCAGATCTCGATCCAAGCGGTCAACGTCGTAAGCTTTGTCGCCGATTAAGCGTGCGGGGAGGGTAGTGAGGAAGCTGTTCCCGAGGACCCCGTCGACAAGTTGGCTTTCGTGCGGAGCAGTGCTTTCGATACTGACGGCGAGAGGAAGACTGTGATCATCGGCGACAGCGATGATTTTCCTCCCTTTGCCGCGCTTGGTGGCTCCACGGCGAAGCCCCCTTTCTTGCCCCCGTGAAGGAGGCGTCGATGAAAGCCTCCTCCAATTCCAATTGTCCTCGGGCGTGCAACTCATCGGCCAGTACGCGCAAGATGCCTTCCAGCTTGCCCTCCCGTACCCACTGCTGGAAGCGGCGATGGCAGGTCTGGTACGGGGGGTATTTCTTGGGCAAAGGCTAACCTCACATGGCACTGGCCGTCTGTAGTATGTTGTTTGGTCGGTCGAATTGTCATTCGGCCCTCGCACGGAACTTACTTCTCCCCCTATGCGTAACTTCTGCCGGCCGGTTCCGTCCAATCCAACATCCGTGCGTTTCTCCAAGAGAGGCTATATGTCCATATCCCGGTTTTCTGCGGCTTTGGTCCTGAGTCTGACCGTATCCGCAGCCTTGGCCCCAAGCATCCCTGCCCAGAGTATGCCCGCTCAGAACGCTCGCCCTAACTCCGCTCTGGCCGCCGTCGACGGATCGACCGGTGAAGCCAAAGAACCCAAACTCGAACATTTCGATCCCAACCTGGTCGACAAGACCCTCGATCCCTGCAATGACTTCTATAAGTACGCCTGCACCAAATGGCTGACCGCGAATCCGATCCCCCCCGACCAGGTTTTTTGGAGCACGGGCAGCGGCCTTGAGTTATGGAACGAAAAACTGTTGCGCGAAACCCTGGAAGCCGCCAGCAAGAGTGATTCGACTCGCAACCCCGTGCAGCAGAAGATTGGCGACTACTGGGCCGCCTGCATGGACGAAAGCGGCATCGAAGCCGCCACTCTGAAGCCTCTGCAACCGGAGCTGGATCGCATTGTTGCTCTAACCTCCAAGAAGGAAATCACCCTCGAGATCGCTCATTTGCACCATCTATTCCCGGGGGCCTGGGCGCAATCCGAAAATCAGACCAATTCTCCATTCTTCGGCTTCACCGGGCAGCAAGATTACGACGACGCCTCCAAGGTCGTTGCCCAGATCGATCAGGGCGGCCTAAGCCTCCCCAGTCGCGACTATTACTTGAAAAGCGACGACAAGTCGAAGGAGGTTCTCGGCAAATATCGCACCCATATTCAGAAGATGTTCGTGCTCGCGGGCGAATCCGAAACTCGGGCTGCAACCGACGCCGGCATCGTGATCGACATTGAAACCGCGATGGCCGAGGCGCAAATGGACAACGTCAGACGTCGCGACCCCAAGAACATTAACAATAAGATGACTCTGGCGCAGGTGCGTGAGCTCACGCCTTCGATCGACTGGGAGGCATATCTGCAAGCTGTGAAGGCTCCGGCCAGCGACCATTACATTGTGACCTCGCCGGAGTTCTTCCGCGCCGAAGACAAGCTCATCGCTTCTCACCCGCTCGAGCACTGGCAAACCTACATGCGCTGGCAGGTGATCCACCGGGCCGCACCATATTTAAACAAGTCTGTGGTCGACGAGAACTTCGACTTCTTCGCGCGTACCCTCGCCGGCGCCGAACAACAGCAACCACGTTGGCGGAGATGCGTTCGTGCTGCCGACCGCGATCTCGGAGAAGCCCTCGGCCAGGCTTACGTCGATCGCGCCTTCCCGCCCGACAGCAAAGCTCGCACCATCCAGATGGTGCACTCCATCGAAACCGCACTGGGTGCGGATATTCAAAGTGTCTCGTGGATGTCCCCGGCAACCAAGCAACAGGCCATGGTCAAGCTAAAAGGGATCGAGGATAAGATTGGCTATCCCTCGCACTGGCGCGATTATTCCAGCGTAAAGATCGGGCGCGACAGCTATCTCAACAACGTTTCCCAGGCCTCATCGTTTGAATTCGAGCGCTGGGTGGCGAAGATCGGCAAGCCCGTCGATCGCTCCGAGTGGACGATGACCCCGCCCACCATCAACGCCTATTACGATCCGCAGTTAAACACCATCAATTTCCCGGCCGGCATTCTGCAGCCGCCGTTCTTCGATCCCACGAAAGATGACGCCGTGAATTACGGCGCCATCGGCATGGTCATCGGACACGAAATCATCCACGGCTTCGACGACCAAGGACGCAAGTTCGACGCTCATGGCAACCTGCGCGACTGGTGGACTGACGAAGACGGCAAAGAATACGACCAGCGCGGCAAATGCATCTCCGACCAGTACACCCAGGACGTTCCCGACGCAGGCGCGGGCGTTAAGCAGAACGGCCTGCTCACCCAGGGAGAAGACACGGCAGATAACGGCGGCATGCATCTCGCTTTGGGCGCGCTGGAAGCCACTCTAAAACAACAGGGCAGATCGCTCGACGAGAAAGGTCCCGACGGCTGGACGTATCGCCAGCGCTTTTTCCTGTCGCACGCATACTCATGGTGTGCGAATGTGCGCCCCGAAGTCGCGCGCATGAGCGTGACCACTGATCCGCACTCACTTCCGATTTTCCGCATCGACAACGTGGACTCGAATATGCCCGAATTCGATCAGGCCTTCGGATGCAAAACTGGACAACCCATGGTAAGAGCCAACGCCTGCCGCGTCTGGTAAATCCTGCCGCGAGATAGAGGCAGCGGCGCTCGCTTTGGGCTGTCATGCGGAACTGCGAACGAGGAGTGCAAAGCGCTGCTCGTTCGCAGTCGAAGCATCCCCATCTTTGCGAATTCCCGGCCGGGGAATAATCGCGGGCATGATGACAACCGTCACGCGCATCCACGCCAGATCGCTCGTCAAATGGGGCATGACCGGCGACGCAAGTACGACTGCGTCTACTCTGGAGTCCTAAGGACAACGTTCACAGGGCGCGCTCGCTCGCAAGAGACCGCCAAGGGCTGGACTTGGCTAAAGAGTAGTACCCGTGGAGGACCCGGGCAATGGCCGAGATGCTTCGACTCCGCAGCGAGGATCGCTGTGTGCGGATCCTCACCGCCCCGCTCAGCCTGGCAACCGTTTTCGCTTTACCGGTTGATATCCTCCTTAACCTGCAAGCGCTTCACATAACCTTCCAAAGTGTTCTTATTCGCATCCGGCGCTCCCGTCAGTGACATCTTCAACTCTTTCACCGCATTCTCAAAATCTCCTTGCGCACTGTAGACCCGAGCCAGCCCCAGATGTGAAGTCCAGTAGTCTGGAAACTTCTTGGCGCTCGACCGATAGATCGCCAGAGCCTCTTCCTGCTTCTTATCTCCCTGCAATTGCCGGCCATACCCGTAAAGCTGAATGGCGTTGGCCTCGTCCAGCGCTTTGTTGCGGAAGACAGTAGCATCGTCTTTGCGACCTAATGCCTCCAGAATGCGCGACTTGTTCATCAGATTGTCGAAGCGCTCCTCCGCTTGAATCGACTGATCTTCATCCTTCAGCGCTTCGTCGAGATTGATTTTGTTGGCCAGGAAATAGCCAGCCGCATCGTCCCAGCCCTCCCAGTAATACTGGTTGAGCCCGTGCATTTGCCGGTGAATGCTGGCGGTCACAAGCTCGTTCACTTTGACCTCGACTCGGAAGGGCACCGCAACCTTGTCCCAGCACATGGTGACGATGGCAGAATCCGGCTTCACCTCGTCGAAATCGTAGGCAAGAGCGTCGTGAGTTTCGCTCGTCCGCGGTTTTACATTCACCCGCAAAGCATCTTCTTCCTGCTTGTAAGTGAAGCTTCCCCAATCCTTCGAATTCTTCGAGAAGATCACCGTCCACTGGTTCTCCCCCGGAATCATGTGCAGGCCATAAGTTCCCTTATCGAGCGGCTGGCCTTCAATCGTGACCGGATCGCTGAATGTAATCGTCGTATTTTCATTTGCCCCCGCGCGCCACACCTGCCCGTAGGGCACGAGCTTGCCCCAAATCTGGCGGCCGTTGGCGAGCGGCCGGTGATAGTTGACAGTGATGTCGGTGATGCCGATGCGCTGCATCACCAGAGCATGCTGGCTCTGCCGCGGCAGATCGAGCATCAGCGTTTCGCCGGTGGCGGTTTGAGCGTGGCTAAGACTTGTGATCAACAAAATGCTTGAGAACAAAGCAAGTAGACGAGCTTTTTGCATGAGACTCCTTTTGCGTTGCTGGGATCGAGCAACCGATTAGGGGTTGAAACATAGAGGCCAGGAACTTGCAGGTGCATGAGAAAGAGGGAGTGACGTCTGACTTAGACGAGGAAACACGGCCAAGGTAAGCAGGGCAGGGTTGCCTGTGCCTGGCACTTTTTCGGGGGTCCTCGGACGTTGCTCCCGTGGCGATCTTTGCGGCGATCTTTGCGATAAAGTTTTTCGATTTCCGCTTGACAAACTCCAGCCTCCAGAGCAGAATTTAACTAGGCGAATAAAAAGCGAAAGCGGCCTCCGCGGCTCCAGCCCCGGCGTTCCCTGAAATTTCCGAGGATCTTATGTCTTCCGCAGTGGTTTCCACTTCGGCGGCCCTGGGCCGCCCTTTTCTCTTTGATGCCAAAGCAGTTCCGGAAGTGTCCCTGCCTTCCCAACCATCGAAGGGGCATCCCCGGGCTCGTCCGCCGCAACCCATCCACCCCACAGACTTTTCTGCCGATCTTGCTTCCTCTGACCCCAGATTGGCGCACCTCACCCCCGCTTCGCGGCTCGATATTCGTCCCGCGCCGGAAATGGTTTCAAGCGGCGTCCCCAGCATTGACACCCTAACCGGCGGTCTACCCCGCGGATGCCTGACCGAAATCTGCGGCTCCGCCTCCTCTGGACGCACCACCTTACTATTGTCCGCTTTGGCCGCTGCCACCCGCCGTGAAGAGTTTTGCGTTGTGATCGATGCCAGCGATGCGCTCGACCCCCACTCTGCAGTAGCGGCCGGCGTGGAGCTGGACCGCCTGCTGTGGGTGCGTTGCGGGGCTTCCCAAAATTTCCGCAACCCAGCAAAACCGGCTCTCGCGAAGAAGTTCCGGCAAAAAAATCCGTCAGCTGGGGATCAGCCGGGTGCAAATTATCCCGATCCAGGCCAGTCAGATTCGCGGCAGTTTGAAAACTGTCTGGAACAAGTGCTGCGGGCCACGGATCTGCTTCTCGAAAGCGGCGGCTTCGGCCTGGTCGTCCTCGATCTCGGCGACCTGCCGCAACCGGCAGCGCGTCATATTCCCCTGACCACATGGTTCCGCTTCCGCCGCGCCATCGAACATACGTCCACGATCCTGCTGGCCCTCGAGCAACGTCCCATCGCCGGAAGTTGCTCCTCCCTGCTGCTGCAGCTGGGATCGCCAAACGATCCCATACTGCCAGCCGAGGGATTCGCTGCCGAGCGGGGAAAGAAAATTTGCCGAACCGATCAACCCGGATTTGATTTTCCCAGCCCCACTCACGCGCAATTGTTAACCGGCCTCGATATCACTGCGGAACTTATTCGTTCACGCCTGGAGCGCAAGCCCGCTCGCTCTACGGCAGCCTTCGCCAGCAAAACCGCCTGGGCCGGATGAAGAGACAATCCCATGCCGTTTGCCTGCATCTACGTGCCGAATTTTCCCGTGGCGGCCACACTCCGCGCCGAACCGGAACTGAAGGCGCATGCCGTGGCCATTCTTGAAGGCAAGCCTCCCTTGGAAACAATTATCGCCGTCAATGAAAAGGCCGCCCGCATGGGCATCGCACCGGGCATGACCAAGTCCCAAGCCGAACTGGGCTCGGAGTTCGTGCTGCGCCCACGATCTCCACTGCAGGAATCCGCCGCGCATGCCGCCCTGCTCGATTGCGCCCAGTCGTTTTCTCCCTGTGTGGAAGATGCCGCTTGCGACACAGCTCTGCTCGATCTCGTGGGCATGGAATCTCTTTTCGGATCATTCCCGGAAATTTCTCGCGCCATCTACCACCGCGCAACTACTCTCGGACTCGCAGCGAGCGTTGCCCTAGCTTCCAATCCCGACGCGGCCGTACTCACGGCTCGTGGTTTTCCCGGCGTCACCCTGATCCCCGCGGGCAAAGAAGCAGAACGATTGGGATCTCTTCCCATGGAAGTTTTGTTTGCGAACCGGATCGAAAAAGATCGGTTGAATGGGGATCAGAAAAAGACCGCCGACCGCCTTCTCGAAACCCTTGACCGATGGGGCATACGCAACCTGCAGGCACTGGCCGCGTTGCCGGAAGTAGCGCTCAGCGAACGTCTCGGACAAGAAGGTCTTCGCTTGCGGCAATTGGCGCGGGGCGCCGCGGCGCGCACTCTGGTCCCCGTGGAAGCGCCACTGGTATTTGAAGAAGCCGTCGAACTGGAGCACCCGATCGTCCTGCTCGAACCTCTGGCCTTCCTGCTGAATCGGCTGCTCGATCAACTCTGCGCACGCTTAGGTTCGCGAGCCCTGGCCACGCAGGAACTGTGCCTCACCCTGGAACTGGAAAGCTTCTCCCCACGCAATCGACAAGCAAAAATCAACAAGCAAAAATTTCTTCGTACCCTGCGCCTGCCACAACCTATGCTCGACCCCAAGGTTTTTCTCAAATTGCTGCAACTGGATTTAAATGCGCATCCCCCCGGCGCACCCATCGTGAAGATCCATCTGGCTGCCGCACCGGCACATCCGCGCTCCGCCCAGGGCGGCCTGTTCCTGCCACCCTCGCCGGAACCGGAAAAACTGGAACTCACTCTCGCCCGCATCGCGAGCATAATCGGCGAAAACAATGTGGGCGCGGTGGAATTGCTCGACACGCATCGCCCCGAAGGATTTCGCATGCGGCGATTCATGGCCGAGACTTCACGAAAACTTGAACGGGAAAAGGTTCCCGGCCGAGACGAAGAAAAATCGGCGGTTACGGCTCTGCGCCGTTTCCGTCCTGCGCTGCGTGTCCATGTGACCTTGGAAAACTCTCAGCCCGTGCGCGTTGCCTGCCCAAAGAAAAAAGATCTTCAGGGGGATGTGCTCTGGAAGGCCGGCCCCTGGCGCGCCTCCGGTGACTGGTGGGAGTGCGAAGCCTGGTCCCGCGACGAATGGGACCTTGCTTTACGAAATGGAGAGGCCATCTCTTTCTACCGCCTCGTTTACGATCGGCTCGGTGGCAATTGGTTCGTGGAAGGAACGTATGACTGAAAGAAAGTTCTCGGGTTCAGTTCTCGGTCAAACTCCTTCTCCTCGGAGCCAAAAGTTTTCACTGAGAACCGAGAAACTGGGAACTGAGAACTGATGTACATCGAGCTTCACGCCCGCTCTGCTTTCAGCTTTCTCGACGGCGCATCCCTGCCTGAGGAACTAGCCGGAGTTTGCGCCCACCTCGGCTTGCCTGCCATGGCACTCCTCGATACCGACGGAGTGTACGGCGCGCCACGCTTTCACCTGGCCGCCAAAAAAGCAAAAATCAAAGCGCACCTTGGAGCGGAAGTCACCTGCCACTCTCTCCACTCTGTCATCGCCACTCCCCCCACTGTCATTCTGAGCGGAGCAAGCGCTTCACGAAGTGAAACGCTCGCCGAGTCGAAGGACTCCTATCCCCATCCAACCGTGCGCAAGCTAAGGATTCCTCGCTGCGCGAGGAATGACAAAGAGAAAGACAAACAGAATGACAAAAGTTTTCGTCTTCCTCTTCTGGTCTCCTCCCGCGCCGGCTATCAAAATCTCTGCCGCATGCTCACCAAAATGAAGTTGCGCGCTAAAAAAGGCGAAGGCGCGGTCCAGGAAAATGAACTCCAGGAGCACGCCCAAGGCCTGATCTGCCTCACTGGCGGTGCCGACGGTCCCCTGGCCGCAGCCTTGCAACAAGGCGGTATGGAGGAAGCGCGCCGCCGAGTCGACCAACTCATCGGAATCTTCGGCCCGGGAAACGTCTACGTCGAATTACAACGTCATTTCCAGCGCGAAGAAGAATCCTGCAATCGCGCTGCCATCACCATTGCCCGTTCGCTGAACCTTCCTCTGCTTGCCACGAACGGAGTCGCCTACGCCACCGCCCAGGGTCGCCAACTTTGTGACGCATTCACCGCCATCCGCCACCACCATACTTTGTCCACCGCCGGACGCCTGCTCTCCCGCAACGCCGAGCGCTTTTTAAAATCTCCGCAGGAAATGCAGCAACTCTTCGCCGATCTGCCCGAAGCCATCGCCAACACGCTCGAACTTTCCTCTCGCCTGGACTTCACGCTCAACGATCTCGGCTACGAATTCCCGCGCTATCCCGTACCCGAAGGCGAGACCATGAATTCATTCCTGCGGGAGCGCGCATGGGCGGGCTTTCACCAGCGTTACGGCCGCGCCGCGCCCGACATGCAAACCCGCGCCCATCGCCAGATCGAGAAAGAACTGACACTCATCGAAAAACTCAAACTCGCGGGATATTTCCTGATCGTCTGGGACCTGGTGCGCTACTGTCGGGAGCAAAACATCCTGGTGCAAGGGCGCGGATCGGCCGCCAACAGCGCCGTCTGCTACTCGCTCGGCATCACCGCAGTCGATGCCGTCGGCATGGAACTGCTCTTCGAGCGTTTTCTTTCTGAAGAGCGCGGCGAGTGGCCCGACATCGATCTCGACCTGCCCAGCGGCGACGAACGCGAAAAAGTAATTCAGTATGTCTACCAGCGTTACGGTGCGCGCGGCGCCGCTATGACCGCCAATGTCATCACCTACCGCAACCGCATGGCCGCGCGCGAAATGGGCAAAGCTCTGGGCTTTGATCCGGAAACGCTTCAGAAAATTTCCGCCGCTGTCGCCACCTGGGAATTCCGCGACGAAAACGATGCGCTCGATCGCCGCTTTCGCGACGCCGGACTCGACCTCAACCATCCCCGCCTGCGCAAATATTACGAGCTGTGTATCGCGGTGCAGGACGTCCCGCGCCATCTCGGCCAGCACTCCGGCGGCATGGTCATCTGCCAGGGAAAACTCGATTCCGTCGTCCCGCTCGAACCCGCCTCCATGCCCGGCCGCGTCGTCGTGCAGTGGGACAAGGAAGATTGCGCCGACATGGGCATCGTCAAAGTCGATCTGCTCGGACTTGGCATGATGGCCGTGCTTAAAGATTCCATCGAACTGATCCGTGATCATTATCACGAAGAAGTCGACCTTGCGCATCTTCCCCCCGACGATCCGCAGGTCTATTCCGCGCTGCAGCAGGCCGACACCGTGGGCCTGTTTCAGGTGGAAAGCCGCGCGCAAATGGCGTCTCTGCCCCGCCTGCTTCCGCGGCGCTTCTATGACATTGTGGTGCAAGTTGCGATCATCCGCCCCGGCCCCATCGTCGGCCAAATGGTGAATCCCTTCATCCTTCGCCGCCAGGGACGGGAAGATGTCGCGTATCCGCATCCCACGCTGGAACCTGTGCTCAAACGCACGCTGGGCGTCCCGCTCTTTCAGGAACAATTGCTGCGCATCGCCATGATCGCCGCCAACTTTAGCGGCGGCGAAGCCGAAGAACTGCGCCGCGCCATGGGCTTCAAACGCTCGCAATCGCGCATGCGCGAAATCGAGGCCAAACTGCGCGCCGGCATGACGCACAACGGCATCCCGCCGAAAGCGCAGGAAGAAATCATTCTTTCCATTACTTCCTTCGCGCTCTACGGATTTCCGGAGTCGCACGCTGCCAGCTTCGCCTTGCTGGCCTACGCCAGCGCCTATCTGAAATGCCGCTACCTGGCCGCCTTTACCGCCGCGCTGCTCAACAATCAGCCCATGGGATTTTATTCTCCCGCGACGATCGTCAAAGACGCGCAGCGCCACGGCCTGAAAGTACTGCCCGTGGAGGTGACGTGCTCAGAGTGGGAATGCACGTTGGAAGCTGTCGGCGCTCCGCCATCAGCTCTTCGCAAGACCACACTGGAAACAGTGATGAGGGACCAGCCAATGGCCAGTACAGCACTCGCCGCGGAGGGGCGAAAGAATATCGCCCTCCGCATGGGCCTGCGCTACGTCCGCGGCCTGCGCGAAGAAGCTGCTCAGGCTCTGCTCCGCGAACGCATGCGGGTTCCCTTCGCATCGATTCACGATCTCACCCACCGCGTTCCCGCACTGCGCAAAGACGAACTCACCACGCTGGCAGAAATCGGCGCGCTGAATTCAGTGGCCGGTCGCCAGTTACCAGTCGCCAGTAAAACTTTTATCATTCCCACCTGCGAGCGAACGCCAGGGGCGGAGAAATCCGGGGGGGAGAAATCTGGATACTCGGTATCCGGTACTGGCAACTCACTCCACCGCCGCGACGCCCTCTGGCAAGTGGAACGCGCCGTACGCGCCGCCGGCCCCCTGCTCGAAACTCAGCCCCAGCCCGACGTTCCGTCGCCACTCCAGCGCATGAATCATGAAGAGCGTCTGGTCGCCGACTTCCACGGTACCGGACTGACCGTCGGCCCGCATCCCATGTCTTACCGCCGTGACTGGCTCACTGCCATGGGAATCCGCCGCGCCAGCGAACTGCGCGACATTCCCAGCGGCAAACGCCTCCGCATCGGCGGCTGCGTCATCGTCCGCCAGCGTCCGGGAACCGCCAAAGGATTTGTGTTTTTAAGTTTGGAAGATGAAACCGGCGTGGCCAATGCCATTATCACGCCCGACTTGTTTCATCAGAATCGACTGCTGCTGGCGAGCGAGAAATTTCTTGCCGTCGAAGGAATTCTGCAGAATCAGGACAACGTCATTTCCGTCAAAGCCGAACGCGTGCTGCCGCTATTCGTCACGCAAGCGGAAACTGTTTCGCACGACTTCCACTAACAATCACCCAGGTAGCGCCAGCTACTGCCGGCGGTTGCGAGGGTCCCTTGCTCTGGCAGGGGCGGGGCGAGGACACCTCCGCGGCGTCATACCCACTCCTCACTTCCCCGTATAGCTCACTCTCCAAATCGAGTTTGACCCGTCGTCGCTCACCAGCAGCGAACCGTCCGCTGCCACCGTGATTCCCACCGGACGCCCCCACACATGACCGTCCGGCAGAACAAATCCAGTCAGGAAATCCTGATATTCGCCCGTCGCATGGGCGGTGTGATGCAGCGGCACGCGAATCACCTCATAGCCCACGCGCACCGCCTTGTTCCACGATCCATGTTGCGAAGCAAAAATATCTCCCTGATATTCCGCGGGAAGTTTGTCGCCCTCATAAAATGTCAATTCCAGAGACGCGTTGTGGGGCTGCAGCAGCACGTCGGGAACAATCGCCTTGTCCTTCAATTCCGGATGCTTCCCCTGCTGCCGCGGGTCCTGATGCGCTCCCATGTACCACCACGGCCAGCCATAGAATCCACCCTCCTCGACATGGGTAATGTAGTCGGGCACAAGGTTGTCGCCCAGCGCGTCGCGTTCATTCACAGAGCACCACAACTCTCCCGTCTGCGGATTGATCGCGATCCCGCCTCCGGCGTTACGAATGCCGTAGGCATAGACCTGCAGTTGGCAGTTCGAAGGATCACAGGTCAGTATGTCGGCGCGATCCTTCTCCCTCGGATGCGTATCCGTATCGTCGTCGTTCGAAGCCGAACCTACCCCCACAAACAGTCGCTTGCCATCCGGAGAAAATTCGAGGGCGCGGGTCCAGTGTCCACCACCCGATGGCAGGTCGGAGATATGCTCCCACTTCCCGCTCGGCTTCAAATCTCCATTGTGATAGGGGTAGCGAACCACCTCGTTGGTCGCCCCTATATAAATCCACTGCGGATCCGGTCCCGGCGGATAGAACGCAATCCCGTACGGGTGATTCAAACCACTCGCAAAAGTCTCCATCTGATCCGGCTTGCCATCTTCCTTCATTCCTCGGAACACAAGAATCCGTCCGGGCTCACTCTCGGCCAGGAAGATGTCGCCGTTGGGGGCGGTCCGAAGCAATCGCGGATTTTCCAGTCCCGAGGCGTAGAGTTCCACTTTGAAGCCCACAGGCGCCACGGGCCATGCGTTCTCCGGTCGCGCCACCATCTCGGCGCCTTTCTCCGCCGAATCGGTTGCGTACGGCTGCGGAAGATCCTTCACCGTGATCTTGCGCGTCGTACCCGGCTTCTCATAGCGGAAATCGGTGAACGGGGGGGGCGGAGCCGCACCCTTCAGCTTCGCGCCGCTGACTTCCGGCGTGGGCGCCGAGGCGGGACCCGCGGCCGCCTTGCCCGAGACCATGGCCTCCACATACGTGACCGCCTGCCATCGCGCCTGCTCCGGCAGGGCCGCCCAGGATGGCATCCCGTTCTCCTTGTCTCCCTTGGTGATGAACCAGAAAATTTCGCCCGCGCTAACCCCTTCCAGTTTCCCGTCTACCAGAGAGGGGACGTTGCCCGTACCCTGTCCGACCTTACCGTGACAAGCCAGGCAATTCCGCGCATACACTCGCTTCCCGGCGTCGACCGCGGCCGCCTGTCCTTCATAGGGATTCTTCTCGGCTTTTGCCGAGGCCGGGGCATCGTGAAAGGGTTTATCGGCCGCTTGCAAGGCGGCCAGGGAAAGAAGAGAGAAAAGAACTGCCGCGGCGATTCTGCTGGCACCCAAACGCATAAGCAATCCTCACGGGTAAATTTTTCCCCTTTAGATTAAGCGTTTGGCGGAAAGGATGCGAACTAAACAGGCTTCTATCGAAATCGGGGAAGATCTATGGTCGTCGAAAAGCCAACGTTTAGCCTCGACTTCGCGAAGGTCTTTTACCTTTGCCGCTTTAATTTCGCAGCTTCAGCTTCCGGCGAACCACGCCGGCCAACGAGAGCATCCCGGTGCCAAATAAAATCATCGTCCCGGGCTCTGCTACAGGCGCGTATGCGATGTATTCCTGGGCCGTGCCATTCACCGACTGTGTCCCCGGAATGGGACTGTATAGGACCAGACCCGGGAACGCGCTCGTGGGAGCGTTTCCCGCCAGCGCCAGATATTGCTGCTCGATGGCGCCCGCATCGCTCGACTGAAAATAGGAGGAGTCTTCTTGACTTTTGCCTGTAGGGCGCGTGCGCTGTTCTGCGCGTTGGTCGAGAACAGCCCCCAGATGGCGAAGTTGCTTGCGTTCCCATCGAGCGTGCCGT
>Ga0209624_10000659_pt1 | contig 30302 bp, 30 predicted proteins | sample JacPinW_OM2H0_O1_FD_188565 | JGI IMG/M metagenome (GOLD analysis project Ga0209624, IMG submission 188565) | Forest soil microbial communities from Algoma, Ontario, Canada - Jack Pine, Ontario site 1_JW_OM2H0_O1 (SPAdes) (version 2) | ecosystem: Environmental > Terrestrial > Soil > Boreal...
GGAGTGTGGGTTCCTTGGGCCGACACCGACTCGATCGGATGGATTCGTTATTCGCTCGATCAACGCGAGGTGCCATACACGTATTTGCGCGACGAAGACATTCGCGCGGGAAATCTGCGTTCGCGCTTTGACGTGCTGCTCTACGGCCACGTTGATCTCGAACTCGCCGAGCAGATCGAAGGCTTACCCAAGATATGGTCTCCGATGCCCTTCAAGAAAACTGCGCAAACGCCAAGCTTTGGAACGCCGGCGGAATCGGACGACATCACGGGAGGAATCGGCTACGAAGGACTCGCGCAGATTCAACGATTCATCGACGATGGTGGCCTGATGGTGACGCTGGGCAGCGGAAGTATGCTCGCGCTCGAAGGCGGACTCGTGCGCTTCGTCCGGCGATCTTCCGGAGGAGTTCCGCGCAGCGCGGCCGGAGGGGGTAGCGCCTCGTCTGCTGCGTCGCAGCAAGCGGGCACTCGCACGCCCGGAGCACATGTCCGTGTTACCTTCGACCGCCCGGATCATCCCATTGCATACGGATATCCCGCGCACACGTATGTCTTCCGGCAGAATTTTCCGCTCTACAACACGCCGCGGCGCTGGCTGCGCATGGCGTACTGCACGACTTGTCTCGATGGCCCCGAAGACCGCAGCGGAGTTGTGATGGAGTGGGGCGATTCCGATGGCAAACCTTTCGTAGTCAGCGGCCAGGCGTGGGGAGAGGAGAATCAGATTGGGCGGCCAGCAATCTTAGACATGCCCGTGGGCAAAGGACACGTAGTCAGTTTCAATTTCAATCCGATGCACCGCGACTTGAATCGCGGCGACCAACGGCTGCTGTGGAACGCGATACTGAACTGGCAGGCGATTGTTGCCGCTCATCCGAAAACTGACGCGACCACGGAGCCGGCGCCTGAGCCCGACGAATGACGCCGCGACGAACCTGCAACTCGTTCGAATGCCGTAGCATCGGGATGGCGCCTGAACATTCGGAACGAAAACCGTAAGTCACCACTGTGGTCAACCTCTGCGGCTTGCTTCCCTGCCATCCAGCCTCATATACTCTGAACGTTTGGCCGCCTACCGTCGGAAATCGTCCGGCAATGGCAGGCATCCGCCCTCAATCGCTAGCTGCAATCATTCCGGAGAACCTTATTTATGACGACGATTACAACGCCCCCGCATGTGGATAAAGAAACAAATCCGTGGGAGTCGCAGCGTGCCCGCTTCGACCTGGCCGCTCAGAAACTGAATCTGGACGAGGGCTTGTGGCGGGTCCTGCGCTATCCCAACCGCGAAGTCACGGTCTACATTCCGGTGCAAATGGACGACGGCCATCTCGAAGTCTTCACCGGCTTTCGCGTGCAGCATTCAATCGCGCGTGGTCCGGCCAAGGGCGGCATTCGTTACGCACCGGATGTCACGCTGGATGAAGTGCGCGCATTGGCCAGTTGGATGACGTGGAAGTGCGCAGTCGTGAACATTCCGTTTGGCGGAGCCAAAGGCGGGGTGATCTGCGATCCGCACAAAATGTCAATGGGCGAAGTCGAGCGCATGACTCGTCGATACACTTCCGAACTCATTGAATTCATCGGCCCTGAAAAAGACGTGCCCGCTCCCGACGTCAACACCAACGAACAAATCATGGCGTGGATGATGGATACGTACTCCATGCACATGCGTCAGACGGTGACCGCGGTCGTGACCGGCAAGCCGATCAATATCGGCGGCTCTCGCGGACGCCGTGAGGCGACCGGACGCGGCGTGATGATTGTCTGCGATGAGGCGTGCCAGAAGCTGGGCCTCGATCGCACTCGGACGCGAGTGATCGTGCAGGGCTTCGGCAACGTGGGATCGAATGCTGCCATGCTCATGCATCAAGCGGGCTACAAAATAATTGGCATCGCCGAAGTTGGCGGAGGCCTGCACAACAAGAACGGTATCGACCTGAAAGCGCTTGTCGACTTCCGACAGAAAAACGGAACCGTTCACGGATTCCCGGGCGCAGAAAAAGCCGAGACTGCCGACTTGCTTGTGGAAGATTGCGAGATTCTGATTCCTGCTGCGACCGAGAATGTCATCACCAGCCGCAACGCCGATCAAGTGAAGTGCCGCATCCTGGCGGAGGGCGCGAACGGACCGACGACTTCAGCGGCCGACGACATCCTCACCGACAAGGGAGTCTTCGTGATTCCCGACATTCTCGCTAACGCCGGCGGCGTGACCACTTCCTACTTCGAGTGGGTGCAGGATCGTCAGGGATATTTCTGGAAAGAGTCGGTCGTGAACGAGCAACTCGACGCGATCATGAAATCCTCGTTTGAAGATGTTGTGCGCTACGCCGAGACTCATCACGTGAATAATCGCATCGCCGCTTACATGCTGGCGATCGATCGCGTGGCTTACACAATTCGGCAGCGCGGCATATACGCCTAGATCTCGACTGTCGCGGCTCCGGGCCTCCATTTCGATGGAGGCCCTTTCTCTTGCTTGACCATTCTTACCCACCTTGTCATTATGTAGCACGCTACTTGGGCTCGGGTTCGGCGCGTTTGCGCAAAAATCTTTCCACAAAGAATGTGAGGCGCGCTCGGCCTCACTGACAATTTTCGGGAGAAACCTGTGAAGAAAAACGACTCACTGTCGAAATGGTGTGTATTTGTGTGTCTGTCTCTAGCGATCGTTTGCAACTCGGCTTGGGCGCAAACTCAAACCAGTCCGCCGACTGATCAAACTTCAACCACGACAGCCAAGAAATCGAAGAAATCCAAAAAAACTGCAACTGCGGCAAGTGACAGTTCGGCCGCGGCCACTGACACATCAAGCACAAAGAAGTCATCGACATCCAAGAAGAGCAAGAAGGGTGAAGCAACAGACACGTCTTCAGCTCCCGCTGCAGACGCCAAGAAATCTTCCGCGGCAAGCAAGACGACCGACGCAGCTTCGGGGAGCGCGCCCGCTGCAGATGCCTCCGCCGCTAAGACATCTTCCAAAAAGAGCAAGAAATCGAGTTCTGGAGCGGCAGCGGCAGCAACTGCACCCTCTGCACCCTCTGCGAATTCGATGGCAGCCCCAGCGGCTAGTTCGACTCCTGCCCCTAAACCTGCGGCGGCGGCGGCTCCCGCACCGGCAGCAACCAACACGATGGCGCCTGCGGCCTCTCCTGCGAAGAAGGCAGCGGCGCCAAAGGCAGCAGCGACTCCTGCCGCATCGGACGCAGACATTGCCTCCGCAAAGTCGGCGGGCAAAGTCTGGGTCAACATGGACTCGAAGGTCTATCACAAAGGCGGACGTTGGTATGGCAAGACCAAGAGCGGCAAGTTTATGACCGAGGCCGAAGCCAAAGCTGCCGGTTACAAAGCCTCTCAATCCGACTAATTCAAAATGTCAAGGAGGAACCATGACAAGAAAAAATCTGATCTCGCGCATTCTCATTATTCTGGCTGCCGTCTCGCTCTTGAGTTGTTTGAGTATGGCGCAAGCCGCAGGCACCATGGCCCCGAGCAAAGGTGCGACCGCTTCTGCATCGGCTGACTTGCTCGACATCAACTCTGCTACGAAAGATCAGCTCGATGCGCTTCCCGGCATCGGTGCCGTGTATTCGCAGAAGATCATCGACGGCCGGCCTTACAAAGCCAAGACTGATCTGGTCAGGAAGAAAGTTCTTCCGCAAGCCACTTACAACAAGATCAAGGACAAGATTACCGCCAAGCAAAAATGAAGTGCGAAGGTCTGAAATCTGTTCAAGGTTCCAGACCTTCGCGCTCCGCTCTGTAACGCTCGGTCCGTTTGAAAGGAGTTTTTATGGGTTTGTTGGACAATCTGGAAAATATGGCAGCAAGCAAAGTGGCGGGCAGCAATCCCGAAGCCGCTGCGGTCTTGGAGATGATCCAAAACCACCCTGGTGGAGTTTCAGGCCTCGTGCAAACTTTCCACAGTAACGGTTTGGGTGGGCTCGTGAACTCGTGGATCGGCACGGGCGAAAACCAATCCATCAGCCCGGCGCAGATTCAGCAGGTACTGGGCTCCGGCCCGGTGCAGGCATTTGCGCAAAAGTTGGGAGTTTCACCGGAGCAGGCGAGCGCGACGCTCTCGCAGTTGCTTCCAACTGTGATGGACAAGTTGTCGCCCAACGGAGCCGTTCCTGAACATTCCAACCTGCTGCAGATGGGGGAAAGCCTCCTCTCTTCTCTCAGCAAAACTGGTACCGACAGCTAAAATCTACACTCAGATGGGGACGGAAAAAGAATTCGTCCCCATTCCAACCTTTGTGACCTCTCTCCATTGCGTTCCCTTTAGCTGAGGAGGATAATCAACTTGGTTGCCGGCTGGCCACCGGAATCCCCCGTAGTCGTGTGAACCTACCGAATTCCATCACGCTCATTCGCATCTTCAGCATTCCTCTGCTGATGTGGATTCTTTCCAGCCCACGCTTCAACGGGATCAGCGGCGAGAGAGAGTTGCTGGCTTCCGCGCTTTTTATCGCTGCCTCCATGACCGATGGAATCGATGGCTATCTAGCGCGCCGGCGCGGACAGATCACAACCATCGGCATTCTGTTGGACCCCCTCGCCGACAAACTTCTCATCGCGGCTGCTTTTGTGACACTGGTGCAATTGAATCCCAGCCTGGTTCCAGCTTGGATTGCAGTGGTCGTCATTGGCCGCGAATTCCTGGTCAGCGGGTTGCGCTCCATTGCGGCATCGGAAGGGTTCACCATCGAAGCGAGCGAACTCGGCAAGCTGAAGATGGTCGTGCAGATTGTATCCGTGGTTGCGGTTATTCTGGATCATCGCTGGAAAGAATTGCCGGTCTACGGAACCTACTTTTTTCCGATTCACTGGATTGCGTATCTCGCAATCTGGTTTATGGTGTTCGTGTCGCTAGTGTCGGCGATCGACTACTTTGTGGCCTTCTGGTCGAAAATTGACCGGCGCGTGGTCAAACGCCGACGCCGTGCTTTCATCCTGAGCCGGCGAAGAAAGCCAGCACGCCCAGCGGCCGATCCTGATGTCGCAGCCTCGACCTAGTCCCGTTGATGTCGAGCAATCCTCCCGCGGCGAGTTCTCGCAAGACGAGAGAGTTCTGCTGCTGCAACTAGCCCACGACTCGATTCTTTCCACGCTCCAAACCCGAGAGATTCCGCTCGAACCTCCGACCAATCATCTGGAAGAACCTCGCGGGGTTTTCACGTCGCTATATCTGAACGGTGCGTTGCGAGGATGCGTCGGTTACGTTCTGCCGATCGGTTCCGTATATCGCGCGGTGGTGGAGACGACTCGGGCCGCCGCTTTCGAAGACACCCGCTTTCCGCCGGTGAAGATCGATGAGGCGCCCCATCTTCAAGTCGAGCTTAGCGTCCTTTCTCTCCCGCAGCCGATTGCACACGAATCGATCGAGATTGGACGCCATGGGCTGCTCGTTAGTATGGCCGGGCGTCGCGGCCTCCTCCTGCCGCAGGTCCCGTTGGAGCACAATTGGGATCGAGAGACATTCCTTAATCAGACTTGCCGCAAAGCGGGATTGCCTATGGACGCATGGCGGAATGGCGCAACGGTTGAAGCTTTCACTGCTGAGATTTTTGGCGAAAAGCACTGAGCCTCTCACCTGCAAAACAGCGGCTATCGGGATGGAACAAGAAGCCGCAGAGGCACTACGCGCTGGTAGTGAGTGAAATCCCGATCCGTCGTGAATATCTTCCAATTGTGCCGCAGAGATACCGAACAAATCAGCATATCGACGGATGAACTGACCAAACCCGAACGTCGGCAGCGATTGCTGATGCTAGCCGCTTCTTCATAGTCTTGAGCGTCCAGTTCGACGTTGGGAGATGATCGCGGATCCGGCGGAACTGGGCTTCTTCCCGAATTCCTGAAAGAATCTCCTGTCGAGTCACTCCCAGGAGTTGGACCTGTCCGCCTCTCACAAGTTCCGAAAGAGTTTGAGTGAGATCTTTTTCGTCGGCCGATAAGTCGGAGGAGCTGCGGCGGAGTGAAAGGCACCAAATCGGAGTGTCGACCAAAACCATTTAGGTCCGCTTTCGACGACGATCCGACTTGTAGTCGTATTCCGGATCAAAATCGACTGTGCCAAAATCGGAGAGTATCCTCTGCTGCCGGTGCCGCTGAATGTATTCCTGCAGCGCCGTAGTCACGGCCTCTTTCTTGGTTTTGTGATTGCCGGATTTCCGTGCTTCTTCGATCAGCCGATCATCGATCGCAAGATTGGTTGCCATGTGTAGACTGTCACACATACATTGGTGTAGCACAAGCACAACAAAACCGGGAACGGTTTCCCGTTCCCGGTCTGGGACTGGCAGAACTACAGCGAACTAGTTGGTCTGATCGAGTTCCACACTGTCGCCAGCGTGCGTATCTTCCAACGAGAAGACGATCATGCCCGTAGCGGTCGTGTCAGTGACGCCGATGATCACGATCTCGGATACGGCTCTGCGGGGCAGGTCGCGCACGTGAATCACGGGACCATTTCCTTTGGTGAACATAGCCGGATCGACTGAGGGAACTTTCTTCTGCGTGTCCTCGGCTATGGCAGCCTTAAATGAGAGCGAATCCACCGGATCTTTCAGGTCGGCTTCGTAAGAGCGCACGGCACGGAAGAAGTCGCCGATCTTCACGCCCTGGTTCGAGCCGATGTTGAGATACAACTTCTGGCCCGTACCCAGCTCTGAATCGAAATCCTTGCCCATCACGATGCGGCCGGAAACCTTGCTGCTGGCCGGCAGAAAGCGGTCGAAATGCATCGGAGTGTGGAAGGTCAGCGCCGGCTTCTCGGCGAATGGAATCGTCGTGTCGCCTGGGTTGACGCCGTCGCACGCGTATTCGATCTGCGCGATGGCGGTTTTGTTGCGAGTATCAATAACCTTCACCCGGCCCACTTCTTCGTATGGCTGACCGGTCTCCTTCATCAGCTTTTTCTGACCAGGGTACATTTCGTACTCGTTGACATCGCGAAGTTCGCGAATGACTTCATACTCGGCGCCTGCCGTGTATCCGGTTCCCTCGAGGTAGACGATGTCGCCGCGTGTGAACTTGGTGGTGGTCGGCGTCTGCAACCCGCCGGCGACAAAGTTGGCGTCGGGCAGGATGTGCTTGCTGACAAAGCCGGCACAATAAAGGTCGGAATACGTTGGGGTCTGAACCCGCTCAGTGGGAAAGCTCTCCGTGGTCGGGACAGTCCCTTGGGGCGCCGCTGCTGCGGCGCTGTCGTCTGCCGATTGTCCCCAAGCTGCCGTCGCGAGCACCAACACTAACAATCCTGTTTTCTTCATGTTACCTCCGGGGAGCCGTTTCGCGGTCCTTCTCCCTTGTTAAATGCCAGAAAAGAAAGGCTTCAAGCGGAAGGTAACAAGCGGGTAAGGGAGGGTCAAGGTTACGAGGGTGTTGGGCACCCCGGAGCAGAAGTTTTTTGGCTCCGGATGTTAATCCCTTGTTGCATAAGTAATTAAGTGCCTGTAATAATTCGCCGTTCGTCCCGATGTATGTTGGACCGGGGACAGAACTGAGAATGATGATTTCGACCTCCCCGTTCGCCCCACGCCTTTTGCCCTTGCGGCTGCCGCGAGTCTGTGTGGCAGTCATTGGTGCTGACGCCAATGAAATGGCCGAGAAGGCTGAAGGACTGGCCCGGGATAACTCCTTTCTGGAGTTCAGGTTAGACTACCTTGCCAAGCCGGCACTGGCGCTTCCCCGCATCAAGCGATTTATCGAAAGCTATCCCGGCACGGTGGTGATTGCCACCTGCCGCCGGGCAGCCAACGGAGGCAAGTTCCGCGGCTCCATCGCCTCGCAACTCGACGTGCTGGGTAAGGCAATCGCTGCGGGCTGCCAACTAGTAGATGTGGAGTTCCAGACCGCAAGCAAGTGTAAGCCTGCCCAACTGCAGAAGCTCCGCTCCCGCGCTGGCTTGATCCTTTCGTTCCACGATTTTCGGGCGACCAAGAAGCTGGATGAGACCCTAGAGAAAATGGTCGCGTATCCGGCGGACTATTACAAAGTCGTCAGCACGGCAACAACGCTCTCCGACAACGTGACCATGATCAAGTTCCTGGCACGGGAAGGCGACCGCCATTCCCTCGTCGGCATGTGCATGGGTGAGCAAGGAATTATCAGCCGGGTTTTGGGAGTGCGGGCGGGAAGCCTATTTACCTTCGCGTCGGCCAGCGTAGGTCAGGAAACAGCTCCCGGTCAGGCGACGGCGCAGGAACTGCGAAATGTTTATCGCATCGATCAAGTGGACGTCGCGACCAAAGTCTACGGAGTCGTGGGCGATCCTATTGCACACTCGCTCTCTCCGGCGATTATGAATGCAGCGTTCCGTCGCGAGAACGTTAACGGTGTTTACCTGGCGCTGCACGCCAAAACGCTGAAGGATCTTTTGACCTGCGTCAAAGAAATTCCAATTCATGGCATCAGCGTGACCATGCCGTACAAAGAAGCGATCCTGCCGCACCTGGATAACACTGACTCGCACACCACCAAGGTTGGCGCTTGTAACACGGTGGTGCGCGCGCAGGATGGCAAACTCTACGGCTTCAACACCGATACAGCTGGAGTGGTTCGCCCGCTGGAACGCCGTCTAAGCACAATCGAGGGCGCCAGGATTCTGGTGATCGGAGCAGGAGGCGCTGCCCGCGCTGCAGTTTTCGGCCTCAAGGAACGAGGAGCGGAAGTCTACATCCTGAATCGCAGTGCAGCCCACGCGAAAAAGCTGGCACATCAGGCACGCGCCCGGATCATGAAGCGTCCCGACCTGAAGAAGATGGCTTTCGATGTAATCATCAACGCCACTCCGGTGGGGATGGGAAACACGCGCGAAACGCCGTTGCAGGACAAAGAGATCAATGCCCGCTATGTCTTTGACATGGTTTACGATCCGGCGGAAACGCGGCTTCTGAAACTGGCCAAAGAGCGGGGTGCGCAAGTCATTTCTGGGGTTGAGATGTTCGTCCACCAGGCGGCCCGCCAGTTCGAGATCTGGACCGGCAAACCGGCGCCCTGGGACGAGATGCTGCGAGTCGTACTCCTGGCCCAACAGGAGCGCGCCAACCATGCAACGATCGCCAAATAAGCACCTGCCGATGCTCCACTGCAAGAAAAAGTTGCATTTACAAGGTGCCCAAAGTAAGATGCATACAGGAAGCGCGACTGTAAACGCTTCCGGTTAGCCCAGTACCGCCCGTTCCTTACTTCCAAACTCGCAGTTCACAAGCTTTTGGCGAAATAACTCGACGTGAGAGACGGCTTGGTCCGCCTCGATCCCGGTTCGGAGAGTTCAACATGGCGTGGTACGCGTACTGTCTTACCGAGCATCAAACCCTCCCAAATGGCACCCGCACCCGACGTCCTTTCCTTCTTGAGGGCGTGCAAGGGGTCAACGGGGCTGCTGTTCTGAGCTATCCCAGTGGTGAATTCGCCGTTATCGTCAGCGAATACGACCACACAGCCGGCGAGCTCGACCATAAAGCCGCGATTGAGCATGCGCGAGTCGTCAGCAACTGCTTCCGTAATTCCACCGTCCTACCCTTCAAATTCGGCACAATTTTCGATAGCGACGATGCCCTTCGCCAGGCCGTCCGGGTCAACCGGCGCGCTTTTGGCCTGAGTGTCGCGAAGTTGCGCGGCAAGTCCGAAATGCACATCAAGCTGGTCGTCCGCGATGGTTCCCTGCGCGAGGCGATGATCGACATCGAGCTGCCCGATACCGTCGGCGGGGACTATCTGTCCAAGCTGAAGGTGAAGGCTTCGAGAGAACGCGAGCGTCAGACGAAAGCTCGTGCACTCTCGGTTCAAGTTCATAAGCTGTTCAATCCGCTGGAAGAAGAAGTCAGCTGCAAGAAGGTCGCGCCGGAGGGCATGTTGATCGATATCGCCCACCTGATCGATTCCAAGAGCGTGGAAAAGTATCAGAACCGCTACAGCACGGCAGCTAAGCAACTGAAGAACTGCGAAGTCGCCATCAGCGGTCCATGGCCTCCCTACCACTTCCTGCCCGGCAAGCTGCGCACGGTGGCCGGCAACAGCTAGTCTTTATTCGTCTTGCACAGCCCATGGCATTCCGCCATGGGCTTTTGCTTTGAGTTTGGCATTGGCCCTGCATTGAATATGCATTGTTCTGCACTTGCGGCTTGCCCTTTGTCTTGAAGAGGGATAACTATCCGTGCGTTTTCCTTACTTATAACAACCGTGAAGTCATACACTTACAGATAGGCGTGATACTAATCACAGGATTTCCACATTTTGGCGCGGCAAGTGCTTCAGTCAGATGTAGAAAGAGGCCGCACACTCCATGATCTTCATCCTCTTCGATTCTACGCGTCACTTCCCGAAGTGCCGTTCAGGCTTGCAGAACGGCATCTTGCATCGCCTTTCCTGACATCGCCCACCAATCGTAGCCTCTTGAAACGTGGCCCCAGCAATGGGGCCATTTTTTAATCCGCTCAAATCGCGAGAACTATCAACCACAAAGGACGCGAAGTATCACGGAGGAACGAAGTGCCGTCTCAACCTTGGTGGCTCTTCGTGTCCTTCGTGGTAAAGGCCCTTTTGTTCCGCTGCGGCCCCACAGTTCTCATTTCCTTTGCAGGTCAGATACACTGTCGTGCGACATGCCAAGCATCGCCTTTCGCCCAACACTCCTTATCACCCTTCTGTTAGCCGCGCTCTCAACAACTGGTGTAGCCCAAAATCCTCCTACTCCAGCTCCGAATCCGTTCGGCGGTCCTCCGCAAATGACGCAGGCGCAGCAGGAAAATTATTCCGCTCAGCTGCTCGACCAGCTGGCGGAGATCAAGACGGCTGCTCTCTCCGACGACTACGCCTACCATCAAGTCGCGCATTTGACCGAGAACATCGGACCGCGCATCAGCGGTTCGCCCCAGGCCAACGCCGCTGTGGACTACGTTGCCGGCGAACTCCGCCAACTTGGGCTCGACGTCCAACTCGAAGAGGTGAAAGTTCCACACTGGGTACGGGGTGCGGAGACCGCGGAGCTTGTGGAATATGCGGGACAGGTCCCAGGAACGAGTCAGAAAATCGTCCTCACGGCGCTCGGCGGAAGCAGTGCAACGCCGGCTGAAGGACTCAACGCAGATGTCGTTGTCGTTAACAGTTTCGACGAGTTGAAAAAACTCGGACGCGAACATATCGCGGGCAAGATTGTTTTGTTTAACGAAATCTTCGATAAGCAAAAGGCTGCGGCGGGCATTGCCTTCATCGCTTACGGGGAAACCGTTCGCTACCGAGCGGCAGGACCCAAGGCCGCAGCGGACCTAGGCGCCGTTGCCGGACTCGTCCGATCAGTGGAAAGCGCCGACTACCGTCTGCCGCACACCGGGTTCAGCGTTCCGGCGGGAATCCCAGCTGGCGCCGTTACGTCCGAAGATGCCGAACTCATCGCTCACCTCGCCGCACAAGGCAGAGTTCGCATGCACCTCACTCTGACTCCGCAGAAGCTTCCCGACGCGATCGGCTACAACGTCATCGCCGACTTGAAAGGCAGCGAGCATCCCGAGCAGGTCGTCGTCGTTTCCGGACATCTGGATTCCTGGGACCTCGGCACCGGGGCCATCGACGACGCAGCCGGAGTTGCCGTCGCAATGGAGTCAGCCGAGGTGCTACAGAAGCTGCACCTGCATCCCAAACGTACCCTCCGTGTGATTGCATGGATGGATGAGGAGAGCGGCGGCGCCGGAAGTCAGGCGTATACGAAGGATCATTCGAGTGATTTCCCAAAATATGTCGCAGCGATAGAAAGCGATTCCGGAGCGGCGCATCCGCTGGGATTCGATATCCGCATGTCAGCAAATGCCGCCGATCTGCTCCGCCCTGCATTGAACGTTCTGGAAAGTTTCGGAGCTACTGCTCTTCAGCCCACGAGCTATCCTCCCGGAGCGGATATTTCATCGATGTCCGAAGCAGGCGTCCCCGCGCTTGGGCTGCGGCAGGACGGCCGAACCTATTTCAACTATCACCATAGCGCCGCCGACACGCTCGACAAGATTGTCCCAAGCGAACTGCGCGAGAATGCCGCCGCGATGGCGGTGGTGGGATACGCGCTGGCGGACATGAGAGAACCTCTGCCCCGATAATGGTGCAGGTCGAGGCTCCTTTCCAAAAAGGCTCGTCGTTGCGTTCGCAACATCGGGAGCGATGGCGGGTTTCTAACCTAGGAATAAAGCGTGTGATTAGGATCACATAGCATCGCTGCTGTCTGTCGACAGCCCTTTGAGCGGTTGACGCATCTTAATTCCCGCGCTTATCATTTTCGTTTGGCCTCATGGCCACGGACGCCTCCGCTGCGGGGCGTCCTAAAAGTTATAAGGCCTTTTCAGGATTCGAAGTGAACCTATGGATAAGAAGAAACTGGAAGCATTCAAGAAACGTTTAGAGACGCGGCAACAGGAATTGCGTCATACGGTGAATCGGACGCAGGCCGATGGCCGCTCCGCCGACGAAGACACGGCGCAGGATATCGCCGATCGCGCGGCGAGTTCTTACACCAAAGAATTTTTGTTCAGCCAGAGCAACAACGAGCGCCAGCTGTTGCAGATGGTGGACCGCGCCCTCCTCCGCATTCGCGAAGGCAGCTTCGGAGAATGCATTCATTGCGGCAAAGAGATCAATGCGAAGCGCCTCGAGGCAGTGCCGTGGACGCGCCACTGCATTGAGTGCCAGGAAAAACTGGAGCAAGGATTGCTGGAGGAAGCTCCGCGGTAGAATCTGGGCTTGCCAAAGCGCCGCCGAGAGATCGGCGGCGTTTTTGCTTTGCGAAGATGCGGGGCGCCAGCCTGGCGACTTACGCCTTCAACTGAAAGGGTAGTTTCCGCAGCCTCTGTCCCGATGCCGCGAAAATCGCATTCGCCACCGCGGGCGCGATCGGAGGCAACGCCGGCTCACCCATCCCGCCGGGATCTTCCTTGCTCTGAATCAAATGCACTTCGATCGGCGGAGCCTCGTTTATCCGGATCGGGTCATACGCGTCAAAATTCGTCTGCTCGACCGCACCGTTCTTAATCGTGATTTCATTCTTCAGTGCAGCACTCAGTCCATAAATGATCGCGCTCTCGGCCTGCGCCCGCACCGACTCGGGATTCACTATCTGCCCGCAATCGATCGCAGCGACCACGCGATCAATCTTGAAGTTGCTGCCTTGCACGGTGACCTCGGCGACTTCGGCAATATAACTTCCGAAAGAGTGGTAGGAAGCAATGCCTCGCCCTTTGCCGGCAGCCAGCGGCGTTCCCCATTCGGACTTCTCTGCCGCCAATTTCAAAACACCGAGAAGGCGCGCGGGATCTGGATCGTCTTCAAACCTCGGCTTCCAGTTCGCATGCTTCACCAGTAACTTCTGGCGAAACTGCACCGGATCTTGTTTCGCCGCGGAAGCCAACTCGTCGATGAAACACTCGACCGCAAATCCGTTGAACGAATGCTCCACCGATCTCCACCACAACGGAGGAACCGAACTTGCTGCGACGTTGTACTGCAGCCGCATGTTTGGAATCGCGTAAGGCATCTGCTCGGCGCCGCCCACTTCCGATTTCTCTGGTGCCTGCTTATTCGGAGGGTCCCAGAAGGCACCAATGGATGTCGATGCGATTGTGTGAGACCACGCCACCGGATGTCCCGCATGATTGACAGCCCCGCGCATCTGGTGACACGCCATCGGTCGATAAAAATCGTGCGTCATGTCATCTTCGCGGGACCACACCAACTGCACCGGCTTGCGGACTACCTTCGCAATCTGCGCAGCCTCCGCGGGATAATCCGCCATATAGCGGCGGCCAAAGCCTCCGCCCATGAGAGTAGTTCGAACTTTGACCTTTTTATCGGGCAGCTCCAGGATTTTTGCAACTGTTCTCTGCACCCAATCGGGCGACTGCGTGGGCGCCCACACTTCAGCCTCGCCGTCCCGCGCGTGAACGGTAATGTTCATCGGCTCCATGGTGGCGTGCGCCAGGTACGGAAATTCGTAAACGGCTTCAACGCGGTGAACTCCGGCAGGTATCGCTACATCGACGTTGCCGTCATTGCGAATATGCTTTCCCGGCTTGGCGGACGCAGCGCGCAAGGATTCGCGGAGAGCATCCGTTGTTGTCGAAGCTGCAGCCCCGTTGTCCCAGCTGATTTGAAGAGCTTCCCTGCCCTTCATGGCGGCCCAGGTGGAATCGGCGATGACCGCAACTCCCCCGGCAGTGAACATGTCACGTCCGAGCGCAGGGATTTCGAACACATCGAGCACGCCCGGCACTACTTTCGCCTTGGCATCGTCGAAGTGTGCGTGCTTCCCTCCAAAAGTCGGACACCGCGCCACCACCGCAAACACCATTTCCGGGACACGAATGTCGAGGCCAAACTGCGCGCTGCCATTAACTTTCGAAGGGATGTCGACTCTTGGGGTCGCGTGGCCGATGAGTTCGAACTCCTTTTCGTCTTTGAGTTCGACTTTTTCCGGATCGGGCAGCGGCAGTTTTTCCGCCGCCTCCACCAGTTCTCCGTAGGTCGCGCGCCGCGATGATTTCTCGTGCAGCACGGCTCCCTTTTGAGCTTCGCACTCCGACCGGGAAACTTTCCACTTGGTTGCAGCCGCGGTGATCATCAACTCGCGCACCGTTGCTCCGGCTTGCCGCAACGGCGTGAAATTCTCCATCGTGCTGCCGCTTCCACCGGTTCCCATGTGCGCATAAATATCCGGTCGAGTGTCTGCTTGCTCGACGGTCACCGCGTTGAAGTCGAGTTCGGCTTCTTCGGCGAGAATCATCGCCAGTCCAGTTCGGATTCCCTGCCCCATCTCCGACTTCGCGACGATCAGAGAAATTTTCCCGTCGGGCTTCACGTGGATCCAAGCATCGAACGGATTGGCCACAGGCTTTTTTCGTGCTTTCGCATTTTCCTGCGCGAGAGCTTTTGGAGAAAGCCGCAAGCCCAAAACCAATCCAGCTCCCGCGATCGTGCCACGCACTACAAAAGTTCGGCGACTAATGGACATGGCTATGCTCCTTCCCCTGCGCCCTGTGCTGCGCGGTGAATGGCCCGCCGAATTCGCTGGTACATGCCACAGCGGCAGAGATTTCCCACCATCGCGGAATCGATTTGATCGTCCGTCGGCTTGGGAGTCTTCGACAATAGTGCCGCAGCCGACATGATCTGCCCGGGCTGGCAATATCCGCATTGCGGCACTTGCTCGGCGATCCACGCCTGCTGCACCGGATGCGAATTATCGGCAGACAATCCTTCGATGGTCGTGATCTTTTTCGACCCTACGGAAGAAACGGGAGTCTGGCACGAACGCACGGCCTCTCCATCCAGATGCACCGTGCACGCGCCGCATAGCCCCATCCCACAACCATATTTCGTGCCGGTCATGTTGAGCTTGTCGCGCAGCACCCACAAGAGGGGAGTGTCGGGAGCAATCTCTACCTGATGGGAATTGTTGTTGATCACTAGCTGGATTGCACTCATGGAGGAACTCCACAGCGGAGATACAGCGTTAGACGAGGCTAACCCAAAGATGTTTGCCTGAGCAGATTGAAAAACCTAGACACTTCGAGGTCGTTGTCACCCTGAGCAGGGCGAAGAACCTATGCATTCCTTGACAGACACCAGAAATCCTTCCCGGCAAAGGCCAGCTCGGGATGACAACTCCAAGGCTCGACGAAGAAACTCCTCAATTTCCCGGCTTCTTCATTTCTTCCTGCGCGGCCTCGGCTCCGGGCATCGCATTCCTAAGCGGGGCGTTCTTCTGGTCGTTTAGTTCTGGATGCGGCAGCGGTTTGCGCGGCAGCATCTGGTCGCGCATCGCTGTGTTGTAGACGAAGATGGCCTCTACCGTGGCTGCCTGCGCCAGATCATCGGGTTGCAGGCGCTCGTAGGTGTCCATGTTGGAGTGGTGCGTACGCGATCCGTAATCCAACATGTCCTGAATGAACTGAAAGCCTGGGATGCCGACAGAATCAAAGGCTTCGTGATCAGTCCCGCCGGTGTTTCGCATCGTGATGGTGCCCACACCAAGGTCGGCCAGCGGCTGAATCCACTGTTGGAAAATCGAAGCGACTGCCGCGTTCTCTTGCAGGTAGACGCCGCGGATTTTCCCCGACCCGTTATCGACATTGAAGTATCCAGAGATCTTCACCTGCTCCAGTTTGATCTCAACCGGGCCGGCGGGTTTGCGGAGAAAATCGGGCAGGGACAATTGATCCGGCGCGGTTGAGAGCGGAACGAATCCGAAGTGTTGCTTGACGTATCCGTACGATCCGAACTCGCCTTGTTCTTCGCCGGTCCAAAGGCCCACGCGAATCGTGCGGCGAGGCTGCACGTGCAGCGCGTTCAGGATACGCATCACTTCCATCGCAACCACGGTGCCTGCACCATTGTCCGTAGCGCCAGTCGCGGATGCCCACGAATCCAAGTGGCCGCCGACCATCACAACTTCGTCCTTCAGTTTGGGATCGGTGCCTGGGATCTCGGCAATTGTGTCGAAGCCATGCTCATGGTCTCCCGTGAATTCCGTTTCTACATCCATCTCGACGGTCACGGGAACATTCGCTTTTAGTAATCGGTACACGCGGCCATAATTTTCAATAGCGGTGACCACGACTGGCAGCGCCTCTGCGTGCTCGCGCTTGTAGGTAAACCACCCCATGCCGGCTCCGCCGTCGTCGAAGATCGTACCGCCCGATCCACCGTTGTTGCGACCGTCGCGGCTCGGAATCACGATGGCCGCAGCGTGCTCAGCCGCGAAGAATTGTCCTGCTTTTTCGCGAAACTCGAGCCGCTTAATGAAATCCGCGAATCCATCTTGCGGCTCGCCCACATGCACAGGAAATTCCGTAGTGGTCTTCAGGTTCGCATCATCGCGACGCTCGAACAGTGGCTTGTCGACTGGCTTTACGTCACGCATTGGACCGAAAAAAACAATCTTCCCTTCCACCTTCCCTTTGAACTTCTCCAGATCCTTTTCGTCTTTCGCGTCGATCCAAATTGCGCGGCCGCTCACCGGACCGTGGCTCGAGGGCGACCAGGGCAATGCTTGCGCAATGAAAACGGCGGTGTCGGGCGCGGACATTCTGACCCAAGTATTAAGCTGGCGCCAGCCCATGCCGAACTCTCCCCAATCCTCAAGATGCGCGTTGCTGCATCCCATCGCGGTGAGTTGATCCCGCGTCCATTCATTCGCGCGCTTCAAGTTTGGAGATCCAGTGAGCCGCGGACCAATCCCGTCCGCCAGGCCGGAGGCATATTCCATCACGTGCGAATGTTCCAGGCCCTCTTCCCGGATTCGCTGATACATGGCGAAGTCGAGATTCTCGCTCGCCGGCTGTGGCAGTTCGTACGACGGCTTGTTGCTGTCGTCGGCTTTCGTTTCTTTGGATTTCTTGTCGGCTGCGAATGAGAAGAGAGCGATACACAACAAGACCGCAAGGGTCGAGATAAATCGCTTGTGCGAATGCATTTTTCCTTGATTCCTCCCCAGAACGGAAAGCGCAGAGTAGCAGAATGACGTGTCTTTATGAAAGGCGAAACGGGCGGGTCGGTGCTGGAGCCACGGTCGGCGGCACTGCCATAACAGTGAAGAAATGTTTGTATGGGTGCTTTTGGCGTTGTTCGACGCGGGTCTCGTTTTTGACGCCCCCTTTTCACCCTGTTAAACTGCTAGTTTGTCTCGAACAATTTAGCCAGCCCACCGTTATTATCAGAAGGGAAGTTTGTGCGCGCAGAAACCCGCCATCAACTCAAGCAAGACGCATTCAGCCGAGTCACAATCGGCGCCGCTGAAAAAACCGCCGATTGGACCGTCGAACACCGGACCACGATTGTCATTTCTGCGATCGTTGTGGCTGTGCTCCTGGGTGCTGTGGTTGGCGGCTGGTATTACTTGAACGCGCAGGACCAGAAAGCCAGTCTGGAGCTATCCCAAGCAGTTCGTACCATGGACACCCAACTGCGCCCCGCCGGAACTCCGGCCCAGCCCGATTTCCCGACCTTCACCTCAGCGAAGGAACGCTCTGAAGCAGCGCAGAAACAGTTTCAGACTATCGTCGACAAGTATCCGCACACCCGCACCGCTGACATGGCACATTATTTTCTGGGAGTGACCGCCGTGAGTCTCGGCGATAAAGCCGGTGCCGAGCGTAATTTCAAGGACGTGATCTCGAACGGAAACCGCCAGGTTTCGTCTCTCGCCAAAGATGCGTTAGCCGCTTTTTATGCCAATAACGGCCGCCCGAAGGATGCCATCGCGCTCTACCAGGAACTGATCAACAAGCCGACTGATTCTGTCAGTAAAGTGACCGCACAGTTGCAGTTGGCGGAGACCTATCAGAGCTCGAACCAACCTCTTGACGCCAAGCGTCTCTACGAGCAAATCAAGAAAGACAATGCCTCGAACGAAGCTGGACAGCTGGCAACGGAAAAGCTAGCAGAGCTGAAATAGCGGCGAGTGGCCAGAGATCAGCGGCGCGGGTTCAGATATCACGCTAGCCGTGGCGTCGAACCGCCAAGTCACCATCACCATTCACTCATCACTGATTCGCACTAAAGCGCCACCCCACGCTGATCCCTGGCCCCTAACCCCTGCTCCCTGACCCCTGCTCCCTGATACCATGTTGCTGTCTCAGAACTCACCCACATGGCCGATCTCACACTCCGCATCAACGGCAGTGAAAAAAAAGTCAGCGTTCCTCCCGAAACTCCTCTGCTCTGGGTCCTGCGCGACACGCTGGGCCTGACCGGCACAAAATTTGGCTGTGGTGCCGGATTGTGCGGCGCTTGCACCGTCCACGTCGAAGGCAGCGCGATCCGTTCCTGCTCAACTCCCGTTTCGCAAGTCTCCGGCAAGAGCATCACGACGATTGAAGGCCTCTCCGCAAATGGGCTGCATGTATTACAAGCGGCCTGGATTGCCGAAGAAGTTCCACAATGCGGCTATTGCCAGACCGGACAAATCATGTCGGCCGCGGCGCTGCTCGCCAAGACTCCCAATCCTTCCGATGATCAGATCACCCAAGCCATGAACGGCAACCTCTGCCGCTGCGGAACCTACGAACGAATCCGCAAAGCGATTCACCGTGCTGCGACGAATGGAGGAACACGATGAGCCCGATGACGCGTCGTGGATTCGTCACCGTCGGGGTTGCGGCCGGAGCCGGTCTCGTCATCGGTTTCTACCTGCCGCATGGGAGTCGTTCGGAAAAAGAATTCTTCTCGCCCAACGCCTATCTGCGGATCACGCCCGACAACAAGGTCACAATCGTCGTCGCGCGCTCGGAGATGGGCCAAGGCGTCCGCACCGCGCTCCCGATGATTCTTGCGGAGGAACTCGAAGCGGACTGGAAGCAGATCGAGATCGAGCAAGCCGGCGCCAGCACCCTCTTCGGAGATCAAACCACGGGAGGCAGCGCGAGCATTCGCACTACATGGGATCCCATGCGCAAAGCTGGTGCTGCTGCCCGCGAGATGCTCATCTCCGCCGCAGCCCTCACCTGGAATGTTCCCCGATCCGGATGCACGGCAGAGAACAGCCATATCAAGCACGCCGCCACCAACCGCAGCGTCGCCTACGGAGATCTTGTCGCCAAAGCTTCAACACTTCCCATTCCGACTGACGTTCCACTGAAGCAGAGCAAAGACTACAAGATCGTCGGACAACGGCTGCCGCGCGTCGATTCTCCGTCCAAGGTCAAAGGCGAGGCCACCTTCGGAATCGACTTTCAACTGCCCGGAATGAAATACGCGCTGCTCTCGCGCTGTCCTACGATTGGCGGCAAGGTTTCGGGCTTCGACGACAAAGACTCGAAGAAGATTTCCGGCGTGAGTTACGTCGGCAAGATCAGCGACGCAGCCGTTGCAGTCGTCGCGGACAGCGTGTGGGGCGCGATGGAAGGCCGACGCGTGCTCAACGTCACATGGGACGACGGCCCCAACAAAGACTTGAATACAGCCGCTGTCATGGCTTCGTTGAAACAAGGAGCGGCGAAGAAACCCGCCAGCATGTACCTGGCAGGCGATCCTGCGAAAGCTTCAGGACGAACCGTTTCCGCCGAATACACGCTGCCTTTCATGGCGCACGCACCCATGGAGCCTGGCAACTGCACCGCACACTATCAGACATTGAAATGCGAGATCTGGGCGCCCACACAAGTTCCGCAAGATTGCCGCGACTCCGTCGCACCCGCCATCGGACTCGACCCCGATCAGGTGAAGGTCAACGTCACGTTGATGGGTGGAGGCTTCGGTCGGCGTCTCGAACATGACTACGCCGTCGAAGCCGCGCTGGTCTCGAAAGCGATTAACGCTCCGGTGAAGGTTCTCTGGACGCGCGAAGACGACATGCGCTCCTCGACTTACCGGCCCGCAAGCCTGCATCAACTCAGCGCACAGGTCGACGGCTCAGGATTTCCCGCGGCGTTGACTCACCGCATCATCGCGCCCTCAATCAGCGGCCAGAAGGGCCTGCCGGTGCCCAACGGAGTTGATCCCGACCTCCCGGATGAAGCCGGACCGGTCTACGGACTTCCGAACTACTCCATCGAATATGTGATGACCGAAACGCCCGTACCTCTCGGCTGGATGCGCTCGGTGTATGCGCTGCAAGCCGCATTCGCGTTGGAGAGCTTTATCGACGAACTCGCGGTCGCAGCCGGGAAAGATCCTTTCCAGTATCGCCTGCACTTGCTGGCAAAAGATCAGGACCTGCAGTACTTCACTACCACATGGCACACCGCTCGCATGCGTGGAGTACTCCAGCTCGCCGCAGAAAAAGCAGGCTGGGACAAGCCACTTCTCGCTGGCCATTGCCGCGGCATTGCCTGCTTCGGCTGCTTCGCGTCCTACATGGCTGAAGTCGTGGAGATCACCATGGAAAACGATCAGCCGCGCGTGCATCGCGTCGTAGCCGTCGTGGACTGCGGGCAGGTTATCAATCCGAGCATTCTGGAACAACAGATTCAGGGTGGGATCGTCTACGGTCTTGCCAACGCGCTGCGCGCCAAAATTACCATCGAGAAAGGGCGCGTCGTCCAGGGCAACTTTGACGACTACGCTCCCCTGCGAATGGAAGAGACGCCGACGGTGGAAGTCTATGCGGCGCCTAGCGCGGAAGCCCCAAGCGGAATCGGCGAGCCATCCGTGCCTCCCATCGCCCCAGCCTTGTGCAATGCGATTTACGCAGCGACGAAGAAACGAATCAGAGCGCTACCGATTATTAGCTGATCCGGCGCATATCGCAGGCCAGAGTAGCGCCGGCGTCTCGTACAGGAGGGCCCGTGTTCAGCAAGTGCATTCCTGCAATTCTACTTTTCTCCACCATTTCGTTCGCTCAGATGGCTCCGACTTCGACCGTGCTGCCTTCACGCCTGGTCCACATCCGTCACGGCGTCAATCTCAGCGAATGGTTCGCGCAGGTCTACGATCCCAAGGGATACACCAAGGAACACTTCGAAGCCTGGACGACCTCGGCGGACATTGCCCTGATCAAGTCCGCTGGGTTCGATCATGTCCGCCTCAGCGTCAATCCGCAGCCGATGATGGACGCGGCCCGTCGTCCCAACGGTAGCGCGGAGTACTACAGCTATCTCGACGAAGCCATGAAGATGATTCTTGACGCGGGACTGGCCGTCGAACTCGACATGCACCCCGACTCCGAATTCAAGGAGAAGCTGGCGAAAGACGATGATTTCGTCGAGCGCTTCGCCGACTTCTGGCGCACGGTCGCGCAGCACTATTCGACATTGTCCTGGGAAACCGAACGCGTTTTCTTCGAGATCCTGAACGAACCGGAGATGCACGACGCCTACCGTTGGCAGGGTGTAGCCACAAGACTGGCGAAAGCGATTCGACAGGGCGCGCCATTGAACACGATCCTCGCTCCAGGAGCACACTGGGATAACGACGACGACATGATTTTCATGGAGCCGCTGCGCGATCCCAACGTCATTTATGTCTTCCACTTCTACGAGCCGCACATTTTCACTCATCAAGGCGCTTCGTGGGGACCGTACTACTGGAACTGGGTGAAGGACCTCCGCTACCCCTCGAATCCGGAAAACTCTGCACAGGTGGCGGGAAACATTCCGGAAGCGATCGATCGCCTCTACGTGGTCCGCTACGGCCAGGATCATTGGGACGCTGCGCGAGTCGAAGCCGAGATCAATCAGGCCGCAGACTGGGGCAAGCGAAACGGTGTTCCGCTAGTGTGCAACGAATTCGGCGTCTACCGCCACGCCCAACCGCAAGACCGTCTCGCGTGGCTCAGCGACGTTCACACTGCGCTTGAACGCCACAACATCGGATGGGCGATGTGGGACTACTCGGGCAGCTTCGGCGTCGTCACAAAGAAGGACGGAAAAAACACGCTGGATGCGGACACGGTGAAGGCGCTGGGGTTGAAGACGCCCTGAAGCCGCGAACGTGCCCCGTACAACTTTAATGAGGAACAGGCTGCCTCATCGCAATTGCGAAGTTCTGAAATGCGGCTAGATCTTCGGCCGGCCCGGATCCCAGACTATTCCTTCGATCCAGCGCGTCCTGGGCAGCTATCTCGGCAGTCCAATATTTCAAGAAGACTCCCTCTCGCAGGTATCGAATCTCTTGCAAGGTGGAATCCGTAGCGCCTCCATATCTGTCCATCTGCTGCAGGAAGAACTTGAACAAAGGCTCCGGCAATTCAAAGTTATTCGGTGCGTCTCGGCGCTTGTATTCGAATATCGTTTTCTGGCGCCACGGATTGAACTTCTTCGTACCAAACGAATCGTTCACCTCAAGAAAAATCTGCGACGTTGGCACGACTACACGCACCTCAGCTCCATTTCGAGGATGGATCACCCACACGGCCACCGTATGATTCGGGTACGGCCAGAATAGCCCGACGCTCCTCACACCCGCACGCTCCACTAGAAACGCATACAGGGCCGAGAGTTCGTCACACTCGGCAGAAGCCGTCGGCGAGGCCAGCGAAACCTCTCGAAGCACTTTCCACTGCTTCCAGACCTGGTCGGAATTCGGCGGCATGTTCGTAATCGTCCAATGAACATTCCAGAATCCCGCGTCTCGCGTGGCCTCGTAGAGCAGTCTAACAATTACAAAATCTGAGTAGCTGATACTGTCCGGGGGAATTTTGTAGGCTGATGTAAACGCTTGAAAGCTGAGCCGCATTCCAGAACTGCTTTCAAGCGCCTTGGCTCGCGCGCGCACTTCACTGACGAGGTGGGCAACGGTCGTGTCGGACGATGAAGTGCGGGACTGCTCTGCGCTCGGATTGACCGCCGGAGAACTCGCGGCGGCAAATGCCAGAATCAGAGCGGAGCAATAGCGCAGAAAATATGGCAACGGCACGCACAGATAATATCGACAGCTTTCCGAATTGCCAGCTAAATTGATGGGTTCAACAGTTTATTTCTGAAGAAACTTATTGACCTTCTGCGGTGTCTAAGAAACCGGGTTTACTCCGCGCTCTACAATTGCAGGCACCACGATCCGGAACCCTCCGCTGACGAGGTTGGCCATGCTCGAAGCCGTGCATCTCACCAAGCGCTACGCTTCCCTTCCTGCCGTCCAAGACTTGTCGTTCACGCTGCGTCCAGGACAAGTCCTCGGCTGTCTCGGTCCGAACGGGTCTGGTAAAAGCACGACCGTGAAAATGCTCACCGGTTTGCTCGAACCCACGCGCGGCGTCGTGCAAGTCTACGGCCAGGACATTCGACATGATTTAACCGGATTCCGAAAGCGTCTCGGCTACGTCCCCGAGGAAGCTCATCTCTATCCTTACCTGACTGGCTGGGAATATCTGGAAATGATCGCCACTCTTCGCGGCATGCCCCGGGCGAGGCTCGCGATCACGATCGATTCGCTCCTCGAACTCTTCTTGATGCACCCCCACCGCTTCTCCAGCATCGGTAGCTATTCCAAGGGCATGCGGCAGCGCATTCTGCTCATCGCGGCCCTCATGGACAATCCCGACATCTTCATCTTCGACGAGCCACTGTCAGGATTGGACGTCACCTCCGCACTGATCTTCAAGAACCTCGTCCAGGCACTCGGCCGCAGCGGTAAACTCGTCTTCTATTGTTCGCATGTCCTCGAGGTCGTCGAAAAGGTTTGCACCGATGTGCTGATTCTTCGTAAGGGCGCGGTGATCGCGCAAGACTCGGTGGTCAACATCCGTAAGATTCTCGGACAATCCCTCGAGAATACGTTCCTCCATCTGGTCGACGACGTGGATACGATGCGCGTCGCCAGCGACATCGTTTCCGTGATGAGCGCGGCATGACTTCCCCAGTTGAAGTATTCCGCCAATGGTGGGGCTACTATCACGAGCGGCCATTCTGGCGGCTGTTTCGAATTTTTGTCGCGCGCATTTTCCGCGGAGGCGGCGATTCCGACTCCGAGGGCCTCGATCTCGGCGTCGGCCTCGTGCTCACGCTGCTGGCTTTGCCCGGAGGATTCGTATCCGTTCTGATGTTCGTGAAGTATTCCACTTTCCTGTCTTGGATGCGCGGCGCTCCCAACGTCAACCCGCTTGCGGTCGCCATGCCGGATGAATATTTCTTCATTGCCCTGTCCATGGCAGTCGCCGGTACGGTCGCGGTCTGGCGCTGGGATGCACTCTTCCCTGATCGCCGCGATTACATGAATCTGGTGCCGCAGCCGATCTCCACTTGGACTATTTTCTTTGCGAATCTCTTCGCCGTGCTCTTCCTGGCGAGCCTCATTTCGATCGACGTCAACGCTGCTTCTTCGGTTCTATTCCCTCTTGGCGTCGGAGCATCGCAGACATCGTTCTTGTTCTTCGTTAGATTTATTCTTGTTCACGTCTTGATTGTTGGACTGGCCAGCATCTTCGCTTTCCTCGCTGTCCTCTCACTGCTTGGATTCCTTCTCGTGGTTCTGCCTCCGCGTGCTTTCCGCAGGATTTCACCGTACGCCCGCGTTCTCGTCGTGATGTATTTCATGACCATGCTCAGCACCAGCTTCGCCGTTCCCGAGAAACTGCAACGACTCCCGCTGGATCCTCAGGAGTGGGTGGCTCTGCTGCCTTCGTGCTGGTTTCTAGGCATGTGGCAGTCGCTGCACGGAGCCTCGAGTCCGGCTCTCGCCGCGCTTGGACGGCTGGCGCTTCCCGGTCTCGCGGTGGCGTTGGCTGCCGCTTTTTGCGTCTACGCGCTTGGCTATCGCCGTCACTTTCTTCGCATTCCGGAAATGGCGGACATTCCTTCCAACCGGCGAGGAAGTAAAGCGTTGCCCTTCCTTGGTTGGTTTGATCGATTGATCCTGCGTACGCCGTTCCAGCGCGGCTGCTTCCATTTTGTATGGAGAACGCTGTTCCGCAGCGAGGCTCAGCGTCTGGCTCTTGCTGCGATTGCTGGTCTTGGCCTGGTGTTGGGTTCGCAGTTCCTCGCCGCCGCGGTCCAGAATTCCGTGCGCGGATCGGCTCCATCGGCCGACGCGCTCGCCATTCCATTCGTCCTCGTATTCTTCATCGTCATCGGCGTGCGCTTGGTCTTCAAAATTCCAGTTGACGTGCGCTCGAACTGGATCTTCCGGCTTACGCTCGACGCCGGGCAACACGAATGCCGCGCGCTGGCAAGGAATGTGATCCTGACTTTCATCGTCCCGTGGCTCGTGCTGATCGCACTCCCTCTTTACACGTACTTCTATGGCTGGATCGTTGCCGGCCTGCACACGCTTCTCGTCGCAGCCTGGTCCGTGCTTCTCACGCAAGCGGTCTTGATTCGCTTCCGCAAGCTGCCATTCACCTGCCCTTTGCCGGTCTTTCAGCAACACTCCATCGTCACTCTTCTAGGATCGCTCTTCGGATTCTTCCTCTTCGCCCTATTCACACCCCAAATGGAGTCATGGGCGCTGTCGGAACCACTCCGCATGATCCTTTTTGTGCCGGTAGCAGCTATGTTCTGGTACATCCCGCATCGGATGGCGCAGTCATCCATCGAGATCGAAAAAGGACTTATCTTCGAGGAAGTGCCGACAAGCGCAGTAGAAGTTCTGCGGCTCGGGGATTAAGGGGGAACAGAAGTGTAACGCCACTATAAATTCAACGCCCCGAGCCATTTCACCGGAAGATGCGCGGCCAGCGCATTCGCCAGTCGCTCGTCGGCGGTGATTAACGGGGCCTTCGATTCAACGGCCAAAGCCGCATACAGGCAATCGTAGATATTCCTGTCGTAAGCGAACGCGATCTGCAGAGCCTCATGCATTAATAGCTGTGAAGGAATAGTTTCGAAATCGCGAGCTCTGATGTCGAGCGCTATGGCTTCGGCTTGACTACGTTCCCATCTTTGCTGCTTCGCGCCTCTCCAAAGAACGTTGCCCACTTCAGCCCAGAAGATATCCGGGACAACGAATTCCACTTCGCCGTCGACGTAGCGCTTCATCAAATCGACGGCTTCTCGCGTCAACGGCTCCAGAGCCAGCGGCATTGCCCACTTCACTGCGACGCTCGCATCTAGAACAAAAGTGGTCAACGCTCGCGATCCTCTCGAATCATCTCCTCCGCCGAGAGAAACGGACCAGGTCCAACAGGCGGTTTGGCTCGCAGTTCGGCCAGCCGGTCATAAAATTCTCGCCGCCGTTTTAACTCCGCTTCGGTCGGCACAAACTGCTTCAACAGAGCGATCACCTCGGACGCAATTGAGCTGCGATTCGCGCGGGCTCGTTTCTTCAAAGCTCTGTGTAGGTCATCGGGCAGGTTCTCTACGTAAAGTGTGGCCATAGGGTTTCCCTATGGTAAGTCTAGCATATTCAAAGTCCATTTCGCCTTCCCTTTTCTTGACACCATGGCATTCGTGGCTTTATCCTAAGTCTTGCTCCTTGCGGTACTTACGCCTCTTGGCGTGCTTCCGCGGGCCGTAGTCGGCGCGATCGCCGCGGAGATTTCGCCATGTTCCTCGACATCAAAGATTTGGAACGACATCCTCTCGATTTTGAGGAGGAGTTTCAGCCCGGTGTCATCGACCTGGGGCCCGACGCTCGCCAGCGCACTCCGCTGAAGGCCTCCGGCCACGCCGAACTGATCGAGGAACATCATGGCAAGCACCAGATAATTGAGGACATACGCCTGCGAGGACATCTGGCGGCGGGGCTTGAATTGCAGTGCGCGCGCTGTCTTGAACCGGTGAAGCAAGAGGTCACGCGCGACTTCGAATTGCTGTACCGTCCTCTCGGCGCGGACGCGGGCCGCGACGAGCTTTCTGTTACCGACGCGGAGGCCGAGATCGGCTATTATCAGGGCGACGGTCTTCTTCTGGAAGATGTCTTGCGCGAACAGGTTTTGCTGGCTCTGCCTTTGAAGGTTACATGCGGCCCAGACTGCAAGGGATTGTGTCCGCAGTGCGGCAAAAATCTGAATCAAGAGCAATGTTCCTGTTCGACCGCAGTCGAGGATCCGCGCTGGGCGGCGTTGAAAGAAGTCCGCGGCAGACTTGATCACTGATTTTGAAAACAGCACCCAAAAGTGAGGGTGCCCATCTTTGTCGCGGATTTTGCGACAGGATGGGGTTTTGACTTATCGAAATTTTGGCGGCGGACGAAACGCCGCAAGAAGGAATCGAAGACCATGCCTAATCCAAAACGGCGACACTCCCAAAAGCGCACCTCTACCCGGCGTGCCCACGATGCTCTGAAAAGCCATAGCCTCTCCGAGTGCCCCAACTGTCACGAGAAAAAGATGCCCCACCGCGCTTGTCCGAAATGCGGTTACTATAAGGGACGCGAAGTACTCGACGTTGAAGAAGCCAGCTAGTTTCATCACACACCATGCCTAGCGTCATCGCGCTGGATGCGATGGGTTCCGATCGCGCGCCCAAGCCAGAAATTGAGGGCGCGATTCAGGCCGCGCGCCAATACGGCGTGCGCGTTCTGCTGATCGGTCCCGAGACCGTCGTCAAGGCGGAACTCGAGCGTCACTCGGCTGCCCGGCGCCTGCCCATCGAAATCGTCCACGCCAGCGAATACATCACCATGGACGACAAGGTGGAGGCGATCCGCGCCAAGCGCGATTCCTCTATGCGCGTCGGCTTGCGCATGGTGCGCGAGGGTCAGGCTGCCGGATTCGTCACTGCCGGAAACACCGGTGCAGCCATGGCGACCGCCAAGATTGTCCTAGGTGCAGTTCCGGGCGTCGATCGTCCCGCGCTCGCCGCTGTTTTCCCCACCGCCCCAGGAAATCCCGCCATGCTGCTTGATGTCGGCGCCAACGTCGATTGCACGGCACAGAATCTCGAACAGTTCGCCGTCATGGGTGACGTCTATTTCCGCGCCATGTTCGGCCGCAAGCCCGGCACTCGCGGACCCCGCGTCGGGCTGCTCTCCATCGGTGAAGAGGAATCCAAGGGTAACGACCTCACGCGTGAAGCATTTCAGCTTCTCAAGCAGCTTCCGCTGAATTTTGTCGGAAACGTCGAAGGACGCGACCTTTATAACGGAGAAGTCGATGTCATTGTGGCCGACGGTTTCGTCGGAAATGTTGCGCTGAAAATATCCGAAGGCGTCGCGAATCTGGTTCGCACCGCTCTGAAAGAATCGCTGAAAGCAACGATCACTCGCCAGGTCGGAGCCTTACTCTCGCGCAGCGCCTTCACCGACTTCAAGAAGCGGCTCGACCATACCGAGTACGGCGGCGCGCCACTGCTGGGCGTGAAGGGCGTATGCATTATCACGCACGGATCTTCGAACGCCAACGCTATGAAAAACGCGGTACGCGTTGCTGCGGAATTTTCCGAAAGCAGCGTCAACCAGTCGATCGAGAGTGGCTTGGCCGCGCTTCATCCGGCACCAAGCGAAGTAGTAACGCAGTCCAACTGAACGGATCCCATGATTGATACCACCATTGCACTGCTCTTCCCCGGCCAAGGCTCGCAAGCCGTCGGCATGGGCAAAAATTTGGCCGAAAAATATCCGGTGGCGCGGCAAACCTTTGAGGAGGCCGACGACGCCCTCGGCTACAAGCTCTCCCAGTTGTGCTTCGAGGGACCGGAAGATCAGCTGCGCCTCACCGAGATCACGCAGCCTGCGATCCTGACCACATCGATCGCCGCTCTCCGCGTGCTCGAGACGCGTCTTCCAAAGCCATGCTACGTCGCCGGACATAGCCTCGGAGAATACGCTGCCCACGTTGCCTCTGGAACTTTCACCTTTGCCGACGCCGTCCGTACGGTTCGCAATCGCGGCAAGTATATGCAGGAAGCCGTCCCGGACGGTGTCGGTGCGATGGCAGCCATCCTCGGCATGGATCTTGAGAAAGTCACAGCCGTCTGCCAGGACGCCGCCCAGAATGAAGTCTGCTCTCCCGCGAACATCAACTCGCCCGAGCAGATCGTGATTTCCGGCAATACGGCCGCTGTCGAACGCGCCGCGAAACTCGCCGATGAACGCGGAGCCAAGCGCGCCAAGCTGCTGCCGGTCAGCGCTCCCTTCCATTGTTCGCTGATGAAACCGGCGCAGGACCGTCTGGAAAACGATCTTAAGAAGCTCGCGAGACACAAGCCCGTTTACCCCGTCGCTTGCAATGTCGATGCCGACTTAGTGACCGACGATTTGCGCGCGCTCGATACACTCGTGCGCCAAGTAACTGGAGCAGTCCAGTGGGACCAATGTATGCGCCTGCTGATCGCCCAGGGCGCTCAGACCTTCATCGAAGTTGGGCCGGGAAAAGTTTTGTGCGGCTTGATGCGGCAGATTGATCGATCGAAGACTTGCCTGAATGTTGGCGACGACGCGTCTCTCTTGAAGACGCTGGAATCGCTCGAAAAAGCTCCCGCTTAATAGCGCTCAGTGGAAGATTAGCTCACACGGCGGATAGCTCAGCGTCTTGTCCGCTTTCTCCACCCACACCTGCGCGTGTTCCGCGCGATCATTCACGATCACGTCGACCACAACTCCAGTGCCGGGTCCCGGGCAAGTGCTCGCGCCGTACACTTTCTGGGTCTTGATCAATCCCCATTCACCGCCCGGGCCCCAGTCGCGGTAGAAATCGCCGTACGGATATTTCGGAAACTTGTCCGGATGCTGCGACCAGTCGGGATCGTGCATCCACAGGCCGTACGCCGTCTTGTAATCCTGTTTCTGCAGCGCGTCAAAGAAATGGCCGACGATGCGCTCCTCCGGCCAATAGCGAAACCACCAGCCCAGTCCAGCCAGGATCAGCACTATAGCGATGCTTGCAACGATTCTGCGTGTCCGTTTTCGCGCTTTTTCGGGGTCGTACTCTGCAGCGTCCAGAAGAGTCATACCTCTCTAGCATAACGGACACGGCGAAGAACGCAAAAGTTCCCGAAAGAT
>Ga0209624_10000660_pt1 | contig 30282 bp, 35 predicted proteins | sample JacPinW_OM2H0_O1_FD_188565 | JGI IMG/M metagenome (GOLD analysis project Ga0209624, IMG submission 188565) | Forest soil microbial communities from Algoma, Ontario, Canada - Jack Pine, Ontario site 1_JW_OM2H0_O1 (SPAdes) (version 2) | ecosystem: Environmental > Terrestrial > Soil > Boreal...
GAGCCAGTTCCGGGCGATGACGTTCACGGCGGCGAACAGCACCAAGGCCGCGGCCAGCGCCAGCAGGGCGGAAGCGTTGCGCGATTGCGGCAGCCGGAGGTGGATCGTCATCGCCTCAATCCGCCTTCTTCAGCTCGACGATGATCGCGTTGGCGAACAGGAACAGCGCGATCGCAGAGATGAAAAACACCGCGTCGTCGAGCTCGATGACGCCGCGCAGGATGGCGTTGAAATGGCCGAGGAAGCTGAAACTGGCGACGGCGTCGAGCAGCCCGGCCGGAAGCCAGCCGGCGAGGAACCCGAGCAGCACGGGCAATCCGGTCACGGTGAAGAGGAAGCAGGCGGCCGCCGTCACCACGAAGGCGATCACCTGGCTCTTGGTCAGGGCCGAGAGCGCCGCGCCCAGGGCCAGGAACGCGCCGGCCATGAGAAAGCTGCCGAGATAGCTCGCCAGAATCACGCCGTTATCCGGGGCGCCCAGCACATTGACCGTGATCCAGAAGGGAAACGTCAGCGCCAGCGCGATACCCGAGAATACCCAGGCCGCCAGGAACTTGCCGAGTACCGCTTCCCACACCGTGATCGGCAAGGTCAGGAACAGCTCGATGGTGCCGCTCTTGCGCTCTTCGGCCCAAAGCCGCATCGACAGAGCCGGGATCAGCACCAGGTAGAGCCAGGGATGGAAGGAGAAGAAAGGCTGGAGATCGGCCTGGCCGCGGTCGAAGAAATTGCCGACGAAAAAGGTCGTCGCCCCCGCCATGACCAGGAAGATGACGATGAACACATAGGCCAAGGGCGTGGCGAAATAGCTCGCCAGCTCGCGGCGGAAGATGACCAGCGTGCCGCGCATCCCCGCCTCAGCCGCCCGTGATGGAACGGAAAACGTCGTCGAGCCGGCCGCGCTCGACCCGCAGGGTCCGGATCGGCCAGCCGGCGGTGCGCACCAGGTCGGTGACCTCGCCCAAGATCGGCTTGCCTGCGCGCGGGAACACCAGCAACGCGGTGCCGTCCGGATCATCCGCCTCCTCGACCGAAGCGACGCCGGGCAGGCGCCGCAACGACAGCGCCGCGTCGCGGACATCGCCCGCGAGATCGATGCGCACCGCGTTGTGATGGCGCGAGCGCGCCTCCAGTTCGAGGGGCGTCGCGTCGGCCAGGATCTTGCCGGAGGCAATGACGATGGCGCGGGTGCAGACCGCATCGACCTCTTCCAGGAGATGGGTCGAGATCACGATCGCCTTCTCCGGCGCCAACGCGTTGATGAGCGCGCGCACTTCATGCTTCTGGTTGGGATCGAGGCCGTCGGTCGGCTCGTCGAGGATCAGCACTTCGGGATCGTGCAGCAGCGCCTGGGCCAGGCCGACGCGGCGCTTGAAACCCTTGGAGAGCGTGTCGATCGGCTGCTCCAGCACGTTTTGCAGCGCCAAGCGTTCGACCGCGAGATCGATGCGCTTTTTCGCCTCGGCGCCGCCGAAGCCGCGGATCGATGCGATGAAACGCAAGAAGCTGCGCGGCGTCATGTCGGGGTAGGCCGGCGCGCCTTCGGGCAAATATCCCAGATGGCGCTTGGCCGCGACCGGGTCCGCGCGGATGTCGGCGCCGCAGACTTCCGCCGTGCCGGAGGTCGGCGCCAGGAAACCGGTGATCATCTTCATGGTGGTGGATTTGCCGGCGCCGTTCGGGCCGAGGAAGCCCATCACTTCACCGCGTCCGACGTCGAAGGAGACATCGTCCACCGCCACAATCGGGCCGAACCGCCGGCTCAGGCCGCGCGCCGCGATCATCACGTCCATGCGAGCCAATTCCACCCCGTTTTATGTCCCGCGCATTATCGTATCGGGCGCGTTCTTACGCGCGCCATCTGCGGCCATCCGGCGGTCGAAATCAAGCCTGTCTCCGGGGCGGCCGGACAACTTAAATCGCTGTAATACCCGGAACTTTAGGATGGGCGGCCTAGGATTGGAAACGCTTGGCGTCCTGGCTGGCATAGGCGGCCACCCGCATATCGGCGGCCTGTGCCGCCTTGAGCCGCTCGATCAGCTCGACCAGGCGATGGCCGGGCAGCGCGAAGGTCACCTCGTTGTTCGACATGCCGGTGCGCACCCGGCTCAGCATGCAGCCGCTCGACACCGCCAGCTCGCCCTTCTCCTTGGCGATGGCGATGATGTGGCATTGCGGTTTGCCCTCGAAGCGCAGATCGGGGCAGGCATCGTGCAGCAGCATGAGCTGCTTACCGTTGACGCGCAGGAATACGACATCGGGATCGAGCGATGTGGAGCCCAGCGGACCATAGACCACCGCGCCCGGTTTCTTCGACACCGCGGTGATGCCGCGCACGGCTTCAGGCGTAACCCAATTGCTTTCGAGCAGCGCCGTGACGTCCGCCGCCTTGGCCACCTCGGCCAGGGTCTTGAAACCGTGGGTGACGCTGCCGACGCTGCAATTGGCGTGATCGGCGCCGAGCGTGGCGAAGCTCTTGTCCGTCGCCATCGTCCAGAACACGCAACCGGCGGCGGCGGCGCCGGTGCGGCCGTCGGGCGTAGGTGCGGGCATGGTGCCGCCGGGCCGCGGCATGGAGGATGGCGGCGATTCCAGGAAGGTGATGGCGATGGGCGGAACGCCGAGACCGAGCAGATCGCTCAGCGACTGGTTGAGACGGGCATAGTCGGTCTTGGGCATGCGCGCCTCCCGCAAATTCGAGAACGAGAATTCCGTCCCCGGTCCCCGGGAACGGCCGACGACAATTGGAACGCGCCTAGTTTGTATTTATGAACCGCCCGGACAACACGCTGGCCCCCGATTTTTTTACATTTTGTTGACTGCAGCTTCGATGGCGCGCCCAGCCTTGTCAACGGCGAACTCGCAGTTTCAACTGCGATTAGACAGTGTTTAACATCGCGTCAAATGTGATTAGGACAGGCGCGGATTTTTCAGCCATAGCGCTCTTCTGTCCAGGGGTCGCCGTGATCGTGATAGCCGCGCTGTTCCCAGAAGCCGGGCCGGTCGGCCGCTATCAATTCGATGCGGTTGACCCATTTGGCGCTTTTCCAGAAATAGAGCTTGGGCACTACCACCCGCGCCGGCCCGCCATGCTCGCGCGGCAGCGGCTTGCCCTCCCACGAATGGGCGATCAGCGCGTCGGCGGCGTCGAAATCCGCCAGCGGCAGGTTGGTGGTGTAGCCGTCGAAGCTGTGGAAGACGACGAAGTGCGCTTCGGGCAGCGGCTTGGCCAGGGACAGGATGTGCTTGGCGCTCACTCCTTCCCAGTGATTGTCGAAGCGCGACCAGGCGGTGACGCAATGGATGTCGGAGGTCGATACGGTTTGCGGCTGGTCGCTGAATTCCCGCCAGCTCCAGTCGAAGGGATGCGCGACCAACCCATCCACCTTCAGCCGCCAGCTCTCCGGCGACACGCCGGGCCGCTTGCCGAGATCGAGCACCGGCCAGTCCTTGACCTGGCGCTGGCCGGGCGGCAGTCGGTCGCGCGATGTCTCGCCGGCATGGCCGGTGAGGAGACGGCCTTCCTTGGCCCAGCGCTCTTTGCTTTCGACCAGTTTGCGGCGCAGCTCGAACAGCCGCTTCTCTTTTTCCGCGTCCATGGATCGAGATTAGCCGAAGGCGGCGGCGAGCGCAGTCGGAATTGACTAGTATGCCGGCCATGCTGCTCGACGCCTTGCTCAAGGGAATCGCCGTCGGAATCGTCATCGCCCTGCCGGTGGGGCCGGTCGGGGTGTTGTGCATGCGGCGCACGCTCTATGAGGGCGTCGCCTATGGATTGGTCTCGGGCTTGGGCGCGGCGCTGGCCGATTCGCTTTACGGCGTCGTCGCCGGTTTCGGCCTCACCGTCATCCGCGACAGCCTGTTGCTGGAACGCGACTGGCTCGGCGTCGCCGGCGGCCTGTTCCTGTTCGCCGCCGGCTGGAAGGCGATGATCAAGACCGGGGAATACCGGCCCGAGCCGTTGGCGGGCGAGCGCATGGCCTATGCCTTCGGTTCGACCTTTGCGCTGACTCTCGCCAACCCGGTCACCATCCTCGCCTTCGCCGCCATCTTCGCGCAGATCGGCATCGACGCCGCTGCGGGCTATGCCGGCATCGCCATTTTGGTGGGCGGCGTGTTCCTGGGCTCGCTGCTGTGGTGGGTGGGGTTGTGTTTCGCGGTGAAGGCGCTGCGCCGCGTCGGCATAACCCGGCTCGGCCGCCTTTCGGGCGCGGTATTGATGGTTTCCGGCGCGGCGCTGCTGGCGGTCTCGCTGTTGCGCCTGACCTCGATTCTATCGTGATTGGCGGCGGCGCGGCGCCCGGCTAATCTCGCCCGCGTGATCGCCCGACCGTCCACCCTCCACGCGCTGGCGCTGCTTTTCGCCCTGTTGCCGCTATTGATCGCGGGGCCGGCCGCCGCGCAAACGGCCACGCCGACACCGCCCGCCGCGCCCGCCCCGGCCGAGGCGCTCGCCGCCACCCAGCCGGCGCCGGTTTCGGCCGACCAGCTGCAGCAGCTGCTCGACACCATCCAGATCCCGGCCGAGCGGCAGCGCCTGATCCAGGAGCTTCAGGCGCTGATCGCCGCCCAGAACGCGATCGAGCAGAAACAGACGCAATCACCCGTGGCGGCATTCTTCCATTCGGTCTCCGACGAGGCCAAGGGCCTGACCGGCGAGATTCTCGAAACCGCCCAGGTCATCGTCGATGCGCCGCGCCTCATCGGCTACGTCCGCAACCAGGCGGACGACAGCGGCGCGCGCGAACGCTGGATCGAGGTGGCCAAGGAAATCGCCATCGTCTTCGGCCTGGCGATCCTAGCCGATTGGCTCGTCTGGTTCCTGCTGCGCGTGCCGGTGCGGCGGCTGGAAACGCGCGCCGGTGCCGAGGCGGCGCAGCAAATGATGTTCCTGGCGGCGAGCGCGGCGCTCGAGGCGCTGCCGATTCTGGCTTTCGCCGCCATCGCCTTCATCGTGCTGCCGATGACCGAGCCGAATTTCGCCACCGATCAGGTCGCCAAGACGCTGATCGCCGCCTATTTGTGGTCGCGCGTCATCGTCACGGTGGCGCGCGTCCTGCTGCTGTCGCCGAGCGCGTTGGCGCTTTATCCGCTCGGCGAGGAGACGCGCAACTACCTGTACATCTGGATGCGCCGCTTCACCAACTGGACGGTCTACGGCTTCGCCGCCGCGTCTTGCGCATGGTGGCTGAGCGCGCCGGGCGCGATCTATGCCGTGCTGTTGCGCATCGTGGTGCTGGTGCTGGGCGTGCTCGCCGTCGTCTTCATATTGCAGAACCGCAAACCGGTGGCGGATTGGCTGCGCGGCGACCCAGAGGAAGACAACGCCAAAAGCCGCGGCTGGAAGCTGTTCCGCTACCGCCTGGCCGAAGTCTGGCACATTCTGGCGCTGGTCTACGTCCTCGGCACCTTCGGCGTCTTTACGCTGCACATCGAAGGCGGGTTCGTCTATCTGCTGCGCTCGACCGTGGTGAGCGTGGTGCTGGTGCTGGCGGCGGCGCTCGCCGTGCAGTTCATCCAGCGTGCGGTGCGGCGCGGCTTCGCCATCTCGCCGGACCTGAAGGCGCGCTTCCCGACTCTGGAAGCGCGCACCAACCGCTACGTCCCGGCGCTCACCCTCGCCGTCACGGTCGCGATCTACGTCATCGCCGCCATCGTCCTGCTGCAGGCCTGGGGCGTCGACGCAATCGCCTGGCTCCAGGCGACCGCCAGCAGCCGCGCTGCCAGCAGCCTGATGAGCGTGACGGTGGCGCTGGTCGCGGCGGCGGTGGCCTGGGAGCTGTTCATCACGCTGCTCGAGCATCACATGCAGAAGCTCGAAAACGACAGCCGCAAGCGGGCCCGCGCCCAGACCTTCTTCCCCTTCCTGCGCCTGGTGGTGATGGTGATCCTCGGCGTCGTGCTCGGCTTCGTGCTGCTCGACGCGCTGGGCATCAGCCTCGGGCCGCTGCTGGCCGGCGCGGGCGTGTTCGGCCTAGTCGCCGGGCTCGGCTCGCAGGCGATCATCAAGGACATCATGACCAGCATCGCCGTGCTGATCGACGACACCATCGCGGTGGGCGACTACATCGATGTCGGCAACGGCCATTACGGCACGGTCGAAGCGATCGCGCTCCGCACCATCAAGCTGCGCACGCCGGCGGGCGGGGTCATGACCGTGCCGTTCAGCGAAGCCAAGGTCATCACCAATTTGTCGAAGGATGTGTCCTACTACGTCGCCGAGATCAGCGTGTCCTATCACGAGGACAGCGCTCGGGTGATCGAGGTGCTCAAGCAGGTGGCCGAGCAGATGCGCCAGGAACCGGCCTATAAGAGCGTCATCCTGGCGCCGCTCGAGATCGTCGGCCTCGACCGCTTCGAGGCGGGCGCCTATATCCTGCTGGCGCGGCTGATGACCCAGCGCACCAAGCACCTGATGGTCGGGCGCGAGTTCAACCACCGCGTCAAGCAGGCTTTCGACAAGAACCGCATCGCCATGCGCAGCGATTTGCTGGCACCCATCACCCTGCCGGACGAAGCCCAGCCGGCCGCCGCGCCGAAAACCTGATCCGACTTATTCTTCTTCCCCGGCCGATCCCCGCGCGAGGCGCTCGACCGCCGCGACGTCGGACGCCGCCAACACGCGCCGCGCCACTGCGAAGCTGAACCCGGCGCGCGACAACGCGGCCAGATCCTTGTCGCGCATCGCCGCGCGCCGGGCTTTCTCGCGGTAAGGCCCGAGACGCCGGCGGCGGACCAGCGCGCAGGCCGAGGCGAGTTCGCTGGCGGCGCCGCCCTGTTGCTCAAGGCCCTGAAGCGCGTCGTCGATGAGCGCGCCCGCCACGCCCTGTTGACGCAACTTGCCCGTGATGCCGAAGCGCGAGGCGCCGCGGCGTTGCAGGCTCGCTGCCTTTTGCGCGGCATAGGCGCGGTCGTCGATCAGCCCGGAGCGCAGATAGCGGGCGACCAGGTCTTCGACCAGTTTCGCGCCCTCCGCGGCATCGGCTCCGTGCGCCGCCGCGGCGCGTTCCACCCGGCGCATCAGCACGCGCCGCAGATTGGCGCTCGAGCTGGCGTAACGGCCGAGATAATGGAGCGCGATGTTGTCCAGCCGTTGCGCCGTGATCTTGCGCGGCGCCTTGCCCGCCCGCTTCATCCGCGATTCAGCCATGCATCCCATCTCCCGGGCTTCCCCGGCGCCCTCGCTTGGGCTTAAGCTCCGCCGCCATGCCGCAAGACTACACCATGACGCAGGAAGGCGCGCCGCAGCCGCGCAGGATCGGCGCGGTCAATTGGCTGGGGTTGTGGACCCTTTATGCGCGCGAGGTGCGCCGCTTCATCAAGGTCGGGATGCAGACGGTGGTGGCGCCGGTGGTGACGACGCTGCTGTTCCTGGCGATCTTCCTCTTAGCGCTGGGCGGGCAGCAGCGCATGGTCGGCGGCATTCCCTATCTCGAATTTCTCGCCCCGGGCCTGGTGATGATGGCGATGACGCAGAACGCCTTCGCCAACACCTCATCCTCGCTGATGATCGCCAAGATGCAGGGCAATATCGTCGACGTGCTGATGCCGCCTTTGAGCCCGGGCGAACTGGTCTGGGGCTTCGCGCTGGGCGGCGTGACGCGGGGGCTGGTGGTGGGCGCGGTGGTGACCGCGACCATGGCCTTGTTCGTGCCGGTGCATATTCACAATCTGCCGCTGGCGCTGTTCCACGCCTTCGCGGCATCGCTGCTGTTGTCGGTGCTGGGATTGATCGGCGGCATCTGGGCCGACAAGTTCGATCACATCGCGGCGGTGACCAACTTCATCGTGACGCCATTGGCGTTCCTCTCCGGCACCTTCTATTCGATCGATTTCCTGCCGGAGAAATTCCGCTTCGTGGCGCTGTGCAACCCGTTCTTCTACATGATCGACGGCTTCCGCTATGGCTTCACCGGCAAGGCCGACGGCTCGCTGGCGCTGGGCGTCGTCATCATGATCGCGATCAATCTCGCTTTGCTGCTGCTGTGTCACGCCATGTTCGCGCGCGGTTACAAGCTCAAGGCCTGAATGTCGCGGTCGATGTCGCGAAGCTGGAGCGCGCCGAGCTGACGCGGCGGGATTGAGCGAAGCCGTCAGCGCCCGCCGGGCAGTCCGTCGATGGTGTTGATGGCGCCGAACAGCATGTCGACCTTGCGCCCGTCCTGCGCCAGCGGCAGCAGCAGCCGGGCGTAATATTTGTAGTCGTGGTTGGGCCAATGCGCGCGGCGCTCGTCATAACGCGGCAGGCCGCTTTCAGCCACGGCACGGTACTCGGCTTCGATCGCGCCGTGATCGTCGATGAATTCGACATAATGGTTGGTGGCGTCGCGCCCGGACATTTCGATGATGTGCGATCCGACCAGCCGCCCGCGGAAGCGCATCGGATCGCGCTCGACATTCCACAGAATGACATGGGGCAACAGCGGCCGAATCTCGAGCGGATCGATATCGGCGCGCTTCGGCAGCAGGCCGGCCTTGGACTTGCCGCGCCAGTAAAGTCCGACTTGCTTGATGATCGGGTCGGTGATCCGCGCGAGGATCTGATCGAGAACTTGGATGGGATTGCCGGCAGATTCGCTCATTGGCGCGCGAGCTTAGCAAGCTTCGCCGCGGCGCTCAGAAAAATCCGCACTACGACACGAACTTCATCGCGCGCCGTCCCGTCTCCATAGCAACGCGGATTCGCCGCGAGCCCGCTCCACGCCCGATTCGCGTTCGCCCGGCGGTTCGATTCTCCCGGCGTTGACAAGGGCTTAGCGCATCACCATACTCCCCCGCTTCGTCCGGGTGTTGCGCCCGGGACGCGGAGCGAAGCGATGAAACGAAGCTGTGGCATTAAGGCCAAGCACGCCGGAGAACGGCGGGAGAGGTTGCGGCTGCGACGACGCTAAGGCGCCGTTGCCGTTTCCCTTTTCCCTTCGTTTTCATCGCTGAGGAGAGATTCCCGTGATTCCAGCCGTTATGCCGACCTATGCGCGGAACGAACTGACGTTCGAGCGCGGCGAAGGCGCCTATCTGTTCGCCAGCGACGGCCGCAAATACCTCGATTTCGCGAGCGGCGTCGCGGTGACCTCGCTCGGTCACGCGCATCCGCGTCTGATCGCGGCGCTGACATCCCAGGCGCAAAAGCTCTGGCACTGCTCCAACCTGTTCCAAATTGCGGCGCAGAAGCGCATGGCGCAGCGCCTGGTCGAATCCTCCTTCGCCGACACCGTGTTCTTTTGCAACTCAGGCGCCGAGGCGATGGAGTGCGCCATCAAGGTGGCGCGCAAATACCACGCCGAAAGCGGTCACCCCGAACGTTACCGGCTGATCGCCTGCACCGGCTCGTTCCACGGCCGCACCCTGGCGACGCTGGCCGCCGCCGGCAACGAGAAATACCTCAATGGCTTCGGGCCGCCGGCGCCGGGCTTCGACCACGTCGCCTACGGCAATCTCAACGAGATGCGCGCCAAGGTTGGACCCGAAACCGCCGGCGTCATCGTCGAGCCGGTGCAAGGCGAAGGCGGCTTGGCGGTGGCTTCGACCGAGTACCTCAAAGGGTTGCGGGCGATGTGCGACGAGTTCGGCCTGATGCTGGTCTTCGACGAGGTGCAGACCGGGATGGGCCGCACTGGCAGGTTGTTCGCCCATGAATGGCCGGGCGTCACGCCCGACGTGATGGCGCTGGCCAAGGGCCTGGCGGGGGGATTTCCGGTGGGCGCCTGCCTCGCCACCGAAAAGGCGGCCCAGGGCATGACCGCGGGCACGCACGGCTCGACCTTCGGCGGCAATCCGCTGGCCATGGCGGTGGCCAACGAGGTGCTTTCCATCATGCAGGAACCGGACTTTTTTCCCCGGGTCGAGCGCGTGGCGGCGGTCTTGCACAAGCGGCTCGACGGCCTGGCCAAATCCTACCCCAAGCTGTTCGCCGAGGTGCGCGGCAAAGGGCTGCTGGTCGGATTCAAATGCACGGTCACCAACACCGACATGGTCGAGCGGCTGCGTCACGCCGGGCTGTTGACGGTGGCGGCGGGCGAGAACGCGGTGCGGCTGCTGCCGCCGCTGATCATCGAGGAAAGCCATGTCGAAGAGGCGGCGGGAATCATCGATTCCGTCGCCCGGGCGTGGCGGCCATGATCAAGGCCGTGCATCCTCACGCGCCCAAAAACGCGCCGCGGCATTTCCTCGACCTCGACCGCGTCGATGCCGTCGAGCTCAGGCGCATCCTCGACCACGCCAAGGATTTCAAGGCAGGGCGCGACCGGGGCAAACCTGTTCAGGGCAAGATGCTGGCGATGATTTTCGAGAAGCCTTCGACCCGCACCCGGCTCAGCTTCGAGGTGGCGATGAAGCAGCTGGGCGGCGACGTCGTGACCATGACCGCTGCCGACAGCCAGATCTCGCGCGGCGAGACCACGGCCGACACCGCGCGGGTGCTGTCGCGCTATGTCGATGCCATCGTGATCCGCACCGACAGCCCGTCGAAGCTCGAGGAGCTGGCGCAGCATGCCACCGTGCCGGTCATCAATGGACTCACCGACCACAGCCATCCCTGCCAGGTCATGGCCGATGTCATGACGCTCGAAGAGGCGAAGGGCCCGGCCAAGGGCAGGGTCGTGGCCTGGAGCGGCGACGGCAATAACGTGCTGACCAGCTGGATTCACGCCGCCGCCCGCTTCGGCTTCACGCTGCGGATCGCCTGCCCGGACCGGTTCGCGCCCGCAGCCGAAGATCTGGCCTGGGCCAAGGGCGAAGGTGCCAGCATCAGCATGATCGCCGATCCCGCCGATGCGGTGACCGGCGCCGATTGCATCGTCACCGATACCTGGCTGTCGATGGGCAAGGAGAAGGACAAGGACGAGCGCCGCGCGCTGCTCCGGCCCTATCAGGTCGATGCGGCGCTGATGGGCCGCGCCAAGCCCGACGCCATCTTCATGCACTGCCTGCCGGCCAAGCGCGGCGAGGAAGTTACGGCCGCGGTCATCGACGGGCCGCAATCGGCGGTGTGGGACGAGGCCGAGAACCGCCTGCATGTGCAGAAGGGAATCCTTGCCTGGTGCCTGGGCTGACCCCATCTAAGCGTCATGCCGAAAAGCGTTCCCGACGATATCGTTCAACCTTTCCAGATCGACCCCTTCCGCCTGCGCGGGCGGCTGACCCGGCTCGGACCGGCGCTCGACGCCGTCTTGACCCGGCACGATTATCCTGAGCGCGTTGCCGCGATGCTGGGCGAGGCCATCGCGCTGGCGGTGGCGTTGTCCGGCGCACTCAAATACGAAGGCGTATTCACCTTCCAGACGAAAGGCGACGGGCCGATCCGGCTCATGGTCGCCGACGTGACGACATCAGGCGCCATCCGCGGCTATGCGCAATTCGATCCGGCCAAGCTCGAGCAGCTTGACCAAGACGCGGCATCCTCGGTGCCGCGGCTCTTGGGCGCGGGCTATCTGGCGCTCACCGTCGACCAGGGCGAGCATACCGAGCGTTATCAGGGCATCGTCGCGCTCGAAGGAGCGACGCTTGCCGAATGCGTCCACCATTATTTCCGTCAGAGCGAGCAGGTCGAGGCCGGGCTCAAGGTGGCGGTGGCGCGCGTCGCACTGCCCGCGGGCGGCAAGGCGTGGCGCGCCGGCGCGCTGATGATCGAACGCCTGCCGAAGGCGGAGGGCGGCGACTCCTTGCGCGAGGTCGAAGACGACGGCTGGCGGCGCGCCATGGCGCTGATGAGCACCAGCACCGCCGGCGAATTGCTCGACCCGGGCCTGCCTCCCGCGGAACTGCTGTTCCGCCTGTTCCACGAGGAAGGCGTGCGCGCCTACAAGCCGCATGATCTCGCGGCGCGTTGCCGCTGCTCGCGCGACCGGGTCGAGAGGATGCTCAAGGCGTTGGGCGTTCGCGAGCTCGAGGATCTCAAGGTCGACGGCAGGCTGGTGGTCACCTGCGAGTTCTGCAGCGCATCCTATGTCTACGACGAAGAGGAAATCGCCGCCTTAGCGCCGCCTTGAAGGCCGCCGGCAAAGCGTCTTGAAAAAGACGCATTCTGCGTGCAAATGTCGTCACTCGCCCGCCACCGAAGGATCGACCGGAATCATGACCATGCCGTCGCTCGCGCGATTTTCCCTGGCCGCCGTGTTCGGCGTGGGATTGCTTTCGGCCTGCGCCTCGTCGCCGCCTTCGCCGCAATATCCCGATATCCGCTTCAACGCCGTGCCGGCCATGAAGCTCGACGCCTCCTCGATCGATGTGCGCGATGCTTATTCGCCGCCGGGCAAGGCGCCCAATGTGGATCACCTGTTCCCGGTGACGCCGCTGCACGCGCTCGAGAGCTGGGCGCATGACCGGCTGGCGCCGGCCGGAACCGCGAGCCGGGCGGTGTTCACTATCCTCGACGCCAGCGTGGTCGAGGTCGATCTGCCGCGCAAGACCGGGTTCTTTTCCACCACCTTCACCACGCAAGAATCCGAGCGTTACGACATGAAGCTGGTCGCCCGGCTCGACCTGGTCGACACCAAGGGGCTGGTCGTGCGCACGGTCAGCGCCACCGGCATCCGCTCGCAAAGCGTCACCGACGACATCTCGCCCAACAAGCGCGATCAGGTCTGGTACGACATGCTTCAGGCGGCGATGACGGATTTCGACAAGCAGATGGAATCCGAGATCCGCGGCAATTTCGGCGTCTATCTCAAGCCCTGACGGGCCGGCGCCGTTTCAGACGTTGACGACCGCGCCGCCCGTCGGCTGACCGATGATGGCGAGGAATTCGCGCCTTGTCGAAGGATCGTCGCGAAAAGCGCCGAGCATGCGCGAGGTCACCATCGCCACCCCCGCCTTGTGCACGCCGCGCGTCGTCATGCATTGGTGCGCCGCCTCGATCACCACCGCCACGCCCTTGGGCTTCAGCACGTCATCGAGCGTATTGGCGATCTGCGCCGTCATCTTCTCCTGAATCTGCAGGCGCCGGGCGAAAACCTCGACCAGGCGCGCGAGCTTCGAGATGCCGATGACCCGTTTCTCCGGCAGATAGGCGATATGCGCCTTGCCGATGATCGGCGCCATGTGATGTTCGCAATGGCTCTCGAAGCGGATGTCCTTGAGCACCACCATTTCGTCGTAGCCGTCGGTCTCCTTGAAGGTTCGGCCGAGAAGCTCGATCGGGTCGGTATCGTAACCCGAGAAATACTCCTCGAAGGCGCGCGCAACGCGGCCGGGGGTGTTCTTGAGGCCCTCGCGTTTCGGGTCGTCGCCTGCCCATTCGATCAGGACGCGCACCGCCTCCTCGGCCGCCTCGCGCGAGGGACGGGTGCGGAGGACGGCGATTTTCCCGGGATTCTTGGATTTGAGCTGCATGGACGTCTTTCTCGTATATGGCGCGCAGGCGGAGGATGTCAATTGAGCCTTACCGATTGATGCGGGCTGTCGAGCGAAAAGGCCGGGATGGCGACCGCGAAACTTTCCCCGCCCTTGGTCTCCATCTCGTAGCTGCCGACCATGATGCCCGATGGCGTGTTCAAGGGCGTGCCGCTGGTATACTCGAAGGATTCGCCGGGAGCCAGTACCGGCTGCTCGCCGACGACGCCGGGACCGCGCACGTTCTGCTGGCGGCCCATGCCGTCGGTGATGCACCAGTGGCGCCGGCGCAGCTGCACCGTCTCGGGCCCGTGATTCTCGATGCGGACGTGATACGCCCAGACGAAGTGGTTCTCGACGGGCGAGGATTGGTCTTCGAGATAGTAAGGCTTGACGATGACTTTGATCGAACGCGTGGTTTCCGAATACATGGCCTCCTGCGACCCTTGACTGCCCGCCGCGCCGCGGAACCATCATCCCGGCCGGGATCGCCATTACTCCTTTGCGCGGGGCCGGCGTCAAGCGGCGGCTGCGGGCGAAGCAGGGCTAATGAAATATTAAAGCCATATCAACCGCTTATTCATGAACGGCGGGTTAGATAGCCGCTTCGCCCCCGGCAGCTTTGCGGGCCGATGGTCCCGGCGGCAGCCGATGCTTCCAGCGGGGGCGGTCGGAGTGACGGTGATGCGGAATTTTTATCCGAAACTGATTGGCGGCTACCTGCTGTTCACATTGCTCGGCGTTTTTGCCGGCGCGGCAGTGGGCATGTTTTTCATGCTCGCCAGTTTGCCGGTGGTGTCGCAGTTCCCGCAGTCGAGCCTGGCGCCGGACGTGGCGTTCGCGCTGGCGGGCGTTGCCGGCATCGTCGTCGCCATTATCATCGCCGCGATCTGCATCGGCGCCTGGCAGAAGCGCCTGCAAAGCGATTACCGCCGCGGCCACACTCCGCTAGCCGCCGGTTGAACCGGTCGGCCGATTGCTTTATATGTAGACGTGAAACATGGGGATGGGGTTCCCCGAAACCGCCCGCCGGTCTTGATCCCAAGGCCCATGGGCTGATGACCCCTGCCGCGCGAAACACGCGGTGGGGTTTTTTGTGACCCGCCGCGTGGCGGGTTTTTTCATGATCCGCTTTCGCGCCTGGGTAACATCGGACGGAGGAGTTGATCGTGGACAATATCTGGGTTCAATCGGCCTTATGGATTGCGCTGGCGCTCGCCTCGTCGGTGCTGTCGATCTGGATCACCATCTCGGTGGCGCTGGTCGAGATCGTGGTCGGCGCGGTGGCGGGCAACGTCATCGGCTTGCCGCTCAACGCCTGGATCAATTTTCTGGCGGGATTCGGCGCCATCCTGCTGACCTTCCTCGCCGGCACCGAGATCGACCCCAAGGTGGTGAAAAAGCATTTCTGGTCGAGCATGTCGATCGGCCTGATGGGTTTCTTCGCGCCTTATCTCGGCTGCCTCGCCTTCGCGCATTACGGCCTGGGCTGGCCCTGGCCGCAGGCGCAGATCGCCGGCATCTCGCTGTCCACCACCTCGGTGGCGGTGGTCTATGCGGTGATGGTCGAAACCGGATACAACCGCACCGAGATCGGCAAGCTCATCCTCGCCGCCTGTTTCATCAACGACATCGGCACGGTGCTGGCGCTGGGGCTGGTATTCGCCAATTACAACGGCTACCTGGCGCTGTTCGTGATCGTGACCGCCGCCGTGATCGCAATGCTGCCTTGGGCCACGCCGCGGCTGTTCAAGATGATCGGCAAGCGGGTGAGCGAACCCGAGATCAAGTTCATCTTCCTGGTGCTGTTCGGCCTCGGCGGGCTCGCCAACCTGGCCAAGAGCGAGGCGGTGCTGCCCGCCTATCTGGTCGGCATGGTGCTGGCGCCGTTCTTCATCAAGAACAAGGAGCTGCAGCACCGCATGCGCGCCATCGCCTTCGCCTTCCTGACGCCGTTCTATTTCATCAAGGCGGGCTCGTTGATCGACGCCAAGGTCGTCGTCAGCTCGGCGGCCCTGATCCTCGCCTTCCTCGGCGTCAAGATGGCGACCAAGTTCGTCGGTATCCTGCCGCTGACCTACTATTTCAAGTTCAAGAAGCCGACCGGCATGTACACCACGCTGATGATGTCGACCGGCCTCACCTTCGGCTCGATTTCGGCGCTGTTCGGCTTGACCAATCACATCATCGACCAGGGGCAATACACCATCCTGCTGACGGCGGTGATCGGCAGCGCGGTGGTGCCGACCATCATCGCCCAGACCTGGTTCCAGCCGAAATTCGAGCCCTTGGAAGAGGACGCGTGAGGCGCGGCCGGCGGAAAACGGGAGAATGGTGGAGCAGAGGGGGATCGAACCCCTGACCTCGACATTGCGAACGTCGCGCTCTCCCAACTGAGCTACTGCCCCGCCCGCGGTGGCGCGGACTATGTGGCGCGGGCGCGCGGCCTGTCAAGATTCCGGGCGCGGGGCGGCTCGGCCGAATCTTGCGCCGCCCGAGCGGCGGAGCTAGGGTCTGGCCATTCCTGCGGAGGATGAGCGTTCCATGAACAATTTCCTGGTGCCGGTAGTCGAGGTGGCGATCGTCCTCATCAACATCTATTGGTGGGTCGTCATCCTGGCCGCGATCGCAAGCTGGCTCATCGCTTTCGGCGTCATCAACACCCACAATCGCGGCGTGGCGCGGGTGGTGGACATCCTCTACCGCCTGACCGAGCCGGCGCTGGCGCCGATTCAGCGCATCCTGCCCAATTTGGGCGGCATCGATATTTCGCCGGTGATCCTGCTCGTCATCCTCTATTTCATCGAACGCGAACTGGACGAGCTGATTTTCTACTTGATGAGTACTTCTTCCTGAGCGGCGTGATGCCCCTGCTCCCGTCCTGGAACGAGGAAGGTAAGCTGTCGTGGCGCCAGCGCGGCTGATCGACGGCAAGGCCGCCGCCGCACAATTGCGCGCCGCCGTGGCCAAGGCGGCGGCCGAGATCAAGACCCGGCACGGCTTCCAGCCCGGCCTCGCCGCCGTGCTGGTGGGCGAGAATCCGGCCAGCGAGGTCTATGTCCGAAGCAAGGGAAAGGCCACGACCGAGGCCGGGCTGAAGAGCTTCGAGCATCGCCTGCCGGCGGCGGCCGGCGAGGCGGAACTGCTCAAGCTGGTGGCGCGGCTCAACGCCGATCCCGCGGTGGACGGCATTCTCGTCCAATTGCCGCTGCCGAAGCAGATCGACCCGCAGCGCGTCATCGACGCCATCGATCCGGCCAAGGACGTGGACGGCTTCCACGCCGCCAATGTCGGCAGGCTGTGGAGCGGCGGCCGGGCGCTGGTGCCCTGCACGCCCTATGGCTGCCTTTTGCTGTTGCGCCAGACGCTGGGCGGCCTGGCCGGCGCCAACGCGGCGGTGCTCGGCCGTTCCAACATCGTCGGCAAGCCGATGGCGGCGCTGCTGCTGGCCGAGAGCTGCACCGTCACCATCGCCCATTCCAAGAGCCGCGACCTGCCGGCGATCGCGCGCCAGGCCGACATCCTGGTGGCCGCGGTGGGCAGGCCCGAGATGGTCAAAGGCGACTGGATCAAGCCGGGCGCGACGGTGATCGATGTCGGCATCAACCGCATCGCCACGCCCGACGGCAAGGGCAGGCTGGTCGGCGACGTCGCCTTCGCCGAGGCCTGTCAGGTCGCGGGTGCGATCACGCCGGTGCCGGGCGGCGTTGGGCCGATGACCATCGCCTGCCTGTTGCGCAATACGCTGCTGGCGTCCTGCCGGCGGCGCGACCTACCCGAACCCGCGCTTTAAGCGCAAAAAAAGAGCCGCCCCCTCGAACGCGGATTCGAGGAGGCGGCTGACGCAGCCGGTCGTCAAGAGCGGGGGTTATTGCTCCCAGGCCGGCTTACCCAAATTGATGGTGTCGGGGCTGGTTGCCGCGCCGGTCAGAGCGCCGGCGCCGGCACCGATCGCGGCGCCTTGCAGCGGCGCGCCGACCATGGCGCCGATCGCCGCACCGCCGGCGGCGCCGATGAGCGCCCCCGAGCCGGCACGGTCGCCTGGATTCGTGCCGCAGGCGGACAGTAACAGGCCCGCGAGAACCAAGAGAATGCCGATGCGTGTCGACATGGTTCCATCCCTTTCCGCAATGGACGACGCGGTAAGGATGGGAACCGATCGTGGCAAAAAATTGAAATTTCGGGGGTGATTGCACGGCGGATAGAATGAAGACCGCGCTTATATATCATATATCAACGGCTTACAAACCCGCCGCCATTACTTGGGCTTGCGCAGCCTTTTCGCCAAGCGCAGCCGCAACGCATTGAGTTTGATGAAACCGGCGGCGTCGCGCTGGTCATAGACCGTGTCGGATTCGAACGTCACATGGGCGAGGCTGTAGAGCGACTTGGGCGATTTCCGCCCGACCACCCGCGCCAGCCCTTTGTAGAGCTTGAGACGCACGATGCCCTCGACCTCGCTCTGGCTCTGGTCGATCGCGGCCTGGAGCATCGCCCGCTCGGGCGAGAACCAGAAACCGTTATAGATGAGCTCGGCATAGCGCGGCATGAGCTCGTCCTTGAGATGCGCCGCGCCCCGGTCGAGCGTCAGGCTTTCGACGCCGCGATGCGCCGCCTGGAGAATGGCGCCGCCGGGCGTTTCATAGACCCCGCGCGATTTCATGCCGACGAACCGGTTCTCGACCAAGTCGAGCCGGCCGACGCCGTGCCTGCCGCCGAGTTCGTTGAGCCGCGTCAGCAGCTTGGCCGGAGAAAGCTTCTTGCCGTCGACCGCCACCGCGTCGCCCTTGGAAAATTCGATCTCGACGTATTCAGGCTTGTCGGGCGCCTGTTCGGGCGCGACGGTGCGGCTGTAGACGAATTCCTCGGGTTCGTGCCAGGGGTCTTCCAACGCCTTGCCCTCGGCCGAGATATGCAGAAGATTGGCGTCGGTCGAGAACGGCGCCTCGCCGCGCTTGTCCTTGGCGACCGGGATCTGGTGCTTTTCAGCGTAATCGATCAGCGCCTTGCGTGAATCGAGTTTCCATTCCCGCCACGGCGCGATCACCTTGATGTCGGGCTTCAAGGCGTAATAGGCCAGCTCGAAGCGTACCTGGTCGTTGCCCTTGCCGGTGGCGCCATGCGCCACCGCGTCGGCGCCAACCTTTTCGGCGATCTCGATCTGCCGCTTGGCGATCAGCGGCCGGGCGATGGCGGTGCCGAGCAGGTATTGACCCTCGTAAAGCGCGTTGGCCCGGAACATGGGGAAGACGAAATCGCGCACGAATTCCTCGCGCAGATCCTCGACGAAGACCTGCTTCACGCCCAAAAGCCGGGCCTTTTTCCTCGCCGGTTCGAGCTCTTCGCCCTGGCCGATATCGGCGGTGAAGGTCACGACCTCGCAGCCATAGGTCTCCTGCAGCCAGCGCAGGATGACCGAAGTATCGAGGCCGCCCGAATAGGCGAGCACGACTTTTTTGACGGTGTCTTTCATGGCGGCGGAGTATCGCGGGCCGAGGCATTCCCGGCAAGCCTAGCGAAAGAGGGGGCCGGCGGTCTTTCACCGCCGGCATCGCGCCGCGCTCAGCGCGGTTTCGCTTGCCGCAGCCGGTCGCTATAGTGGGCAACAAGTGCCGATAACGGCACCAATGCATAAGCACAAGAAGCAAAACGGAGGGGGAAATGGGCAATCGACACAAGGCGGTGTATTGGCGCCGCGCGCTCCAGGTCGCGGCGCTCGCCGGCGGGTTCGCCTGCCTTCACCCGGGCATATCGGCGGCCGATGCCCAGTATGTGATGAAATTCGGCACCGCGACGATGAACGAGACCCAGCACCAGTTCATAAAGTTCTACAAGGACGCGGTCGAAAAGGCTTCGGGCGGCCGCATTGAAGTGGATATCTATCCCAACAGCCAGCTCGGGCCGATCCCGCGCGAGATCGAAGGAGTGCAGCTCGGCAGCATCCAGGGCTTCATCGCGCCGGTCGATTTCTTCGTCGGCGTCGATCAGCGCTACAGCGTATTCAGCTCGCCGATGCTGTTCCGCGACGAGGCGAACGCCGCCGCGACCATCCATGATCCCGCGATCGAGAAGGAGATGCTGGGATTTGTCGCCGCGAAGGGGATGGTCGGCATCGGAACGGTCAATTTGGGCGCGGCGGATTACGGCGCGAAGCGCCCGATCCTGCGGCTCGCCGATTTCAACGGCAAGAAGCTGCGCATCAACGGAACCGAGCTCGAGCGCGCGAAGATGAGCAAACTCGGCGCCTCGGGTGTGGCGATGCCGCTCAGCGAGGTCGTGCCCGCGCTCGATCAAGGCACAATCGACGGCACCATCAGCGGGCTTTCGATTTTCGTCGCCTTCAAGATGAACGATTTGGTGAAGGTGGTCACCGTCACCAACGACACGATGATCGTCTCGATGGCGGTGGTGAGCAAGGCGTGGCTCGATACCCTGCCGCCCGACCTGCAGAAGATCGTGATCGACACCGGCCACGCGACCGGGATCCAGGCGCAGGAATGGGAAGTGCAATTCACCCAGCAGCTCGAGCAGACCTGGAATTCGATGGGCGGCCAGGTCCAACGGCTCCCGGCCGCGGACATGGCCCAGATGAAGACCCTTCTGAGCGGCGTGGGCGACGATGTGACCAAGGACCAGCCGGCGGTGCATGATCTGCTGGTGAGGGTGCGCGCCGCCGCCGCGAAGCATTAGGCATGAGCCGAAACCTCCTGAGATTTGCGAAGGCGCTGATCGCCGCCATCCGCGTCGTCGCCTGCGTGCTGCTGGCCGCCAGCGTCGCGATCAATTTCGCCAACATTATCGGCCGGTATTTCATCGGCGTGTCCCTGGTCTGGGCCGAGGAGACGATGCTGTTCCTGATGGTCGGCTGCGTGTTCCTCGGCGCCGCCCTGGTCGGCTGGTCGGGCAAGCACATCCGCATGGACGTGGCGGTGTTGATGCTGCCCGAACGGTGGCGGGCGGGGTTCCACCTGTTCTCCGATCTGGTCACGATCGCGGTCAGTGTCGCGGTCGTGGTCTTCGCTTGGCCGGTCATCACCATGCTGGCGGCGTTCGACCAGCGCAGCAACGCCGCCAACATCCCGCTTGTGATTCCGCAGGCGATGTTGCCGATCGGCCTTTTCCTCATGGCTCTGCTCATCGCGATCAGGCTGGTCATCCGCCCCGCGGGCGCCGGTAAAACCTCCGCCAAAGGACCGGATCGCTGAAGCCGGCGGCGCATCGCTCCGCCCCGCCCCGCCCAGAGAATCCGCACCCATGTTGGCAATCTTTGTCTATTTCATCCTGCCGGCGATCCTGCTGATCCTCGGCCTGCCGATCTTCGTCGTGCTGGTGCTGACCTCGCTGGTGGCGATGGCGTTCGTCGCGCATGTGCCGATGCAGACGGTCCAGACCTACATGTTCGGCAGTCTGGACAATTTTCCCCTGCTTGCCATCCCGTTCTTCATCCTTGCCGGCGAAATCATGGCTCAAGGCGGCATCGCCCGGCGCGTCGTCGCCTGGGTGGTGTCGATCGTCGGCGGCGTGCGCGGCTCGCTGGCCATGACCACCGTGGTCTCCTCCGAGCTGTTCGGCGCGATGGCGCACACCTCGGTGGGCACCGTCGTTGCCGTCGGGCGTCTGCTCCATCCCGAACTCACCAAGCAGGGCTACAACCCGCGTTTCGCCGCGAGTCTGATCACCTCGTCGGGCGCCGCCGCCGTGATCATCCCACCCTCCATCTCGATGATTCTTTACGCCATGACCGCCCAGCAATCGGCCATCCGCCTGTTCACCGCCGGCATTCTGCCGAGCCTGTTGATCGGCGTGGTGGATTGCGTCTACGTGCTCGCCTATGCGCGCATCAAGATGGTGCCGCTGTCATCGCCGGCACGCTGGGCCAATATCTGGCAAACGACCAAGGAAGCGAGCTGGGCGATCGGCACGCTGGTGGTGATCTTCGGCGGCATCTACGGCGGCGTGTTCACGCCGACCGAGGCGGCGGGCGTGACCGTGGTCTATTCGCTGTTTGTTTCCACCGTCATCTATCGCGAGATCGGCTTGCGCGACCTGGGGCGGGTTCTGCTCAACGCGGTCGTACTGATCGCGCAGATCCTGGTCATCGTGGCCGGCGCCGGGGTCTATTCCTGGCTCATGACCACGAGCGGCATACCGGGGCGGATCGTCGCCGAGATCATCGCGTTGCGCATGCCGGCCTGGGAAACCCTGCTGCTGGTCAATCTCGGCCTGCTTGCCGCCGGAAGCTTTCTCGAACCGCCGGCCGCGATCCTGATCCTCACGCCGCTGCTGCTGCCGGTGGTCGCCGCGGCGGGTATCGAACCGATCCATTTCGGCATCATCATGGCGGTCAATTTGAGCATCGGGCTTTACATGCCGCCCTTCGGCCTCAACCTTTTCGCCTCGCGGGCCATATTTCCCGACGTGCCGCTCGGCGCGATCTATCGCGGCGTGCTGCCCTTCGTGATCGTCAATTTTCTGACCCTGCTGATCATCACCTACGTTCCGGCGATTTCGATGGCGCTGGTCGGAATCCGGCGCTAAGCGCCGCGGGCGGCAAACGGACGGGCGCGCGGCACAATTACGGCGCGCAGTCGTTGATCCGGGTGTATTTGGCGTTTGCGCGCGCGTTCGCGGCCGAGGCGTAGCTCGCCTGGCCATCGAGCTTCTGACGCATGGCCGGAATGAGCGCGGCCACTTGTCCGCCTTCATGGGCGATCACCGTCGCGAATTGTTCGCGATACGAAACCGCCATGCTGACGCCGGAATCGCTGACATCTTCGATCTTGAGTCCGGCGGGCGTATTTTGCAGCCGCCAATCGACCCGCGCCGCCGGCGCGCCGCTGGGCAGAACGACCAGGGTCGAAACCACGGTGCTGTGATCGCCCTCGGCGCGCGTGCCCGTCAGATACATGGAATCGCCGCGAAACTGGTCGAATTCGGCGCTCAGCGACTGGATAACGTATTCCTCGAACACGCGGCTGAACTCCTGCCGGAACGAATCGCTCGCGCCCGGCCAGTAACGTCCGAGGACGAAGCAGGAAATCCTCGGAAAATCGACGCCCTGGTCGAGCAGGCCGTGAAAACGCCGTTGGCGCTCGATCGGGGTGATGCTGTTATCGGCGAGAACCTGGCCGATCTGCGCGCCGAACGCGGTAACGAGCGCGGACGGATCGGCGGGCGCGGCGCCGGCCGCGGGGCCAAGCGCCGTCATCGCGGTGATGGCGACCAGGAGGCGAAGAACATACGAACGGATGCGCATTCTTGAACATCTCCCGGAACGGACGATGGCGGCACAAGAGTGATCGAACGGCCGCGCCTGCGGACGGGCCGTAAACCTTCGCCAGATTGTCTTGCTTTTTATTTAAACAATTTCTTCCGCCAGGAAGACAAGACTGCGCACCGTATCACGATAACGATGAAGCCGCAGATAATATTCCGCGGTCCTTCGTCGCAATCCAGGATGGCGCGCCTTAATCCAACCTTAATTCGATTTCGACGGCGACTTACTCGCTGCGGCGTAGTGCGGGCCGAAGCGCGCCGGGCAAACCCGTCCGATTACATTTTCTTCAGAAAGTCAGTTGGAAGGCCAAATAATACGAAAATTCGTTGGTTGCCGACACGTTTTGAATTCCCCGTCCCGCCGAGAACAGCAGGTGATAATCGTCCGAGAAATCGTAAATGCCGCCGAGATTGAATCCCGTGCTGTCTGGGCCTCTGATCTTGTCGGCGGTCTGGTGGAAGATCTCGCCGCCCAAGGCGAGCCGTTCGGTGACCTGGCGCTGCAGCAGCCAGCCGAAAAACCAGTGGTTCCGGTTGCCCGGGCCGGGATTGATCCAATAGCCGCCGCCGCCATAGGTTACCCAGGGATCGAAGCTTTTCTGCAGCCACACCGGCAGGTATTCGTGGCCGCGGCCGCTGCCGAGGCCGCGTTGCAGATTTCCCGTCGGCGCCTCGTAAGTTGGAAACACGGCGACTTGCGGCCGCCAGCCGTCATCGCTTTCCTCGATGAAGCGGTATTTGACGCCCAGCTCGGTATCACCGTAACCGAACTTGGTTCCGGCGCTGCCGTCGGGCTTGTCGAAGGCGCCGAATGGCGCGGCGACATGGAGCTGCAGATTGGGCGCCGCGCCATAATTGATTTCGACTTCCGGCAGCGTGCCCGACGTGTCGCCCTGCCGATGCGTGCCCTGCGAGAAGGCATAGATTTCCCAGTGCTGATAATCGACCGGCACGGGATCGTCGGTGCGGAAGGGCGGACCGGCAACCGCTGGTCCCGGCACGGCGAGCAGCGCGGCGGCCGAAAGGATTCCGGCGGCGGCGGCAATCCGGTCGAGCGACCAATTATTCACGCGCCGAACTCTCGTTACAAAGCCGGGGACTCAACCGAACAAATGAGACAGGTAAAGGATAATCGCGACACCGAAGAGCACAAGTAGAACCGCGAGCACGATATCCGGGCTGAAGCTCGGTGCGCTTTCCGGCTCGGCACGTTCGATGGCGCGCGCGGTGCGCATGAAGCGCACCGCCGCGATGACGATCACCGCGACGCCGAGAACGATCAGGCCAAGCCCCGCCCACCGGCCGAAACCCTGGTGATCCAGGGCATGCGACCCCGGCGCGAAATTGGGCGCCATGATCGCCAGGAAGAGATCGAATTTCTCGATCAGGAACCCGAAGGCCATCAAGGCTATGGAAGTGCGGACCCAGGCGAGAAAGGTCCGCTCATTGGCCGCGTGATCGCGAAATTTCTCGATCATGAGGTGACTAGCCGCGCCTGATCCACCCGCCGCCCAAAAGCCGGTCGCCGTCATAGGCGACGCAGGCCTGGCCGGGCGCCACGCCGAAGGCGGGCTCGTCCAACACCGCCTCGCCGCCGCCCTGGCTGTCGAGCGTGATGGTGGCCGGCAGCGGCGTTTGGGCCGAGCGCAGCTTGACCGACGCCTTGATTCCTTCGGCGGACGGCATCGAGCCGAGCCAATTGACACTGCCCAGGGTTACGCGGCGCGCTCCCAAGGCCGCGTGCGGCCCCACCACCACGCGGCTGGTTTCGGGTTCGAGCTTCAGCACGTAAAGCGGCTCCGGCCCGGCCACGCCCAGGCCCTTGCGCTGGCCGACGGTGAAATGGATCACGCCCGCATGGCGGCCCAGCACCTTCCCGGCCTGGTCCACGATCTCGCCCGGCGCGGCGGCTTCGGGGCGCAGCTTCGCCACCAGATCGCCATAAGAGCCCGCGGGCACGAAGCAGATGTCCTGGCTGTCGGGCTTTTGCGCCACCGGCAGGTCGAAGCGGCGAGCCAGATCGCGGGTCTGGTCCTTGGCCAGACCACCCAAGGGAAAACGCAGGAAATCGAGCTGCGCGCGGGTGGTGCGGTAAAGGAAATAGCTCTGGTCGCGGCCGGCATCGGCCGCGCGGTGCAGCTCCGGCCCGTCCGACCCCTCGACCCGCCTGGCGTAATGGCCGGTGGCGAGCGCCTGCGCGCCCAAATCGCGCGCCACGGCCATGAGGTCGCGGAACTTCACCGTCTCGTTGCAGCGGATACAGGGGACCGGCGTTTCGCCGCGCACATAGCCGTCGGCGAAATCGTCGATCACCTCGGAACGGAAGCGCTTTTCGTAATCGAGCACGTAATGGGGAATGCCGATCTTTTCGGCGACGCGCGCGGCATCGTGAATGTCCTGGCCGGCGCAGCACGCGCCCTTTTTGCCGGCGGCCGCGCCGTGATCGTAGAGCTGAAGCGTGACGCCGATCACCTCATGGCCCTGCTCGGCCAACAACGCCGCGACGGTCGAGCTGTCGACCCCGCCTGACATGGCAACGACGACGCGCGCGCTGGAGCCGAGTGCATCCATGAAACTCAGCTGCCCATCATGTTGCGCGTGGCGCTGGGCAGGCGGACGGTGAGCCCGTCCAGTTCTTCGGTGATGACGATCTGGCAGCCGAGCCGCGAGGTCTTGGTCAGGCCGAAGGCGAGGTCGAGCATGTCCTCTTCGTCCTCGGTCGCGTCCTTGAGCAATTCGTACCAATCGGGCTCGATGATGACGTGGCAGGTCGAGCAGGCGAGCGAACCCTCGCACGCGCCCTCGATGTCGACGTCGTTACGGTGAGCGATCTCCAGCACCGACAAGCCGATCGGTGCGTCGACCTCTTTACGCGAGCCGTCGCGCTGGATGAACGTCATTTTCGGCATCATTCAACCCATAGCCAATCTTGCCAACTCTGAAACCGTGCTTCTCATTTCACGCCGGCGGCGCTTCTTCCTCGGCGCGGATCGCCGCGCCCAGCACCGCGGCATCGGCCGAAATCTGGCCCCGGGCGAAGGAGATCGCCTCGTCGCGGGTGTAAAGCGCGAGCAACTCGAGAGCGGCGGCCGCCGCCGCCTTGACGATGGCCTCATGCGATGCGGCGTCGAGCGAGGGCGCGGCGATCACCGCATGCGTCACCGGCCGGGCCAATTGCTTTTCGGCGCGCGCGCGCAAGGACAGGAGATGCGTCGTGAGCGCCTTGGCGTCGATGCCGTCTTCATCGGCAACGAAGACGCCTTGCGGATCGAGCCGCTGAACGCCATCGCCATCGGGAAGGATCTCGGCATTGCCGCCCAAGGAAACCGCCACCGCCGAACCGCCGGGCGACAGGTCGATGCCGACCGACGCGCCGGGGCCGTCGGCCGGAAGGAGCGCGCCCTCGGGCTCCTCGATCTGGAACAGCTTCATCGCCGGGACCGGTCAGACGTGGAAGGATTCGCCGCAGCCGCAACGGCCCTTTTCGTTGGGATTGCGGAAGGTGAAGCCCGATTGCAGCTTGTCCTCGATATAGTCCATCTCGGTGCCGATGATGAACATGCTCGCCTTAGGGTCGATCAGGATGGTGACGCCCTTGTCCTGCACCACCTCGTCCAGCCTGCCCTTTTCGTCGGCGTATTCGAGTGTATAGGTCAGGCCCGAACAGCCGCGCGAACGCACGCCGATGCGGATGCCCGCCGAGGGCTTGCCGCGCTTCTGCAAAAGCGCCTGGATGCGGCCCGCCGCCGCATCCGTCACCGTCATTGCCTGTCGTAACGTCATCGAATTCTCCGTACCCCTTATGTAGTCCCGCCGGCTGCGCTTGTCACCCCTTGGCCGGGAATCAACCGGCGGATGGCGGCGGACAGGGCCTCGATGGCGAAGTCGATCTCGGTGGCGGTGGTGAAACGGCCGATTCCCAAACGCAGCGAAGAACCGGCGATGTCCTCGCCCAGGCCCAGCGCCTTCAGCACGTAGGAAGGCTCGATTTCGGCGGCGGTACAGGCCGAACCGGTCGAAAGCGCCAGTCCCGGGCAGGATGCTATGAGATCGGGCGCCTTGACGCCGGGAAAGCTCAGATTGAGGTTGCCGGGCAGGCGCCGTTCGGCGTGGCCGTTCAGCACCAGATCGGGGATGCGGGATTTGAGACCGTTCAAGAGCCGCGCGCGCAAGGCGAGCAGCCTTTGTGCTTCGCCGGCCATCTCGGCTTTGGCGATCGCCGCCGCCTTGCCCAACCCGACGCATAACGGCACCGGCAAAGTGCCCGAACGCATGGCACGCTCCTGCCCGCCGCCGTCGATCAGCGGCGTGATGCGGGCGCGCGGCCGGCGGCGCAGATAGAGCGCGCCCACGCCCTTGGGACCGTAGATCTTGTGGCCGGAGATGGAGAGGAGATCGACCCCGGCCTCGTCGACATTGAGCGCGATTTTGCCCACCGCCTGGGCGGCATCGGAATGGAACAGCGCGCCCTTGGCATGAACGAGTTCCGCGATTTGCCGCAACGGCTGGATAACGCCGATCTCGTTATGCGCCGCCATCACCGAGACCAGCGATGTCTTGTCGCTTATCGCGGCGTCGAGCCGGCCGAGATCGACCAACCCGTCGCGCTCGACCGGCAGGAACGTGACGCGGAAACCTTCGGCTTCCAAGGCGCGCGCGCTTTCCAGCACGCATTTATGCTCGGTCGCGAGCGTCACGACGTGATCTCTGCCGAATTGACGGTGGAAGCGCGCCGCGCCCTTCACCGCCATGTTATTCGATTCAGTGGCGCCCGAGGTGAAGACGATCTCGCGCGGTTCGGCGCCGATCAAATCGGCAAGCTGAGATCGGGCCTGTTCCACCGCCGCTTCGGCCTCACGGCCATAGGCGTGGGTGAGCGAATGGGGATTGCCGAATTTCTCGGTGAACCAGGGCAGCATGGCCTCGACCACGCGCGGATCGCAGGGCGTGGTCGCCTGGTAGTCGAGATAGACCGGCGGCGCATTGGCGCGGCGGGAAATCGCGGCGGTCATGCGGCGCTCGCGCGGCAACGGGCATGGAGCGCGCCCCAGGCTTCGGTCAGGCGGTCGATCGCGGCCTCATCCGTGCTCCAACCGAGCGAGATGCGGATGGCGCATTCGGACAGGTTTTCCGGCGCGCCCATGGCCTCGAGCACGTGGCTGCGCTTGACCTTGCCCGAGGAACAGGCCGAGCCGGCGGAAACCATGATGCCGGCCAGGTCGAGCGCCATCACCTGGGTGGCGGCCGGCACGCCCGGCATGGCGATGCAGAGCGTGTTGGGCAGGCGCGGCGCTTCGGCGCCGAACACCACGGCATCGGGCGCGATTTCCCGCAACCGCGCCTCGGCGCGGTCGCGCAATTCCGCCACCCGGCGGTAATGCGGAATGCCGGCGGCGGCGGTCGTGCAGACGGCGCCGAATCCCGCAATGCCGGGCAGGTTCTCGGTGCCGGCGCGGCGGCCGCGTTCCTGCCCGCCGCCTCGGAACAGCGGCGTGATCTCGATCCCGGCGGCGATGATAAGTGCACCCGCGCCCATGGGACCGCCGAGCTTGTGCGCCGACAGCGTCATGAGATCGCAGCCGAGCGCGGGAAAATCGATTGGCTGCTTGCCCGCCGCCTGGATCGCGTCGCAATGGAACAGCGCACCATGGGCGTGAGCGAGCTTCGCCGCCTCGGCCACGGGCTGGATGACGCCGGTCTCGTTGTTGGCGAGCATGAGCGAGACCAAGGCCGGGCTCTTGTCGCGCGCCAGCAGGGCTTCGAGCGACGCCAGATCGGCCGCGCCCGCGGGCGTGACGCGGATGCGCGCGGCGCCCGGCGCGTTGGCCAGCACCGAGTCATGCTCGACGGCCGAGACGATCAGCCGCCGGGCGGGAAGGCCGCCCAGCGCCAGGGCGTTGGCCTCGGTGCCGCCGGCGGTGAACACCACCTGCTCGGGCAAAGCCCCGACCAGGGCGGCGAGCTCGGATCGGGCCTGTTCCAGGAACCGTTTGGCCGCGCGTCCGGCGCGGTGCACCGAAGAGGGATTGCCGCAACGGTCGAGCACCGCATCCATGGCCGCGCGCGCCTCCGGCCGCAGCGGCGCCGTGGCGTTCCAGTCGAGATATACCGAGCCTTGGGTCACGGGGAAGGAGCCCCGGCTACTGCACGGCGTCGGCCGGAGCGGCGGGCCGGTCGAGCCGATCGCGATGCAGCGCGCCGCTGCTGCCGAGGATGCGGTTCTCGCACACATCGGCCAGGGTCACCGAGCTGAGATAGAGATGGATCTGGTTGCCGAGCTCCTCCCACAGATCGTGGGTGAGGCAGCGGGTTTTATTGCCGCTGCAGCCGGTCGGCGCGCCGGGGGTGCAGCGCGTGGCGCGGATCGGCTCATCCACCGCCAGGATGATGTCGGAAATGCGCGTATCCGAGGCGCCGCGCGACAGCAGATATCCGCCGCCGGGGCCGCGCACGCTGCGGACCAGATCGGCGCCGCGCAGCTTGGCGAAGAGCTGTTCGAGATAGGAGAGTGAAATCACCTGGCGCTCGGCGATCTCGGCCAGCGAGATCGGGTTGCCGTTGCCGTGCTTGGCGATGTCCACCAGCGCCATCACCGCGTAACGTCCCTTGGTGCTCAATCGCATGGATGACTCCGTCAGACCTTGCGGCGTTGGCCGCGCGGCGCCGCGCCTTCGCCGTCGGCGAAGGGCAGCACTTCCGCGTCGCTGGTTTGCTGTTTCGATTCGAACTCGGCCTGTCGCGTCTTCAAGGCGGCCACTTCGTCCATCAGGCTGGCGACGCAGCGCGCGATCGGATCGGGCAGATCCTCGCACGGCGTGCCGTAGGGCAGGAAATCGGGATGGGGATCGGCCTTGGCGCCGATCGGCTTGGCGGGGATGCCGGCGACCGAAACGCCGGCCGGCACCGCATGCAGCACCACGGCGTTGGCGCCGACGCGCGCGCCCCGGCCGAGGATGAAATCGCCCAGGATCTTGGCGCCGGCGCCGACGATGACCCCGTCCTCGATGGTGGGATGGCGCTTGGCGCCGCGGTTGAGGGTGGTGCCGCCCAGCGTCACGCCCTGGTAGAGCGTCACGTCGTCGCCGATGATCGCGGTTTCGCCGATCACCACGCCGCCGCCGTGGTCGATGAACAGGCGGCGGCCGATCCGGACGGCGGGATGGATCTCGATGCCGGTGAAAAAGCGCCCGAGTTGCGAGACGAAGCGCGCCAGCACCAAGCGGCCGTGGCTCCACAGCCAATGCGCGACGCGGTGGAACAACACGGCATGGATGCCGGGGTAGCACAGCAGCACCTCGAGCCGCGAGCGGGCGGCGGGATCGAGCTTCAACACATTGTCGATGTCGTCTCGCAGATGCTTCAACATACCGGGGTCCGCTTGCTATGATGGCGCGCCGCCAAGGGGCCGGGACTATAGCCGAGCCCCAGTAAGACGATCAAGTATATCGGGCTCGAATCTCCTTGGTTTCAGGGGCTTTCTGGCTTAAAGCCCCAGCTCATGAGTCGGATATGGTGTCTAAGGTTGGATGGGTAAAGGGCGGCGATGCCTGAGATCAGTCTGAACGGCCCGGCCGGGCGGCTCGAAGCCCGCTATCAGCCGGGCAAGGACAAGCACGCCCATGCCGTGCTGCTGCTGCATCCCCATCCGCAGCATGGCGGCACTATGAACAACAAGGT
>Ga0209624_10000661_pt1 | contig 30262 bp, 24 predicted proteins | sample JacPinW_OM2H0_O1_FD_188565 | JGI IMG/M metagenome (GOLD analysis project Ga0209624, IMG submission 188565) | Forest soil microbial communities from Algoma, Ontario, Canada - Jack Pine, Ontario site 1_JW_OM2H0_O1 (SPAdes) (version 2) | ecosystem: Environmental > Terrestrial > Soil > Boreal...
ATTCCCCGTTGACAGCGGCAGGCAGCATTTTGTCGGTCGCTGTGTTAATGCTGAAGACGTAGCCCTGGTCGTTGAAAAATACCTTTGAGTTGTCTGCGCTTATTGCTGTTCGCAAGAGCGCCTCGCCAAGTATTTCCGGGCCTTCAATTCCGTAATCCGTGATCTTGCTGGTGTTCGTATCTAACTTAAAGAAGTTGTTGAGATAACCACTTCCCTGACCGGCCGTGGTGTAATACACAAACCCGCTGTCGCTGACGGCGACTCCACTGGGCAGGGTCTGACCATAAATTGAGCTCGTGGGGAATGTCTTTACTGTTGCCGGAGTGGCGGGGTTAAGAAGATAGATAACGCCAGAGCCGACGTCAGCAATAGCCATCATCGTGCCATTTGGTGAGAGTGCAAGGCCCCAAAGGCGTTCCGCTGCCCCAGCCGGCGGAGCAATAGGAATAGGAGCCAACCATTTCTCTTGACTTCGCGAGAAAACCTGAAGCTGAGTGGCATCCGTAAAGTAGTAAAGATCGGTGTACGAGTCGTATATGCCTTGGGCGAGCGCCGCCCCCTTTAGCGGAAACTGCTGGGTTGCCGGCAAATAGCTGAGCGCATTCGCAGCCGTCGCCGCCGCCGCGCTAGCTGTGACAGATACACTTACGCTTGACCCCGCAGTGCCGGGTGGAATCGTATACGCGATACTCTCCAACGGAAAGGGTGGATAGGCCGCGCCGTAAGCGTTCCCCACAAAGGCCGTGACCGGAGCTGTGAGTCCGTTTACAGTGACCGTTAGATTTGATGGAATCGAGTTGGACGTGGCAGGACTGAAACCATAGCCATAGATGTATCCAGTTCCACCGCCTTCTGCCGTTGCCAAATTCGGGGTCACTTCCAAAATGGTGGGCCCATAGCTGAAGGCTTCGGGAAGCAACTGTATTCCACCATCAGTAGTGAATAGATAAACGTCAACTGGGCCTGCTTGCCCGCTTGGAGTGGTGGCCTGAATGTCGACGAATGCAGCGGCCTCACCTTGACTGGTTGAGACGGCAGTGGCTTGCTTCGCGCCGAAGTAGACGCTCTGCGGAGAAACCGGAGCCAAATCAGACCACTCTGTGGCTGTGCCGCCAGTAGCAGGCCCAGTCGCCGGATTCATGGGTGGAGTGTACGAGTTGTTAAATTGCGTCCCCAGTGGCCCGCTTTGCAAAACGGAAACGTCAACAAATCCGATTCCCTCTTCGAGGGGACCGGCAAAGAGACCCGTTCCATCGTTCGCAAGGAGATAGGGACTGTCGATGGGGCCAAGCGCACCTCCGCCGCTGATTGGCTCGATAAAGATGTTAGGAACCCAGCCTACCATTTGCTGAGTCGCCAAGTCGTAGGCATAAATCAGCCCAGTTGCGGGGTCGCCAGGAATGAACAACGTCATCGAATCGGCACTGACGAAGAAGCCGGACGCGGAGGCGGCGTCTCCGAGAACATTGAACTCTCCCACTAATGCGAGTGTTTGTGCGTCAAAAACCACGGCGGTGTTGGGATTAGCAGTTAGTCCATATCCTGCCAAAACGACGTACTTCCCATCCGGTGTTATAGCGATGTTTGACGGCTCGACGCCCGGACTGGTTGCTGTAAGGATCGTTCCGGTCGACGCATTGACCTCGCAAAGAAGTTGCCCGCTCTCGAACACGATCTGAGTACGATCCGCGTTAAGGACGAAGTCAGTAGCATCATCCCCGCAAACAGACGGTTGTCCCTGCGTCCCGCCATAAATCGTGATGGCGTTGCTAACCGGATTCCAGATGGCTATTCCCTCCCTCCCAACATAGTCGATGCCGTTGAAATAGGGCGCCAATGCCAATCTTCCGTCCGATAGGACAAGCGCAAAAGCAGATGAAAAGCCGGAGGGGCCAATTTCCGATTCTGGATAACGTTTCGTAACCAACATCGCAACCGGGTCAACTGTGTAGACATCGCCGATCAGCGTGCCAACGTACAGTGTCGAATGATCGGGAGTTTCGTCGATTCCAAAAGCTCCAGGAACACCGATTGTGCCCAGTTCGTGTTGAGACACTCCGTCTACCACGATGACTTGGTTAGAGGATGGATCAGTAATAAAATATCGCGCGGTCGTCGCGTCATAGACGATCCAGTGTTGATTGGCCCACTGAGAGTATTCGGTAGTTGCGTCCGTCCGTACGTACCGCGTTCGACTTGGTAGCCCACTAAACTTTCCCGCCACGGATAAACTGAATTGCGCAGCGTGTGTCAGCGAACCGGAAACGCCAGTAAAAATGACCGTCTGACTCGTGGTCGCCGCGTTTGCCGCTGCTGAGAGGGTAGCCTGCTGGGGAGTGCCTGGCGTCAGAGTGATGCTAGATGGCGAAACAGAAACGCCTGCTGAAAGGCCGCTCACTTGGACGCTCACTTGAGATGAAAAACCATTAATCGCCGTAGCAGACAATGATACGGAAGCCGAGCTTCCTCCATCTACTGTCTGACTGGTTGGGCTTAGGGCCAAACTGAAATCCGGCACGGGAGGCGGCTGGGAGCCACCACCACCTCCTCCTCCACAAGCCACCAATCCCGATATCAACAAGGTTGACAGAAGACGCAACCGCCAAGCCAAATGCTGGCATGGAGAGCGATACTCCGCAATCGTGACTTTGGGCGCGATCATAGGAAGCCATGCCCGGATGGGGAGGGGACGGGCAGGACTGGCGAAGACCAAGTATCTTAATAACTCATCTCCCGGTCAATAGCGGGATGGTTACACGCCCCACCCCACGGATTGACACCTTTGCTCTAGCTCCTCCACTGTTTGCCCAGCTTCTTACTTGTGCCTGGATGGATAGCCCAATTTTTCCCGAAAGGTACACTCCCTCTCCTCGTTTGACCCTTCTTTTCCCGCGACTGTAAGATCGATGCAGCACTCAGTCCTCAGCATTCACTCAGTCGAAACTGATTTTTGATCGGTGTACGACTGGAGGATTCTGACGGTTGAGTGCGAACGTTTCTATGCCTCACGAGCTATCCAAAGCCTACGAACCAGGCGCGATCGAAACGCGCTGGGCCGACTACTGGGTCCAGGAAAAACTTTTCTCCGTGCCCACTCCGCCGGAGGGCGAGACCCGTCCTGTCTTCACGCTTTTGCTGCCTCCGCCGAACGTCACCGGCCGCCTTCACATGGGACACATGCTCAACCAGACGCAGATGGACATCATCGTGCGCTGGCACCGCATGCGCGGATTCATCACTCTGTGGCTGCCCGGCACCGACCACGCCGGCATCGCTACGCAGATGATGGTCGAGAAGCAGCTCGAAAAAGAAGGCAAGAAGCGGCGCGAGATGGGCCGCGAGAAATTTATCGAACGCGTTTGGGAATGGAAGAAGCTCTACGGCGGCGCGATCCTCGACCAGATGAAGCGCCTCGGTGCCTCCGTGGACTGGGACCGTGAGTATTTCACCATGGACGAAAATCTTTCGCAAGCCGTGCGCGAGGTCTTCGTCCGCCTCTACGAAGAGGAACTGATCTATCGCGGGAATTACATCGTCAACTGGTGCCCGTGGCACGAAACTGCGATCTCCGATCTCGAGGTGAAGCACGAAGATGTGGCGGGAAAACTTTGGGAGATCCGCTATCCCGTGATCGGAACCGATGAATTTATCACGGTCGCGACCACGCGGCCGGAGACGATGCTGGGCGATACGGCCATCGCGGTGAACGCGAAGGATGAACGCTACACGCATCTCCACGGGAAAAAAGTTCTTGTACCGTTGATGAATCGCGAGATTCCCATCATCACCGACGAACTTGCTCAACCAGAGTTCGGCACAGGTGCGGTGAAAGTCACACCTGCGCACGATCCTAATGATTTCAAGGCTGGCCTGCGCCACAACCTGCCTCAGATCAATGTCATGGACGCCCGCGCGCACATGAACGAGAACGCCGGCGCGTATGCGGGACTTGACCGCTACCAGGCGCGCAAACGCGTGCTCGCGGACCTGCAGGAGCAAGGATTCTTGGTTAGCGAGAAGGACTATGCGCTTTCGATCGGCAAGTGTGATCGGTGCGGAACGGTGATCGAGCCCCGCTTGTCTGAGCAGTGGTTTATCAAGATTAAACCGCTCGCCGAGCGCGCGAAAGCAGCGGTTGAAAGCGGCGAGATCACGATTGTCCCCGAAAACTACCGTCAGATCTATCTGAACTGGATGACCAACATCTACGACTGGTGCATCTCGCGCCAGCTCTGGTGGGGACATCGCATCCCGGCGTGGACGTGCCAGAACGAAGCCTGCAAGGAAGTCATCGTTGCCCGCGAAGCTCCCACGAAGTGCGCAAAATGCGGCGGGGCAAAGCTGGAACAAGTTTCCGATGTGCTTGATACCTGGTTCTCATCGGGGTTGTTGCCGTTCACAACCTTGGGCTGGCCGAAAAAAACGCGGGATCTCGACGTGTTCTATCCGAACACGCTGATGATTACAGGGTTTGACATTCTTTTCTTCTGGCTTGCACGCATGATCATGTTCGGCTGCCACTTCATGCAGGGACATGAACAGGACGCGGCGATTAAGACTGCAAGCGGAGAAGGATCCAAGAAGGACGACAGCGTTCCTTTCCGGCACGTCTACATTCACGCACTTGTGCGCGACGCCGACCGGCAGAAGATGTCGAAGACTAAGGGAAACGTAATCGATCCGCTGGAGATCATCGAGCGCTTCGGCACCGATGCGACGCGCTTTACTCTCGCCGCGATGGCCGCCCCGGGCACCGACATTGCCTTCAGTGAGAGTCGCACCGACGGTTACCGCGCCTTCGCCAACAAGATCTGGAACGCCGCCCGATTCATGTTCATGAACGTGGATCGGCTGGGACTTGTGTGGGGACAGCCGCCATCGGCTGTCCGGCCGGGACAAAGTCCCGTCAGCCCCGGTCATGCAGTGGGAGTGAGCGGATTCAAAGCAGTCAGTCTTGAGGACCGCTGGATTCTCTCGCGTTTCAATCGTGTAGCCGCTGACGTTAACGACGCGCTCGCTACCTACCGCTTTCACGAGGCGGCAAATCGCATCTATGACTTCTTCTGGGGAGAGTTCTGCGACTGGTACCTGGAATTGATCAAGCCGCGCCTGAATTACGAGGAAGGTACTGACGAGACCGCTGCGCGAGCTGCATGCGCGAATCTCGTCAGTCTGTTCGATTCCTCGCTGCGTTTATTGCATCCCGTCATGCCCTTCATCACGGAAGAAATATGGCATGCAATTTACGAAGGCAACGCGCCGCTGAAGTCGATCGCCCTCGCGCCGTACCCACAAGCCGATGAAAAACAGTACGATCTCGCCGCTGAAACTGAAATGGCGATCTTGCAGGATTTGATTGTCAGCGTGCGCAATCTGCGCGCTGAATTGAAGGTTGAACCCAAGATGAAGGTGCCGATCGAGGTATTCGCGCACGAGCCCGCAATACGCGCGATGATCGAACTCAACCATGGCGCGGTCGAACGGCTGGGGAACGTTGAGAAGATTACATTCGTGGAAACTTCTCTCGCCAGCCGGGCGGGCTCCCGCGGAACCGCGCGCTTCGACGTCCACGTGATCTACGAAAGAAAGATCGACGTAGCGGCCGAATGTGATCGCCTGAAAAAAGAACTGGATAAGATTGAAAAAGAGTTGACCAACAATCAGAAGCAATTAGGAAACGAACAGTTTCTGTCCAAGGCCCCCGAGAAAGTGGTCGACGGCCTGCGGAGAAGAGGGCAGGAACTCCTGGTGCTGCAGGAGAAGACGAAGAGCAAGCAGAAAGAATTAGGATGTTCGTAACTAGCGACTACAACTAATCACTAGCCACTGTTTTATGGACTGGAACTCAAGACGCCTTACCGCAATCCTCGAGAACGCGTTGGTCGAGGACCGTGCCACGCGCGACGCGACCAGCTATGCGTGCATCGATCCGAACCAGCGCGCCTCAGCGACAATCATCTCGAAACAGGATTGCATTTTGGCTGGCATCGGCTCCGTAGCGCGAATTCTCGATGTCTATGCCGCCCTCGACGGCGCCGTGACGGCCCATTATGAAGTCACCACGCATCCTGAGATTTTTGATGGTGTGCGGTTGCACAAAGGCCAGTCGGTCGCTGTCGTGAGACATAATGCGCGCGTCATTCTCTCGTGCGAGCGCGTGATTCTGAATTTCCTGCAGCGCATGAGTGGCATTGCCACCCTGACTCGCAAATTCGTCGAGGCCGTGGCCGGAACGCACGCCCGCATTCTCGATACTCGCAAGACCGCTCCAGGATTGCGTGCTATCGACAAATATGCGGTCCGCTGTGGCGGAGGCCAGAATCATCGTCTCGACCTCTCCGACGGCGTACTGCTGAAAAACAATCACATCTCATTGGCTGGCGGAATTGCGCCGGCCCTGGAGCGCGCGCACCGCAACCGCCGCGGATCGCAGCCCATCGAAGTCGAAGTCCGGGACTTCCAAGACTTGGAAGAGGCGCTTGCCAACGGCGCAGAAGCGATTCTTCTCGACAACATGTCCCCTGAAGATGTGCGGCGCGCTGTGGAACGGTGCTCAAAGTCCGACACTCAAAAAGACGGACGTCGAATCCCAGTGGAATGTTCTGGGGGCATCCGCTTGGAAAACGTACGCGCATATGCCGAGACCGGAGTCGATTTCATCTCCGTGGGCCTCCTCACGCATTCCACCCATGCCGTCGATATGAGCATGCGCGTCGTTCCTGCATAACGACCGCCAGCCACCCATGATTGTCGTTTGACCGCGATTCGCGCATAATCTCCGCATCGCCAGAACCAGCAAAACTCGCAGTCAGAGGCCTTCACGGGCAAGCGCTTCCACGCCTCGGCAACTCCAGTCCACCGATTCGCGGCTCGGACTGATCGTTCGCTTGCTCATGGAGCACCCCACCGTGGTCATTAGCGGAACGAAAATTGCAGATGAAATTTCTTCCAACCGTTCAGAAGTCTGGCGCCTGATTCAGCAACTGCGAGGATTAGGCGTTGACGTCGCAGGTCATCCCGCCACGGGATATCAGCTCCGCTCTGTTCCTGACCTGCTCCTGCCTGAAATTCTTCACCCTCTGCTGCGCGGAACCCCCTTCGACTCGCACCTTCATCACTTCTATAAGATCGGATCAACCAATACCACGGCCATGGCAGCCGCCGCCGAAGGAGCGCCGCACGGCAGCGTCTTCCTTGCCGAAGAGCAAACTGCTGGCCGAGGCCGTGGCGCCAATTCATGGGAATCTCCTCGGTCGACTGGCATCTACTGCTCGGTGATCTTGCGGCCGCCATTGCCGCCGTCCGAGATCCTGGTGCTCTCGCTCGCCGCAGGGCTGGCCGTGCAGTCCGCGATTCAGCATGACGATTCTCGGGTAAACCCCGATCTCAAATGGCCCAATGACGTCTTGATCGACGGGAAAAAGGTCTGCGGCATTCTGACGGAGATGAATGCCGAGGCCACGCGCGTGCGTTACATCGTCGTCGGCATCGGCATCAATGTGAACCAGGCGAGTTTTCCTTCAGATCTGGCTGCGACGTCCCTGCGCCTTGTTACCGGAAGCGAGTGGTCCCGCGTGGACCTGGTCGCCGCTTTGCTAAAATCACTCGACCGGGAATATCGAACTCTGGTGGATGACCGCGATGCCAAAGAATTAATTTTGCGGCGCTTCACGGAACATTCGTCCTGGGTCACGGGAAAGAAAGTTCGCATTGAGGAAAACGGCTCCGCCTTCGAAGGAACAACCAAAGGCCTTGATACGCGCGGGTTCCTGCAGGTTCTGACGCCTCACGGGATGCAGACGGTTTTAAGCGGAACGGTGCGGGAAAAGTAGTCGTATTTCTGGATTCAAAGTCACTATGCTCCTCGTCATCGATGTCGGCAACACGAACACAGTTCTCGGCGTATTTGCGCGCGTCGCCAAAGTTCAGGCGGGCGGCGAGGCTGACGACCCGCCTCGTTACGAGAAACTCGTCGCTAACTGGCGTGTTGCCACCTCGCGCAGAAGCACAGTCGACGAGTACGGTGTGTTGTTTCGTAACTTGTTTTCGATGGCCGGCCTCGAATCCAAAGGCATACACGGCATCGTAGTTTCCTCGGTCGTTCCGCCTCTCGATCCCATCCTGCGGCAAGTTTGCGAGCGCTATTTCAATCTGCGGCCGCTGCTCATCGAGCCCGGAGTGAAGACCGGCATGCCCGTGCATTACGACAATCCCGCAGAAGTGGGCGCCGATCGAATCGTGAACGGCGTCGCCGCATTCGATAAATATGGCGGACCTTGCGTGATCGTCGACTTCGGCACCGCCACAACTTTCGATTGCGTTTCGGCAAAGGGCGAGTATCTCGGCGGTGTCATCTGCCCCGGCATTGGCATTTCCGCTGACGCACTGTTCGAGCGTACCGCGCGACTGCCACGCGTCGAGATTCGCAAGCCAGCTCGCGTGATCGGTTCGAACACCGTGGGCAGCCTTCAATCCGGCCTCTATTACGGATATCTCGGCCTCGTCGACGGGATTCTAGAACTCTTGCTCGCCGAGTTGGGACCGGAAACGCACGTCATCGCCACCGGCGGCCTCGGACCGATGATTGGCACCAATTCGAAATACATCAAGAATGTCGACGACTTTCTCACCCTCGAAGGCCTGCGTATTATCTGGGAGCGCAATAGTGCCGCGCGTAAGGATGGAAGCGCTGTAAAAGCTGGGTCGAAGCCTTCCTCGAAAGCAGCTCCCAAGTCGAAGAACGGCGACAGCCCGTCCCAAAGCCCTGCTTCTCGTTCAGCCCGATAACCCGCCGTGGAAAATTACTTCAACTATTTCACTGAAATTGAGGATCGCTATCTTCGCCGGCGCGGCGGCGGCCTGCTGCTTTCCACTCTGGACTGGGCTCTGATCGAAACCTGGAAAGACGCCGGCATTCCGCTGGAAGCCGTACTACGCGGGGTCGACGCCGCCTTTGATCACTATGATCAGCGTCCCTCGAAAACGAAAAAAGTAAACAGCCTCGCCTACTGCTCCCAGGAAGTGCTCTCAGCTGCGGAAGCAATGAAGGAAGCTGCCGTCGGAGCAACTACAACTGAACCTGCCAGACCGCAAGCGCCCGGCTTCGAAGCCGAGACGGTCGCAATTTTCCTCATGCGGAACGCAGGTCTACTAGAAACCGCAAAGCTGCCCAAAGATATCGCGGATCATGCCTCGTCATTTGTGTTCCAGACGGCGCAAACCTTGCGACAGCTTGCCAGCGAAGTCCGCAAGAAACCCGCATCGCGGCTCGAAGACTTGGAACGTCACTTGACCGTTCTCGAAGAAAAGCTGTTCGCAGTGCTCCTGACGTCAACTCCGGACGACGAGATCGTCTCCGTCCGCGCCGAGGCCGATCGCGACCTTATTCCCTACCGCCGGAAGATGTCCGGTGCTCAGATCGATCAACTGCAAAAGCAATACGTGAACAAGCGGCTTCTCGAGAAATATCGCATGCCTCGCCTCAGTCTGTTTTATATGTGAGCCTCGTGATCCACTCATTCGACGCACTCATTCTCGGTGGTGGCGCCGCAGGCTTGATGTGCGCCATCGAAGCCGGCAAGCGTGGGCACCGTGTTGCCCTCATCGATCACGCCGATCGCTTGGGCAAAAAGATTCTGATTTCGGGCGGCGGACGCTGCAACTTCACGAACATTCACTGCGAGCCTGAGAACTTCCTCTCCGCTAATCCACATTTCGCCAAGTCGGCGTTGGCCCGGTATACACCTGCGGATTTCATAGCTCTGGTCGAAAAATACCGCATCCCCTATCACGAAAAAACCTTGGGACAACTTTTCTGCGATCGCTCCGCGCGCGACATTCTCGCGATGCTCGAAGAAGAATGCCGACTTGCCGGTGTCAGCATCTTCTTGAACACCAGAATTCAGCAAGTTTCTCGCACGGATCAGTTCGTCGTTCGAGCACTCAACGCAGAGTTTCACGCGCCCGTCCTCGTTGTAGCCACAGGGGGCCTTTCCATCCCCAAGATCGGCGCTACCTCATTCGGCTACGATCTGGCGTGTCAATTCGGACTGAAGATTCAAGAGCCGCGTCCCGGCCTCGTGCCCTTCGTCCTGAACCATGATGATCGCTCCCACTATTGCGACCTGGCAGGCGTCTCTATGGACGTAACCGCCTTCTGCGATGAACAGCAGTTTCGCGAAAAGATGTTGATTACGCATCGCGGCCTGAGCGGCCCTGCAATCCTGCAAATTTCGTCATACTGGAATCAACCGGAGTCGATTCGCATCGATCTCGCGCCGCAGCAAAACATAACGGCTGCCTTCCGCGATCCTCAGCAGCCACGAACGTCCGCGAAACTGCACTCGGAACTTCGTACTTTCTTGCCTCACCGCTTCGCCGATCGCTGGCTCGATCGTCACTCGCCGACCTCCTGGACGACTTCCGCTCTCGCTGTGTTCGAGAAACAACTACACGCATGGACCATTGCTCCTGCCGGAACCGAGGGCTTCGAAAAGGCCGAAGTCACCGCCGGCGGCGTGGACACCAACGAACTGTCCGCGAAAACGATGGAGAGCCGCAAGGTCCCCGGCCTCTTCTTCATCGGCGAAGTCGTCGACGTCACCGGTCATCTTGGTGGATTCAACTTCCAGTGGGCTTGGGCCTCCGGTGCCGCGGCCGGTAGGGCTTTGTGATTTGTCAGATAGAATCAAGACTTGCTCCTCACAATTGAAAAGCTCATCTACGGTGGCGACGGACTAGCCCGTCTGCCCGCCGACGATCGCGGACAGGGTAAAGCCGTGTTCGTCCCTTTTGTCCTCGCTGGAGAAAAGGTCGAAGCCTCACTCGCCCAACAGAAATCCGGCTTCGCTCGAGCCCGCGTAGATTCGATCGTTGAGCCCTCTCAGCATCGCATTCATCCTCGCTGTCCCTACTTCACCCAGTGCGGCGGCTGTCATTACCAACACGCCAGTTACGAACATCAACTCCAAATCAAGACGGAGATCCTCCGCGAGACTCTGCGGCGCACGGCCAAGGTCGATTTGTCGTTCGACATCGCCGTTCATCCTTCACCACCTTGGAACTATCGCAACCGATCGCGGCTTCAGGTACAACCCGGCCCATCCTTCGCAGCCGGATATTTCCGCATGTCTTCTCACGCCTTGCTCGCCGTCGAGCAATGTCCGATCAGTTCGCCACTCATCAACCGAGGCATAGCCGCTCTATGGCAAAGCGGACGCGCGGGAAAAGTTCCCGGAGGAGTACGCGAAGTCGAATTCTTCGCCAACGCCGACGACACTCAACTTCTGCTCGATGTCGGATGTGCAGGCCAGGCCCGTCGAGCGGCAGTTCGCAGCTGGGCCGAAGATTTGTGCGCGGCCCTTCCCGAGATTGCCGGAGTCGTTGCGTTCCGCGAGCCAAATCCAGGAGACAAAAAAGCTGGCGCGCCTGAAGTTCTCGTTGCGGTTGGCGATTCGCACCTGATGTACAAGACGGAACGCTCCACTTATCGCGTCAGCGCCGGCTCCTTCTTCCAGACCAACCGCCATCTGACCGACGAACTCGTTCGCATCGTCACCGCCAGCCAGTCCGGCGAACTGGCTCTCGATCTCTATGCCGGAGTGGGACTGTTTTCCACAGCCTTGGCTCGTGACATCCATCACATCGTTTCTGTTGAGATGTCACAGACATCCTCAGCCGATCTTTCCTACAATCAGGCCTCGAATGGAGAAGTGATCCAGGCCACCACGGAGCAGTACCTGGCCCGTGGTGAAAATTCGGGGCGAGTCGGGAAGGGCACAGTCCTCCCTCATAACATTCATAAGCCCGACCTCGCGGTGATAGACCCGCCCCGAAGCGGCTTGGGAGAACGCGTGGCGCAATTGTTAGCGACCCTGGGCGCGCCACGCGTTGTTTACGTCTCATGCGATCCCGCAACGCTGGCCCGCGATCTCGTCATTTTGCTCGCTGCCGGATATCGCATCGAGCAACTGCATCTGGTGGACTTGTTTCCGCAGACCTACCACATCGAGAGCGTTGTACACCTCGCGCGCTGAAACCAATCCTCGTAAATCCGCCCGCTCTTGACGGCTCTTGAGCACGATGCCTCCTTCCTCGTCTTCGCCTCCTTCTTTCCACTTCAAGGCCGCGCGTCAGCCGATGCTTTGGGCCGTCGTCGCGTATTCGTCTGGAATTGTTATGGGCACTTACGCGTGGCGTCCCGCCACTTGGTGGATCGTCGCAGCTGCCGTCTTCATCTCAGCCGCACTCTATTTCGCGCGGCGACGATTCGCATTGGGATGGTCGCTTGCCCTAGGAGCATTCTTCTTGGCAGGCGCTCTCAACATCCTAGTCGGTTCGCGTATTCGCCTCGACACGAGTATTCAATCTTTCGCCGACCGGCAGGAATACCAGATCACGGCACATGTCATCAACGACGGCCACCTTCAATCAGCCGGTTTGGGTGAAATCAGGCAGACACTCGACGTTGAAACTGAGGAGATCGACACCTCGACCGGGCAACGCATTCCAATTCATACCGGAATCCGGTTAGGTATATATGGGCCGCGCCTAAAAACTGAAGACACCGATGGCGCTTTCGACTCGAGCGCAAATTCCGTCGTTCCAATGCGGGCGTTTCACTACGGCGAACGCATCCATTTGTTCGCCAAGCTGAAGTTACCCCGCAACTTCCGCAACCCCGGAGCCTTCGACTACCAGGGCTATCTCGCTGATCACGGCATTGCCGCATTGGGATCAGCCAAGATTGAAGATGTCGAGCCACTGCCCGGCTTCTCCGGAAATCGGTTCGCCTTCTGGCGTAGCCGTATCCACAATTCCGTTATCGCTAAAGTGCACGAATTGTGGCCGCCGCGCGAGGCCGCTCTAATCGACGCTATGGTGATTGGCGAAGCTGCCTTCATCGACCGTGGCACAAGAACGGACTTCCAGCGTTCGGGCACGTATCACGTGCTAGTGGTCTCCGGGATGAACGTCACCATCCTCGCGTTCGTCGTCTTCTGGACGCTGCGTCGGTTGCGACTCGCCGAAGTTCCGGCCACGTTTCTGACAGTGGCATCTTGTGTCGCCTACGCCATCGTGACCGAAGTCGGAGCGCCGGTCTGGCGCGCAACTCTCATGTGCGCCATCTATCTGGGAACTCGTCTTCTCTACCGCGATCGCGCCATGATCAACGCTCTGGGCGCTGCCGCCTTGGGTCTTTTAATTTACGATCCGCAACAACTCTTCACTGCCAGCTTCCAGATGACATTCGTCTGCGTGTTGATCGTCGCCGCGATTGGCATCCCGGTCTTGAAGCGAACCTCGCAGCTCTATAAGCAGGCGCTCGTCAACTGGGACTCGATCCAGTACGCTTCGCAGTTGCCGCCTCGCGTCGCGCAGTTCCGCGTGGAGTTGCAGTTCATCTCGGCTCGCGTCGCACTTTTCTTGGGACAAAAGTGGGCGGCTCGCCTGGTTTGCGGGATCTCTTCGTTTGCCCTCTCGGCCTGGGAATTAGTCTTCGTTTCCGCCGTCATGCAGGCCGGACTCGCTCTTCCCATGGCCTACTACTTCCATCGCGCCACCACAATTGGACTCCCGGCCAATCTGATCGTCGTCCCTCTGACGCAGTTGATGATGCCAGCCGCCATCGCGGCCTTGATTTTGGGTTACGTCTCACCATGGCTGGCCAAATTTCCAGTGCTCTTGACCTCGCTCGCCGTAGACGGAATCACTGGCTCAGTCCATGGTCTAGGCGCTCTCCGCTTTTCTGACCTGCGCGTCGCTATGCCGTCCTCCGAAATGATGGCGCTTGCGACAGCAGTGCTGGTATTCGCAATGTGGTCCGCGCATCGCCGCAAATGGCTCACGTGCGTCGGACTTGCGGCAATCTTCTTAACTTCGTTTTCCCTCGCGTTCCTCCCGCCCAATCCTCGAACTCATTCCGGAGTACTCGAAGTAACATCCATCGACGTCGGAGAAGGTGATTCCATCCTCCTCATCACACCGCAAGGGAAAACTTTGCTTGTAGATGCTGGGGGCCCGATCGGTCCCGGCGGTTCTCAACTCGACATCGGTGAAGATGTAGTCTCGCCCTATCTGTGGACACGCGGTATTTCGCATCTCGACGCGGTCGCCATCACGCACGGTCACTCCGATCACATCGGCGGAATGATCGCCGTCCTGAAGAATTTCAAACCAAAAGAATTGTGGATCGGATTGGTGCCGCCGAGCGCTGCTCTCGAGAACGTAATCGCAACGGCGCAGGCGCTAGGCGTGACCATCGTCCGCCATTGGGAGGGAGACGAGTTCGTGTTCGGGGGAACTACGGTCCGTGTGTTGTTTCCCCCGCGCGACTGGCTAGCCGGCGCCAAGCCACAGAACAACGATTCCATGGTCATGCACATGGCCTACGGCGATTCGTCGGTTCTATTGGAGGGAGATGCCGAAAAGCAGGTGGAGCGCCGCTTGGCTGCCATCGAGCATCCCGCTGCAAACTTGCTGAAGGTCGGTCACCACGGAAGCGTCAACGCAACAACTCCAGAACTGCTATCGGCCGCTCATCCTCAGTTCGCAGTCATCTCAGTGGGCTTCGGGAATTCGTTCGGCTTGCCCCGCTCCGAGACTCTCGAACGATTGACAGATGCGGGAGTGCGCGTCTATCGAACCGACCTCGACGGAGCCGTCTCGTTCTATCTTGACGGCCATTACGTCACGCCTTCTGTGACGGGTCTTCAATAATTTCGATCTCGGCCGTTTCGTCATCGTCTAGGGCTGATTGCCGTTGTTCTGCGATGACTTTCTTCGCGGCTTCCGCGTCTTCTTCCCGCACCAGGATGATCATCCCGCCCAGTCCCGGGAAAGCATCCTGAACCAGAGAAGCCGACTTGAGATCGCTGTCGATGCCTGCCGATTCCAGCAGTCCCTTCACCACCATAGCCTCCGACTCTTGCTCCGAGTCGAACACCTTTACCAACTTCTCGTTCGGATCGGGACGCCGCTGCGCGTCAGTGGCATTCAGGGATTCAGGCATGAAAGTCTCCAATTCCGGACCCGGCCACAACCGAATCCTTAGCTGATTCCTGCGATTCTACTCCCGTTGCCGGCCAAAGGTTCTGGGCGCCGCAAGGTGTCAGCAGGTGGATGCGCCTTCCGGGTCATAGGTTTGCGCCTGCGGCACGATCGCTTTAAATAAAGCTCTAGACGGCACCTTTGGGTTATTGATTTCTTTTGAGAGTAGGGCAGAATGGGCGTAATCCATGGCGCAACGCCGAAGCGGGCGGCGTCATCCAAAGTTGTAGGACGTGCAAAAGGGGACTCCATGAACCTTCCTCAGCAGGCCGCGAACGATGCAAGATTTCCACTAGCCGAGCAAGACGCCCACCGCGAACGCGAAGAGGAAGCACGCAAGATTCGGCGCCTGCAGCTGATGATCAGCATGGTCATGTCCGTTATCGGCCAAGACCCTAATCTCACGATTGAGGAAGCGTCAGAACTGGCAGTAGGGGCGAAGCGCGCCGCGCTCGCCATGTTTCCCGACAAAGAACTCGCCTACGACCTTCTCTACAAGCCGCGTCTGCAGCGGCTGATCCGCGAACGCTTCCGGCTGCAGTAATCCCTACTCGTCGGCTACTGGGTTCTTCAGCGTTCCAATTCCATCCACAGTGACTTCCATATTGTCGCCCGCAACGACTGGACCTACTCCAGAAGGCGTGCCGCTGGGAATCAAGTCGCCCGGATATAACGTCATTGCTTGGGCGATGTACCGGATGACGGTATCGAGCGCGAAAATAAAGTCGCGTGTGTTCCCCGCCTGCTTCACCTCGCCGTTGACGCGAGTTCCCACGCCGACGCCAGCCCACGGATCGATTTCATCCGTCACCACCGGCCCCACCGGACAGAACGTATCGAATCCCTTCGAGCGGGACCACTGTCCATCTTTTTCCTGCAGGTCGCGAGCGGTGACATCGTTCACACAGGTGTAGCCGAGGATGTATTGCTTGATGTCGGCATCGGCTGGCGGTTGGTAACAAGTCTTGCCGATGACCACGCCCAGCTCACCTTCGTAGTCCACTCGCCCGGAAATCTTCGGACGCCGTACCACCCCGCCTGGCGACAAAAGCGCAGACGTGGCCTTCAGAAAAATCAATGGCTCTTTGGGAACTTCGTGTCCGAGTTCGGCGGCGTGTTCCCGATAGTTGCGGCCCACACACACGATCTTCGAAGGCCGTACCGGAGGCAGAAGCACAGCTTGCTCCAGCGGGATCGCCTCGATCTTTCGCGTACGCAATCCCTCCATGTCTCCGTCGGCCTCTTCTGGAGGAGTGAGCAGGATCCGCACGATTGCGTCGTGACCGGCAACGGCCTCTACAAGGCCGTATTGAGCTTGTCCATTGAACTGAAATCGGCAGTATTTCATCGCTCTCTATCTAATCACGGATTTCAGGATGCCTGCGAAAATTTCCACCGGATCTCAGAATTACGATGCCGCCATCCGCCGTCCACGAAAATCATGGGACGGCCTCACTGGCTTCCTCCGAGTGCGCGCTCTCGTTGCCGCGAGCGTCCACCGAAGTTACTGAGTAGAGATACCGCTTCCCTGCCTCGACGCTCACATCCCGATACGCCGGGGCCTTCACCAGTTCTGCATTGATCTTGACGGCCGCGGCGCCCTCCGTATGCCGGTAGACGTTGTACCCGGCCAGATCGACATCAGGTACAGGAGCCCACACGAGATCGATGAAAGGCTGCTGCCCCGGTCCGGAAAACACAGCCTGCAGTCCCGCGGGAACAGCCGGCGGAAAAACATCATCCGCGAAGACTTTCACTTCGGCAGTATCTTCGCCTTCGACCTGTACGTCAGGCTTCTTCGCCTCGGCGATGATCGAGACGATCTCCGCTCTGTACTCGTAGGTCTTTTGCCATTCGATTTCAGAATCCGTAACAGCGAAATGGTGCTCGTCTCCCAAAGGAACTTCCCCCACCAGCGTCTGCTGTTTCTGATCCGGTCCGCGGCGGTAGACGCGATAGATGTAACGAACATTTTCCTGCGAGGGAGCAGTTTCTCCTGTCCAGGTCAGCACAACGCCCTGCGCAGTAACTTGCGCATGAAAGTCCTGCGGCGGCGAAAGCGTGCGAATCAGTGGCACCTGCACGCGGTTGGAAAGTCCGGCACCGCGCCCGTCATGATTCAGCACTTCAACGGCATACGCTGCTGACGCGGAGGAGTTGTCACTTTCGATTTGAGCGGGAAGCGTGTCGGTGTAGGAAACCGTCGGCTTCTGCTTCGAAGATTTCGCAGAGGTCGGAACGGTACCCGCTGGGCTTTCACCTACAGCAATTCCGCATTGGGTCAACGCAACGAGACTGCGGCAGATGTGCGTCGGACCAACAGTGTGAATCGTCTGCCGGTCGGTGGTGACCGTCGGAATCGTCCAGGTGAGGATGACGCGATCGCCCTTGCGCGAAGCTTTGAGGTCGGTTGGCGGCTTGGGCAAATCCAGCGATGGAGGCTGCGGCGGCGCGATGGTCGCACACGCCGTGAACATCAGAGGCGCGCCAACAGCCAGCAGCATCCGTGGGAATTTCATGCGGAAGGATCAGACTACCAGAACCTTACGCGGCCAACTCCTTCACCGCCTCGCGGAAGACTTTTGTGTGTTTGTCGACATCTTCCGCTTCTGTCTGTGGACACATGAGCGCCATGTTGTGGAAGGGCGTGAGCAGAATTCCGCGGTTCATGGCGTAGAGGTGCATGAAACGCTCCAGCTCGAAATCCATTGCATCGTGCGCCTGAGCACCATTTTTCGGCTCCGGACCAAAGAGATATTCCGCGCGGCAACCGAGACGCGTCACATGCCACGGCAGCTGAGCCTCGGCGATTGCCTTGGCCACGCCTGCGGTCCAGCGCTCGGCCATGGGAATCATCCGGTCGAACGCTTCCTTGGTGAGAACCTTGGCCAGCGTGGCGCGCATCGCGGCGAGAGACAGGGCGTTGCCGGCGAGCGTGCCGCCGATTCCACCGACGTCGCAGTTTTCGAGTTCCTGCTTTGCGACGATGCGGTCCGCAACCTCCTGCGAAAAACCGTAAGCTGCACCGGGAATGCCTGCTCCAATCGCTTTGCCGAACACAACCACGTCGGGATCAAGATTTTCCGCGCGCGTGTATCCTCCCGGTCCGGCGCAGATCGTGTGGGTTTCATCGATGATCAGAAGCGTTCCGTGCTTACGCGTGAGATCGCGCAAGGCCGCGTGATATCCGGGCTGCGGATGAACGATCCCGACATTCGTCATCGCCGGTTCGGCGAGCACGCACGCAACGTCTCCTCCGGACAGCGCTTGCTCGAGCGCGCCAACATCATTGAACTCGATCACTTTCGTCGTGACCGCCGGATTAACGGGCGGCCCGATGTTCCCGGGGCGTGGTCCAGCCGTTCCATCCGCAGCGAGATGGATGAAGGTCTCATCCACCGTACCGTGATAGCACCAGTTGAAAACCAAAATCTTCGGACGTCCGGTGATCTGCCGCGCCAGCCGGATCGAAAACCTATTCGCGTCGGTGGCGGTCAACGCGAATTGCCAGTAGGGCAACTCGAAGCGCTTCTGCAATTCCTCTGCGACGACGATGGCGTCTTCTCCAGGCAGCATCAGAGTGATCCCGCGCTTCATCTGATCTTCCGCTGCCTTCACGGTCGCGAATGGCGAATGTCCGGTCATCGCTCCGGTATCACCGAGGCAGAAGTCGACGTAACGGTGGGCGTCGACGTCGAAGAAGTGCGCGCCCTGCGCCTCGCGCACGAATGGCGGGAAAGCTCCCGCCCACTTCACCATCCAGTTCATGGGCACACCAGCGAGCAGCGATTTGCGCGCGCGCTCAAATAGCGCTTTCGACTTCGGGCGCTCGTCGACAAACTTCTTCTGTTCGCGTTGCATGAGGGACTGCAGGCGGCTGCGGTCGATGGTTTTCATGGTTCGAAACGGAAACCCAAAGAAGATAAACCACAGAGGATATGAGAGACGACACAGAAGCGGCAATTCGGTAAGGCTGCAATGGGAGCAGTGAAGAGCAAATTTATCTGCCGGATCGATCGCGGAGTTTTTTCAGGCTGATTGGCTAAAATATTGCATTCATTGGCTTTAGGGCGATCGAACCTGGCTTTACCCTCGCAAAATCTTGGATCTAAACGAGTTACACGCAAAATCTTCCAAAATAAGGAGTTAGCTAGGGTTCTTTGAGCTGAAAGAACAACCTGCTGGTTCACTATGTTCGATGGTTTGATGTCTGCGGGCACGACTCCAGTGTCTGCGCTTTGCGGGGTTGGAGTAAAGGTCGTCCGTCACACTCTGGGAAACAACGTGTGGAAAACTCAAAAAGATTCAGCACACAGGGCACAAGGGAAGCACGGAGGCTACATGGTTAGCTTTTTGCTCGTCGAGGATTGGTTCTCGCAGCGAGACGTTGCGGAAGTGGGCCACGATCACTTCATGTCCCAACTCAGTCAGCAGTCGGCTGATCCAGGGCATCCAGGGCGAGTGCATCCCGGTCTCCAGCGCGATGCGGCTGCGCGCGGCAGTGGATTCCATTTTTTAAGTGTTTAGCTAGCCTACTTCATAGTGCGGCACGCATCGAATTCACTGAATTCGTGCAAAGCCGGAGGCAAACGATATTCAGTAAGCCGGCGTCAGTCCGATCTTCTTAACAAGCGCGCGATAACCTTCGTCGGGATGCAGAAAGTCGTAAACGGGCTCGTCTTGCAGAAACACTAGGTCCTCTGAACGCTCGAAATAAGCAGCCTGCAGTTGTTGCAATGTTTCGGCCTTCATTTCAAGCGCCGCGTAGGCTTCTGCCAACTGCCAGTGTGAGACATTATGCTCTTTGCGGCTGCGCGTATTAAGGTAGTTCAGCTGAAGCTCCAGAACAGCTTTTCTGGCCCCTCTTTCGTATGCGCGCCGGATTCCGGCTGCGGTTTTCTCACCGAAGTTAATTCTGGCGTCTTCTTCGAGTTCCCGCTCCGATTCCTTTTCCATGCCTTTGAACCCGTAGACTTGGGAAAGGAAGGAGTGGACCCACAAAGCGGACGTCCCGGCTTGGGCACGCATACGAAATTCTTCAATCGAGGCATCGTACTGTCGCGCGTAGTAATAAGCCCTTCCTAAGGCCCAAGGTCGCTCGAAGGGGTCGATCTCGGTAGCCCGCTTTTGTTCCTGCAGTGCCTCGTCTGGGCGGTTCATGGCGAAAAGAATATAGGAACGTATGTGATGGGCTTCGGAAAAATTCGGATCTAGCTCCAGTGAGCGGCGCGATTCCGCGTCGGCACGACCCCAATCCCACTTGCCAAAGAGGTATACCCCCACCATGGCGTGATGTCCCTCAGCTAGGGCGTCATCCAGTTCAATCGCTTTGCGGGCGGCGGCCTCCGCTTTGTCGACGGCTTCGCCGAGGGGACTGCGTCCAGGTTCAGCGCGGGCAAGAATGCTTGTGCAGAGTCCTGCCCATGCTGGTGCGTAGTCACTTTGTAACTGTATCGCCCTCTCAAAATACTTCTGGCTTTCCGCCCAATTGCCGGCCATCCACAAATAGCGCCCCCGTAAATAGGCATCGTGCGCTTCCGGATTAACGTGGTGCTGCGCCTGCGCCGGAGCCGAAGAAATCTTCGCTTCTCGGGCAATCGTGGCAGAGAGTTCCTCGGGCAATGACTGGGCATTGTTCAGATCACGGTCGTAACTCTCGGCCCAAACGTGTGTGTCAGTGGCTGCATAGATCAGTTGAAGGTTGATGTGCACCTGCTTAGCGCCGCGATTTACCGAACCTTCGAGAATTCCATCTACTCCCAACTCCTCCGCGATCTTCGTCAAGGGCTGGCCTGCAGCTTTGTACCGCATTGCAGAGGTTCGGGAGACTACTCGCAAAGAACGGTTGCGCGCCAGAGCAGTGATGAACTCGTCGGTGAGGCCATCGGCGTAGTAATCCTGGGAGGGATCACCGGAGAGGTTAGCCAGAGGAAGAACGGCAATTGAACGAATTGGGCCAACACTCCTTTTCGCAAAAACCCGGTCACGAAGTCCCGTAACATTAAGCCCCAACAGCGTCGCTCCTGCTACCACGAGCAAAGCAACCGCCGCCCAGAGCCACTTCTGTAATTCCAAACCTTCATCTGTAGTGGTTGGGCCACAGTCAATGCTCGCTGGCACTAAGCCGACACTGACAGGATCCGGATTTGCAGTGTGGGGGGTCGCGGAGGCTGCATTTCCATTCGCGTTCGTATTTCCGGCCTCAGGTACAAAGCGATAACCCTTGCCTGAAACGGTCTGTATGAAACGCGGTCGATCAACATGCTCCCGCAGCGCCATACGAACCTTGCGGACGGCGGTGTTGATGCCGTGCTCGGTATCGACAAAAACATCTTTGCCCCAAAGCCGTTCGATGATCTCCTGGCGGGTGGCGACACAGCCTTCTTTTTCCGCAAGCAGGATCAGAAGCTCGGTGGGGATGCGTTCCAGTTTCTGAACCCGTCCGTTCCGCCGCAATTCGAAGCGGGTGCCATCCAGCTCAAAATCTCCGAACTTGTAGATCCCGCCAGGCACAGCGCCCCCCGCAAGTGCCGAAACTATAGCATCGATCTCCTAGATTTGCACCAAACTCCCGCACCCGCAACGACTTAGGAATTTACCTTTCTTCACTACATCTTCACCCATCCTGCATTGTTGCCGCCCGCCCTTTCGAGCAAGATGCCGCTCGCACGTCCAAAATTTTCGAAGGAGAATATAAATGACTTTCAAAAAGACCGCTGCTACTCTCAGCCTGCTGTTGGCGGGCGCGTTGCTGACATCAATGGCCGTCGCCCAGTGCCCCGGTGCTTCACTGCCAAAGGCAAAGCTGCATCAGCAGTCTTGGGAGCCGGGAAGCGAGTCGGCATTGCTGAAGCCCGCTTCCTCCACCACGGACCCAATTGTGGGATATTGGCGCGTCCAATTCCTTTCCGGCACCGAAGTCGTCGACCAAGCACTCGTACAATGGCACAACGACGGCACCGAGATCATGAACTCCTCCCGCAATCCCGAGAGCGAGGCCTACTGCATGGGCGTTTGGGAAAACATCGGGGGATCCACTTATAAACTCAATCACTACGGGCTTGCCTGGGACCAGGCGACCAGCACAACCAGCCCACTGGGTTTAGGTAGCATTCGCGAAACTGTCAACCTAGGAAAGGATGGGAATTCGTTCACCGGAACTTTCATCATCAACCAGTACGACGAGACCGGGAATCTGCTGATGAATATCAGTGGCACGTTAATCGGCTATCGTATCGACGTAACCACCAACCTAAAAGTGTTGTTCTGACGGTGCGGATTGCGAGCACAGGCGGACGATTCATGACCATCCTGGTTTCGCCGCCGCTTGGCGGAATCAGGGTGCCTACGCCTGCAGCAAGGAATACCAGAACGCGAACGACGAGCCATTCGCCCGGTCAGCTGCTGCGAAATCGCGATTACACTCATTGAGGACGGCCCGGGATCAATGAGTGTAATCGCCTTCCATTTGAAGGCCGTCCCCGGCATACTGACTCACTACGGAGTGGACGATGCCCAACGGTCGATCCGGCGGCTTCATCATCGAGAAAACAGATCTTAAGAATCTTGTCGGCGCGTTGCCGGGTGCCACCGTCGTCGCAACATTGTTCGAACGTTTTCCTACACCGCCCCGGCCCGTCAGCCCAATAGAGGCGGCTCGATTAGTAGACGAGTGCCGGAACGATCGCATCGCGGTTGAAGAGCAGGACCACACGAGCTACCTCGTCCGTCTCAGCAATGAGCCCGAAATCATCTGGCTCGTGGTTGTTCCAGAGACTCCGATTTTTCTAGAACTGCGGCAACGGCACCAGCGCTGGGTAACGGAGCACCCAAATTGGAACGGTTGGATCGCTTTCTGACACGGCTTCGACGACCAAACCAATGAGTGTAATCGCACGAGACCTCGAAGAATGTCTCAGGATTTGAGCACCAGATCGCCAGCCATGACATGAGCATGAAGGCGGTATCTTCCGTTGCCCTCTTTCCTGACGGCATTCCCCAGCCAGCCTTTGGGATCGCCGAACTGGGCACCGGTGACGTCTCCGAACCTCACGGAAAGATCTACATGCGAGTAGTCTTCCGGGCTTCCCACCTGAATCGTTAAATCACCACCCGTTAATTCCAGATTCTTGTCTCCTACCACACCCTCGACCGACAGGTCACCGCCGCGCATCCGTGCATATAGGTTTGTGGATCTTGGGATTTCGATCGTCACCTGCAATTCCTTCTTCGGCACATGTGAAAGTTTCAGATCGACGTCCCCGTCGGAACGCTTCAACCGAATTTTGATTTGCTTCGCCTGCTCCGCATTTTTGCCTGCGACGCGAACGGAGATCTTTTCGGAATCGCTGCCAACGACGCGGAAGTCTCCCTCGTGCAGGTGCAAACGGAGGCTTGCACCGCTCGTCAGGTTGGTTTCGAATCTTTGATGTTGGAGATTCGTGGTTTCTTGGGCGCTTTGGCAGAATCCCACAGAAGTGAACAGCACAGAAACGGCCAGCAAACGAAACGGGTTATTCATAAAGACCCCCCGTGCGAACTATACGCAGGAATCGGCCTTAAAGTTCCCACCTTCTTGCACGAAACAACTCCGCTAAATCAGGATAACTCCACACGCCGGGCTGTTGATAAATCGCTATCTCTAACAATGTCGGCAGTGTCAAACGCTTTTTGAGCGCACCGCATGTTCGACTCCTTTCATCCGAGCCCTTTGGTTGGTTTGCGCCTCCAAAGTTTACTCGAGCCTGGGAGCCGACATTGTTATGGAATCACTACACCTTGGGTATGCAGATTCCTGCAGCTTGACAATTGCATAAGTTAGTTAGATATTCTGAAGCGTCTTTCCTCCCCTCGGGCCAAGCAACAAAATCAATTTTCGATGGAGGACTACCGTGCCTACTCGCTCAACTGATTCTGTCAAGAAAACTTCCGCAAACAATCTCAACCGCCAGATCGGCCTTTATTCGCTCGCAGCCACCGTGGCCGGCGTAAGCATGCTTGCATTAGCGGAGCCCAGTGCCGCAGAGGTCGTGGTCACGAAAAAAACGATTCCGATTCCTTTGACGGCCGACACCAGGCAAAAACCGGTGAAGATTTCCATGGCCAATAATGGAATCGACAATTTCAGCTTCATTCTCGATAACGGATCAGATTCCGCAGGCCCACGACAACTCTTAATAGACGCCGTCAGCCCGGGGCAGAGTGGAGCGCAGAACGAATTCCTCGTGGGAGGGGATTTCTACTCGAAGGCATTGGCACTGTCACGTGGGGTCACGATCGGTCCTTCCCCGAGTTTCAGTTTTTCTGGAGCACTCATCGAGGGAACGAACAGCAGCCAGGGCGGTTACTATTCACGCGGATATTGGGGCGGGAATCCCACGAACAAATATCTCGGCGTGCGGTTTCAACTCAAAGGCCAAACTCACTATGGCTGGATCCGATTGACCGTGACTGTGGATACCAAGTCAAAGAAGCCAAGCCTGGAGGCAACGATCACCGGTTACGCCTACGAGAGCGTGGCCAACAAGCCGATCAAGGCGGGAGCGGCAGCCATGGCGACAGTTGATGCTCGAGTGTCTGATGTTACAAACAGGCCATCACTCGGCATGCTGGCGGCGGGGGCAGAAGGCATGACACTGTGGCGGCGAGAAGGAAGTTCGGTTCGTCTGTAAGAAAATCCACCAACCGATTGAGGCTGATTACAGTCTCAACGCTTCGGTTTCAGCGTCATGCCCGACAGTCTGGTCCCAAAGATGGGCCAGCTCCGGTGCAGATTTCTTCGTCTTGACAGATCGTTCAGTTAGTTACATATTGGCCGTTCACGGCCAAGAACACCTTTCCTCCCCTGGGCCCCGATAGTCAATTCTAATTTTTGACGAGGATTTAACATGTCGACTCACTCAGCGGACTCTGTCGAGAAACCGGCTTCCATAAACTTCAATCGCCAGATCAGTCTTTACTCGCTCGCCGCGTCCGCTGCGAGTGTAGGCGTGCTTGCGCTGGCGCAGCCTGCCCAAAGCGAAGTCGTCATCACCAAGAAGACCATTCCGATCCCGGTGTCGCATCAGGGTGAACCACACCCGGTCAACATCTCTCTGGCTAATAACGGCATCGACAACTTCATCTTCATTCTCAGCTCCGGCCTCTCGTTTCGAGACCTGGACGTGCATGGCGTGACGAAGAATGATGGAATCGTCGATGGGGGCACATGGAGCGCGTCGGCAATGGCACTGCCCTCCGGCGAACAAATCGGTCCCAAAAACTCGGCCTTTTGGTACGGGTACGCCCGGGTCGAAAGCAGCGTGACCTACCCGACCGCAAAACGTTTTCGTGGATATTGGGGAGGAAATCCTAGAGACAAATATCTTGGCGCCCGTTTCCAGATCCATGGCCAGTTCCACTATGGCTGGATACGGCTGACAGTTACGACGAGTAAGCAAGTCCACGGGCCAATCCTGTCGGCTGAGATTACCGAGTATGCCTATGAGACGGTGGCCAACAAGGCGATCAAGGCGGGAGCTGTTTCGACGGCGATAGCCGAGGTTCCGGCAGAGAATAAGCAGCAGCAAGCTGGACCCTCGCTTGGCATGCTAGCGGCGGGAGCAGAAGGCGTGCCGCTGTGGCGGCGGGAAGAAACTTCGGTTCAGTAAAACAATTCCACAACGAGATTGAGCCCGTGAGGTCTCAGTCTCGTTGGTGGACGTGATATCGCCGTTCCACTCAAAACCCCTTCCCGGTCGCTCCCTGCCAAGGTCAATGAGTGGTAACGCCCGGTTTCGTCAAGCGGGAAGTGCAGATTTCTTCATGTTGACATTTCGCTAAGTTACTTACATAGTTTCACCTCCTGTGACAGGCGGGTCGATGCCGCGCCTTCCTGACACAGAAGCATCTCTCACTCCCCCGGGCCAAGAACGTATTTCAATTTTGAGGGAGGATTTCCATGTCTACTCAGCCCACCGATGCTGCCAATAAGGCATCCTCGAACAACTTCAATCGCCAAGTCGGTCAGTATTCGCTAGCAGCCGCAGTAGCGGGGGTAAGCATGCTGGCATTGGTGCAGCCTGCTGCGGGCGAAGTCGTGATCACAAAGAAAACGATTCACATCCCGCTCACCGACGGCACCCCGGAGCCCGTGAAAATCTCCATGTCGAATAACGGGGTCAACAACTTCACTTTCTCGCTTTACCAAAGCTTGACTTACCGACACTTGGTAATCAATGGCGCAAGCCTGCGCGACGAACTGAGAGTGGGGACCGGACCCGCTTTCAATGTGTATCTAGGGGCGCTGGCGCGTGGGGCCGAAATCGGTCCCAGCAACCCTTCGTCGTCTTTTAATGAGGGAGGCATTGGCGAAATTAGCAATTCCTGCAGCAATAAGAAATTCTTCCAAGGAAGTTGGGGCGGGAATCCCCAGAACCGCTATCTCGGTGTTCGCTTTCCCATCAATGGTCAACTTCATTACGGCTGGATACGGATGACGGTTACGACGAATCCAGATGCACACACCCCGCACATGTCAGCTACGATCACCGCGTATGCTTACGAAACGGTGGCCAATAAAGCGATCAAGGCGGGAACTACGTCGACAGCAGCCACTGACGTTCAGGGTGCAGAGAACGTCCAGCACATGGGACCCTCGCTTGGGATGCTGGCGGCGGGAGCAGAAAGCATGCCGCTGTGGCGGCGGGAAGAAACTTCGGTTCGTCCGTAAGACAATCCCAACAACGAGATTGAGGCTCAGTACAGTCTCAATCTCGTTGTTGGATGGAATGCCGAGATTCCACTCATTGACCCGGCCGAGCGTCTGGACCCAGAACGTCCCCGGCAGCTGCGCTTTAGGCGCGCGGCGACGCCCCCACACGAGCACACCCGGTTCTTTTAGAGGATGTACCGCGACAGATCCTGATCCTTCACGATATCGGTCAGCATCTTGCGCACGTATTCTGCGTCAATCGTAACGTGCTCGCCCTTCTTCTCGGGAGCCTCAAAGCTTAGTTCGTCGAGGACGCGCTCCATGATGGTGTGGAGGCGGCGCGCTCCGATATTCTCCGTGCTCTCGTTCACGCGGAAAGCGAAGTGGGCGATCTCGTCGAGAGCCTCAGGCGTGAATTCCAACTTCACTCCCTCGGTTTCGAGCAGCGCCGTGTACTGCTTCACCAGAGACGACTTCGGCTCAGTAAGGATGCGGACGAAGTCTTCCATGGTCAGAGATTGCAACTCCACGCGGATCGGGAAGCGGCCCTGCAGTTCGGGAATCAGGTCGCTGGGCTTCGAGACGTGGAACGCGCCGGCGGCAATGAACAGGATGTGGTCGGTCCGGACCATGCCGTAGCGCGTGTTGACGGTTGTACCTTCGACTATCGGCAAAATGTCGCGCTGCACGCCTTCGCGCGAGACGTCGGGCCCGTGGCCGCCTTCGCGTCCGGCAATTTTGTCGATCTCATCGAGGAAGACGATCCCGGAGTTCTCGACACGATCGATCGCCATGCGCGTGACCTGATCCATGTCGATGAGCCGCTGCTCCTCTTCCTGGATGAGGTACTCGAAGGCCTCGTTTACCTTCATTTTCCGCTTTTTGGTGCGCTGTCCGAAGATGTTCGGCAACATGTCTTTAATGTTGACGTCCATCTCCTCGACGCCCTGGTTGGTCAGGATTTCGAACGACGGGAAATTGCGCTCGCGCACGTCGATCTCAACAGTGCGGTCATCGAGCTTACCTTCGCGCAACTGTTGCCGCAGTTTTTCGCGGGTGCGGCCGGAGGATTCCGTCAGAGCAGTGTTGCCGTCGATGACGACTCCGCCGGCTGCCGCAGTCGGTTCGGGTCGCGGCGGAGGCGAGGGCGGCAGCAGAATATCGAGCAAGCGCTCTTCCGCATTCAACTCAGCCTTGTCTGCGACGTCTTCCAGCTTTTCCTCGCGGACATTGTCGATCGCGATTTCGACTAGATCGCGCACCATCGACTCGACGTCGCGGCCCACATAGCCGACTTCGGTGAACTTCGAAGCTTCCACTTTCAGGAATGGCGAATTCGCCAGCTTCGCGAGGCGCCGCGCAATCTCCGTCTTGCCCACTCCGGTGGGGCCGATCATGATGATGTTTTTCGGAATGATTTCTTCCGCGAGCTCGGGCGTGAGCTTCTGGCGGCGCGTGCGGTTGCGCAGCGCAATGGCCACGGCGCGCTTGGCGTCCTTTTGGCCGATGACGTGTTTGTCAAGCTCAACGACAATCTCGCGCGGAGTCAGTTCGTCCAGCGCAAGTTGCTCTTCTTCGGCGGAGGATGGGAGATAAATGGCCATAGACAGTTCTCAGTTCCTAGTTCTCAGTTCTCAGTCCTGCAGCGGTGGTTTCGCTGAGAACTGAGAACCGGGAACTGAGAACTAAAGCTCTTCAATCGTTACCTTGTCATTTGTATAGATGCACATCTTGCCCGCAATCTTCAATGCTTCTTCGGCGATCTGGCGGGCCGAGAGCTGTGTGTGTTCTGAGAGCGCCTGGGCCGCAGCCTGCGCATAGGGTCCGCCGCTGCCGATTGCTGCGATGCCGGTATCCGGCTCAATCACATCGCCCTGACCGCTAAGCAGGAAGGTTTGCTCTTTATCGCTGACGAGCAGAAGTGCTTCGAGATGGCGCAGGAACTTGTCGGTTCGCCAGTCGCGAGCCAGTTCTACAGCGGCCCGGCCCAGATTTCCGTGATACTGCTCGAGCTTAGCCTCAAACCGGCTGAATAGCGTGAAGGCGTCGGCGGTGGAACCTGCAAATCCCGCGACAATTTTGTCGTTATACAGCCGCCGAATCTTCTTGGCCGAATGCTTGATCACCGATTCGCCCAGGGTGACCTGACCGTCGCCGGCAAGCACGACACTTCCGTTGCGGCGGACCGACAAAACCGTCGTGGACCGAATCAGTCGTTTCGTAGTCATGAGCGCAATTTTTGATTATAACAGCGCTCTCAGAGCGCCGTTCGATGGCCAACAATGCAGGAATAACCTCAGAATCTTCTTCACTTTACAGAGTGCTTCGGTAACCACTGGGACGATTACTGGTGTGACATTTACCCATGTCGTGATCCCCCGTAGTTTCTAGTGCATGCGCCAGTCTGCCGCTGTCCTGTGTCACGAAAAACAATCGCTACAAACCCTGACCACTACGCTGGAAGATCTAGGTATAGAGCAGACAAACTGCCGATCCCAACAGGAAGCCCTTGAGTTGGTCACGACGGGGCGTTGCTCGATCCTGCTTGTGGACTTCGATTTACCGGGAGCGGTTGAGGTGATTCGAATGGCGAATCTTTTGCCGCCGGCGCAAAAACCAGCGCTCATTGCCGTCGCAAGGCGGGCGTGGCCGGGGACGGGGCAGGCATTCCAGTCGGGCGCGAGCCGCATCCTTTACCGGCCGCTTGAGGCGGACGTCGTAAAAGACGCGATCAAGGCCGGACGAAAAAGCGTGAAGACGAATCGTCGCCAGTCCGCACGCTATGAAGCAAAAACGCTGATCTATCTTGAGCTGGAAACTGGCACGGTTTCGGCCATGAGCATTGATATCGGGGAGCATGGTCTCGCGTTGCAGTCAGCCGAACCGGTGCCGATGAGCTCGAATGTGGAGTTCCACTGCGCGTTGCCGGGCACGGATGTCACGCTGCACGGCCATGCGGATGTCATCTGGGCCAGCGACCAGGGCCGCGCCGGATTGTTCTTCTCAAAACTGTCGTCCACGGCGCGCAAGAATCTGAATCACTGGCTGCGTAAGCGCGGCAATCACAGCAAGGATAAGCATGCGGTCCGCGACTTGTTGCCGCCGGCTGAAGATCACGTTTCGTTCGCGTCCTCTCAGGAAGAAGTTCTCACCGAAGTCGAGTAGGGCGAACGGTCACTGCTGGTTTTCGTTTGCATAGGGTGCGCCTCGCGCCGCGTCCCTGCCTTGCCTTAGAATCAACTCTTCGTTTCGCGGAAGGTGATTCTCAGGAGGCGCGTTTTGTCCGCTGTTTCCCAGACCGGCTTGGCTTTTAATGGACATTCCATGGTGGGCGCGCTCCAGCGAGTAATGGTGTGTTCGCCGCGCTCGGCAGGGTGGAATCAACCTGAGCGAGTTGCTCGCTGGCGCGATCTGGGATTTCACCACGCGCCGGATTTCTCCAAAGCCCAGGCCCAGCACGACGCGCTATGCCGCGAGTTGGACGCGGTCGGCGCAGAAGTGGTTGAATTGCCCGCGGCCGAT
>Ga0209624_10000662_pt1 | contig 30253 bp, 27 predicted proteins | sample JacPinW_OM2H0_O1_FD_188565 | JGI IMG/M metagenome (GOLD analysis project Ga0209624, IMG submission 188565) | Forest soil microbial communities from Algoma, Ontario, Canada - Jack Pine, Ontario site 1_JW_OM2H0_O1 (SPAdes) (version 2) | ecosystem: Environmental > Terrestrial > Soil > Boreal...
CATCATCGCCGCCATTACTTCCCTCGGCACCAGCCTGAAGACCACGTTCAATACCGTGGCGACTTCGATCTGACCGGGCGCCACCGGCGGCGCAACGCGGTGCGCTCCGCGGGGCGGCGCCAAATCGCGATTATTACCGGCGGTTGCGACGGCGTTTGAAATCCCGGGCCAGAGGGCCTATTTTCGGCTTGCACAAGGCCGTCTAAGGCCTGTGCGCCGCATCAAACACAAAGGGGGGATCATGATTTCGACCAACCGCATCAGGCTCGCATGCGCGATGGCGCTGATTGCATTGCTGTCTTTCGCGGCCGGCACACACGCGCAAGTGCGTTATCCCGAGATCGTCAACGCCGAGGGCGAGTTGAACAACGCGCTCAACTTCCTTCACCACGCGCGCGATACCTTCGGCGGCCACAAGGAGAATGCCGAGGGACTCATCAATCAGGCGATCAGCGAGCTCGAAGCGGGCAAGCAATATTCGGCGATGCACGGTAATTGAAACGCCGCGACAACGACTCAAGCGGCTCACGTCCGTCGCCCGCCACGGTGGTGGTGGCTGGGCTGATCGTTGTTGCTTGGATCATCGTGATAGCACTGCTGCTGGATTTCTACTTTGAATGGGAAATCTTGAAAACCCTTGGGCGGTTTTTTCTGTCATGGCTCTAGCCGACAGCCCGTAATTTCAGGTCGAGCCGCAATCCTCCTTGGGTAATGTCTCAGTTTGAAATTGAACGCCTGCGCGGAGCATGGCTTAGGGGTGGGGCCAAGCAGCCACCCGCAGGGAATTCCGTAAGGGAAGACGATCACTGGAACGGCGATCAACGCGAGCACGATGAAGATCGTGTGCCACATACCGGAAGCTTTGCAGCCGGCAGTTTTGATAGTCAAGCCATCTAAGTGCCCGGATCGAGGCCTATGCCAGGGAAATGGAGAACGAGGCCAGGGAAAAAGCCCCTGATTCATCCAAGGAATAGCTGACTTCCGCCCTTCCCGGCGCTAGATTCGCATGCACATTCCTCACAAGAAGGGGCGAAGGAAGAAACATGGCGCTCGATCTAGCGAGAGTTGAAAAGCTCAAGGCGCAGTACAAAACGCCCAAGAACCTACCGTTCAAAATCGGCAAGCTCGGCCACATCGTCATCAATTGCGCCGATATCGAACGCTCTCTCAAATTCTATACCGAGGTTTTGGGCTTCGAGTGCTCTGACATCTACACCGATGACATGGCGCCGGGCGGTATGGCCTTCCTACGCCTCGGGCCGGACCATCATTCGATCGCGCTGGTGGGTTCGATGAAGAAGGAAGCGCCGAGCGACAATTATGAGCTCAACCACATTGCCTTCGAGGTGGCAACTTTGGACGAGGTGCTGCGCGCGCGCGAGCATCTGAAAAAGCACAAGGTACCACTCGATTTCGAGGGGCGGCGCCGCGCCGGCGCGCAGATCGCGGTCGAGTTCCACGACCCCGATAACCACCGGCTTGAGATCTTCTGGGGCCTCGACCAGTTGTCACCCGGCCAGAAGGCACGGCCACCTGAGGAATGGAAGTGGGCGCACAGTCTCGAAGAGGCAATCCAGAACCCGGTAAAAGGCCAGGACACGCGGCTTAAGGATCCAACGCTAATAAAGCAGCTATCGCCTGAAGAGATCGTACGCCTGCGAGAACATTCGATCGAGACTCAGACCAAGAAGCTTGGCGGCGGAAAGACGTAGCGCGCTCCTATACGGTTAGATAGGACTCACAACTAGCCAATATTCAGGTAGTGATTCAGTTAGATTTTAACTGGCCGTATGCCTTGGCTATTTCGTCGATAAACCGTGTCGCGACGGCTTTCGGAGAATAATGGTCCAATGCCCAAGCACGTCCGGCCTCGCCAATCACCAAAAGCCTTTCCTTGTCGGCCGCCATGAACTCCACGGTCTCCGCCAGCCGGTCGAATTTCAGGCCAACATAGTGAACACCGGCCTTGGGAATGATGGGCATCCGAAAGCCGTATTCCTCGAAATCGAGCATGACGGTGGCGCAACCGGCGGCGAAACTCTCCCACAACCGCCAGCTATCCCAACGAATGACATGTGGTCCTTCGTCTCTGACCTTTGGTAACTTTATCGCCAGTTCGCGATAATATTCGTTTTGCAGATAATCCTCGAAGAAGTCGCCGCCATAGGCGAGACAACCGAACGATGAGAGCAGTCTTTCGTAATGCGCGGGCACGAAACGACCACCATCATCCAAACGGCGATCAATTTGAAAATGACGTGACAGCGGTTTTACAAACGTTAGGTCGAGAACCTGGCGTACAGCCTGATATTTGGATGGGCGGAAATCGCGAACAAAAGCGGGAAAGCGCGCATTTGATGCTCGTTTTGCGGCATCGATCTTCGTAAGCGTGTCGCGATTGAGACCGAAGACCCACGGTATTCGCCAGCCGTCCGGCCTTACATTCTTTGATTCGTGCGTGACAAAACTCGGGATGTCGATCGGAAAATCGTACATCACGATCGGATCGGACATACATAAAATGGCGGCACGGTGATTCAGCGCGCGTAAAAAGCCAAGGACAGGATTTATGTCAATATTGCCGCCAACCACGACATCCGCGACCACGAGGGCGGCATCGGCCGGCTGGCATGTGGCCTGGCGAAACAGATAGGCGCTATTTGGGTCGTAGGGCTTAGCGTAAACGTCATTGTCGGCGAAAAAGGGAATGCCCAATTCTTCCAGCCCTTCGGCTATGCAGATGGAGAGATGGGGCGTTCCGGGAGGACGCGGAAAGAGAAAGTAAATTCCCCTGTCGCGTATTTCCTGAACGAATTGGTCGGAAGCCAACACTATATTTTTCCTTGCTTATTTATTTTCATGCCTTGCCGCGTTCGTTGGGGTCTGGCATGAGATTAGTATAGTCAAGGTCGCGTAATCCGGTACTACCATGGCACTCGACCAAATCGTTCCTTCAATTGGGCCGTTTCTATTTTGCTCTGCTCTTTTGCAGCAGAATCTACGCCAATCGAGTGCAAGCCCGATCCCTCATGAACCAAGCGCCGAACAAGTGGAATAAGAAATTGGTGACGAAATACGCCGGATGATGGGCCGCTTTGAGTGAGATATAGGTTCAGCGTTGGTCGATGTATCATCATTATGCGTCGATCCAATGGAGCCGTTGCCTCGATGAGGTGGCCGCGCTTGAATCCTGATTCCCCGAGCCGTCCCAACCATTCGTTGTCCAGATGTAGCCGATAAGATTCGTTGAACGCACCTATGCTCTCCCATACCTTCCGACGCATGACCCAACCAGAAGGCGTAGGAAAATCGAAAATACAAACTGCTTGGCCTTGCGCATCGACCTGGAGTTGCGTTGAGGAAATAAAATCAACTTGTTTAAGCGCTTCAATGGCGACCGCAAGAAACTCATTATGCCATTCGTCATCATCCTCCAAGATTGCAAGATAGGTATGGTTCAGTGACTTTGCTGCGGCGTTGAGTGCGGCCGCCTGTGACGCCACACCCGATTGAACGAATCGCACCGTTTTGGGAAATTGCAAGTCTTCCGATACCCGCGACCCGGGATCGATGCCCACAACAACGTCGATTAGCAGGTTAGATGCAATGCTTTGATGAAATATGGAGAGAATGGCCTTCTCAAGGAGTAGGGTTCCATCTCTCCCCCTTTTTAGTCGGGATGGTGTGATCACCAAAAGACTTTCAGTTTCTCCCATAAGAAGATTCTCTGTGTAATGGGTCAGATCGAGTTATTTTTCAAAAGTACGTCCTCGGGATACAGCTTTAAAATCGTGAAGTTTGGCAGCATTTCCATGATCTGCTGCAAATTGGGTTGACCCTCATACCACTCTTCATCGCTGTATTCGGTATAGAGAAAGCGTGTATGGGATAATGTAGTTTGACCGCCGCTGATAAGATCACCCTCTGCTCCCTGCATATCCGCCCATATGAAATCGACCGCGTTAATTCCGTTTTCGCGCGCCCAGGTATCGAGCCGTCGAACATTAACAGTGACTGTGCTTTCAAACTTGCACCAAGGCCAGACTGTTTTATGGGTCTTGGGCGCTCGCAATGATCCGGATTGATCCCAACCCTGCGGATAACGCGCCGCATCAACAGGATTTATATCGGGCGGCAACCCGCTACTTGAGTGAAATTTAGTTTCACCGTCTATTGCTCCTATCGCCATTTCAAATAGACGTACCCGAGGATCTATTATGTTGGCCTTGAATTTAGCTAATGCTCTGGGATCGGGTTCAAAGGCGTATAATTTGGCGTCAGGAAAGAGTCGCAAAAAGCTAAGTGTGTGAGAACCATCATTCGCGCCAATTTCCAAAATTACTGGCGCATTCGTTCCGAGTAATTGGAGTAGATAAGCAGAGCTAACGCTGCCCGGTGTCACTGGCGGTGTTGGCTGGGACATTACCTTCTCATTCTGCCGTGCTGTTTGGATCGGACGGGCGGCCAGTATATCTCAAATCGTCGCCAAATTTCCGGTTGTGGGTTAGTTTGAAAGTTACGCCGGTTTCATAGCTTTCACATTCAAACTAATCAGCACGTTATCGACTTTCAGCTTGCTAGTGTCATCGAATATGTTGAAGTCTTTCACACGTTCAATATCCGTAAACCCAACGGAATTTAGATACGATCCTAGAAATTCCCAGTTCAGACCAACGTAATGATAATCATGCGGATCAGTTTGGCCACCGAACATCATTCGCATGATTTGGAAGCGACGTCCCAGGTCGAGTTGTGGACTCAGAAATAAGCGGCAAAGCATTTCAAGATCAGGAACGCTAATCATCACTGGTGCACCAGGCTTCAAAACACGAAACCACTCTTTCAGTGCCAGTAACAATTCTGCCTGATAGTCCAGGTGTTCAAGAACATGCGAAGCATAAATCGCGTCAACTGAGGCAGCGGGAAACTGCGACAGGTCTTTACAGTCTCCGACGTAATCCACTTCTGGTCCCGGTTCGATGTCTAAATTCTTCCAACCTGCGGCGCGAACGCGCGAGCCTATGTGGAGTTTCAGTAAATCCATCTGGCGCTAGTTCCTAGTTCACCCACGCTGGTTTGCTGTGTACGGCCAGTATAGACAAGCTTGCCGCCAAATTCCTACTTCGCCGCTTTAAACCGGCCGCACCGTCCCGCGCTTCGCCCGGCGCCATGGCGCACGACATCTACAAATAACCGGAGGCATAAGATGGCACGAAACGGCCTTCGTGGCATTGCCGCGACCAAGGCGCAGCTCGACGCGCATGAGGCCGTGTGCGCCAAGCGTTATGTTGAGATCCGCGAAAGTCTGATCGCCATCAAGAGCTTTATAAACCGCTCGGTGCTTTCGCTCATCGCCGGGCTGCTGGTGATGATCGGCGCCATCCAGTTCCGACTGTTCGAGACCCGAGGCATCCTATGATGATCGCCGATTCCGCTTTCGACGCCGCGGTGGCGGCGGTGCTAGTGAATGGATGTGCCGCAGACATGCAGGATAAGTAACAGTAACCACTCAGCAAGACCTCGGAATCTGAACAAACGTCTTTTCCGTTTGATATATGTAAAAAGCGTTGAGTACGGCAAAATGCCCAAATAAACTGCGGGTCGCATGATCGTCTCACCAGCCTCACGTCGGCTAAAACAGCTGCGCAATCAAGCCAAACTCTCAGTTCGAGATGTGGCACATGCGCTTGGCATGGAGTATGGCAGCTCCTACCAACATTACGAGGATCGCTTCAAAAAACCATTTCTCCCGCTGGATTTGGTGATGAGGCTCGTGCCCATACTGGTCACGGGTGGTGTTCATCCTAAAGAAATCTACGCCTTGGCCGGACTCGATGGTTCGGGCGAGGTGCCTCTCCCTTCTGGGATTTCCAATAATGCTGGTCACATAGATGATGGCAGATTACGAATCGAAGAGGTCGATCTGCGAACAGCGATCAGTCTCACCAGTAAGCATGACAAAGCCATCACGACATGGAATCTGCCAAGTGATGCTTTACAAGGCTACAGCGCCGCAACGTCAAAGGAGCTCAGAATTGTCACTGTAATCGGTGACAGTATGGAGCCAACATTCAGAGCCGGGGAGCGTTTGATTGTCGACACTGCTGATCGTATGCCAAGTCCCCCGGGGATATTTGTCATTCGCGATGGGAATGGGCTTGCTATCAACAGAGTTCAAATTGTCCCAAAAAGTAAGCCCGTACGCGTGAAGGTATCTTGTGAAAATACAAAATATGAAGGTTACGAAAGCACTCTGGAGAATGCCGATATCCAAGGACGTGTTATCGGCCAGTGGCGCTTGCTATAAGCAGAAACTAAAGCCTTAGGGGAAGACATATGCATCAGTCGGACGACATCCTGTTCTCGACGCTGGTGCAATTAATCGTCATCATTCTCGCCGCACGTGGCGCAAACCAGTTGCTTCGCCGGTTCGGCCAGCCGGGCGCGGTTGGTGAAATCATCGCCGGCCTCATGCTCGGTCCCTCGCTACTAGGCCATGTTTTCCCGGGCGTTTCGGGTTTCCTCTTCAGCCCCGCGGCCGCCATGCCGATCACAATCATCAGCCAGATCGGCCTGATCCTTCTGATGTTCCAGATCGGCAGCGATTTCGAATTCTCGCATCTCGGCGAGGCGCGCAACCGCAAGACGACGGCTGCTGTAGCCTTCGTCAGCATCGCAGTGCCGTTTTGCCTCGGCTTGGCTATCGGCTATGTCTCGGCCCCGGTGCTGGCGCCCAACATCGACATCTTCACTTACAGCCTGTTCATCGGCGTAGCACTGGCGATCACCGCACTGCCGATTCTCGGGCGCATCCTGCGCGAATTCGATCTGACGCGCACTGAGCTCGGCGTTATTACTATTTCGGCGGCGGCAGTGAATGACGTGGTCGGCTGGGTGATGCTCGCCGGCACTGCCGCCTATGCCTCTGCTCGCTTCTCGCCCGAAAACAGTTCACTGCAAATCGGCGGCATCGTCGCCCTCGCGGTCATATTGTGGCTAGTAGGCCGGCCAACGGCAGGCTGGCTGCTGCGCAAACTACCGGTGACGAACGGCCGGGTTCCGCCCAATCTCATGGCCATCGCCCTTGCGATATTGTTCGCTTTGGGCATCGCCACATATCTGCTCGGGATCTTCGCCATCTTTGGTGGTTTTGCCGCCGGACTACTGTTTCACCGCCGTCGCGATTTCGTTGAGGCCTGGCGCAATCAAGTGGGGCAGTTCGTGCTGGTCTTCTTCCTGCCGGTTTTTTTCACTTATACCGGCCTGCGTACCAACGTGTTGGGTCTGGTTTCGCTGTCCGATTGGACCTGGTGCTCGGTTATCTTCGCTGCCGCGGTCCTCGGCAAGATCGTTCCGGTCTATATCGCGGCGCGAGTAAGCGGATTCGGCCGCGACGAATCGTCGGTGATGGGCGCACTTATGAACACCCGCGCCTTGATGGAGCTTATCGTGCTCAACATCGGCTTCGATCTGGGATTTATCCCACAGCACGTTTTCACGATGCTGGTCATCATGGCTGTAGCGACGACGATGATGACTGCACCGCTATTGCGTGTCCTGCTACCGCGCGCCGGCCATGTAATCCCGCTGCGCGTCGAAGCGTAACGCCGCGATAATCCGCACTACTTGGGGCAGATAACACACAGTTATCAGCTCTGACCTTTTGTCGCTCAACTAATTAATCTGACCAATATAGTGAGCTCAGATTCTCAGAACACTCACTATTTGATCGGCGGCCTCGGCAATATCGTTTCGCCAGGTTCCAACACATAGGTGTAATCCAGCGAATACCACGGCGTAGCAATGCTGGAATGGGTTGGATGTGGCTCATCGTGGCGCACATAATCGCCCATCAGTGCTTTTGTGACTCCAAACTGTACGTCGGAGTCGATACGCGGATCAGCCGGATCGTAGACTTGAGAGACCAAAACCTTATAGCCCGGTTTGGCGATCAGCGTGTGCAAATGTGCCGGGCGATAGGGATGTCGATGTTGCGCTGCCAGCAACCGCCCGACGACGCCATCGGTCGGAATAGGATAGCCGACCATTTTAACGGTGCTAAACCAGAACCTACCGTCCGCGTCGGTCGTGAATTTTCCGCGGAGATTCATATCCGCCTGATCAGGATCTTGGCTTTCATAAAGTCCGACCGGCGAGGCATGCCAAACATCGATTTCGGCGCCAGCGATAGGTTTCTTCGCGCGATCTACGACACGAGCTGAGACGAATAACGGATGGCCGGGTGTATCGGACCGGACAATCGATCCGCCATTCACGACTCTAGGCGAATTCATGCGCCAGAATGGCCCGAGCAGAGACTGCGATGTCTCGCTGTTGCCGTTGTCACCGTTGTTGAGCAGGCAGACGAGCGAGGACACCCCAAGCGACCCGGCCATTAGAACGGACTCATTGTGCGTGTCCGAGCTGCGTTGTCCCAACTCATTCAAGATGTCAGTCGCTACGCGAAATTCAGATTCTGTCAGGCGCACCTCACGGATGAACGCGTGCAGATGCTTAACGAGCGACACCATTATGGTCTGCAGGCGTGGATTGGCGGTTTTCCTCATCACGGCCAGCGTGTCGGTCGTCACGTCTTCCTGGTTCTTGATGATCATCGTCGTAATATCCTCGATTACTTTCGCTGTTCGGCCTGCGTAACGCTGCCCCGCAGAGTTGATAGGTCTACCACAGCTACGATGCTACGATCATAAATCGTCTTTGCTGGTTTGTTCGACGAGAACATTGCGCGCTTGGCCGGTAAACTTGACAGTCAGATTCATTCGATCGAGCTATTACAATAACCGTCAATTATCAATCAGGCTGGAGCTCCAATTCTAGGCCCGTTATACGAATTCCAAGCTTGAAGGATTCTTCATAAAATCATTCTGGAGTAAGATCACGCATGGGAAAAATGAACATGCACACTTCATCGAAAAAGACTGCGCTAGTCACCGGAGCGAACAAGGGCATCGGCTTAGAAGTCGCTCGCCAGATAGGCCTCACTGGCGTAACCGTCCTGGTGGGCGCGCGCAACAAGGTCGCCGGTGAGAGAGCCGCCGCCATGTTGACAGGCGAAGGCCTTACCGCCCACTTCATTTCTATCGACGTCGTAGACCGCGACTCTATCTCCGCGGCGGCAGCTGCCATCACTGGCGACTTTGGCCGCCTCGACATTCTCGTCAACAATGCCGGCATCAACGACCCTGCTGATGGCCGTCCCTCCACGGCAAGCCTCGATGCCATCGAGCGTGTCTTCCACACAAACTTCCTAGGCGCCGTCGCAGTCACCCAGGCCATGCTCCCGCTGCTGCGCAAAGCTCCGGCGGCCCGCATCGTCAATGTCTCGAGCGGCCTTGGCTCGCTTACCCAGAATAGCGACCCCACTTACACGTCCTCCGCCACTAAGCTAATCGGCTACAGCGCCTCCAAAGTCGCTCTCAACATGCTTACGGTGCAGCTCGCCTACGAACTCCGCGACACATCCATTAAGGTCAATTCCGCCGATCCTGGCTACACTGCCACCGACCTCAACAGCCACCGGGGCCGGCAGACCATCCCAGAAGGAGCCGCCGAAGCCATCCGCCTTGCGTTGCTGCCTGACAACGGACCCACCGGCACCTATTCCGACAGCAAAGGTTTAGTTCCCTGGTAGCAGCAACTTAAACATCGGGGCTCACTGCTTTATCCCCGCCAAAATCGCGTCGGGTGCGTCGCTTATCACACTATCGATTCCCCAAGCAAAAAGCTGATCGGCGCGGCTCACTTGATTGATCGTATAGACGAGCAACGGAAAGCCCGCACGGCTCACCTCCCTCACATTCTCAATTTTGAGTGATTTATATTCGCAGATCACTGCAGCGGCCCCGAACCGCTCTGCCCGTTCTTGCCAGTCGGATGGCAGTTCTGTCGTCAGATATCCTCGTGGAACGTGGGGAGCCAAATCCGCGAAAGCCTCTATGGCCAACGCCGAGAAGCTGGTCACGAGTGGGAAGGGAAATGCCTTTGACCAAACGCGCTCTATAGTGCTGGCAACTGTCTCGGCAAGAGCTTGTTCGCGATCAAGGTCCGGCTTCATCTCGAGATCACAGCCGAGCCCCAACGAAGGTAGAAGCGTGAGCGTCTCTTCAAGTGTCGGAATGCGCTCGCCTCGGTATTTGAAGTCGAAATAGCTGCCAGCGTCGCAAGACAGGAGATCTCCCAAGGGCGTAGCACTCACTGGGCCGGTCCCGTCGGTTGTTCGTTCCAAGGTATCATCGTGAAAGACGACGGCTCGATCCTCCAGGCTCAAGCGAACGTCGAACTCTACCCATTTACAGCCGAGTTCGGCCGCCTTGCGGAAGCCCGCCAGGGTGTTCTCTGGCGCTCTAAGGGCCGCGCCTCGGTGGCCAATTACTTTTGGTATGTGAAGTTCCGGTCGGCTCATTGACATAGAAGTGCTCTTGCGCTCACAGGAACGCCATCAAGAGTTGCTCCCTATTCGACGTTTCTCAAAGCTGATGTCAGGTAATCCAGTTACGATGTTAGTTTATGAGCGTATTAGACACCACCGGTAAGCTGACTGGCCGAGTTTGCAACCTGCCCTAATACGGGTCATAACCAGAATAGACTCTGCCAATGATCGAGAGAAAATCAGGGGAGCAGGCCAGTGAATCCGATATTTAATCGGCGCGTTGAGATCATGACACGACCGCTCGCCGTGTTGCCGCATAAGCACGATCGCGCGCTAGGTTTTCTGCTTACTGGTATCGACGACATATTGACGACCAAAAGCCACCTCGGCGCTAGCTTCATCGATTTTGCAGAGCTGCTACGAGAGCATGTACCAACCGGCTGGCGCGCCTTCGCGTAGCTGATTCGCCATGTCCAAGATCCTCGACATGCTTGTTGTTGGTGGCGGCATTAATGGCGTGGGGATCGCTCGCGATGCAGCCGGGCGTGGTCTTTCGGTGCAACTCGTAGAGAAAGGGGACCTCGCCTGCGCCACCTCCTCGGTCTCGAGCAAGCTCATCCATGGAGGGTTACGTTACCTCGAGCATGGCGCCTTTCGCTTGGTACATGAGGCACTTGCCGAGCGCGAAGTACTGCTCGCGAATGCGCCGCATATCATCTGGCCGCTACGTTTTGTGCTGCCCCATGACAAAGGCTTGCGGCCGCGGGCACTTCTGCGCCTTGGCCTATTCATCTACGACCATCTTGGCGGCCACAGAACTTTGCCAGGTACAGAGTCCGTAAGGCTACGTAATCATCCCTATGGCTTGCCTCTGCAACCGCGTTTGACTACGGGTTTCGTCTACTCGGATTGCTGGGTGCAAGATGCAAGACTTGTGGTGATTAACGCGCGCGATGCCGCAGCACACGGAGCGCGAATCACGACGCGCACCGAGATGCGTTCTGCTCGGCGCGTGGATAATAGCTGGCGTATCATGGTCGTGCAGAACGGCGTGGCTAAGGAAATTATGGCGCGCATCCTCGTCAATGCCGCCGGCCCGTGGGTGGTCGATATCCTACACCGCGCAGGCATCGCCCATCCCAAGGCCGAGATTCGTCTGATCAAGGGCAGCCATATCATGGTTCCACGCCTCTATGACGGTGCGCAGGCCTATATCCTGCAAAACGACGACCGCCGAGTCATCTTCGTCCTACCCTATGAGGAGAAATTCAGCCTCATCGGCACGACTGACATTCCCTACGTCGGCGACCGCGAACGTGTGGTGATCGATCCGGCAGAAGTCGAGTATCTCTGTCACGCGGTATCGCGCTGGTTCGAGAAGCCAGTCGCGCCTCAGGACGTTGTATGGAGCTATGCCGGCGTCCGACCGCTCTACGATGACAAGGAGTCTGATGCAGAGTCCGTGACGCGTGACTACGTTCTTGATCTCAACTCTCCCGACGGCTCTGCCCCGCTGCTGTCGGTCTTCGGCGGCAAGATCACAACCTACCGGCGGCTCGCCGAGCACGCGATGGAAAAGCTTACGCCGTCCCTCCCCGGTCTCAAGGGACCCTGGACGGCCGGCGCGACACTGCCCGGCGGGGACCTGCCGAATCGCAATGCGTCTGCTTTTGCCGAAGGTCTCGCACGCGACTATCCTTTCCTTGACGCCGCCGTGGCGTTACGTCTCACGCGCAATTATGGCACTGACGCGCGACGGATTCTCGGTACTGCCCACCGCGCTGAGGATCTCGGCCGCGGGTTCGGCTATGGCTTCAGCGAGAGCGAGCTCGATTGGCTTGTCAAAGAGGAATGGGCACGTACCAGTGAAGATGTGTTATGGCGGCGCTCTAAGCTTGGTCTTCATCTAGCACGGGATGCAGTCGCAGCCATCTCGGGTCTTCTCGCTGTTCCCAACGAGAATCTGATCCGGTAGTTCTGATACTCAATAACTGACAATTATCTGGCTTCGTGCTGGCCAATAATTCGTAGTTATTTTCCTTTTCCGTAGGGAGATTGAACAGTGTTGCCAAAACCGTTCAAGTCCATCGCACTTGTTGCATCCCCCTACTCAGAGGAACAGGGAATTATTTCAGTGGATCAGTGAAATTATTAGCGCAAACAGGGAATTTATCAAACCAATCACGGGAACTCTGCCAACATCTTTCCGCGTGAGAATTTTTTGTAGGGATAAATTTTGTGGCCCACACCCATGCGTGAGCAAATAAATATGATCGAGCGCCTTTAGCGCTAGTGGCGGTTAGACACGCTTTCTGGCATGGCGCAAGCTGCTAGTAGCAACGAGACGAGCCCGATGACACCGAGGCCGATGAACGGGTTTAGATTCAGCAGCGCTATCTTTTAGCTGCGGAAGAGCGGCCTGCGTCCGGGCACCCGGCGTTGATCCGGCGGAGCCTCCTGCCTCGCGCAACTCTCCTGTGCTTGCTGACCTACCTGCTCTGGCTTCGCGTGCTCGGTTCGGTCGTTCAAATTCGGATGCTTCTTGTCATCGGTCATGGTGTCTCCTGTGGCCTACCTCATCGTCACTTGCCGGCGTCTGCCAACGGCACCTGTGGCGAGACAATGTTCGAGGCCGGCGCATGAGCGTTATCGACCTGCGTCGGTGGTTGATGGTTTTCAGTGCCGACATGAATGTGCATCACGAAGGTCGTGAATATAACGTAAGAAATCAGGCATATGACTGGCACGAATTCGGTCAGCGTAATGGCACCGAGCGATCTCTTGTGCGGCGGGGTATTAGTGTTAGCCCGGATGGGCAATAGCGCGACCAAACGGGCAGCGATAGTCCTGGCGTCTCGATGTTCCGAGGTCCCATCTGGGAGTGCCGCGATCAACGAAGTCAATCTCTCGGTCGCGGTTTCTCCCGGTAAATCAGCCAATTTGGCAGCCTCCTGCCAAGGGTCGATGTCTAATCGCGCCAATGCTGAAAGGACGCTGAGCAGCATTCCATTTCTCTCCTCGCCGACAGGCGCGAACAGAAATTCGTCAAACTCGGATCCAAGGCTAGAAACCGCTGAAGAATGGGTCATTTCAACCACCGGATTGGATCGCCTCCATAGAACAAATATAATTGGCGATGCAGCATGCGGCGGTTCTGCCGCACATTCCGAAACCAAACCATATTGGACGGCGGCGCGACGCGTCAGGCTCGGAAACTACTCAGGTTCGTGTACGAGAATTCGGTTTTGTCGATAAACAGCTAATGCCATGACGGGGATTGAGAACAAAGGTGCTATGCTAGTTCGGCAGTGCTTTGCCGCATGTGTCTCTCGGATCGCCCCTGATCTAGTCCACCGCCTCTTGGCGCGGAGTTGTTTCCGTAAAGCGGAAATGAGACCTCGGCCGCGGCCCAGCTACGGCATAGCGCGGCCAGTAAGCGAGCTTTGACGGCTCAAATCCCGTGCAGCCGCGACAGAAAGGTCAAATTGATACCGCCGATTCTACGCACATCCGGGCAAAACCCGATCGCTGCGCCTTGGGATACCGAAGACCCTATCCGGGAGGAACTCTTCAGTATCGAGCGCCTGGAGCAACATGCGCAGAGCCTCGCTGCCGCCCAGCATGTAACCGCGCGGCCAATGTCCCGCCGATCCCTCGCCGCCCGGCTGAGAGACAACGAGACCGCTCTGAGCGATGCGTACGGAATCATCACTAACGCCGTCCGCCAAGGACAAACCACCACGCCGTCTGCCGAATGGCTGCTCGACAATTACTACCTCGTCGAAGAGCAGATCCGCGAAGTCGGCGACGATTTGCCTCCCGGCTACTATCGGCAGCTGCCGAAGTTGGCCGATGGACCTTTCGCTGGGTATCCGCGAGTGTTTGGGCTCACCTGGGCCTTCGTTGCCCATACTGACAGCCGATTCGATCCCGACATGCTGTGCCGGTTCGTGAGCGCCTATCAGTATGTCCAACCGCTGACGATAGGAGAGTTATGGGCAGTCGCGATTACGCTGCGGATCGTGTTGGTGGAGAATCTTCGACGCGCGGCCAAGCGTATCGTGAACAGCCGGGCAGCCCGTCAAGAAGCAGATGACATTGCCGACCGTCTTCTGGGTGTGAAGGGGCACGCAACTGAGCCGGTCGCACTGGTCCTTAAGAAATATGAGCAGGCCCCTTTGCCAGAGTCCTTCGCCGTCCAACTCGTCCAACGGCTACGTGACCAGGACCCGAAGGTCACACCGGCTCTGATATGGCTGGAAGAGCGCCTGACGGCACAAGGAACGACCGCCGACGAGATCGTGCACAACGAGCACCAAAGCTTAGGCGCGACAAACGTAACGGTCCGAAACATTATCACCAGCATGCGCCTGATCTCCGCCGTGGATTGGGCACAGCTGTTCGAGAGCATTAGCCTCGTTGACCACCTACTGCAGTCGAGTAGCGATTACGCGAGCATGGATTTTCCTACGCGTAATCTTTACCGCAGCGCGATTGAGGCGCTGTCCCGCGGTTCAAAACTGACGGAATTGGAAATTGCACAAGCGGCCCTCGTCGCCGCAGCCGTTCCAAAGCACCCGGAGGAGCAAGAGGGCAACGGTCGGCGCGAGTGTGACCCAGGTTACTATCTGATTGCTGGCGGACGTCCCGCTTTCGAACGGACCATCGGATATCAAGCTTCCATGTGGATTTGGCTTGTCCGTACCGGTGCGAGGATCGGTATCAGCGGGTATATCGCCAGCGTCATCGCCGTCGCGGGGATTGTTTTGCTTGTACCTCTGATTGCTCTGGAAGAGCTACGTCTCGGTGGCCGGCTTCTCAGTATCCTGGCGGTAATCGGAGTGCTCCCGTCCATGGATATGGCGGTCGCACTCGTGAACTGGATTGCGACGAACTGGTTCAGCACGACGATTCTGCCGGAGCTGGAACTCCGCGATGGCGTAACCTCGAATCTGCGCACGATGGTTACAGTTCCGACACTCCTCACTACTCAAACTGCCGTCGAGGAACAGATCGAGCGTCTAGAAATTCACTATCTCGCCAGTCCGGAAGGCGATGTTCATTTCGCCCTGCTCTCGGATTGGATGGATGCCACGACCGAGCATGAAGCAGGAGACGACGCCCTCCTCGATGCCGCCGCAGCGGGTATCGCCCGCCTGAATCGCCGTCATGGACCGGCACAAGGGGGCGAACGATTCCTCCTACTCCATCGTCGGCGAGTCTGGAACAACGGACAGCATCAATGGATTGGATGGGAACGCAAACGCGGAAAGCTCCATGAGCTGAACCGGCTACTGCGCGGCGCGGCCGATACGACATTTATGGCAATCGCGGGCCGACCGCCCGCGCCGCCCTCTGGTGTTCGGTACGTCATCACGCTCGACGGCGACACGCGGCTGCCACGGGAAACCGTGCGCAGGCTCATCGGCAAGATGGCACATCCGCTAAATCGGCCGCGATTTGATGCCGCCGGTCGCATTGTCGAGGGATACGCGGTGCTGCAACCACGCATCACGCCCTCTCTGCCCGTCGGTCGTGAAGGCTCGCGCTTCCAGCGCATCTTCTCCAGCATGAGCGGCATCGATCCTTACGACTCGGCCGTATCCGACCTATACCAGGATCTCTTCGGCGAAGGCTCCTATGCCGGCAAGGGCATTTACGACGTGGACGCGTTCGAAGCGGCGCTTGAGGGTCGCGTGCCGGAGAACACGCTTCTGAGCCACGATCTTTTCGAGGGAACCTTCGCTCGCTCCGGCCTGGCATCCGATATCGAGGTAGTTGACGAGTTTCCATCCCGCTATGTTGTCGCAGCGGCGCGCCAACACCGATGGGCACGTGGCGATTGGCAATTGCTGCCGTGGATTCTAGGCCGCGACTGCGCGTCCTCCGGCAAACGGGGCAAAAACGCTCTACCGCTGATAGGCCGCTGGAAGATGCTCGACAATCTACGGCGAACCCTGTCCGCGCCGAGCTGCGTCCTGGCGTTGCTAATGGGTTGGACCCTGTCCTTGCATGCCGCAGCAATATGGACCGGCTTCATCCTGTCGACGATTGCGGTTCCGACCCTCCTCCCTGTTCTTGCGGCGATCGTACCGCGACGCGCCCATATAACGGCGCAAAGCCACCTGCGCGCCTTGGGATCGGATCTTTGGCTCGCTTTGTCCCAGACCGTGCTCGCGGTAACGTTCCTTGCCCATCAGGCATGGTCGATGGCCGATGCCATCGGCCGAACGCTGTTTCGATTGTTCGTAAGCCGCCGGAATTTACTCGAATGGGTCACTGCAGCCCAAGTTAAACGAAAGTCCCGGCTCCCCCTCGACGGATTCTATCGCCAGATGATGAGCAGTGTCGTCATTGGCATCGGAGCGACGATCGTAGTTTGGCGCGCAGGCGGCGGCGCGTGGCCTGTGATGGCGCCTGTTGTGGCGCTGTGGATAGCGTCGCCGGCCATCGCCCGGTGGATCAGCCTTTCACCCCTCACGGCCGGCCGCATCGCGGTATCGGCAGGGGACGCGCGCACCTTGAGATCGGTCGCGCGCCGCACCTGGCGCTATTTCGAGACCTTCGTCACGGCGGCGGATCACATGTTGCCTCCGGATAATTTCCAGGAAGACCCGAAGCCCATACTCGCCCACCGCACATCGCCCACCAATATAGGACTCTATCTTCTTGCTGCAATCAGCGCCCGCGACTTCGGATGGACGGGGACGACTGAGACTGTCGAGCGCCTGGAAGCAACACTGGTAACGATGGGAAGCCTTCAGCGCTTTCGCGGGCATTTCTACAATTGGTATGATACGAGAGATCTCCGCCCGCTGGAGCCACGATACATTTCGTCCGTGGATAGCGGCAATCTCGCCGGACATCTGATCGCCGTTGCCAATGCCTGCAGGGAGTGGATTGGCCACCCAATCACACCGTCCCTCCTACTCACCGGAATCGAAGATGCCTTAAGCTTGGCGCGCGAGGCCATTCACGAACTTCCTGTCGACCGGCCAACGGAGTTTATCACGCGGCATGAGCTTGATGACGCGCTGGATGCGTTGGGTGCGGCACTCAGTTCCGGTCATTCAGTGGGAACAGAATTACCCGCGTTGCTGGAAGAACTCGCACGTCTGGCCGCGACGGTGGTCGATATCGCCCAAATACTGGCTGGCACAAACGAGAGCGAAATCTACGCCGACCTGCTGTTCTGGTCGTTGGCGATACAAAGAACGAGCGACAGTCACATGCGTGATGCAGCTCAGACCGCGGAAATCGGCCAAATGTTGAACCGCCGCCTAGCGGCGCTGGAGTCGAATGCCCGATCCGTCGCAAACGCAATGGAGTTCGGGTTCCTGCTCGATCCGGATCGCAAACTGCTGTCGATCGGTTATCTCGTCCCGCAGGGTCATCTTGATACGAGTTGTTACGACTTGCTCGCCTCCGAAGCGCGCCTGGCAAGCTTTATGGCGATCGCCAAGGGCGACATTCCCTCACGGCACTGGTTCCGGCTCGGCCGGCCAGTCACGCCGATCGGTCTTGGTGCCGCGCTGATATCCTGGTCGGGATCGATGTTTGAATATCTGATGCCGTCTCTTGTGATGCGCGCGCCGGCAGGTAGCCTGCTTGAGCAAACGAGTCGACTCATCGTCCACCGGCAGATGGCCTATGGCGCGGCGCTTGGCTTACCGTGGGGTATCTCAGAATCCGCTTACAACGCCCGCGACCTGGAGTTCACATACCAGTACTCGAATTTCGGTGTACCGGGGCTTGGGCTGAAACGCGGACTCGGTCAGAACTTTGTCGTTGCGCCTTATGCGACGGCCCTTGCAGCGATGGTGGAACCTGCGGCGGCTTCGCGCAACTTCGTCAAGCTCGCTTCGGCCGGCGCATGCGGCCGTTATGGCTTTTACGAGGCGTTGGATTACACCCGCTCTCGTCTACCCGAAGGTAAAGACCACGCGATCATTCGCGCCTTCATGGCACACCATCAAGGCATGACAGTGGTTGCCATCGCCAATGCTCTCCTGGACGCAGAAATGCGGACCCGATTTCATATTGAACCGATGGTCCAGGCAACCGAGCTTCTCCTGCAGGAACGAACACCGCGCGATGTCGCAATCGCTCGCCCCCGTGCTGAGGAAGTCAAGACGGCCGCTACAGTTCGTGACCCCGAACTTCCAAGAATACGCCGCCTACGTTCCCCACACGATTCGATGCCGGAGACGCATCTGCTCTCCAACGGGCGGTACACGGTGATGCTCACAGCAGCTGGCTCCGGCTACAGTCGATGGCATGATCTGGGGATTACACGCTGGCGCGAAGACCCCACCCGCGACGACTGGGGCGCCTATATCTTTCTGCGCGATGTCCGGAGTGGCGCCATATGGTCCACGAGTTATCAACCGAGCGGCATCGAGCCGGACAGCTACGATGTCAGGTTCGGCGAAGATAAAGCCGAATTCATCCGGCGTGATGGAACGATCACCACGGCGCTTGAAATCATTGTTTCACCGGAAGACGACGCTGAAGTTCGTCGTATGTCCGTATCGAATACCGGCAATCGGACCCGAGACATCGAACTCACCTTTTATACCGAGCTCGCGCTAGCTCCGCCCGCGGATGACGCGGCGCATCCGGCCTTTTCGAAACTTTTTGTGCAAACCGAATATGACATGAAGGCCGGCGCCATACTGGCAACACGGCGTCGACGATCACCGGCTGAGCCAGAAATTTGGGCAGCGCATCTGTCCATTGTTGAAGGCGAGACGGTGGGTGAGACAGAGATCGAAACCGACAGAGCCCGATTCCTGGGCCCTGGGGGTGACGTTCGGTCGCCGATCGTGATGACGGATGGCCGACCACTCTCCAATACAGTTGGAACCGTTCTCGATCCCATTTTCGCGTCTCGACGTCGTGTGCGAATTCCTCCCGGCGAGACGGTACGTATCGCGTTCTGGACGCTCATCGCATCGTCACGTGCCAATGTAATGGATCTGGTTGATAAGCATCGTGACTCCAATGCATTTGAACGTGCCGCCACGTTGGCTTGGACCCAGGCGCAGGTACAGTTACGTCATCTCGGCATTGATGCCGACGAGGCTAATTGCTTTCAACGCCTCGCGAGCCGGGTGCTCTATACCGATCCGTCTATGCGTCCGCCATCCGAAACTATTAGCCGGGGATTGTCCGGCCCGGATGCGCTGTGGACTCAGGGCATATCCGGAGACATTCCCATCGTTCTAGTGCAGATCCACGATATTGAGGACATTGCCATCGTCGGCCAGCTGTTGCGTGCCCATGAATATTTGCGGATGAAGCAGCTGGCCGTTGACCTCGTGATCGTGAACGAACGGTCATACTCCTATGTTGAGGATCTCCAGGTCGCCATCGAAACGATGGTGCGGACGAGCCAATCCCGCCCTCGGGTTGGAGTGGATGGGGCACGTGGAGCTGTCTTCATTCTGCGCGCCGATCTCATCACACGCGAGACGCACGCGCTGCTTCTGTCAGTAGCTCGGGTCGTGCTGGCCGGACGCCGCGGAAGTCTATCGGACCAGCTCGGACGCGTTCGCGATTCTGGCGCAGCACCGCCGCCGCTGAAACGACCGAGACGCTTAACACGCAAAGACACGTCGCCGTCGCCACCCGCAACGCCAGGCCTCGAGTTCTTCAACGGACTCGGCGGATTTGCATCAGATGGCAAGGAATATGTGACGATTCTCGGTGCCGGACAGTCGACTCCGGCGCCGTGGATAAACGTTATTGCCAATCCGTCTTTCGGTTTTCAGGTCTCAGCCAGGGCGGAGGCTTATACCTGGTCGGTCAATAGCCGCGAAAACCAGCTGACGCCCTGGTCGAACGATCCCGTGACCGACCGGCCGGGCGAGGTTATCTTTTTGCGCGACGAAGTTAGCGGCGAGCTGTGGGGGCCCACCGCGCTACCAATCCGAAACGAATTCTCTCCCTATGTCGTCAGGCACGGCCAAGGATATAGTTGGTTTGCACATGCCGAACGTGGCATCGAACTCGATCTCCTCCAATACGTTCCGCTCCATGATCCGATAAAAATCTCCCGCCTGACGGTCCACAATGCGTCGGCGCAGGCGCGGCGGCTTTCAGTCACGGCTTATGTTGAGTGGGTATTGGGTCCGTCGCGTAGTACCGCGGCACCCTTCATCGTAACCGAGATCGAGCCCAAAACCGGCGCGCTCCTTGCCCGCAATCCCTGGAACGCGGCATTCGGTTCCCGGGTGGCGTTTGCCGATTTGGCTGGCCGACAGACGAATTGGACTGGCGATCGGCGGGAGTTCTTGGGAAGAAACGGCGCGCTGGATAGGCCAGCCGCGCTAGCGCCGGGCGCACCCGGGCTTTCAAAGCGGGTGGGCGCCGGATTCGATCCTTGCGGAGTTCTTCAAGCGCCGCTGGAGCTCAAACCCGGCGAAACTACCGAGATTGTATTTTTCCTCGGCGAGGCAGAAAACGCCGATGCTGCGCAATCCCTTATATCACGCTACCGCGCGACCGATCTTGACGAGGTGTTTCGCGACGTCTCGCGGCATTGGGACGAATTGCTCGGCGCCGTTCAGGTGAAAACACCGGACCGGTCCATGGACATCATGCTCAATCGTTGGCTGCTCTATCAAACAATAGTCTGCCGCTTATGGGCACGATCGGCGTTTTATCAGGCGGGCGGCGCTTACGGCTTCCGTGACCAGCTTCAAGATGGGATGGCGCTTGCGTTATCGAACCCCGCGATGACCCGCGAACATCTGCTGCGCGCGGCATCCCGACAATTCGCCGAAGGCGATGTCCAGCATTGGTGGTCTTCACCGTTCGGTCAAGGTGTGCGTACGCGCATCTCGGATGATCGGATATGGCTGGCTTTCACCGTCGCGCATTATGTCAAGACTACCGGCGACATCGGGATCCTGGACGAGCCGATTCCATTCATCGAAGGACCGAGGCTGCTTCTGGCTGAGCGCGATAAGTATTTCCGGCCCACGATATCCAACGAGACCGCTTCTCTCTTCGAACATTGCGCGCGCGCGCTCGATCAAAGCCTCGGCATCGGCGCGCACGGTTTGCCCTTAATAGGCACGGGCGACTGGAACGACGGCATGAATCGGGTCGGCGAATTGGGAAAAGGTGAAAGCGTCTGGCTGGGCTGGTTTCTGCATGTGGCACTGTCGGCTTTCGCACCCTTGGCAGAAGTGCGCGGAGAACAGACGCGTGTGACAAACTGGTGTTCTCACGCCCAAGCACTGCAAATCTCGCTCGAGCGGGATGGATGGGACGGCAACTGGTATCGGCGCGGTTATTTCGACGACGGAACGCCGCTCGGCTCTTCCGTAAACGCCGAATGCCGGATCGATTCCATAGCCCAGTCCTGGGGTGTGATCTCCGGTGCGGCCGATCCCGTCCGCGCCGCGCGCGCGATGGAAGCCGTGGACGATCAACTCATCCGGCGCGATGCTGGGTTGGCTTTGCTTTTTACGCCGCCCTTCGACCGCACGCCGCTCGACCCGGGCTACATCAAGGGCTATCCGCCCGGAATCCGCGAGAATGGCGGCCAGTATACCCACGCCGTCGCCTGGTCTGCGATCGCCTTCGCTACTCTGGGCCAGGGCGACAAGGCCGCCAGTCTGCTCTCGCTGATCAATCCCATCAACCGCTCGGCCACGCGGGCAGCCATGCATCGCTACAAGGTCGAGCCATACGTCGCCGCCGCCGATGTCTATTCGGATCCGCCGCATGCCGGACGCGGCGGATGGACATGGTATACAGGCTCGGCCGGGTGGATGTATCAGGCCGGAATCGAATCGATTCTCGGCCTGAGCCGCGAGGGTGCGTTTCTGATCCTCGCACCTTGCATCCCCAAAAACTGGCCTCGCTTCGAGATCGTGTTCCGGGATGGCGCGACGCGCTACGAAATCACGGTCGAGAACCCTCGTGGCGTCAATCGCGGGATCGCCCATGCGGAACTCGACGGCCAGCCGTTGCCCGAAGGAAAGCTACGCGTGAAGCTCTGCGATGACGGTAAAATCCATAGAATACGCGCAGTGCTGGGCTAATTCCGCGAGCTGCGAGGTGGGTTGCCTGCTCTGTGATGATCTTTATCTAAGCTTGACTAATCTCTTGTATAACCACACGCAGAGCTTCCTTTTAAGTTGCGGAAGGTAGTCATTTTGGCGATTTCATCGACCGCCACATTGGTGCTGATAATCATTGAATATATGCGTTGATGCTCTCCGGACTTGCAAGCATGGACGGCAATCGTTCTGAGTAAATGTGGATAGCGGTCTCGGTAGATAAAGTTTGAAGATATCCGATACATAGTGACGTCTCAGTCTGATTTTTCGAAGAATATTTCTAGAGCATAAATCTTACGAGCGAACCATCCGCTTGGCGCGTAACAATTTGAGTTGCTGGCAGTTGTATTGCTGAATTCACAATTTTTGTTGGAAATGTCCCAGTCGTAGTCGTGAGCCGTCATGCAGGTACGAATATAGTTTCCAATGTTACCGCCGACGAGAACCCGATGTGTTGGATATGAATGCAATGCATCTGATTGACAGGCTGCCACTTGCTTCTTTTGATCGTTGAAGCAACCACTAAGCGAAAGTAAGAGAAAGAGAGCCACGAATCGTTTCATTTTTTCTCACCGTGAAGTCAATAAGTCGTTGCCGTTTAAAATTAGAAGTTGAACTTATTATGTTCGATACCATGTTGGGTGAGGTGAATTTTGTTTTTTATTATCGGCTTATAGCAAATTGTGTACGTGAGTAGATTCCGAATCTCCCCTATGGGGTTGAGCCCAGATAATTTGCCTCATCGATATGGAAGCATGGTGGGGGACCGTGATGGAAGATCCGAAAATCATCCAACAAAACATTCAGTATTTTCAATATATGCTGACACTCTACAGCACCGAATACACGCGAAGTCAGGTACGCAAACTTCTTGGCCTCGCACAAGAGCAACTATCCATCGCCGAGAACAATGCCTTAAACCGCAAGCTATAACCGCGCGTTTCTTTGCTGCTCATGGCGTGTTATCCTAACTTGCGACGTTGCGAGATAGGTAGGAACCCTTGTCCGAGCAACAATCGGCCGCGCCAATCGCGGGAGAGTTTGCCCCGACCGTCTTTCTGATCGATGACGACGATGCCTTGCGCGAAACCATGCGCGAAATGATCGAGCGGGAAGGGCGGCCGGTTGCGGCATTCGCAAACTGCGAGGCGTTTCTTGAAGCCTATAACCCGGGTCGCAAAGGATGCCTTCTGGTCGACGCCCGACTGCCCGGGATGAGTGGAATCGCCCTTTTAAAGCAGCTAAAGGCTGAGAATCGTGCCCTGCCGTCAATCATGATCACCGGCCAAGGCGATATATCGATGGCGGTAGAGGCGATGAAGGCTGGCGCCATTGATTTCATAGAGAAGCCGGCAAGACGCGACGCGCTGCTTGCCAGCATCGACCGAGCGCTCGAGCTGACACGCAATTCGATGGCGCTTTCGGCCTGGCGCGAAGATGCGGCGAGGCGAATCGCCGGGCTGACGCCGCGCGAGCGGCAAATCATGGATTTGGTCATTGCCGGCCAGCCAAATAAAATCATCGCCGAGGATCTCGGCGTCAGCCAGCGCACGGTCGAAAACCACCGCGCCGCTGTCATGAAGAAAACCGGCTCCAAATCCCTTTCGGATCTGGTCCGTTTCGCCATCGCGGCAGCTTAATGGACGCTCGAGACCCATTAGTAAGTCGTTTTAATCTGATAGGTAAAATGTCTCAGGTCCGCTTATGGCACATAACGGAAATTCCGCTGCAGCGATCGAATGTACGCTTTTGAGGGTAAAGCAGACTTCGATCAACCCTTTTGCTGGGTAGCGATAAGCTTCAATTATCAGATATCAGACGGGTTCAGTGCTGATGATTGCGGGCTCGGGATTTATATCCTCCGCTGATTGATAATTCGGAGTTATCAGCCGCAGCGGCTTGATCGCATTCAGACTGATAGCTGGTAATTATCGATCAAGCGGAAGTTCAAATCCTCGTGCTCGCTACCCTCGAGATTCAATTTCGCTTATCGTTGCGATTTAACAACATTGGTGTTGGTATTATTCAGAATCGATTATCCATCGGCCGTCTTGGACTGCCTCCACCCAGGATGATTAACCTCATGACTATTGGGATAATCCTTCGATGGCCCAGATGCGGAACTTCGCATATTTCTCACCTATCTTTCTGGCATCGCGGTAAGCCGGTGAAGCAAAAGCTGATTGTGCATCTGCCAAGCTATTAAACGAGATTAGCACAACGCGCGGATTGGGTGGCCGACCATCAATACTCACCACTTTGCCACCACGCGCAAGGAACGTCCCACCCCCCTGCATAATCGCTTTTGACGCGAGCGGTACGAATTCCTTCAAATAGGCATCTGGATTCGTCACATCGTTTTCTATTACGACGTACGCAGGTGGAACGACCCCTAGGGCGTGCAGTTCTTGAACCGTAACTGCGCCGAACAAAACCCCCGTCAGTATGGATAACGCGACAATGTGATGTGTTCTCATCATTCCTCCGATTGCCGACGATCTTGCCATGCTACTGCAAGTTTACAGCGAGACACTTCAATCAGCAATTGAGGATGTCTGACTCACCTCCGACCCAACGGCAGCGCAGGATCCTTTAGAGGGCCTGAAGCGCCTCGGCGCTACGCCCTAGCGCCGCAACGAGGGTGATAATGAACTTCATTGAAGGACTTCGCCTCACTCCAAGGCAATACTGACTGGATTGCCCTAGAACTGCCTATGCTTGTCTTGTCGGCATAAGTGAGGTGAAAAGCATGCGATGGATTTTGATCGGGTTGGTCTTGGTGCTCGTTGCACAACCGGCCGCGGCGGACATGGCAGCGGACGAACTGGTAAAAATCTTTGCCGAGACTTGCCTCAAGAGGTTCCCGGATGAAACATCGATTCAGCAATATGCTAGGGAAAACAGGCTCGCCATAATGCCCGACGAGCAGCTTTATCATCTGCTCGGCTCCGATCCGGGCGAAGGTTGGCTCCGGAACACCACGCGCGGCCAATATCTGCTGACGGTCGAAATGCCGCCCTACCATACATGTGCCATTCGCAAAAGCGATGCACAGCAGCCAGATTTCCTCCTGGTCTTTTCCCAGACGCTCGCCGCCTGGGCGGCAAAGCAAACCGGAACGAACTTGAGGGAGAGTCCCTCGATGACCCTTCACATCGATGGCGTACCCTCCAAGGAATACCTCTGGGAGCTTCATCATAGCCAGAATGAGCGACCCGAGGAGCTGATGGCTATCGTGTCAAACATTCCGGGCGGCGTGACGGAGATACGCCTCGTGCGCGCGATCGGAAATCGCTAACGATGGAGTGCCTCGTCCGCTTAATCATCGAGTCTGCCCCTGGCATAATCGCGCGCAGAACGTCAGCCACTTAAATGAATGGCGGAATTTCCGCTTCTGGCGCTGAGATATTCGCTGAGTCACAAATGCTCCATTTCTAGGTGGAGACCTTGAGACGCGGCATTTTGTGATCATGCTTCACTAAATACGACTGCTCACGCCCGCAATCTACGCAAATGAATATCTCCTGATCCAAATCACGAATACGGTCGACCAACTCAATCAACTGCTTGAGTCGTAACTCGCCACGGCAGTGGTCGCAGAATAGTGATGGTGGTGGATCGACGAGGGCACGCATGTGATTTCCTTTATCCGCCTAGCCGCGGGCGAGAAATTTCTTCTTTGCCGCCTGATAGGGGGCTACGAGCTGTTCGAGCTTGGCAGCTCCGAGATGCTTGCGCGCGTCTTTCCAGATCGTGCTTTCCTCTTCTTTGACATGATGCGCAACCAACTCTTTCAACACCTTGCAGCGTGCCGTCCATTCGGCGCTTGCCTTGGCGACCACGCCATCGAGCTGCTTGACCAAGCCTTTGGCGAGGTTGTGCTCCACGAATCCTTCTATCGCGTCGGTTTTAATCTTCTTTTCCGCGTGGCGCTTGAGCAAGGGATAGAACACTGCCTCCTCACCGTGGAGGTGAGAAAGCAACGCCGGCTTCAATTTCTTGAAGAGCGCACTACGCTTCACCGCCCCCTCCGTGTCGAGGATCTCGTCGAGCAAGGCCGACGCCTCGCGATGCTCGCGTTTCAAGACGTCGAGCAGATCATCCTTGCCGCTGGTTGCGGCGATAATGCGATCAAGAATGTCGGCGGTTTCGTTGTCTTGTTTCATGATCTCACTGCTCCCTGCATGTCGTTGTGTTTTATCAGTCCACGCGCGGACCATTCGAAAATTACCGCGATTAAGTTCTCTTGAGCATAACAGACGGCGTTCTGATTCCGCCGGGTCGGAAAGTATTTAGATTTGCAACTGAAAGGCCCCAGAACACCCAGGTGGCTCATAAATGCCACGAGCTCAGCCCTCAAACTCGGCCTGCGCTCGCCTTATTGTTTACCGACGGTACCAGCTCACCACCGTCACTCCTTTTGCGGGATCAAGCAGCCGAGGTTGATCGCTTTCCAGGCCATGTGCCGCAAGCACATCCTCCGGCGTTCGTAGGGGTACATCGGGAAATACCGGCCTACCACCAGGCAGTCGCACATTCGGTGCCCGCGAAAGGTTGAAAACGTCGTAACGGTCCAGGAACATTCCAAACACGGCTGTGGCGCCGACGATGCCCACGCGTGTAACGGGTATTCCCATAAAATCCAGGGCTTCCTCGAACGAAGCCCCAGCCGGATTCCAAAATAGGGCCTTTTCATTCGACGGATCAGCTGCAATTGCCGTGATTTGCCGAGTTAGGATCAAACGGTGACGCATGTATGAATGCGGTTGTCTCTCATGGGAATGCCGCCCATGCACCACGACATCGACCCCATCCAGCCCGTTTTCGAAAAACTGCCGATCGGCTTTGAACTTAAGGGAGTCCGGCATGATCCCCACTGAATTGGCTAGCATTCCATCCTCCGAGACGATGGCAAATCCTTCGATGCGACGAACGTGGGACATAAAATTACTTTCCAATTATGTTAGGGAGCTGATCTGCATCGGACTCACACCGTGAGTCAAAAGCTGACATGGCAGCATATCCCCACGATGTCCGATTTACTCCCAATAGCAGACATTCTCGAGGCGAGTGGGAGGGATGATTTATGAGACGTTCAGTAAAATAGCCACGATAAGTGAGTTTGATTCTCGGTGGTTGCGAGCCCCCGCAACCAACTTTGTCGAACGCGCCGCTTCCTTGATGGAGGCGGCGTTTTTATTGCCGCCCAGGAGCAATTGTTGGGCCAACTCAACAACAAGTTCAACGGCCTGACCATCGGCTTCGGGAGGTGGCGCCATTGGCCGAAGTGCCGATCAAGATCATTAGTAGGCCATCAACGCTCGATGTGCCCTTCTCATAGTAAGAAATAAGCGCGCGATCGGATTAATGCCGGTTGAGATTTTTTGGACCTTGCGCAACGGGTAGCCGCACGACAACTCTTCCATCAGCGCGCACGATCTTGATCGCATTTGCAACAGCGTGGCTCAGGTCCGCATAGCGGAAAGGCTTGCGAAGTATAGGGAACTCCGCCTCGTCAGATTTGGCTCCTCCGCCGTAGCCGGTGATAAGCAGAATCGGCAACTTAGGATGACGCTGTCGGAGAATGCGTGCGGCGTCGAGGCCATTTATTGGGCCCGCCATGACAATGTCACTGACAACAAGATCGAATTTCTGCTGTTCAACGGCCGCCAGCGCCGCTTCGCCGTTTGAGACAGATTCGATAACGTAACCGAGCTGTTCCAGCATCTGAGTGCTAACGAGCGCTACGTCGCGATTATCTTCCACGAGCAGCGCTTTACCACCGGCGACCGATTCATCCTCCCGAGGATTCGCGTCCTTCTCGGGTGCATCGTACGACCGCGGCAAATAGATTGTGATCGCGGTGCCATTGCCCGGTTGGCTTTTTATAGTCACGGTGCCCCCCGATTGATGCGCAAAGCCGTGTACCTGCGACAGACCAAGTCCCGTGCCCTTGTCCGGCGGCTTGGTGGTAAAGAACGGTTCAAACACTTTAGAGAGAATGTCGGGCGCGATTCCGGTTCCGCTATCGGAGACCGTAACGGCGACGTAATCACCCTCCAGTTTCAGGGGTGTATCTTCCTGCCGCAGATGCTCGTTAGCCGCGGTCACCACGATGGTTCCGCCTTGCGGCATTGCGTCGCGTGAATTGAAAGCGACGTTGAGCAATGCCAGTTCGAATTCGCTGAGATCAATCTTCACCGGCCACAAATTCGGAGACACCAGGACCGAGAGTAGCGCGGTTCCACCGATCGAGCTCTCGAGCAACGGCCGAAAGGCATTTAGACGTTCACTTAAATCGACCGCGACCGGATTGAGGGCCTGACGGCGCGAGAAGGTCAGCAATTGCCGGGTCAGCGATGCGCCCCGCTTGGCAGCAATGTCGATCGATTCTATGGCATGCAAGCCTTCCGGGTAGTCCATCACTAATTTCTTCACGGTCCGGAGATTGCCGACAATAATCATCAGCAAATTATTGAAATCATGCGCGACGCCGCCTGTAAGCTGACCAAGGGCATCCATTCTCTGGACATACTCGCGCTGGGTTTTGGCCTCCTCCATCGCGTGTTGGGCGTTACGTTTTTCTGTGATGTCGCGAGTGATTTTGGCAAATCCAACCAAATTTCTTTTCTCGTCAAAAATCGGATCGATGATCACGTTGGCCCAGAACATGCTTTCGTCTTTGCGCACGCGCCAACCTTCGGCCTCGTACCGACCTTCGCGGGCCGCGATTTCAAGTGCGCGAGCCGGAAGCCCGGCCAAGCGATCACGGTCGGGGTAAAATCGTGAGAAATGCTGGCCAATTATCTCGCTAGCGGAATAGCCCTTGATGCGCTGCGCGCCGGCGTTCCAATTGGTTACGATACCATTGAGGTCCAACATATAAAGCGCGTAATCGGTCACGCTCTCAACCAGCAAACGGAACTGCCGCTCGCTTTCACGCAAAGCCTCGAGCGCCGCCTTTCGCTCGGTGATGTCGCGGGTGACTTTAGCAAAACCCAGCAAATCGCCGTTTTCGCGCCGGATCGGATCGACGACAATAGAGGCCCAGAATCGAGTTCCATCCTTGCGCACACGCCAGCCTTCGCCTTCGTAGCGACCATCCTTGAGAGCGATCTCAAGAACGCGCATCGGCAGCCCGGAGGCGCGATCCTCCTTGGTATAAAAACGAGAGAAGTGCTGTCCGACGATTTCGTTCGTGGAATAACCCTTCATCCGCTGTGCGCCCATATTCCAATTCGATATAATTCCACTAGGCTCGATCATATAGATGGCGTAATCGATCACGCTCTCGACCAGCAGGCGGAAGCGACGCTCGCTTTCGAAAAGCTCGTCTTGCCGTCGTGCGCGTTCGGTAATGTCACGAATCACTTTGGCGAAGCCGATCAATTGGCCTGAGGGATCCCGCACCGGCTGAAGCACGGCCAATACCCGCAAGCGAGTTCCATCCTTCCGGGTACGCCAGCTCTCATATTCCGAGCGACCAAGCTCCGCCGCTTCCTTGAGGACCCTCTCAGGAACGCCGTTGGCCCTGTCATCTGGACCGAAGAAGCGGGAGAAGTGTTGGCCAATGATATCGCCGGCGGCATAACCGGTATGCTTTTCGGCGCCGGGATTCCAGCTTGTGATAATGCCATCCGTGTCCAGCATGTAGATCGCGTAATCGGTAAGGGAATCAATCAGCAGCTTCATGCGCTGCTGGTCGCTCATCGTATGGGCTGGAGGAAGCTTCGGCTGCATCTTAATTCGCCTCTACTATGCTGGATCCTCTACTTCGATGTTACAGGAT
>Ga0209624_10000663_pt1 | contig 30185 bp, 25 predicted proteins | sample JacPinW_OM2H0_O1_FD_188565 | JGI IMG/M metagenome (GOLD analysis project Ga0209624, IMG submission 188565) | Forest soil microbial communities from Algoma, Ontario, Canada - Jack Pine, Ontario site 1_JW_OM2H0_O1 (SPAdes) (version 2) | ecosystem: Environmental > Terrestrial > Soil > Boreal...
CGGTGCGCGCGCAGCGCCATCGAGCGGCAGGTAGCGGTACAGGGTGGTCTTGCCGCAGCTCCACACCGTCTGCTTCGCCGAGCAGCCGACCGTGACATCACGTGCCTGCTGCAGCCGGGACACGGTCTGCGCGACCCGCAGGGTGAGCTGCGCCAGTGACCCCCCGCCAGCGGCGCTTCTCAACGGCGCGACCTTGCAGCGCCGGCGCGCTTAGCCGGTGAACGCGCCGCAGCGCGCTTGGCGCGTTTGCGCGGGGCTGCTTTGGATGCGGGCGGCGCGGCAAGCTCGGCGAGCTGGCGGCGCAGGTCGTTCACCTGCGCGTAGAGCGCGTCCACCTCGTTGCGGGTCGGCAGCCCGAACGCGCGCACCAGCGTCTCGGCGTGACGGCGCTGCTGCACCAGCAAGGCCGCGGACGTGTTGGCGACCTCCGCCTGCAGGCGGCTGAAGTCGGCCTTGTGCGCCGTGGCCGCGTACGCCTCCTCGGCGCAAGCAACCCACAGTTCGTAGAGCTTCAGTGCCTGCTCAACGGTGGCCGGCGCAGCAGCGTTCGAGCCGAGGCGTTCGATGAAACGCCGCGCGGCGGTGTTGGCGACCTCGCCCCAGTGCACGGCGAGCTGGCCCTGCAGCTGGCTGAGCTTGCCCAGCAGCTCGAAGATGCGCTGTGCGTCGCCGCCCGAGGCGGCTGCAGGTCCTAACGGCAATGGCCCGAACGACCAGGCCGGATTGGCGCCGGAGGCAGGCGAAGCGGCCGCCGGCGCGCCGGCCGCGGCGAACCACGGCCCCGCCGACTGTGACATGCGCAGCCACTGCTCGAACTGACTGGCAAGAGGTGCGCCGAGCGATGACCAGTCCGGCCGCGCCCCGGCGGCGGGCACACCGAAGGTCTTCAGCATTTCGAAAAAGCGCTGGGCCGCATCCGCGAACGCCGCCTCAGGTTTGAAGCCTGCACTGGTGAAGGGGGTTTCCATGTTGTATGCGCCGCCGAAAAAACGGTCCTGTGGATGATTGATCGGTCCGATCGTAGACAATATTGTTAAGTAAAAACAATCATGTAAAGCTTAGTCTGCCGGCCCTAGGATCCGTGAACCCGATCGTTGTGCGCCGCATACACAACGGCTACTATTCCGCACGCCGCGCCAGAGGTCTCGCTCGCAGCCCGAGTGGCCGGTTGAAAGACTAATTAACATGGCCGAAGAACGCCTCATACGCAAATACGCCAACCGGCGTTTGTACGACGCTCACGACAGCCGCCACGTCACGCTCGATGACCTGCGCAAGCTCATCGCCTCGGGTGTGCGCATCAAGGTGGTGGACGACAAGAGCGACGAGGATCTCACGCGCAGTATTCTGCTGCAGATCATCGCCAGCCAGGAGCAGTTCGGCAACCCGGTGCTGAGCACTCAGCTGCTGGAAGCGATCATCCGCTTCTACGGCAACCCGATCCAGCAGATGCTGACGGCGTACCTGGAGCAGAGCATCGGCAGCCTTCTGCGTCAGCAAAATCTCATGCAGGCGGAAATGGCCAAGGCGCTGGAATCGCCGATGGCACCGCTCGCCGAGATGGCGCGCCAGAACATGGAGATGTGGGCCAAGATGCAGGCATCGATGCTGTCGGCCTTCACGCCCGCTTCCCCGCCGGGTGCCGCCGACCAAGCGAGCGCCGGGCGCACTGACAAAGCCGCACGCCCGGATCCGGGCAAGCGACGCTAAAGGCTGCGACGCCTCGCCGATTCGACTCGTCCGATTCCCGAAAATAAAGGAGTACTCAACACGTGGATGTTCGCGGCAAGACGATTCTTGTGACCGGAGCGGGCCAGGGCATTGGCCGATCGATGGCCGTGCATTTCGCCAGAAAGGGCGCCAACCTCGCCCTGCTCGATACCAACGCACAAAGCGTCAAGGAGACGCAGGCGCACTGCACGCAGCTCGGCGTCGTGGCGCGCAGCTACGTCGCCAGTGCGGCGAACGAGGACAGCGTGGTGGGCGCGCTTGACCGGGTGACTGCGGATTTTGGCGGTCTCGATGGACTGATCAACAATGCCGGCATCGTGCGCGATGGCATGCTGGTCAAGGTGCGCGACGGTCAGGTGGTCGGCAAGCTCACCCTCGCAGAGTGGCAGGCGGTCATCGACGTGAACCTCACCGGGGTGTTCCTGTGCACGCGCGAGGCCGCGCAGCGCATGATCGCCCGAAGCGGCGGCGGCGTTATCGTGAACGTCTCGAGCATCTCGCGCGCCGGCAACGCCGGCCAGACCAATTACAGCGCCGCCAAGGCGGGCGTCGCGGCGATGACCGTCGTGTGGGCCAAGGAGCTGGCGCGCTACGGCATTCGCGTCGGCGCTGTCGCGCCGGGCTTCATCCGCACCCCCATGGTCGAGTCCATGAAGCCCGAAACCCTTGCGAAGATCACCGCCGCGATCCCGCTCGGGCGGCTCGGCGAGCCCGACGAGATTTCCCTGGCGGTCGGCTTCATTTTCGAGAACGAACTGTTCACAGGTCGCTGCGTGGAGGTGGACGGGGGGCTGCGAATGTGACGCCGATTTGTCCTGTGCAGTGCAAAATCTCCTCGTGTTGTTACATGTGTTTCTCATCAATAATTATTAATTAATATCTTATAATTCAATTGATTAGTTCCAAAAAGCGATTGGGACTCCTGTCGACATACTTTCCTCTTGCAGTGCATACAAAAGGGTGTACAATGCGACCCATTGAATGCATCTGCCTAGGAGTCCACGACCATGACCGACAAGACCTTTGACCCGAATGCCATGATTGCAGCCACCCGCGAGGCGTTCGCGCCCGTGCTCAAGGCACAGCAGGAAGGCTTCAAGACCCTCGAGCGCCTGGCGCGCCTGCAGTTCGCCGTTGCCGGCGATGTGCTCGAGTCCAACCTTGCCCGTGTGAACGCGACTTTCGCCGCGACCAACCCGAGCGAGCTCGTCAACAAGCAGACCGAACTGAGCACCCAGCTGGTCGATAAGCTGCGGGCGCGTGCCGAGGAATTCGCGACGGTCACGTCCGAGATCCAGGCGAAGTTCACCCAGCTAAGCTCCGAGATGGCTGCGAAGGCAGTGCCGACCCGCAAGGCGGCCTGATATCTTGGCGGTATCGCGCACCGGGGGCTGAATGGCCCCCGGTGCGACTCCCCGAGGGAGACCGCCTTTGACCGCACGCTCAAGAAAAAAAACCCGCCCCCGCAAAAAAGCACCCGCACGCGCTTCCTCCGAACCGGCCCAGGCCGCGGCGGCTGAGCCGGAGCTTGAGGCGCAGCGGCATCTGCGCGCGCAGCTCGCCGCCCTTACCGGCGGAATCGCTCCCGATGATTACCTCGACGCCTGGTGGGAGTGGTACCTCGGTGTCGCCACCCAGCCGCCCCGTCAGGCGCAACTCGCGCACAGCGCCTACGAGAAGATCCTCGACAGCTGGCAGTTCTTCGCCCGTGCCGCCGGCGGCGCGCCGCTCGCCCCCGGAGGCGAAGAACTCGGTTTCGGCACGGGCGCCTGGGACGTGTGGCCGTTCAACGTCTACGCTCATACCTACGGCAACTGGGCCGCGTGGTGGACTCAGGCACTGGCGCCGACATCGCCTGAGCCCGATGCGAAATCCGCGCGCATGAACTTCGCCGGCAAGCTGCTGCTAGAAGCCGCTTCGCCCGCGAATTTCCTGCACACGAATCCTGAACTGCTCAACAAGACTGCCGCGGAGTCCGGCCAGAATCTCATCCGCGGGGTGAAGAACTGGCTGGAGGACGCGCAGCGCATGGTCAGCGGCGGACGCACCCCCGGGACCGAGAGCTTCCAGGTCGGCAAGGAGGTGGCGGTGACTCCCGGCAAGGTTGTGTTCCGCAATCGCCTGATCGAGCTGCTGCAGTACACCCCGCAGACGGCCAAGGTCTACGCGGAGCCGATCCTGATCACGCCGGCGTGGATCATGAAGTACTACATTCTTGACCTGTCGCCGCGCAACTCACTGGTGCGCTACCTGGTCGAGAAAGGCCACACGGTATTCATGATCTCGTGGAAGAACCCGGATGCCGCCGACCGCGACCTCGGCATCGATGACTACGTGCAGCTCGGGTTCCTCGATGCGCTTGCGGCGCTGCGCCGCGCCGTGCCCGAGCGCAAGGTGCACGCGGTCGGCTATTGCATCGGCGGCACGCTGCTCGCGATCGCCGCCGCGAAGCTCGCGGCCGCCGGCGACAAATCGCTCGCCTCGCTCACGCTGCTGGCGGCGCAGGCCGATTTCAGCGAGCCAGGGGAACTGTCGGTATTCATCACCCCAAGCCAGATCGCAACGCTTGAGGCCATGATGAACAAATCCGGCGTGCTCGAGAGCGAGCACATGGGCGCGGCCTTCACGCTGCTGCGCTCGCGCGATCTCATGTGGGCGCCCGCGGTGCAGCAGTACGTGCGCGGCGAGCGGCCCAAGCTCAACGATCTGATGGCCTGGAACGCGGATGGCACGCGCATGCCGTGGCGCATGCACAGCGAGTACCTCGAACGGCTCTACCTGAAGAACGAGCTCGCCCTCGGCACTTTCACCTTGAACGGCAAGACTGTGGATCTCGGCAAGATACGGCTGCCCATGTTCGTCGTCGGAACCGAGACCGATCACGTGGCGCCGTGGCGCTCGGCGTACAAGGTCCGCGGCCTCACCAGAAGCGCCGACTATACGTTTCTTCTGACCAGCGGCGGCCACAACGCCGGGATCGTCAGCGGCCCGGTGCACCCCAAGCGCCGCCACCGCATGCTGACCTGGAAAGACGCAAACACCACGCTGACTGCCGATGAATGGCTAAAGCGTGCGCCGCTGTCCGAGGGGTCGTGGTGGCCGGCCTGGCAGCGCTGGCTGGCCCAGCACTCCGCCGCCCGGCAGGAAGCGGCCCGCGCACCGCGCGCCAGGGCTGCCAAGGGCGCTGCCACGCTCGAGGACGCTCCGGGCAGCTACGTGCGCGCCTAGAAGATTCCTGGGCCCCGTGGACGCCTTTTCAAAATTGGCGTACTACTAATACGAACGAGAAAACGGGGACTCGCCATGGAATCAAAACCAAAGCGCATCGCGTACGTCACCGGCGGCATGGGCGGGATCGGCACGGCGATCTGCCGGCGCCTGTGCAAGGACGGCTATACCGTCATTGCCGGCTGCGGCCCGGGTTCTACCCGCAAGGACCGCTGGCTGGCAGAGATGCGCGCGGAGGGCTGTGACATCCACGCCTCCGAGGGCAACGTCTCGGAGTGGGACTCGACCAAACGCGCCTTTGAGACCGCGCGCGCGGAAGTCGGACCAATCGACATCCTGGTGAACAACGCCGGGATCACCCGCGACGGTACATTCCAGAAAATGACCAATGAGGCCTGGCACGCGGTCATCGAGACCAATCTCAACTCGCTGTTCCATGTCACCAAACAGGTGATCGACGGCATGATCGAGCGCGGCTGGGGGCGTATCGTCAACATCTCCTCGGTGAACGGTCAGCGCGGACAGTTCGGCCAGACCAATTATTCGACCGCCAAGGCCGGCATCCACGGCTTCACCATGGCCCTCGCCCAGGAAGTCGCCGCGCGCGGCGTGACCGTCAACACCGTATCGCCCGGCTACATCGGCACCGACATGGTGCGGGCCGTGAAGCCCGAGCGACTCGAGAAGATCGTAAGCGCCATCCCCGTCAAGCGGCTCGGCGAGCCGGCGGAGATCGCCTCGATCGTCGCGTGGCTGGTGAGCGATGACTCCGCGTTCGCTACCGGCGCGGATTTCTCGCTAAACGGCGGCCTGCATATGGGCTAGGCCGCCTCGGCAGCCCGCGCCGGAGTGCCATCCTTGAAGGTCTGCGTAGTCGGCGCCGGTGCCATCGGTGGCTTTCTCGGCACGCGTCTGGCGCTGGCAGGCGGCGCCGAGGTGTCGGCCCTGGCGCGCGGCGCGACCCTCGTGGCGTTGCGCGATCATGGCTGGCGCTTGCAGGAAGGCGACGCACTGGCCAGCGCCCCGGCCGCACTCGCCTCGGACGATCCGCACGAATTGGGTCCGCAGGATCTGCTCATCATCACCGTGAAGAGCCCGGCGCTGCCGGCGCTGGCCCCGAGCCTCGCCCCGCTCATTGCCGCAAACACGGTGGTGCTGCCGGCGATGAACGGCGTGCCGTGGTGGTTCGGCGCGGGCGTCGCAGCGCTCGGACCGCGTCCCCTCGAGAGCGTCGATCCCGGCGGCACAATCGCGGCATCCATCGAGGCGGCGCGCGTGCTCGGCTGTGTCGTGCACGCGAGCGCTGCCAGCGCGGCACCGGGAATTACCCGCCACCGCATGGGCCGGGGCCTCATCATTGGCGAGCCGGCCGGCGGGGACTCCGCGCGCGTGCAGTCTTTGCGCGGGCTGCTCAGCCGCGCCGGATTCGAGGTGACCGCCTCGGCGCGCATCCGCTACGACATCTGGTACAAGCTGTGGGGCAACATGACCATGAACCCGGTGTCGGCGCTGACCGGCGCCAGCACCGACCGGATGCTCGACGACGAGCTGGTCAGCGCATTCTGCGCGGCGGCCATGCGCGAGGCGGCCGCGGTCGGCGCTCGCATCGGGTGCGACGTGCGCGAGTCGACGCAGGATCGCTTCGCCGTGACCCGCAAGCTCGGCGTGTTCAAGACCTCCATGCTGCAGGACGTTGAAGCGATGCGGCCGCTCGAGCTCGATGCGCTGGTGGGCGCGGTGCGCGAGATCGGTGCGCGAGTTGGTGTTGCCACTCCCAGCATCGATGCGCTATTCGGGCTCACGCGTTTGTTCGGTCGCGTGCGCGGCCTGTATCCATCGACATGACATGCAGCGGGCGCGATTCGCTGCGCTCGGGCCGCTACTGCAAAATTTCGCAGCACCGGACTCGTCGCGCTCGCTGCGTGCAGGCGCGCACTGCGCAAGTGTAGCCAGATTCGCACGTCGCTCTATCGAGACATTTGCGATCCACGTTCGTGCGCGATGTACTTCGCCGCGAGCTCCAGCGCAAAGACTGCGACACGGTGCGAGTGAAGAGCCCCGCCGCAGTCATTGCTAGAGAGCAAACCCGTCGTAAGGCGGGCACGCAAAGCCTCCAGTCTCGAGAAGGCGAGACATCGGGGTTGCCGGGGAACTGCCAAGCAGAGCTTTGTGGTTTGCCGCCGGAAGTGCCTCCCTTGCGGCCACATCACCACTCTTTCCGGGGGAGGCACATGACCCAAGCTCACTCTTTCGCCCGCGCACCGCTGCATCGGCTGCTGGTTTGCGCCCTCGCCGCTGTCGCCGCCTGCGTCGCCACCGCGGCACAGGCATCCGGCGACGGACTGGCGATCTCCGGCGCGCCGCCCAGCAGCATCAGCGTCGGACAGACCCTTTCATTCACACCCACCGTTTCCGATCCGTCCAAGCGCGGCCTCGGGTTTGGGATTACAGGTCTGCCTAAGTGGGCGAGCTTTGACAGCGCGAACGGCCGAATCTCAGGCACACCGACTGCCGCGGACGTCGGCACCTACAGCGATATTTTCATTGCGGTGACCGACTGGGTCACGTACATCACCTCCCCGGAGTACAGCATCAAGGTGACTGCCGCGGCCGGCACCACCGACAAGCCGGTGATCTCCGGCACGCCGGCCACCAGCGTGATTGCGGGCAACACCTACAAGTTCCAGCCCACCGCCAAGGACCCTGACGGCAAGACGCTGTCGTTCTCGGTGACGAACAAACCGGACTGGGCCTCCTTCAGCATCTCGAGCGGCCTTCTGGATGGGACGCCGACGAGTTCGGAGACCGGCAGTTACGGCGACATCATCATCACTGCGAGCAACGGAACAGCCTCGAGCTCCCTGCCCGCTTTCAGCGTCGCGGTCAGCAAAACCACCACGCCCACGCCGCCCCCCTCGACCGGCAGCGCCACCGTCGACTGGGTACCGCCCACCAAGAACACCAATGGCACGCCGCTCACCGACCTTGCGGGCGTGCGCATCTACTACGGCAGCTCTAAGACGGCTCTGAACTCGATGGTGCAGGTGGCGAGTTCAACCGAGACGAGCACCACCATCAGCAATCTCTCGGCCGGACCCTGGTACTTTTCTGCGGCCGCTTACACCACGACCGGCGTTCAGGGCGCGATGTCATCCGTGGTCAGCGCGACGGTCCCGTAGCCGGCGACGCGGCGGACTTGTCAGCTCGGCCGCGGCCCTCTCGCATGGGCCGCGGCCTTTTTTCCCCAGCGCGGCGGCCTCGTGCGCGACATTCCGGTGTCGCCAAAAAGGGGCGTCGTCTCGTCGAGACATTTGCGCTTAACGCATCGGCGCGCTGTACTGCGTAACGAATGCACGCAAATGGGCCACGGCATCGAGTCTTCGGCAGCCGGTGCGGCCATTTACGAGCAAGGGCAAACCCGTCGTAAGGCGGGGACGCAAAGCCTCCGGTCTCGGCGGACACCGAGACAGCGGGGTTGCCGGCAGGCTCTCGGACCAGTGAGGGCTGTCGTCAGACGAACGCTGCGGCGCGCTTTTTAAGCGGCCCGCAGTTCGGGCGGTGCTTCCCCCCTGCGAGCTGATTTTGGGGAGGCACATGGAACAAGCGCGTTTCTGCAAGCACGGACCGCTGCGGCGGATCGTCGTCATTCTCGCTCTCGCAGCAGCTACCAGCTGGTGCACCGCCAGCGTGGCGGCGGACGAGGACAGCACCGACTGGCGTCGTCATCGGCACGATGAAGTGACCATCACCGGTACCCCGGCTGGCAGCGTCGCTGCCGGAACGGCTTACTCGTTCACTCCTGTCGCGACGGACTCGGACGGCCGCACACTGGTGTTCGCGATCGAGCACAAGCCGGCGTGGGCGAGTTTCAGCCCCACCACCGGTCAGCTGTCGGGCACCCCCCCGGTGACGAGCGTCGGCACGTACTCGGACATCGTCATCGCGGCCAGTGACGGCTGGAGAAGCGCGGTTCTGACGCCGTTCGCCGTGAGGGTGGTTGCGACCGCCAGCAACCCGCCGCCCCCGCCCCCGCCCCCGACTCCGCCGCCGACTCCGCCGCCAGCGCCGCCTCCGGTGGCGCCGCCGACGATCGCCGGCACACCGGCCACGAGCGATGTGGCGGGCAGCGCGTACTCGTTTCAGCCCTCAGCCAGCGGTCCGAGCGGGATGACGCTGTCATTCTCCGTTCAGAACAAACCCGCCTGGGCGAACTTCAGCATCGCCACCGGACTGCTGTCGGGCACGCCCACCAGCGCCCAGACCGGGGCCTACTCGAATATCGTCCTGAGCGTGAGCGATGGGCAAGCCTCGAGCGCCCTGCCCGGCTTCACCGTCACGGTCACCCCGGCGAGTGTCACTCCGCCGAGCACCGGCAGCGCGACTGTCAATTGGGTGCCGCCCACGCAGAACACGAACGGCACTCCGCTCACTAATCTTGCGGGCATCATCATCTCCTACGGTACCTCCGCGTCGAACCTCAACCAGCAGGTGACGTTGGCCAGCGCCACTCAATCGAGTTACACCATCAGTAACCTCGCCTCCGGCACCTGGTACTTTGGCGGAGTGGCGTACAACAGCGCGGGGAGCCACAGCAGCATGTCCCAGCTTGTCAGCGCGACGGTCCCCTGAAGCGCCGATCCGCGGCGCGCTGCGCGAGCGGGGCGGCATCCTGCCGCCCCGCGGTTGGTTAATCCGGCACCTTCTGCGTGAGGTAAATCCCCGGCACGCCGTGCGCGTTCAGCCCGATCGCGAGCAGGTGTTCGCCGGAGTCGGATTGCCACAGATGCACCAGCGGCAATCCCTGCCGCCGGAAGCTGCGCGCCGTACGGATGATCTCGGGCTCCTTCTGCCAGCGGACCGGGAAGGACACGGCGAAGCGCCCTTCCTCGGAGCCGGAGGCGGCGCCCACGTCCGGGTTGTGCAACGCGAGCATCCCGTGGCGCGGCTGATCCAGCGACACCTGGCTCTTGGGCTGCGCCGGGATGCGCGGCGCGGACCAGGCGAGCGCAGACACGGGCAGCGCCCGTGTACCGGTTGCAACGGAGTGCGGCGGGATGTTCCCGACCGTGTCCGCGTTCACGAGCGGCGCTGCGCCCAGCGTGAGCATCCCTGCGGCGACTGCAAAGCTCCCGGTTTTTAACTTTGTATTGCGTGACATGGGCTTTCCTCCGTCACGTGCATTGTTCTGCAGCGCGGGTCGCCTGACAGACGGAGGCGCGCGGCAACCCGCGTCAGCCGACGCTGACCGGACCCCGGGACTGTCGCCCCCTGACGACGCCCCCGGCGGGACCGCAGGCGCGGCAGGCGCCGTTTCAGCTGGCGCGCGCCTCGTCTTCGCGGATGGTCTTGCCGCTCGTCCACAGGTGCCAGGCGGCCCAGAACCCGCTCGGCGCGAGCAGCAGCAGCGCCCAGCGCAGCGACTCCGGGCCTGCGCCGAAGGAGGCTGCAAACCAGTCGCTCAGGCGCCCGACGATCCCCGGCGCCAGCACGAGGTTTGCGACATTGGCAAGGAACAGCAACAGGGCGCAGGTCGTGGCGCGCATCGGCGCCGGGACCACGTTCTGCAGCAGCCCGAGAATCGGCCCGATGTAGAAGTACACCGCGGGCACGAAGATCCACAACAGTACCGTCGCCGCCTGCTCGGACGACACCCAGTACACAAGGATGGAGGGAACGGTGGCGAGGGCGGTGATCGCGGCCAGAAGCCGCGCCACGTAACGCGGATCGGCGGCCGCGCGGCGCGCCATGAGGCCGCCGGTGAAGAGCGTGGCCAGCGTGCCGGCGCAAAGATGCATGAGTCCGAGAAGCTGCCCGGCCTGCCCCACGGTCATGTGATGCGAGCGCTGCAGGAAGGCCGGCGTCCACCACATCAGCCCCCAGCTCCACAGCGTCGCCACGGAACCACCGATGAGCAGATGGACTGCCGAGCGCTGCGTTGCAATGAAGCGCAGCGTCGCCGGGAGGGAGCTGCGCTCCTTGGGGGCTGCGATGGCGTCGAGTTGTCCGCGGCGCGGCTCGCGCATGGTCAGCCACACCACGCCGGCGAGGATGACACCCGGGATGCCCAGAACCAGAAATGCCGCGCGCCAGCCGCCGCGTTCGGCAGCCGCGCCGGCCACCGAGGAGCCCAGCCAGGCGCCCAGGGAAGCGCCCAGCGCGTAGACGGTCAGTGCCATGGGTCGGCGCGCGGGCGGAAATTTGTCGGCCAGGATCGATGTGGAGGGCGGCGTACCGCCGGCCTCACCGATCCCGACGCCGAAGCGCGCCAGCAGCAGTTCAAGGTAGTTGTGTGCCAGGCCGCAAAGCGCGGTCATTCCGGACCATATCGCGAGCGCCAGCGCGATTATGTTGCGGCGGTTGGCGCGGTCCGCGAGCGCGGCGACCGGGATACCCACCGTCACGTAGAACATCGCCAGCGCGATGCCGCTCAGGAACGCAACCCCGCTGTCCGAGAGGTGCAGCTCCTTGCGAATCGGCTCGATCAGCGTCGAGATCGAGAAGCGATCCGCGATGTTAACAGCGTAGACCGCGGTGAGCACCGCGAGCACGTACCAGCGATCGCGCGGCGCGGGGGCCGCCGGATCCGTCACCGCGCGCCGCCCGAGGCTCGCCGTGAGGGTTGTCCTACTCGTCGTGCGTGCACCTTGCGCGCATAATATCAACGGCAGTGGGAGGAGCCATGGTTTTGATCGATGCCGTGGTGGTGACACTCGCGGTCGGGGCGCTGCTGTTGCTGTGCGCTTACCGCTGGCGCAAGGTGCGCCTGGCACAGTTCGCACGCCGTGCGACCCAGGGTTGCCTGTCACAGCGTGACGCGGCCTTTGCACTCGGACGCGCGATATTTGGCGCCGTGAAGCGCGGTCGCGACCCGGTGTTCCTCACCCCGCTGCTGGCCTCACTCGGGGCATCGCCGACGACGATTCTGCGCGAGGGTGGCTGCTGCTCGGGTGTGCACCGGCTGTTCATCACCGCCCTCGACACCCTCGGGATCCGCGCCGCCCAGATCACCGTCTACCGGCGTGAAGATCCGGCGGCCGCGCACTGCCTGGCGCAAGTCACCGCCGACAGCGAGAATCTGCTCATCGATGTTGACTACGGAGTGTGGCTGCGCCGCGCGGATGGCGCGCCGATCGATCTGGCCGGCCTGCGCTCCGGACTCGTTCCTGCCATCGAGCCGTTCGTGCTGGACCGGGAAGCCCCCCAGGTGAACAGCGCGCACACCCGAGCGGCCGGTTATCCCGACCGGGACTATTATCGCTTCGATTACGGCCTGACCCGCACCGCCAACTGGGCGTTGAGCCCACTGAAGCGCGCCATCTACGCGGTGCTGCATGCTCTGACGCGCGGGCGCGTGGACTTTCTGCTGTTGCCGCCGATACTCGAGTGGCCCGAGGTACTGCTGGCCGCCGGGCTGTGCTTTGCGACGGTCATGCTGCTGGCGGCGCGGGCGCTCACGTAGAGCTAGGCTGCAGCCCCGCGCCCGCCGCCGCGGCCGTCACGGGCTCCAGCGCCACTCACTGGCATTGTCACGACAGCCCTGGCCGCCGGCTCCCGTCCACGCCCGCCCGCGAACCACGCGGCCGCTGGCAGCGCCGGTGGCCTCGCCGTGACGCAGCGCCCGCACGCCGTTGACCCACACCTCATCGACGCCGGTGGCCAGTTGATGTGGACGCTCGTAGGTCGCGTGATCCTGCACGGTCGCCGGATCGAACACGACGACGTCCGCGGCATAATGCGTCTTGAGCATCCCGCGATCCGCCAGGGACAGCGTCGCTGCCGGCAGGGCTGCGAGCTTGCGGATCGCCTCCTGCAGGCTCAGGGCCTTCTCCTCGCGCACGTACTTCGCGAGTACGCGCGCGAAATTGCCATAGGCGCGCGGATGATTGTTGGACTTCAGAAACACCCCCTCGGGGGCTGGCGCGGCCTCGTCCGAATCGAAGCTCACCCAGGGCAGCGCCACTTCGCGGCGCACGTTTTCTTCAGACATCAGGAAATACGCCACCCCGACGCGCGAGCCATCCTCGATCACCAGATCGATCGCGGCGTCCTCGGCGGAAACACCGCGCATGCGGGCAACTTCCGCCAGCGTCTTGCCGGTCAGCGGTTTCAGTGCCGGGTTCTTGAACGCGAGCAGCAAGGTACCCGACGCGCCCGCAGCGCCATACAGGTTCTCCCACTTGGGCGCCGGGTCGCGCATCTCCGCCAGCACCCGCGCGCGTACCGCCGGATCCTTCAGGTGGGCGATCCAGGCCTCGAGCCCTCCATCCTGCACCCAGGGCGGCATCGCGGCGTCAAGGCCGGTCGCACCGGCGGTGTAGACATACATGTCTGCGGTGATGCGGGTGCCTGAGCTGCGCGCAGACTCGATCGCTGCGATCAGCGCATCGAGTTTGCCCCAGTTGCGCTTGCCCGCCACCTTCAGGTGATAGATCTCGGCCGGTGCGCCCGACGCGCGCGCGATGTCGAGCGTTTCCTGCACCCCCTCGAGCAGCCGATCGCCCTCACTGCGCATGTGAACGCTGTAGATCCCGCCGCAGCGGGCGGATTCACTCGCGAGCGCGGTCAGCTCCGGGGTGTGCGCGTAGTCATTCGGACTGTAGATGAGCGCGGTGGTCACCCCGAGGGCGCCCTCCTCCATCGCCTGTCGCACCAGGCCACGCATCTGGGTCAGCTGCTGTGCCGTCGGCTGCACGTCGCGCTCCCCGAGCACGTAGGTGCGCACGGTGCCCGCCCCGACGTAGGAAGCGACATTCGGTGCGATGCCGCGCTGCTCGAGCTTGTGCAGGTACTCCCCGAGCGTCGTCCAGTCCACGGCGTAGTGGATGTCGCCCTGGCGCTTTAGCGCCAGCTCCTTCATCTGCGGGTTGAGCGGACCCATGGAATCTTCACCCAGCACCTCGAGCGTGACGCCCTGGCGCAGATCGCTGAGCGCACGGCCGTCAGCGAGCAGGGACTCCTCCGGATGAGCCAGCATATTGATGAAGCCGGGCGCGACAGCCTTGCCGTGCGCGTCGAAGCGCTCGCGGGCGGGCCCGGGAGCCTTCGGCCCGACGTAGGCGATGCGATCGCCTACGATCACCACATCGCCGATGAAGGGGGCGCCGCCGCTGCCGTCGTAAACCGTGCCGCCACTGATCACGAGGTCGTAGCGGGGCGCATCCGTGCTGCCGGCAAGCGTCGTGGCGGCGGGCAAGAATGCGCCCAGGACGAGCAGGCACGCGAGAGGACCGCGGGTGATCATGGACTGGCTCCCTTGTCGGCAAGAAGGACGCGGCTCGCGCCGGCCAGCTCGATTCTAGAGGCTTACCGGCCAGGGATCAGTTGGGTTTTTGCGGACGGCTCGCAGCCTCGGCACTCTGCACCCGATCCCGCAACCCGTTCAGCGCGGCCGGCAGATCCTTGCGCAGCGAGTGTGTCACGAGCACCTGGGGGATCCAGAACCCCGGGTCGACATATACCTGATACTCCACCACCGTTGCGGTCCCATCGGCGGTGCGCGTGAGCAGCCACTCGCCGGTTTCTTCCTTGAGATCCCCGCTCACCCGCCGAAAGTCGATCCGACGCGGCCGGTCATATTCCGCGCGAAGCACATAGTGCACCGACGGCAGCAGCCACGAGTAGCTCACCTCATGCTCGATGTCTTCCCAGCGGCCATCGGGCGCGCCATCGACTCGACGGCAGCGCTTCAGACCGGGCACGAACGAGGGAGTCTGCCGGCAGTCGGTCATAACGTTCCAGACCGCATCGGGCGTGGCTTGAATACGGACCGCTGCCCGAATCTCGCCCCGTGGACGCGACGGATCAACCGTGGGGACCGCCTGCACAATCACTTCCCCGGCGGCCAGGCGACGCTGGATCTCCGGCGCCTGCGCCCATCCGGGTTGCGCGGCCAGCGTGAACGGCTGCAGCAGTGCAATAGCTGCCCCGATGGGCAGTGACGGCAGGACTTTCATCCCGAGTAAGGGGGGTACAGGCTCACTCTCGTAAGTATGCGCGCGGGGGCCGTCAGTTCATTCGGCAAACGAAGGCGTCAAGCTTGCGAAAGCGCTCCGGCTCATTCTACCGTCCGACGATGGCCACCCCCTCCTACGATGACATCGTGATCGGTGCCGGCGCGGCCGGACTGATCGCGGCCGGCGAGTTGCTCCGGGCCGGCCGGTCGGTCCTGCTGCTGGAGGCGCGCGGGCGCATCGGGGGCCGCATCTGGACCCGCCGGGAGCCGGGTTTCCCGACACCCATCGAGCTGGGCGCGGAGTTCATTCATGGACCCGCACCGACTACCCGCGCGCTGCTGGCGAAGGCGGGCATTGCCGCCATCGAGTCCTCGGACTCCCACCTGACGCTTGCGAACGGGGAGCTCGCGCCACAGGATCATTTCTTCGCCAAGATCCAGCAGGCCCTGCGCAGCACGGATGTGCTCTCGGGCCGCGATATGTCCTTTGACGTCTTCCTCGAGCAGCATCTGGCGCAGCGGCTGTCGAGCGAAGAGCGGCAGTACGCGCGGATGATGGCAGAAGGGTTCGACGCTGCCGACACCTCACGGGCGAGCGCGCGCGCCCTGGCGGACGAATGGACCGGAGCGACCCTGGGTGAGGTGCCGCAGTCACGTCCCCAGAACGGCTATGAGGCGCTCCTCGCAGCGCTCGTGGCGGAACTCAAACCCGAGCGGCTGCGGCTGCAGCTGCACTCGCCGGTACACACGGTGCACTGGTCGAGGGGTGCGGTCGAGGTGGCCGGAGAATTCATCGGCGCGCCCTTTCAGGCGCGCGCCGAGCGCGCCATCCTCGCCCTGCCGCTCGGCGTCATGCAGCGCCCGCCCGGCACGGCCGGCGCAGTACGCTTTAGCCCGGCGCTCGAGGCCAAGCGCGAAGCACTCGGAGCACTCGCCTCCGGGCCGATCGTCAAGATGCTGCTGCGCTTCGCTTCATCCTTCTGGGACTCCGTGCACAACGGTCGCTTTCGCGACGTGTCGTTCCTGCACGCGCCGGGCGCGCCGATCCCGACCTTCTGGACGCCGGCGCCCGTAGAGGCCCCTTTGCTGGTCGCCTGGGCCGGCGGCCCCACCGCACTACGCCTGGCCGACGCGGCATCACCGGCGCAGATCGCGCGCAAGGCGGTTGAGATTCTGCAGAAGCTTTTCGGCAAAGGAGTCGATGTGGGCAGCCAGCTGCAGGGGTACTACTACCACGACTGGCAGCAGGATCCGTTTGCGTGCGGTGCCTATAGCTATGTTACGGTCGGCGGCGGCGCGGCACGGCAGGCCCTCGGGCAGCCGATCGAGGACACGCTGTTCTTTGCCGGTGAAGCCACCGATACCGACGATGAAGCCGGCACGGTCGCCGGTGCGTTGCAAAGCGGCATCCGGGCGGCGCATGAAGCGCTCGGTGCAAGCTGACGCAAGCGCGCTGCACGGTGCCTGCCGCTTCGCTAGCATAGTCAGCATGCGAAAAGCCGTAGCGCATGGGTGAGGAGCGCGCGTGATTGCCAAAGGAATCGTGCTGGCCGGCGGATCCGGGACCCGCCTGCATCCGGCGACGCGCGTCGTTTCCAAGCAACTGTTACCGCTGTATGACAAGCCGCTCGTGTACTACCCACTGGCGACGCTCATGCTGGCCGGTATTCGCGACGTGCTCCTGATCGTGACGCCGGAGGACCGCCCGCTGTTTGAACGGCTGCTGGGCGATGGCTCGCAGTGGGGCATCCGCGTGCGCTACGCGACCCAGCCCGAACCGGGCGGAATCGCCCAGGCGCTGCTGATCGGTGAGGCGTTCATCGCCCGGCAGCCGGTGTGCCTGGTGCTCGGCGACAATCTCTTCTACGGGCACGGGTTCCCGGAGCAGCTGCGCAGGGCGGCGGCGGACGAGCACGGCGCGACTGTCTTTGCCTACTACGTGCGCGATCCGGAGCGTTACGGGGTCGTGGAGTTTGACTCGCAGGGACGTGCGATTGGTCTTGAGGAGAAGCCGCAGACGGCGCGCTCGCATTACGCCGTCACCGGGTTGTACTGTTATGACGCCCGCTGCGTGCAGATCGCGCGGAAGCTCAAGCCCTCGGCCCGCGGGGAACTCGAGATTACGGACGTGAACCGCACCTACCTCGATGCCGGCGAGCTGCGCGTCGAGGTGCTCGGTCGCGGCGTGGCGTGGCTCGATACCGGAACGCACGCATCGCTGCTCGCGGCGGCGAACTTCGTCGAAACCATCGAGTCGCGGCAGGGACTGAAGATCTGCTGCCCCGAAGAGATTGCTTTTCGGCAGGGTTTCATCGACGTCGCCCAGCTTAAGCGGCTCGCGCAGGGCCTCGGACGATCCGGCTACGGCAGCTACCTCGAGAGCGTACTGAGCGAGCGGGTCTACTGATGCAGCTAGCCGGCCAGGCACTGCCCGGAGTGTTCCTGATCGAGCATGACTCGTTCGAGGATGCGCGCGGCGCATTTTTCGAGTCGTGGAACGAGCGCGCACTGAGCGCCGCCGGTATCGAGGCACGCTTCGTACAGGAAAACGTCAGCGTCTCGCGGCGTTTCGTACTCAGGGGCCTGCACTATCAGATCCCGCAGGCGCAGGGGAAACTGGTACGGGTCCTCGCCGGCGAGATCTTTGATGTGATCGTCGATCTGCGCCGCTCCTCTGGCGCGTTCGGGCGGTGGCTCGAGGTGCGGCTCAACGCTATCGAACGCCGCTCGCTTTGGGTGCCTGCCGGCCTCGCACATGGCTTCCTCGCGCTCGCGCACGACACTCAGGTTCAATACAAGGTCACCGACTTCTGGGCCCCCAGGTCCGAGCGCACGCTGGCCTGGAACGATCCGGCTCTCGGTATCACCTGGCCGCTGCCGGCTGGTATTTCACCCATCCTGTCCGACAAGGATCGCCACGGGCAACCGCTTGCCGCCGCCGAGACCTACCCTTGATCGCGCTCATTACCGGTGCCGGCGGTCAGCTGGGGAACGCGCTGCGCGAGGCGGCGCCGCCGGGAATGTCGGTGCGGGCGGCAACCCGCGCTGAACTGGATATCGCGGATGAAGGCGCGGTGAAGTCGGCGCTGCAGCAGACCCAGGCGGCGCTGGTGATCAATGCTGCAGCCTTCACCCGCGTCGATGACGCCGAGACGCAGCGTGAGGCGGCCATCCGGGTCAATGCCCACGGCCCGGCGGTGCTTGCCCGCGCCTGTCGCGACAGCGGGGCGTGGCTGCTGCACGTTTCCACCGACTACGTGTTCGACGGCGGCCAGAACTATCCCTACACTGCCCACGCGCCGGCGCAACCGCTGAGTGTCTACGGCAGGACCAAACTGGACGGCGAGCTTGCGGTGAGCCGGGAGCTCAGCGGCCGCAGCGCCGTGGTGCGAACCTCCTGGCTGTACAGCCCGGGACACCGCAACTTTCTAACCACCATGCTGCGTCGCATGGCAGACACTAAGGAGCTGGGAGTCGTCAGCGATCAGATTGGCGCACCGACTGCGGCGTCAGGATTTGCGCGGGTGCTGTGGGCTCTCAGCCAGCGCCGCGCGAGCGGCTGCTATCACTGGTGTGACTCGGGCGTCGCCAGCTGGTTCGACTTCGCCGTGGCCATCGCCGAGGAGAGCGTGGCGCTGCGCATCCTGCCGTCGGCGCCGCCGCTCGTGCCGATAGCGGCGGCGGACTATAAGGTCGCGGCCGCGCGGCCGCGCTTCAGCCTGCTCGACAAACGCGACACTGAACATCTGCTCGGTATCCGCGCGCCGCACTGGCGGGTGTCGCTGCGTGAAACGCTCGGCAGGCTTGCCGCGCGACGCCCGTCTGCAGAGGCACGATGAGGCGCCTGCTGGTCACGGGCGGCGCGGGGTTCATCGGGGCAAACTTCTGCCACTACTGGGGCACGGCTCATCCGGCCGATCGGCTGGTTGTGCTCGACCTTCTCACCTATGCGGGCAATCCGGCGAGCATCGGCTCACTGATCAAAGCCGGGCGGATGCGCTTCGTGCAAGGTGACATTGCGGATCGTGAGCGGGTGGAAGCGCTGCTCAAGCAGGAGCAGATCGACACGGTGGTGAATTTTGCGGCGGAGTCTCACGTCGACCGGTCCATCGCCGACCCGCACAGCTTTCTGCGCACCAACGTGCTGGGCACCCAGGTCCTGCTCGAGTCGCTGCGCAGCGCATGGCTTTCCGCCGCGGCGGCGGCGGAGCGACGCTTTCACCACATCTCCACTGATGAGGTCTACGGTTCACTCGAGCCTGATCAAGCCGCCTCCAGCGAAGCCTCTGCGTACGCCCCCAACTCGCCCTACGCCGCGAGCAAGGCTGCGGCCGATCATCTGGTGCGCGCCTATGCACGTACCTACGGCCTGCCGTGCACCGTCAGCAACTGCTCAAACAATTACGGGCCCTACCAGTTTCCCGAAAAGCTTCTGCCACTGTGCATCGTGAACCTGCTGCAGGGGCAGCCGCTGCCCATCTACGGCGACGGCCTGCAGATCAGGGACTGGCTGCACGTGAGCGATCATTGCCGCGCCATCGATACGATCCTGGCCGCCTCGCCGGCCGGTGAAACCTGGAATATCGGCGGCTCAAGCGGGGATTCGAACCTTGCGGTGGTCGAAACGCTGTGCGATCTGGTGGATGCGCAGTTCAAGGGCGCCGCAGACCTTGCGATGCGCTTTCCGCACAGCGCACCTGCGCGCGGCAAACGCTCCCGAGAGCTGATCCAGCACGTGCGCGACCGGCCCGGACACGACCGGCGCTACTGCGTCGATTCCTCCAAGCTCAGGCTGCGCCTGGGGTTCACCGCATCGACCTCCCTGCATGACGGCCTCAGCGCGACAGTGCAGTGGTACCTGTCAAATGAAGCCTGGTGGCGCCCCATCCTGAGCGGCGAATACCGGAACTGGTATGAGCAGCAGTACGCTGCCGACCGCGGTCCTTGACGACGCGCCGGCGCAGGCCTTGCACGAGCCGGCGCCGTGATCGTTCACCTGATTGACGGCACTTACGAGCTGTTCCGGCACTTTTACGGCCTGCGTCGCTTCAATCAGGGCGAGGATCGGCCCTTTGGCGCCGTCGTCGGCGTGTTGAACACGGTGTTGCAGATGATCGAGCAAGGCGCCACGCACCTGGGTGTGGCGACCGACCACGTCATCGAGTCATTCCGCAATCGCCTCTGGCCCGGTTACAAGACCTCCGATGGCATCGATCCGGTCCTGCTGGCGCAGTTTCATCCGCTCGAGGAGGCGCTGGTTTCCCTGGGTGTCGCCGTGTGGCCGATGACCGAACTCGAGGCCGACGATGCGCTTGCCTCCGCCGCAAGAATCGCCTCGGCCGATGAAAGCGCCGGGAAAATCTGCATCTGGACGCCGGACAAGGACCTGGCGCAGTGCGTTGAGGGCGATCGCGTCGTGCAGGTCGATCGCAAGAGCAAACGGATCCGCGACGCCGACGGCGTGCGCGAGAAGTTCGGCGTGGAACCGCACCGGATCCCCGATTTTCTGGCGCTGGTCGGGGACAGCGCGGACGGCTATCCGGGTATCGCCGGCATCGGCCGGGTCAGCGCCGCCCGCCTGATCGTCAAATACGGCGCAATCGAAGAATTTCCGCCGGCGGTGCTCGGCGAGCGCCGAGCACTCGCCCTGCTGTTCAAAGAGCTGGCCACCTTGAGCAGGGACGCCGAGCTGTTCACGCGGGTCGAGGAAATCAGGTGGCGTGGGCCGACCGATGCCTTTGCGGCCACCGTGGCGCGGCTCGGCGAGCCGCGACTGCTCGCGCGCGCCATCAAGGCGCCGGTCGCGACGGCTTGACCCGGGTGCTCAGTCGATGACGGGAGTTGCCGCCGCTGCGCGCAGGGACCTCGGCGTTCGCATGAACATCAGCAGCGGGAACGCCATCAAGGTCATGACGAGCAGGAACAGGAAGTCATCGATATAGGCGATCATCGCGGCTTCCCGCGTGACCATGGCGTCTATCAGCGCCAGAGTGCCCGGCTGCGCCAGATTGAAAGCCGATGCCAGGGGGCCATGCAGCAGATCCTTGTTTGCGGCGGCGATGTTTTCGACCAGCCCGGCGTGCGCGATCTGCGTATTGCGCACGAGCAACACGTTCACCACGGCAATGCCGACGGCGCTGCCGATGTTGCGGAACAGACTGTAGATCGCTGTACCGTCGGCCCGCATCTCGGACGCGAGAGTGGCGAAGGTCGCGGTCGTCAGGGGGACGAATACCGCCCCCATGCCGATCCCCTGCACCACGCCCGGCCAGATGATGTCGCTCTGGGTGATTTCGCGGTTGTATTGCAGCATCTGCCACAGCGAGATTGTCGTGATTCCGAAGCCAATTCCCAGCAGCCAGCGCACATCGACCCGGCCGACGAACCTGCCGGCGACCATCATGGCGAGCATGGTGCCGATTCCGCTCGGCGCGGTGACCAGACCGGCGAGGGAGACCGGATAGTCCAACAGGTCCTGCAGCATCGTCGGCAGCAGCGCGCGGGTAGAGAAGACGATTGCACCGACGAAGAACATCAGCAGCGTTCCGGATACAAAGTTTGCGTTCTTCAGGAGACGATAGTCGAGGAAGGATTTCCCGACCGGAGTGAGCGCGGTGTGCGTCACGAAATAGGCGGTACTGGCGACGACAATGACGGCTTCCACCCAGCTCTCGGTCGAGCCGAACCAGTCGTTTTGCTCACCGCGGTTGAGCAACAGCATTAGCGCGCCCACTGCCAGACTCAAGGTCGTGAACCCGAACATGTCGAAGCTCACGCGGCGAGCGGGCGCACGCCGACGGATGTAGCGCCCGACACCGTAGAAAGCCAGTGAACCGATCGGGACATTGATGAAGAACACCCAGCGCCAATTGAAATTTTCCGTCAGATAACCGCCGAGCGCGGGACCTAAGATCGGGCCCACCATGACGCCGACGCCGAACATCGCCATCGCGGTCCCGTGCCGCTCGCGCGGATTGATGTCGAGCAGCACTGCTTGCGACAGAGGCACCAGGGCGGCTCCGAGGAATCCCTGCAGGACACGGGCGACGACAATCTGCGCCAGGGAGCCGGCGACACCGCACAGTACCGACGCCGCGGTGAATCCGGCGATCGAAACGAGAAATACCTGCTTCAGCCCGAACCGATCGGTGAGCCAGCCCGTCAGAGGCGTAGCGATACCGGCCGCGACGATGTACGAGGTGAGGACCCAGGTGATCTGGTCCTGCGAGGCCGACAGGCTACCCTGCATGTGCGGCAGAGCGACATTTGCGATCGTGCCGTCGATCGCCTGAATGACGGTCGCCAGCATGATCGACACGGTGATCATGCCCCGATGCGCAGCCTCGTAACTATCACTCACCGCAGCGCCTCCCCCAATGCTGTGAACCCCCTCCGCCGCCTCGTTGCGCATGAGGTCGTCGACCCACGCGGGCGTTGCCGTTTCGCTTTGCGCGAACAGGGCCAGAGGCGGTCGCGAGGTGATGATAATGGGCGTCGGGGTCGACGCGTTTCCGTGCCAAAATACGCAAACTCAGTCGTGCGCATCCCTTCCGGCCATTTGCTTGACAACGCCCGATCGGCTGCGTAGCGTGCGCCGACCTCGCGTGGGGCCATAGCTCAGCTGGGAGAGCGCTTGCATGGCATGCAAGAGGTCGGCGGTTCGATCCCGCCTGGCTCCACCAATGAAATCAGTGGGTTCCGAACTTGAACTCGACTGGATCCTCGGTCCCGTCCCCATCGTCTAGAGGCCCAGGACATCGCCCTTTCACGGCGGTAACAGGGGTTCGAATCCCCTTGGGGACGCCAATCAATCAGTTCGTTATCTGAGTGCGGAAGCCTCGCACCCACTTTGGGCCCGCGAATTCAGCGCAAGCGGGCGGTCGGGACAGGAGCCAGCCACGCAAGGCTCAGCCTCGCCGCTCGCGCTCGTGGCAAGCAGCGACGAACCGTCGATCCACGTCTTCTAGTGTGATGCAGCCAGAAATAACCTGGAAGGCACATCGAGGGCCGCTCGCTTTGCTGCACTGAGTCGCTCGCCAGCAAGGAATAGGGGCTCAGGCGTCGTGCGGCGGCCCACCCGACAGACGGCGCCGGGCACGGTAGGCATCGAGCAGCGGCTGGTAGGCACAACTCTCGCCACCGAGCACCGCCACCTGGTGACCGATATAGAGGGCGTCCAGGTGGCGGTAGTCCTGCGGTCCGTAGCCGTACGCTGCAAGCGCCGCTTGGACCGCCTCGGTGAGATGGCGCCGGAACGCGCTACCCGTGCGAGGCTTCAGCCGGTCCGACTCGATGATGCTGTCCTGCAGGAACCTGAGCAGATCCGCGCCGAGAGGATAGTTGCTCGAGAAATGCTCCCAGTCGAGCAGCACCATCTCCCCCGACGGAGTTACCAGCAGATTGCCGGCGGAGAAGTCGCCGTGAATGACCGACAGCCGCCAGCCGGCGGCCATCGCGTGACGCACCGCCAGCTGAAAGTCCTGACGAATGTCGTCACCCATCTGCAGGCCGGCCAGCTGCTCTTCCACATCCTGCCAATCGTCGGCGCCAGCCCCGTCGCTGCCGCGCAGGTGGGTCGTGAGCTGGCCGCACAAGTCAACGTAGCTGGCGATCGCGCGCGTGAACAGCTGCGGCACGACGCGCGGGTCGTAGTGACGCGGCAACAGGTGCGTTGCCAGCGACCGACCGTGAATATATTCGTAGCGACGCCACACGCGTCCGGAAATGCGCACCGTGCCGCGCGGTTTCGCCCAGCGTATCGGTAGTGCAGGAAGTTGCTCCTTCAGCTCCTGTTCTAGCGCCCCCAGGATTTCGAACGAGCGCTGCAGCCTGCGGCCGGCGTCCTCGTGACCTTTCTTTTCCACCTCCAGTATCTCCACCGGCACGCCCTGGTCGCAAATGACGGCGAGAGTCTTGAAGTTCTGGTTCACTTGCACGACCGTGCGCTGCGGGGCGGCAATCTCCGCCCAGGGAAGCGCCGCTGCGGAGGCATCGGGCGCAGGCTTCTGCGCAAAAATCACGACCTCGTTCTCGAGCGTTCGGTACACCGCGCGATTGTCGGTGAGCAGTCGGCGCACGCTGCCCGCGAGCGAGGCGGCCGGATTGACCCTCTCGAGCAGCGCCTTTCTGCCCGCATGGTCGTCCAGGCCGTAGAGGACCCTCTGCCGGTTGTAGCCCTCGAATACACCCTGCACTGACACATTGTCGTAGCCCGCGCGCTTAACCATGCGCTCGTACTGCAAAGGCGTGTGGGTGTAGGTGCGATAGCCGCGCACGGCGTGTTCCGAGCCATGGAAGGGAGTCGCGCGCAGGCGGCAGTACAGGTCCGCCAACCTGCGCGGCATCACACTGGTGTACGGCAGACCCGAATGGTCGCGACCGCCCAGCAGCGCTGTCGCCGCGTAGCGGGTCTCGACACCGACGTACAGGTAGCCACCCGGGCGAAGCAGTGTGAGACTCTTCCTGAGGAACTCCTCCTGCAGTTGCTTCGGGTCGCCCTCGCCCCACAGCCCAAAGTATTCGAGCACGCCATTCAGCGTGATCAGATCGAACGACTCTGGCGGAAACGGCAGCTCCATTGCACTGGCAATGACCGGAAACACGTTAAGCCGATCCTGACGCGCACGGGTGCGGATGAATTCGGCGCGCTCCGGCACGGCCTCCAGCGAGACCACGCTGTCAGCGTACAAGGCCAGGTCGCAGGACATGAATCCCATGCCGGCGCCGATGTCCAATACGTTACGGATGCGATTCCAGGGCATGGCATGCAGGAAGTCGGCCCGGATCGGCGCCAGCAGGCGCGCGGTGACCGGCTCATCGGGGACGCATTTCAGTAGCGCCGTGCGCCAGTGGCTGCCGGCCGCCTCCTGCAGCAGCTGGCGCATCGTTTCACTGCCGATCTCACCCCAGTATTTCTGTCCGAACAGAAAGCGCGGGATACCCTCATGGTCCGTCATGCAAGGCTCGCCTGTCGCTGCGCAGATCGAACCCTCGCTCACGTCGTTGCCGCATTTCGGGCACCGCAGTGCCACGGGAAACTTCCCAGCGGAAGAACAGAGCGGAATCGCGGGGACAGCCAGGTGGCGATGGGCGCTTCGCTCGTGGAGCCCGCTTGCGCGCCGGCGGCCCACATGCGCCGCCGTATCCACGGCTGTCATGACATCCGATGCCGTGTCGGCACACTCAAGTCCCACGCCGTGCTCCTGCTGTCTTTCATTGCAATCTCCCTGTCACACTACCGGCCCCGCGGTGACATTGCGGTCGCGTAAGGGGCACATCGAAGTCACGTCACACTACGTGGCGATGCGACATAATCACGGCAGTCAAGCGGACAGCCGGCGCGGGGCCGGGACGGTGATAGCGGCCACCGCGCGGGAGCGACGGAATTGCGCCGCTGGTGGATTTAGTCGGGCCGTGACAGCCGCGGGCTGCCACACTCTCATCGGCGCCACGACGTCACGCTGATCGGCGCCACGACGTCACGCTGAGGGGTCCGCAACCCTCCCGCACGCAGGGACCAGCGCGACGACCCGCGCGCTTTTCAGCAGGGCTCGCAACTTGAAAGGGCCGGTCACGCTCGCCGGCAGAATCGCGCCTCGCACTACCCACGCTGCAGGGCGGCTCGCTGCGCCAGCCTCCCCGCCCGACTTTCTCGCGGGTATCGAAGGAGGAAGCGGCAGCTATTGAGGTACGATCAGCTCGGGTTCGCCAGGACAGCGTCGATGCGCCGCAGCGTGCGCTCGCGGCCGAGCAGTTCAAGGGTCGCGTCGATGGGCGGCGAGACTGCAGTACCCGTCACCGCGACACGCACGGGTTGAGCAACCTTGCCAAGCCCGGTTTGAAGCCGGGCCGCGAGGTCATTAAGCGCCCCGTGAATCGCGGCGGCGTCCCAGCGCGCCAGCGAACCCAGCTGCTCGCGTACCTGCGCCAGAGTACCCAGCGCATCACCGGCGAAGTGCTTGGCGGCCGCCTTGGGATCGACGTCGACGCTCTCGACGAAGAAAAAGCGGCTGTTTTGCGCCATCTCCTTGAGCGTTTTCGCACGCTCGCGCTGCGCGACAATCACTCCCTCGAGCAGTGCCTGATCACCGCTGTCGAGACCTAAGCGGCGCAGCTGAGCCCGCAAATAGGGCACAAGCGCGGCGGGGGCGCTGCGAACCATGTGCTGCTGATTGAGCCACAGCAGCTTCTCCGGGTTGAAGGCGGATGCTGCTTTATTCACATCGTGGATGTCGAATGCGGCGATCATCTCCTCGCGCGTGAATACTTCCTGATCGCCGTGCGACCAGCCCAGACGCACCAGATAATTAAGGAGTGCGTCGGGGAGATACCCCTCTTCCTCATATTGCAGGACGCTCACCGCACCGTGCCGCTTGGATAGCTTCGCGCCATCGGGGCCGAGGATCATGGGGACGTGCGCGTAGGCGGGCAAGGTCGCGCCGAGCGCCTGCAGCATGTTGATCTGACGCGGGGTGTTGTTCAGATGGTCATCGCCGCGAATGACATGGGTAATGCCCATCTCCATATCATCGACCACAACGGAAAAATTATAGGTCGGCGTGCCGTCCGAGCGCGCGATGATGAGATCATCCAGCTCCGCGTTCTGAAAGGTCACCGGGCCGTGCACCAGGTCCTGCACCACCACAACGCCATCGAGCGGATTGCGGAACCGTACCACCGGCTCCACTCCCGGCCGCGGCTCGGTGCGCTCGCGGCAAACGCCCGCGTAGCGGGGCTTCTCCTTGCGCGCAATCTGCTGCTCTCTTAGCGCATCAAGCTCCTGCTTCGTGCAGTAACAGCGATACGCCGTCCCCGCCTGCAACATGCCCTCGAGCACCTGTTTGTATCGCTCGAAGCGCCGAGTTTGGAAGTAAGGTCCCGCATCGGCCCGCAACCCCAGCCATTCCATCCCCTCGAGAATCACCCGTACCGCCTCGTCGGTCGAACGCTCGCGGTCGGTATCCTCGATCCGCAGGATGAACTTCCCAGCAGTGCGTCGCGCGTATAACCAACTAAATAGCGCCGTGCGCACACCGCCGACGTGCAGCAAGCCGGTGGGACTCGGGGCGAAGCGCGTAACAACGGTCATGGGGGCGCGCATGGTAGCAAGGCTGGCGCCGCTGCGCTGCGCCCGAAACTGCGGGACCTGTTTGCCTTGTCGGCGGGGCGCCTATAGACTTTTCCGGCCCTAAAATGGGCGGTTCGCTCACGGGTTGAGCACGGCTTTCACACGGCGGCGGCGCCGTTCCGAATGCAGTACCGCCCATCAGACCGTTGCGGAATGCCGCCCGGGAGATGCGTGCATTGAGCCGGCTCGCAAAATTCGCGCGGCGATCTCCCTATGAGCACATCTGGGCCGGCCGGCGCATGGTGCTGCAGCAAGCCCAGACTATCCGGGCGCGGGTCCGGTACGGCCTGCCGGCGCTTCTGGGCCGACCGGTGTCCTACAACGGGCGCGAGAGAACGACCTACATCGTCGGACTGTTCGGCAGCGGACGATGGTATCTCAACGAGCTGATCGTGCGACATCTGAGAGAACGTGCCGAATACTATTTCAAGGACACGATGCACCTGCGGGCGCATCCGGGGCCGACGGCGCTGATTTACAGCGGCCATGCCACGATCAAGCATGTGGCCTGGGGTCAGGCGCTGCCGAGCGTAACCGCCCGCCTGTCGGCCTCGCTCCGTACCAGGCACGCAGATCTCATCTTTATCTATCGTCATCCCCTCGATTCACTGCTGAGCAACTGGGTATGGGTGCGTGAATACACGCGCCGCAAGAGCTTCGAGGTCCGTGGCATCACCGCGGCCTACCGCAGCACCGAGGATCTGTGTGCCGCCCTCGAGCAGAATTTTGCCGAGTTCAGGGCCTTTGCGGAGGGTGATCCGGCCTTTTCTGCGAGCCTTCCCCGACTGCGCCACATGGGCCAGGAGTTTCTCTCCTTCCGGCAGTTTGTGGAGGAAACCGCCTTGTTCATCGAATACGCCACGCTGTCGCTGCGGTTCGAAGACTTCATGGTCGATCCGCACCGGGAGTTTTCCCGTATCGCCGAGCTGATGTCGGCCGATGTCGACGTGAGCAGCCTGCCGGTCGCTCGACCGGAAACCAGGCCCTATAGATATAAGACTGTTGCGCAGAAGGTGCCGCACTTCCGCCGCTACATCGACGAGCTAGATGCGCTCACGAGGACGCGGATCGAGAAGCTCGGGTACGAACTGGCGGTCTAGCCGCGAATCCCCAGGCTCGGGCGGCGGAGCGCCGTGCGCGCCGTCGCTAACTCGTGCTCTGCGCGAAATAAATCCGCGTCGTGTAGGGAACAGCAATCATCGAGGGTAGCGTGGCGAGGTAGGCGGCGATTTCTCCGATGATGCGCTCGAAGAGCGCATCGGTCCCCGCCTGGCGTTTCAGAGTGGCGTGCGATTTCCAAGCTTCCACGATGTCCGGTCGCGGCATCTCCCACACGAAGTGTCCCTCGATGGAACGCACGGCGGAGAAGCGGCGGCTGGCAGCGATGACGGCGGTCGGGTCCTCCCGCCGCGACCCGTACGAGTAGTCGGGGATGTGCGACTTGATGATGCCCTCGATACGTTGTTGCACCGGATCGCCGAGATTCCTGTGGTTCCACAGGCAGGCGAACCAGCCCCCGGGAACCAGCACACGCGCCGCCTCGGCCATGGCCCGACTTTGGTCTACCACGTTGAACGAACTGCCAAAGAGGATCGCATAGGCGCTGGCGCTCGCGAGCCCCGTCGCTTCGCCGGTGCCCACCGACCAGGTGACCGACTTACCGCGGGTATTCTCGATTCCGATGGTGCGCATCGCCTCGTTCGGCTCGACCGCGTGCACTTTCAGGCCGTGTTTCAACAGCTCCTTGGTAAGTTTGCCGGTGCCGGCGCCGATCTCCGCGACCGGCTGCGCGGCGGTGCAGCCAATTGTCCTCAGCAACTCCTCGATGGCGTCGTGGGAGTAGTCGGCGCGCTTGTCGTAGTGAAATGCGTGCGCGGTGTAATCCCATTCGACCTTGGGAGCGAAAGTGTCTGTGACCATGGATCTCCTCGATCAGGTAGGACTCATTCCCGGGCCCGTGGGGGCTCCAGCGCGGCTCGATCTTCGAGCCTGAGCTCTTCGGCCGCCAGGTCCGCGTCGAAGAACAGGGCCGAATGGCCGGACAGCGCGCAGTGGCCGCTCGAGCCCCATCCCCACGGCGGTTTTGCCGGCCCCAGTCCGCCTCAGGGCCCGCGCTCTCTACTCTACGCTCTTCAGGTCCGCCAGACTGCCGCCGCTGTTGCCCTCGCTCCGGCCCCTACGTGAGCGTCACGGTCGAGGGCACGTCAACATTCAGCATGCTGCTGCGCGGGGCGGCTTCCTCACCGGCCTGGCGTGCGGAATTGCCGCGTTTGCCTTGCGGCAGGGCCGCCTATAGACTTTCTGTCCCTAAAAATGGGCGGTTAGCTCAGCGGTAGAGCACTGCTTTCACACGGCAGGGGCCACTGGTTCGATCCCAGTACCGCCCACCAACTACAACAAAAACTTCCAGCGCTTCTCTCAGGCGAAGGCGCGGACGCCAGCGTGCGGCCGCTGGTGCCCTCGGTTTGCCTACGGCCAGGAAGCAGCCGCGATTTCCGGCCCTCTAGCGGAAAATCCCGGACCCTGAGTCGCGAGTTTGGCGTCGTCGTTTGGGGCAGTGAGCTTCCCTGCTCACTGACGGCGGCAGCCCTCGACCAACACCGGACATCCGACCTACGCCCATAACCTCGCGTCAGTGGTCATAGTTACTCGGCTCAGGTCCACCTTCGACCCTGTTCGGTCTGCGTGCCTGCCGCTGGCCAGTACTCAGATCTGGCCCAAGGCCGCTGATGAATTTCCGCCGCAGCATTTTGACGACTATCGTCGCGACGTCGACGGCGCGGCCGAACTCGAGGCTACCGGCAGTGGGGATGCCGAGCTGCGCATTCCCGGCAGCAACATGGGAACCTTCCGGCGATATTCCGCGTACGACGCCCCGTGTTCGGATAGCAGATCCCTTTCCTCGAATTGGATCGCCAGCACGATATAGGCGGTGGTCGCCAGGGCAAAGACCAGATGCGCGAGCGTCATATGAGGCGTCATCCAGAAGGCGAGCAGGAAGCCGAAATAGAGGGGATGGCGAATGATCCGGTACGGGAGCGGTGTGCGGAACGGCACGGGGGTATAGGGCTTGCCAATCAGTAGCAACCACACCTGCCGCAGGCCGAACAGGTCAAAATGGTTGATGAGGAAGGTCATCACCAGCAC
>Ga0209624_10000664_pt1 | contig 30184 bp, 26 predicted proteins | sample JacPinW_OM2H0_O1_FD_188565 | JGI IMG/M metagenome (GOLD analysis project Ga0209624, IMG submission 188565) | Forest soil microbial communities from Algoma, Ontario, Canada - Jack Pine, Ontario site 1_JW_OM2H0_O1 (SPAdes) (version 2) | ecosystem: Environmental > Terrestrial > Soil > Boreal...
GCACCTCGCTTCGTCTGCAAGGACGATTCCCGATTGGCGGGACAGATTCTCCGACCCTATCCGCCACCGGGTCGGTCGATGTCCGCATTCTTAAGATCGTCGCACCCGATCTAGAGAGTTCCGGCATCTTGGCCTTGGATGTTCGCGCCTCCGGATCGGCGGCGACTCCGACGGTCGAAGGGCACTTGCAGCTCAAGGACATTCGATTGACCACGCCCGATGCTCCGGTGGGCGTCGAAAAGCTGAATGGAACACTGGATATCGCCAACAACCGCCTGCAAGTGTCCGAGATGACGGCGCAAGTCGGAGGCGGCCAAGTGTCGCTAGGCGGCTCCATTACCTATCGACCGACGATCGAATTCAACCTCGCGCTGCAAGGCAAATCAATGCGCCTCCGCTACCCCACGGGTTTGCGGTCGGTGCTCGATGCCAATCTGGCGTTCAGCGGCACAACTGATGCCTCGACGTTGAACGGACGTGTTCTGATTGACAGCTTGTCGTTCACTCCCGACTTCGATCTATCGAGCTTTGGCGATCAGTTCAGCACGGGCAGCACACCGTCACAACCTGGATTCGCCGACACCATCAAACTCGCCATTAGCGTGCAGTCGCAAGAGGATTTAAATGCGACGAGTTCACAGATCAGTATCGCGGGGCAAGCCGCTCTGCACGTTGGAGGAACCGCGGCCGACCCAGTGATGACCGGTCGCACCACCCTGACCGCGGGGGAACTCTTCTACCGGAACGTCCGTTACCAACTTCAAAAAGGAGTGATCACGTTCGATGATCCGAACGAGACTCATCCGGTGCTGAACGTCTCCGTGGGAACGACTGTCGAACAATACAATCTCACACTCACCATGCGAGGGCCGCTCGACAAGCTCACCATGTCTTATGTTTCCGATCCGCCGCTGGCCACGGCCGACATTATTAATCTGGTTGCTCGTGGCAAGACCACCCAGGAGTCCGCGGCCGCGAGCCAGAGCACCGACTCCATGATTGCCTCGCAGGCTGCAAGTGAGGTAAGCAGCAGCGTGCAGAAGCTCGCAGGAATTTCCAGTTTGGAGATTGATCCAACGGTCGGCGGCAACAATCAGAACCCTTCGGCGCGCGTCGCAATCCAACAGCGCCTCACGAAGAATCTGCTGTTTACGTTCTCGACGGATGTTTCCCAGCCTGGAGCCGAAATGGTGGAGGGCGAATATCAGGTCAATAAGCGCTGGTCGGTAAGCATGACCCGCGATCAGCTGGGGGGAGTTTCCGTGGATGGTCGGTATCACACTCGGTTCTAGATGTCTGAAAGCCTGAAGTAAGGCACTAAGCCGCACGGTCAGAAGGAGTTCGACGGTTCGTCTGCCGCCTTTCTTCTGATCGTTCCCCTTTGGGCTCCAGGCAGCCCTTCTTACTCTGTTTCGCTAATTCAGCATTCAGTTCGGCGCCCATAAGCAAGATGAACGAAGTCCAATACAGCCAGGTCATGAAGGCGATAAATCCGCCCAGCGTTCCATAAGTCCGGTTCAAATTGGCCCAATGACGAAAATAATATCCCAGCAAAAGAGAAAGAGCGTTCCAGACCACCACCGATAGAACGGCGCCGGGAAGCGTCGCTCCGAAGCGCTGCTTCACGTTCGGAGCCAGAAAATACAGCACCTCGACGGCGAGGATGGTAAAGCAGATGGCAATGGTCCAGCGAAGCAAGGGCCACAGGGTAGGGAATACTGCCGACAGTGCAAGTCGACTGGCCAGCCAATCCCCAAAGCGGGGACCGACCACCATCACGGCCAGCGCGGCCAATAGCAGTGCTCCGATCGTCGCACCGAGCGCAATCGCGAGCAGCCGTGTCTTCCAGAAAGGACGGTCATCCTTTGCGTCATAAGCGACGTCCAGAGCCTCGATCATCGCGTCGAAGGCCGCTGACATCGTCCAAATCATCCCCAGCATGCCGAAGGAAAGCCACGTTATCCGGTGGGAAGCAAGCACATCGCCCAGAACCGCGTACACCGTCTTCATTGTGTCCGGAGGCAAAAGGCGGCCCATCAGCAATAAAACGTGGCTGAACAGATCGGGAAGAGAAATGAACCCTACGATGGCGGAGAGAAAAATCAGAGCGGGGAAAACCGAAAGCACAAAATAATAGGACAGCGCGGCCGAGGCTTGAAACGCGTGATGCCGTACCAAATCGCGGTACGTACATGCGAAGGCCTGCTTCATGCCGCCCATGTTCACTGTGCTCAAAATAAGTCTTGTCTGCAGTCGGGAACATACCCGAAAGACGGTATACCGCTCGTTAAGAGACAATGGTCACGATCTCGATGCCTTCCTGCTTGTTTTCGAGGTGAACCAGCACGGAGTCGCTTCTTCGCTCCAGAAGCAAATCTGCCGCCACTTTGCCGCAACGAAGTCCCCGAATTGACAACTGAGGGATGCCTTCAGGAAGAAAGGGCCGGTCGAAGACGATGCGCCCGCGATCTGCTTGTACCGAGATTCCGAGACAGCCTTCCAGAATCAAAAAAGGCGCGGCCGCGGCCCATGCCTGGGGTGAACAGGCAACCGGATAAAGAGTAGGTCCCTCTGTGGGGCGCCTGGTTAAGCCGCAAAATAGTTCAGGTAGCCGGCGCAGTTCGACCTCGCTACTCAAGTCCAGCAACGCCAGCAGCACCTGGCCCGCCGTTTTCTTCGATCCGTACCTCGCCATGCCATTGGCGATGATGGAATTGTCATGAGGCCAAATGGAACCGTTGTGATAGGAAAGCGGGTTGTACCGAGCCTCCGTGGTGGCGACCGTGCGAATTCCCCATCCCGTGAAGGAGTCGGGGCTCATCAGTGTCTCTGCTACACGACGACCTCGTTCCGGCGAAGCAATGCCGGTGTACAAGCAATGCCCCGCATTCGACGCGCGAACCCGACAAGCGCGCTTGCGGCCGTCGAGGGCTAACGCGTAAGTGCCGAGATCCTCGCACCAAAAGTTATCCTCAAATTGTGTGCGCAAGGCTTCCGCATCTACTTCTAGCTGACAGGAACCGCTTACGTCTCCGAGCATCCGGCTCAAGCGAGCGGCCGCAAGCTTTGCCGCATAGACGTAGCCTTGAACCTCACAAAGTGCGATGGGTGGCTCGGCGATTTTACCGTCGGAGTGAAATACGGAATCGTTGGAATCTTTCCAGCCTTGTTGCACCAAGCCGTTATTCGAGTGGCGGGCGTACTCGACAAAGCCATCTCCGTCCATGTCTCCAAACTCGTCAATCCAGGTGAGCGCCCGTTGTATGTGCGGCCACAATTTCTCCAGGAAGGGACGATCTGCCGTACGGTCGAAATAAGCGCCGGCGAGCATGATGAAAAGCGGCGTGGCGTCCACGCTCCCGTAGTAGCGCCCGAATGGGACTTCTCCGAGATTGGCCATTTCGCTTCGCCGCATTTCGTGCAAGATTTTGCCGGGTTCGGAGTCCGCCACGGAATCAATCTCATCTGCCTGGGAGGCGGCAAGAAATTCCAGTACTCCCTTCGCAATGCTGGGGTTGAGCCAAAGGGTTTGAAGAGCGGTGACGATCCCATCCCGGCCAAAGACGGTGCTGAACCAGGGAACTCCAGCGTAAGGATAGTTACGCTCAGGGTTTCCCGCGATCATCATTTCAAGATCAGAAATGGAACGAGCCATCCAGTCACTAAAGCGTGAGTTCGAACTTGTGATCTGCGGAAATGCCCGAGACATCTCTGCCAGTTCAAAACGGGCAGACGACAGTGCCTCCGTGTAACCGATGGACTCTCGATCCGCGGCAGAACTGCAGCAGATTTCCAGCTCGATGGTCGCCCTCTGTTGGGGGCGAAGGGCCAGTTCGAATTCCAGCCCTGCTGGGGTCGTTTTCGAAGACGGAGCATCACTTCGAATGCAAGTCTGCCGGACAACGTGATCCAGTCCTTCATAAGAAAGAATGACGGTATTGCTTTTTACCTGTTCTTCGAGCCGCCACCCTTTCCGTTCTCTGACCGTACCGCGAACTTCGAAGACGTCGGTGAAGTCTGCATCGAATCCGACGCGAACCGGAACCTCCAGATCTTCTAGGCCGTGATTGACGAACAGCAGTTTCTCAAAGCACGAATCGCGCCATAGAAACCTGGAGCGGACCAGATGCAGCGTTCCGCGATGAATCGCCATCGCCCCCTTGTGAAAGACATCGAGGTTGGTAAGGTCGGCGGTAAAAAGAAAATTATTGGTCGCCACGGTCGAACTCAACAGTAACGGCCGCGCATTCCACAGTTTCAGGGACAATTCCGACAGATGCCGCATACCGTCATGGAACAGGCCCTCCTCGCCCAAGCCGGAGGTCTGGACGTCGCCCAAGCGGTCGAATACAAAAAACATCCTGCCATACTTGAGGACGCGAGCTCGATCATCGGCCGGCGACGAGGTGGTCGCTATGTAGTACTGGGGGTGGACGATTCCAGTTCCATCCAATTCAAGGCTCCCTCTTCGACCGTAATTGAGGCCGATTTTGTACGACAAATCATTTGACTGTAGATCTTCACATAGTCGCGTGCCATGCGCTCATCGGTGAAGTTAAGCTCAAAGTGACGGCGGCACGCGCGGCGGTCGATTTCGCCCAGCCGTTTTACCGCCTCCACTCCCTCGTCCACGTCGCGAACCAGGAAGCCGGCAACGCCATCCGGGATAATCTCGGGAACCGACCCGAAAGGATGAGCGATCACCGGCGTTCCACAAGCCATGGCCTCAATCGTCACCAAACCGAAGGGTTCCGGCCATTCGATAGGAAACAAGAGGGCTGCCGCATGGCCCAAGAATTCCTGTTTTTCTGAGGCTCCAATCTCGCCGATGTACTCCACCAGAGGGTGATCCAACAAAGGCTCGATCCGTTTTTTAAAGTAATCACGATCGCCACGATCGATTTTTGCCGCGATTTTCAGCTTTATCCCAGAACGAATGGCAATCTCGATAGCGCGATCAACCCCCTTTTCTGGTGAGATCCGTCCAAGAAATGCCAGGTAATCTCCGCCGCCTTCGTTCAACGAGAGAGCATTGGCGGGGAGACCATGGTGAACGGTTCGCACCCAGTTGACCCAAGGGATCGGGTCGCGCTGAGCGTCGGAGATCGAGACCAACGGTACTTCGGCAAATTCCCTGTAGAGGGGGACCAGATCAGGCAAATCCTGCCTGCCGTGAAGGGTGGTGATACAGGGAACTTGCGCCCGCCTACTCAGCGAAAAGTGAAGATAATCGATGTGAAAGTGAATAAGGTCGAACTGGTCCGCCTGCCTGAACACTTGTTCTGCCATCAAAACGTGATGCGCCAGCGGATCGATGCATTGGGGATCGAGTCTGAGCGCTTTCTTGCAGGCAGGGACCAATCGTGCGTTGGTGACCGAGTCACCGCTGGCAAATAGAGTTACGTCGTGTCCAAGCGAGACAAGCTTTTCCGTAAGCCAGGAGACGACTCGTTCGGTTCCCCCATAAAGCCGAGGAGGAACGCTCTCATAAAGTGGCGCGACTTGGGCGATCCTCATTCGCTAGGCTCCTTTTGGCGAAGCTCTACCCGCACGCGATAAAACTCGCATGAAAGTACAGCGACATTGATAAGGTCTTTATTAAGATGGTGATCCGGCGATTACTGTTGTTCGCAATCGTTCGCGGTTGAGCCCGCAACCTTTCCCTAGGCATTTGCAACACGTAAACGCCCGGCCGAAGCTCTGCGCGCCGCCGGCATTGCGATTCCGAGATGGAACATTCACCGCCGGGCGGGAATGAGAGGAAAATCGATGATGCGGGACCGCTTCGGAAATAGCGGGCAGGAAAGGCAAAACTGATCTTGACGACTCGAGCGCAAACACGACAGCCGCTTTCGCCCTCGGATTCCGCATCTAGAGCCGCTGCCGGGAGCGAATCAACTACTGAGGCATCTTTCCCGGCACGGCATTCGCTTCGCAATTGCAAGCACGGGTAGTCGAGAACAGACTTCGCTGCGATGGAAACGGCTGGCCCTTCCTGCAGGCACTCCGATTGTGACCGGAGACGACGTGGAGAAGGCCAAGCCTTCGCCCCGATCTCTTCGCGGAGGGCGGCGGCAGATCGTCCCAGAGTCGCAATTCACAACTGCATCGTGGTCGGCGACAGCGTATGGAACCTGTTCGCTGCCGTTCGGAGGAGCCTTAGGCGTAGGATTTTGTCGGGAGGGTACGGGCAGGAGGTACTGGAACGCGCTGGCCCATTTCGTGTCGATGCTGATGCCGCCCGACCTGCTCATGCCCATCGAACCACTCGGGCTGCCGGGAGAATAGCTGCCTTTCACGCCGCTCAAGGTTGCGATCTGGCGACCGTTTCCCCTACAGGAAATGGCCTCCATGATTACAGAAATTCTTCGATGCCTTCGAACCCCGCGGGCGCAATAACGTAGAAACAGGAGATTGAGTATGCCCGAAAAAGAAACCATCGAACGCGCTCGTGAGGAGGCCCGCCAAGGAAAATCGCCCAGCACGCAGGCCGGAGAGTTCGTGCGGGAGGAGATACATCATGTGCGAGAAGGCAAGCACGGTGCGGCGTCCACCAAACAGGCCATCGCAATCGGCCTCTCCAAAGCCCGGCGGGCAGGGGTTCAATTGCCAGCGCCGCGCGCCGGGAGGGCATCGGCGCAAACCACCCAGCAAGCCAATCGCGACTACGCGAAGGGGCTAAGCCGCTCCCCCAAGCCCTCTGCCGCGCGCTCCCGTGCGACCACTGAGGCCCTGAAAAAGGAAGGTCACAGCGCGGCCTCGCACAGGTCCCTGTCAAAACAAGCGCGCGCCTCCGCGAAGCAGCGCACTTCGGCGGCGCGTCACAACTCAGCCGTGAAAGCAAGCCGTACCCGGCATAAAAATCGTTAGCCACAGATTCACAGGATGTTTTTCCGATGATTCGAAAACTGAAAACCGGCCAATATCGTCTGTACTCGCGGAAAAAGAACGCCAAGACGGGGAAACGACGAAATCTTGGGACGTTCCCTACAAGACGCGCAGCCGAGGCGCACGAGAAAGCGGTGCAATATTTCAAGCACCATTGAGAGTCCTGTTATCTCTGACCGCGTTCGAGAGATTCCGTTGCATCACTTTTGCGGGGCGGAACTCGTCGCGCCGGACTCCTCTGGTGAGGTTCGGATCATTCCGTCGTGTAGTTAATTTCCATCCGCCGGACTTGAATGCTCGATACGTAGATCGCCAAAAGGGCGACGATTATGATGCCGAGCACGGCGATGGGGGCGGAGACCGGATCGGAGTTGGAAATCAATAAAGCAAACACGGCAGGAGTGCCCGGTTGACTGGGAATATCCACTGGGCATAGCGATTTCAGGTAATAGATGACGCTAATCTGCTTGAGCACTGCGGGCAAAAACGGATTGATCCCTTCCCAGATCAATATTGCCGCCGCCGGCAGTATGGGATTGCGGAACAACATGCCCGCCACGAGAAAGAAAGCCCCATAACCAACACAGGCGAGCATGGTAACTCCGAGGTAGATTGCGGCATGTTCAAGACCATGGTTGTGATACAGGTAAAAGTCCCGCACGCTAGGAGAAAAATGCCATAGAAAGGCAACGGTTTGCAGCAGTTCGCTGGTGACAAATATGGTGCAGGTAGCCAGCAAACCGGCAAGAAACTTTCCGGCCATCAGAACTTCGCGACGTATCGGCGCAAGAAAATAGAAGTGCAGGCTGCGGTCAAGAATTTCGCCTCGGAACAGATTCATGAAGATTCCCAGGCACCCAAAAAAGATCGCCAGGCGCAGAAAAAAGAATTGGAAGACGCCTGCGAACATGATCGAGTCCTGGCCCAGGTTGTTACCGCGCTGAAGATTGACACTTTCGACTTTGTCGTCCGCCACGCCTACAAACAAATCATCCTGTCCGTCGGAATAGTGATAGTCCTCGTGCAGAACGTCGATGGTCGCGCCCTTTTCCGTCTCGGGCGGCCGATTTTCAGTCCAATGAAAACGGACCGGTGGCTTTCCAAGAATTTCGATTACCTGTTGACTTGTCATGCCGGGCTTGACTGCCATCAAATCTTGGGAAGACAACGGCCTGGCGCCCTGGCGTGCCAGGTTCTCGCGTCTGCCCTGCTGGTGGGAAGTCGCAATGGCGTAGGCAACGAAAAGCAGAACCGGCAGGGCGGCCACCAGGTAAATCCAAAGACCTCGCTTGGCGAAAAAAGTCTTCTTCATTTCCAGCCGGATCACGGCCTTGATCTGCTCCCACCAGATTCTCTTCATCGGACCGCCTCTTCATTCCCGATCAAATACTCGTAAACGGAAAGCACATCGTCGTCTGCCGGGGCGATCGATTCGATCTCGATCCCGCCTACGGCCAGATCGTTCAGCGCCAGGTAAAAACGGTCTGCGTCCCGCGTTTTCACGAGCAAGCCACCTTCGTCCTTGTGGATGGAGACTTCGATCGTGTGTCCGTACTCCAGCATTTTCGCGGCAACCTCGCGCGGCCGGCTGCAACGCACCAAGATCTGCGTGGGATGCTCTTGAATCTCGCTGCGTACGTTTTGAATCTGCCCCTCGGCCACCACGTATCCATTGCTCAACAAGATGACCTGATCGGAAATTACATCGACCTCGTGCAGGACGTGGCTGGAAATGATCACATAACAACCTTGCTCCGCGGTCGAGCGAAACAGAGCGATCATCTCCGAGCGGGCGAGCGGGTCCAGACCGTTGAGCGGTTCGTCGAGCACCAGCACTTTGGGATCGTGAGACAGCGCCTGCGCCAGCCGGATTCGTTGGCGCATCCCTTTGCTATAGCCGGCAATATTTCGCTTGGCGGCTTCCGTCAGATTCACGCGCTCAATCGCGCGCCAGGCCAGCTGCTCGGCGCTTCCGGAATCCCTTCCCGCCAGCCGCAGATAGGAATACAGGAATTGAAATCCGGTAAGACCTTTGGGAAAGGCATCGAACTGCGTGGAATAGCCTAGAATCCTGAAGAGGTTTTCGGGATCGTCTGTCCTGTAATCCAGTACCTGAATCCGGCCGCGCGTGGGCCTCACCAAGCCGGTCATCAGGTTCATCAGCGTCGTCTTGCCGGAACCGTTCGGGCCCACCAGACTCGTGATGCCGGGCGGAATCGAAAGATTGATTCGATTCACGCCGAGAATTTCTCCGTAGAATTTCGACACATCCTCGAAGACGATGCGATCATTCATCGGGCGATCGTTCACCGGACCACCTCATAGGCGCGCACTTTGCGCATCAGCAGCCCCAGGCAGATGGCACAGTACACAAGGAGAGCGACCCAAGCCTGACCGACCGGAATCGCGTGATGCACATCCACCCGGAACAGCGCATTCCACACGGTCGTCATCAGATAGGCAACGTTGAAAAAGTGGCCTGAATCGGTTTGCAACACCGCATTGATGGCCTGTGCGAAACCGGCTCCGAAAAACATTACCGCCAGCAACAGGGCGCCGGCGACAATTCTCCACTTCACCCACGCCGAGAGCGCCATCGCCAGCAGAGCGAGAACCGCGATCCAGATCAGGGAGGAAAGCACCAGACTGGCCGCAATCCATAGGTTGGTCCAGGTCCAATTGGCCCCGGCAAGACTGGCTTGCATTCCAAACAGAATCAATCCAGGAATCCACGTGATTTGCGAAAGCAGGATTGCGAGCACGGAAGACTTGCCGAGCACGTATTCCGCTCGCGAAAACGGCCGGTACAAATACAACGGCAGCGCGCCATTGGCAAGGTCCGGTGAGATCAGGCCGGGGCCCGTGAACGCCGTCAAGAGAAACGCCAGCACGCCCTGCACACTCATGAAACGGAAGAAGAACTCGTTGTCGATCGATAGGACTCGGCTGGAAACACCGAGCTCCGCAAGAAAGCTGGCGCTATGGGCGAGGTAGATGAGCAGCAGGCATAACACCGGATAAAAGAAGCAGACCACAAACAAGGCAGTCAGAAACTTTGAGCGGAACAGGTTCCGTCTGGAGTAACGAAAAAGAATGAAACAGCGCGACCATGCCGGAGTCAAGGCCCCCGCATACGGCTTGTAGTTACGTCGGTAGATGGCCATCTGCACTCCCCCGCTCCGGCATCAAGCTTTGCGTGTCAGCTTTCATGTCAACTCTCCATGGCCTTCAGGAAAATATCCTCGAGCGAGTCGCGTCTGAAGTTCATCCGCCGGATGCGCACCTGGCGTTCCGCGGCCAGGCGAAAAATGTCGCGAGTCTCAACCCCTTCCGCCAGGATCATCTTCATCCGGTTCGTCGTTACCGCGCACTCGCAGCCGAGTTTCTCGATCGCCTCGGTGAAATCGCCATTCGCGCCATAGGTCTCTAATTCCAGGAATCGCTTATTCGCCCGGCGCTCTTCGTCCAAATTCGAGTAATGGGCGATCCGGCCCTGTTTCAGGATCAGAACCTCGTCGCAGGTATCCTCAACATCGCGCAACAGATGCGAGCACAACACAATCCGCATTTCGTTGCCGTCTCGAATCTCGCGGATCATGCGGATCATGCGCTGCCGGGCCGACGGGTCCAGACCATTCGTCGGCTCGTCCAGGATCAACAGTTTTGGCCCATGAACGATGGCCTGGGCCAGCTTCGCAAGCTGTTTCATGCCCAGCGAATAAGTTCCCAATGGGCGGTAACGCGCTTCCGCCAACCCAACATAGAACAGCGCCTCGTGGGCTCGCTCCAGCGCCATGTCCGCAGGCAAGCCGGACAATTCGCCCATCATCTGAACAAACGACACTGCGCTCATGGTGGAGATGAACGCGTCATTCTCAGGCATGTAGCCCACCAGGCCGCGAATCTTTCCCACTTCCGTTCTGATGTCGTACCCAAAAATTTGCGCCGACCCGGCTGAAGACTTGTAAAAACCCAGGAGCGTATTGATCAGTGTGGATTTGCCGGCGCCGTTTGGACCCAGCAATCCGATGGAGCGCCCGCGCAAAGATGCCGTAAGACTGCTCAGGATCTCCCGCTTGCCAAACCGAACCGAAAGACCCTGCAGTTCGATCAGCGGCGGCAACGAAACCACAGACCGCGTCTTCTCCCCGACACCGCCTGCTGCTCCGAGTTGTGTGGTCGTACTCACGGGGTTGGCGATGTCGAATGGTTGAGGCTTCCGCCCAACAGCATCTGCGGCAGGAATGGCCCATTATGGCCCATGGTCAATAAAGTGCCCAGATCAAAACCCATAAAACCAGTGTTGGTCGCCACCACAATCCGGTCGGGCTCGCCATAGGCATAAATCAAGCCTGGAGCGGAGTTCGCCGTGAGCGCGTCGATTGACTGTTGCTGCTGTGGAGTCAGAGCTCCGCTGGCTTTCACCTGTGCGGCGAGCGGACCGACCACCGGGCCGATGTTGTGATAGAAAATTGCCGAAAAGTTTGTATACCCATCGTTCGGCAGCAGCGCCTGGAAGCCGGCTGAATGCGCCAGCGTGTATCCCGCCTCTCGAGATTGAATGGCTCGCGAAAGCGTGCCCATATCCGGTGCGGCAATGAGATAGTTGTCGACATAGGTATAGTCAATTTCAGAATTGAGTTTGTTCGAACTCTGAATCGAGTAGTAGGTCCGCGAACCGACATTCCGCTGCGTCAACTGCAGCGAGTGCCCCTGTGTACTGGCTTCCCGATTGAAACTGTCGAGCAGTTTCGAGATGGTCGATTGTAGCGTCGTCGCGTCGTAGACTTCGAAGATAAGCTTCCACCGCGGGGTCGGGATCATCGGCCCGTCGAACGCCATCGTCACTTCGCCGCCCAGTGGCGCCGCCATATCGTTCAGCACATTCACCCCGGTCTTCGCCTCGAACTCGGCCAGGTGCTGCGTGAAGTTCGGGTCGCCGCTCCCGATCATCTTGAAGATCTCTTCCATGATGCTTCTCGGATTCTTGATCACGGCCGAGGTCACCATACTGGCATCGGGCGAGACGAATTCCAACGACCCCATCGACGCCGGAGCAGCCAGCCACGATGCTACCCCTTGCCGCTCCGCAGCGAACATCAGGTCGGCATGACTTTCCGTCTTACCCCCAACTTCGCGGTGTTCCATGGTCAGGTATCGCACGTCTTCTATGCCCGATGGCAGACCATGGCTGGCACTACCCACTTGTACGTTCGGGGCGACAATTTGTTCCATGTCAGCGCAAAAAAGCCATTCCGCCCCCTGCTGGTAGGAGCGAACGATCTGCTGGGAAAACGGCGTTGCGGCAAAAGTACTGACGCTGCTGGCGCTGCCCGGCTGCGCGCGTGTCGCCGCCTGCTGCAGTTGGGCCAGGTCCGGGCTCGCAATCAAAAGACCGTTGCTGACATACACCAGCAGTGGACGACCCGACGCCGGTGTGACCGCCCAGGGGTCCTGAACCATCTGCAGCGCAACCTGCGACGGGTCAGAACTAAGCTTGCGGGCGGCGGTTTGCAAAAAGTCTTGCAGTCCACCCTGTTGCACTTTCGCCAATACGAGCGGAGCGGTATAAGTCTGTCCGTCCTTCCCTACCGCAAACACGATCTCGTCTCCCAGATAGTTGCTGAAAGTCTTTACCTGATTCAAAACGTCTTCCAGCTTCGGTCCGCTTCCCTTTTGCTGCTGCCGCCACCAGTTGCGCAGTTCCGGACTTTGCTGCAGCCGCTCCTGGAAGATCTGGCTGGCTTCTCCCAAAGTGTTCCCGAGATTGGGAATTGCCGCATAGATCACGGTGTGATCGGGAACATAAGGCAGAAGATCAGAGCTGTAGCGCAGCCCTGGCCCCGGAATCGCAGCAAACTGTTTCTGCAGAACCGCGAAGTCGCCCAGCAAGGCTAAGTACTTCGCGGAGTTCTGGCTCCATGCAATCTCGCTTGGGATCGGAACTTTCGACACGCTGGCACTGGATGTGGCTTCGTCCCCGGCACGAAGGTCGGCGGTGTTTCCTGCGAAATCGACCCGGACCACGCCTTCGATTACGGCCACGCGCGAACCCTTGGTCCCATGATTCACGGAAAAGATCGTGCCTTTCACCGAGACCAGACCATCGTCTGTCGCGACAAATAGACGGCGGCCGGAGCGCTGTTTGGCGGCCTGAACGATAACCTGGCCGCCATCGAGATGAATGGTCGTGCCCCGCCAGGCATGCGACAGCGAAAGATCCGCGCGTTCTCCCATCTCGAGGACGGAACCGTCAAGCAACCGAACCACTGCCCTTGAACCCTTGGCGGTACGAATCGCGTCTCCGTTCCGGACCTCATAGCCGGCGCCAATCAACCGCAATTCGCCGCCCGAGCCGGTGTAGAGAGATCCCTCCACCGTCTGAACCTCAGCACGAACCGGATGCTGGCCGGGAAGAAGTCCATTGCCAAACGCTAGACCCGCAAGCGCCACGGCGAAAACCGCAGCCGCACCCATCGCCCAGCGCCATGCCGGCGAACTGGACCGACTGGCCTGAACGCGCCAAACGGTTTGCGATTCGCCCCTGCGGGCGCGCTCCAAAGCATGACGGCACGCGACACACGCATGCACATGATCGTCAAACAACAAGGCGCGCGCCGGCGCCAGTTCGCTTGCCAGATAGCCGGAAATCAGCGTTTGAAAATCTTCACAGCTTCGCAGAATATGCGTGCTGAGATCGGCGTTCGAAGGTGCAGCGGAAATCGATTTCCAGACTCGCTCGCCAGCCTGGGCGACAATTTTTTCATCCAGCTGTTGATTTCGAATTTCCGCCAGCAAATGGTCGAACTTCTCATTTTTCATGGCCTGTCTCCTGGACACCATTCAGTCGGTGCGTGCCAATCAATACGCGTCAAGCTCCTTGCGGAGCTGTTGCCGAGTTCGGTGGACAATGACCGCCACCAGAACTTGTGAAATGCCGAGCATCCGCGCTATCCGCGGATTGCTGAAACCTTCAAGAAATCGCAGGGCGAAAATTTCTGCCGGCCGCGGTTTCAGTTGAGCCAGCGCCCGGGCCAGCGCCTGCCGCAGTTCGCGAGGGTCTTCCTGGGCCGGTTCCGCGGGCAAATCCGGGAGTTCCACCGTGCGATCACTGTGGCGCGATCGCAGCACATCCAGAGCCGCATTGATCGCCGCCCGTCGCAGGTAACTCTCCTCATTCTCCAGCACCTCGCCGTGCGATCCCCGGCGGAATAGACGCAGAAATACGGTCTGCGACACGTCCTCGGCATCCGCAGCGTTGCCCGTGACGCGAAACGCTGTGCGGAAAACCAGGCCATGGTACGCCCGAAAAACTCGCTCGAATTCGCCCGGAATTGCGATTGCCCGTTCCTCTGCCAGTGCGCTTTGCAGGGTACGCCTCCAGTTGCTGTCTTTCACAACTAAAGACGGAGTGCGGGTTGAATTATTACAATTTCACGGATTTTTATTTTTGAGGGGAAGAATGGAGTTTTCCCCGCCGCGCAGGCTACAACCTGTATCCCATTCGGATCTGATGGTTTAGCCGGGGATCACGGCGAGATTGAGCATCCCTCCGGACCTGGTTCCGGGGGGAACAAGACTCTAATCTCCAGCGAATCCGAGATACGCTACTGATTCACACCGCTTGCGAGAACGCCACCATCGACCGGGAGCACCGTGCCCGTAACGAAGCTAGCCGCGTCTGAAGCAAGAAAAACCGCCGCGCCCACCAGTTCTTCCAGTTCGCCAAAACGCTTCATCGGAGTGCGCATGAGCACTTCGTTCCCACGCCCCGTCCCCACCAGGAGTCTTTCGCTGAGCGGAGTCCGGAAATATCCCGGTGCAATGGCGTTGACGCATACCCCAGATCCAGCCCACTCAATCGCCAGGGATTTGGTCAGCGACACCAGGCCGGATTTACTGGCGCAGTACGCGGCCACTTCAAACAACGCCAGGAATGACCCCATGGATGCGATGTTGATGATCCGTCCGTAGCGGCGCTCGATCATGTGGCGCCCGAATACCTGGCAAGCCCGCAGCGTGCCCGTCAAATTCGTATCCAGGATGCGGTCCCAGTCCGCTGCAGAAAAATCCAGTGTCGGACCGCGTTTGGTAATGCCCGCCGCATTGACCATGATGTCGACTTTTCCAAACGCGTCTACAGAAGCTTTCAGCAGCTGATCCAGAGATTCACGGTCAGCCACATCACAAGTCACCCGCAAGGACCGTCGGCCGAGCGATTCGATCTCGTCCGCCAGCGCTTTCACCAGTTCGATGCGCCGCGCACTCGGCACCACGTCGGCACCGGCCTGGGCCAGACCGACCGCGATCGTCTTGCCGATTCCCGAACTGCCCCCAACCACGACGGCTACCTTACCGTTGAGATCCAACTGTTTGTAACCCATATTTCCTCGAGTCTTTTCTCTTCGCAAAGCGAGACGCGACGGTTCTCGCCTCCCTACCAGTTGAACATGGTTCCGTCGAGTTTCCGATTCACGGGCAAGTAGGCCCGTTCGTAGGGAAATTTCGCCGCCAGGGTCTCGTCGTAATCGACGCCTAGTCCCGCTGCGTCGCCGGGATGCAGAAAGCCGCTATTGAATGAATACGAATGCGGGAAGACCTCATCGGTCTCGCGCGTATGACGCATATATTCCTGGATGCCAAAATTATTCACCGAGATATCGAAGTGCAGCGCCGCCGCCATGGCGACCGGAGACAAATCCGTGGCACCGTGGCACCCCGTGCGCACATGATAAATCTCAGCCAGGGCGGCGATCTTCTTGAGATGCGTCAGCCCTCCACCGTGTACTACGGTCATGCGGAGGTAGTCGATCAGCTGTTCCTGGATCAGAAGGTGCGCATCCCAAATCGCGTTGAAGACTTCGCCGACCGCGAGTGGCGTCGTCGTATGCCGACGAATAATGCGGAAGCCCTCCTGCAATTCCGCGGCCACGGCATCTTCCAGCCAGAATAAGTGATAGGGCTCCAAACTTTTTCCCAGCCGTGACGCTTCAATGGGAGTCAGCCGATGGTGAACATCGTGTAGCAGGTGAAGGTCATCCCCAAACTTCAAGCGCAGAGCCTCGAACAGCTTAGGAACATGCAGGAGATATTTTTCCGTGGACCAAAGATTTTCGGGAGGCAAACCTTTTTCCGCCGGCTCGTAGTAAAGCTTGTCGCTCGCTACTCCGTACGTGGATGGCAGGCCGGGGATACCGGACTGCGCGCGCACCGCCAGGTAACCCAGGTCTCTATACTTGGCGACTTCCTCGGCGGTCTCCTCAATGTCGCGCCCATTCGCGTGTCCGTAGACCAATACCCCGGTTCGGCTTTGTCCCCCGAGCAGGTTATAGACGGGGGTCTTCAGAGCTTTGCCCTTTATGTCCCACAGCGCCATGTCCACCGCAGCAATCGCCGTCATGGTCACCGGGCCACGCCGCCAGTACGCGCCGCGATAGAGATATTGCCACCCGTCCTCAGTCTGGAACGGGTCGCGTCCAACCAGGCAAGGAATCAAGTGGTCGCTCAAATAGGATGCCACGGCCAACTCCCGGCCATTCAGGGTTGCGTCTCCCAGACCGTACACGCCTTCGTCGGTCAAAATCTTCAAGGTGACGAAGTTCCGTCCCGGGCAAGTGACGAATACCTTTGCATCGATGATCTTCACCGAGATCTCCTCCCCCGCTTTCGTAGAGACGTTGCTGGCAACGTTTTGCGGTGCTGGCCGTGAAACGTTGCCGCAAATGTCCTTCGGAATTGAGTGTAACCAAAGCTTCAGATTCGGCGCACCAATCCCTGATCCGTCGCCTCTGTGTTCCGCACCAGCAGCAACACCAGAATCATGCCCACCAGTGGAACCAGCCCCGCCAGAATTACGATTGGGTCGAATGAATGCGTACCCGTAGCCTGGCGAGAGTCGGAAAAATAACCAATGAGCTTGAATGCAACAATCGTGCCGATTCCCGCACCTGTCCCGCTGAGTCCGCTGACCGATGCCACCGATTCGCTTCCGAACAGGTCCGACGGCAACACGTTCGCCATGGTTGTGAAACCAGCGTAAGTAAACGTCACGACGGCAAACAGAAATGCGATCAGGTACAGATTGGTCGTAAAGATCGTGGGAATCAGCAAGGTCATTCCGATTCCGCCGTAAATAATCGGCGCTTTGCGCGCCGCCCCTAGCCGCCAGCCCCGCTTGATCAGATAGCCAGACACGCCTCCCGCGAAGAAACTACCCAGATCAGCGGCGATAAATGGTATCCACACCGCGATCAAGCCGCTTTTGAGCTCAATTCCTTTTGCCACCAGGTAGATCGGAAACCACTCTGTGATAAAGAAAAAAACAGGGTCGGTAAATGTCTTGGCGATGATGGTTCCCCACGTCTGCGGAAGTTTCAAAAGATGGCGCCAACCAGGACGTGTCATGCCTTGCTGTGGAGCATCAGATTCGCGCTTGTCCGCAACGATCATGGCAAGTTCAGCTTGGCCAATCCGCGGGTGCTGCTCCGGCGGATAGTACAACCATCGCCAGGCCATCAGCCACAGAAATCCCAGCCCGCCCGGGACCAGGAATGCCGGCCGCCAGCCCCAGCGGAAATAAATCCATACGACAATAAACGGCGCCACTGCCCCGCCCATGGACGAGCCGCTGTCAAACAGCGCCGTCGCCAGCGCTCGCTCGCGTTTCGGAAACCATTCCGAGACCGCCTTGGTGGCGGCGGGCCAGTTCGCCGACTCGCCAGCGCCCAACAAGAATCGAAACGTTGCAAAGCTATAGAATCCAGTGGCTAGCGACGTGAGCATCGAGATCACCGAATACCAGATCACGGTGAGCGTCAGGCCGCGCCGCGTGCCGATGCGATCCATAAGCTTGCCGAAGCCGGTCTGCCCAATCGAATAAGCGACCCGAAACGCGATGGCGATATTCGCATAGTCGGAATTGGTCCAATGATATTGCAGTTTGAGATAAGGAGCGAGAAGCGACAAGCTCTGGCGGTCGATGTAATTGATGACCGTGGAAGCGAACAGCAAACCGCCAATCCACCAACGCAACGACGGAATCGACTTCCGGGCGATCGCCATTGGGTGGATCGTTGCCGTCGGCTACGAACCGGCCACCACTTGGGACTCCTCGGTCAACGCGCGCCGCAAGGCCGGACTCAGCAGTGAGGCCGAGTCCGCGTCCAAATAAACGGTTACCTTCGAATGCCTGCGCAGAATCGACGCCGTGCCCTCGGGCTGATGTCGCCCTCCAGGCAAGCCTTCACTGCCTTCGCCTTGCGCTGATCGGGAACAATCACAAGGATTTCTGTGGCCTTGAGAATCTGGCGCGGCGACATCGATATCGCGCGCCGCGGTGCCTGTGAGATGTCGCTGAACCACGCCTCGCCCACCGGCTGCCGCCGGCTGGCCTCATCAAGATTCACAATGAGATATGGGTCTTCCGTAGTGAAATCCGCGGGCGGATCGTTGAACGCGATGTGCCCATTTTCCCCAATCCCCAGGAACGCCAGGTCGAGAGGCGCCGACGCCAGCCGCTCGCCCACCTCGCGACTCACCGCAAGTGGATCGGCGGCGTCGCCCTGCACAATTCCGGTCTTGCTCACTAACCGATCCATCGGCATCCTGCGGAAACTACCGGGATGAGTCGCGGGCAAGCCAATATACTCGTCGAGGGGAAAAGCCTCCACCTTGGCCAATCGATATCTGGCGCCTTGGTCAGCGCATTCAGGAACTCGAGTTGCGAGGCTGCGGTCGCGGCGACAATGCGCGCATATCCCCGCTCTGCGATCGCGCGCCGGATTGCAGTCGCCGCTTGCCCGGCAGCGGCGCGTCCTAAAGCGACCCTGTCGCTGAATACTCGGAGCAGCATAGCAAACGTCTCTCGAACTCATCAACGCTAAGACTGAATTAGCTTTCCGCGGGCGCAAAGAAAACCAGCACCGCCAGTTCTTCCGTGATGTCGTAGAAGCGGTGCTCAACTTCGGCGGCGACGAAGAGCAGGCTTCCGGCGGAGATCTCTCGGTCTTGCGCTCCAGCTCGAAACCGCGCCCGCCCGCGAACTACGTAATACATCTCATCTTCATGATGCGGCTTCTGCGGGTCACTGGCTCCGGCGGCTAGCACGTACAGTCCCGCGCTCATGGCCGGCACGCGCAGAAATTCCTGGTACAACTTGCCGCTCTGCTTCCGCTGCTGATCAACACTGGGCAAGTACGCGAACCAGGCCTTCACGCCAGAATCCCTCCGAAAACCAGATCGGTGAATTGCGGGACCAGGTTGTTCGCTTGCAGCTCGCCTTCCGGCTTATACCACTGGTAAATCCAGTTAATCATGCCCAACAGGGCGAAGGCGGCGGCGCGCGGGCTGACGGCGCACTTCGCGGATCGCCCTCGTTGAGCATTCACTTGAACGTCAGCAATCAGGCTTTCGACGAAATGAATGTATTCCTTCTTTCGCGTATTGATGCGCTTAGCCAGCGCCGGCGGCAGGGGATGATTTTCGTGCAGCATCACCGTGATTTCGCGGTCCCGCGGACTCAGCACAACTTCTATATGCAGGCGGATCAGCGCGCGCAAGCGTTCCTCGGGGCCAACAATGCGGCGCACCGGGGCCATCACCAGCTCCTGGGTGATCTCCATGGCATGGTTCATGATCTCGAAAAGGATTTCATCTTTGCTCTGAAAGTGGTGATAGAGGCCGCCCTTGCTGAGTTTGAGCGCGGCGGCAACGTCGTTCATCGAAGTCGCGTCATACCCGCGCTGCTGAAAAAGCCGAGCCGCGGTGCGCAGAATTTCCTGCCGGGAATCAACCACAGTCTCGCGTGCCATCGCGTGTCATGGTAAACAGTTGTGGAGGGAAAGCCAATACGGGAGGACTCGACCTTGGCGGAGCGACAAAATGACGAGGTTCAGGCTCTCCATCGTGCCGGTGCGAAAGGAAAGGTAATGGCGAAAACAAACACCAGTCCCACAAGGGACGCGGCCCATCACCGGGAGACCCGTAAGGCAACAAGAACTAAACTCCCGACGCCGAGCCTCGCCAGCGTCGCCCCCCAGGGAAGGCCATATTCCACCAGGGTGCTTTCCTTTGCCGCACCAACAAAGTTTATCTCCGTGCCAAGGGCAGTGGGAACGAATTCCGCCCTTGACATGATTCCGGAAGGCTGGTTACCATATTGCAGACCGACCGACCGGTCGGTATGCACCGAGTACGCGGAAATGCGAAGGACCTTTTCCCCCTTTGCCATGACAATGAGAGGAGCACGCTAGTGGTTAAAATTTTTTATGAACGGGACGTCACGCCTGAGGCGCTGAAAGGCAAGACAATCGCCATCCTCGGCTATGGCAGCCAGGGACACGCGCAGGCACAGAATCTTCGCGACAGCGGACACAAAGTTATCGTCGGTCTTGACTCGAACCGCCCTAGCGCGCAACAGGCGCGGGCCGATGGCATGGTCGTGGTTGCCCCGGACGAGGCCGCCAAGCGCGCCGACTGGATCCATGTGCTCACGCCCGACGAAACCCAGGCTCAGGTCTACGATCAGTTCATCAAGCCCTATCTGCATCCGGGAAAAGTTCTCGGGGTCTCCCACGGCTTCAGCATTCATTTCAAAACGATCGTTCCACCCAGCGACGTGGACGTAGTGATGATTGCTCCCAAAAGTCCCGGACATCTGGTGCGCCGCGTGTATACGGAAGGCCGAGGCGTGCCTTCCCTGATCGCGATTCAGCAGGATGCCAGCGGCCGCGCGCACGAACTGGCGCTGGCTTATGCCCACGGCATCGGGTCGACCCGCGCGGGAGTTTTGCAGACGACTTTCAAGGAAGAAACCGAGAGCGACCTGTTCGGCGAGCAGGCCGTGCTGTGTGGCGGGCTGACCTCGCTGATCAAGAAGGGATTCGAAACCCTGGTTGAGGCCGGCTACGCGCCCGAGATTGCCTACTTCGAATGCCTGCACGAAGTGAAGCTGATCGTGGATCTGATCTACGAAGGCGGACTGAGCCGCATGCGCTACTCCATTTCGAACACGGCGGAATATGGCGACCTGACGCGCGGCGAACAGGTTGTGGGCGATGCTACCCGCGCCGCCATGAAGAAGACGCTGGCCGACATTCAGAGTGGCGAGTTCGCCCGCGAGTGGATTGCGGAGAACAAGAGCGGCGGCCACAAGTTCAACGCCCTGCGCGAGAAAGAAAAGCAGCATCCCATCGAGATCGTGGGCGCGCAGCTGCGCGGCATGATGAGCTGGCTGCCGAAGGAAAGCAAAAAGCCTGCGGAAGCTCCCAAGGATCCCGCCAAACGGGTGGTGAATGCTTAAGGGAGCAGACGTTGTTCTAAAGTGCCTGCGCGCCGAGGGAGTTGAACTGGTTTTTGGCTACCCGGGCGGCGCCATCATGCCGCTGTACGACGCGCTCGAGGGAAGCGGCGTGCGGCACATTCTCACCCGGCACGAGCAGGGTGCGGTGTTCGCCGCGGAGGGTTATGCGCGGGTCACCGGCCAAGTAGGCGTCGCCATGGCGACCAGCGGTCCCGGCGCCACCAATCTCGTTACTGGAATTGCCGACGCAAAGATGGATTCAGTCCCGCTGGTGTGCATCACCGGCCAGGTGCGCAGCGCGCTGATCGGAACCGATGCCTTTCAGGAGACCGACGTTTTTGGTGTGACCCTGTCGCTCACCAAGTGGAGCCGCCTGGTTCGCACGATGGACGAGATCCCCGAGGTGATGGCCGAAGGATTTTACTGGGCGCGCAGCGGGCGGCCGGGGCCGGTGGTGATCGATATTCCCACCGACATGCTGAAAGCGAAAAAAGAGTTTTCCGGCCCGGTGAAGTTTACCCCACAGGCGCGGCCGGCCGAGGCGAAAGCCGAGGGCGGCTTCAGCTTCACCAACACGATCGTGACCATGCTGCAGCAGTCATCTAAGCCCGTCGCACTGGTGGGCGCGGGCGCGAAATTGTCGGGAGCGATTCCGGAGTTGCGTCGTCTGCTGGATGATTTGAATGTGCCGACCTTCGCCACCGTTCACGGGTTGGGCGCGGTTCCGCCGCAGTCGCCGTATTACCTGGGCATGGTGGGTATGCACGGAACTCGCGCCGCCAACATGGCGCTGCACGAGACCGATCTGCTGCTGGTATTTGGCGCGCGACTCGATGACCGCGTAACTGGCGATCCCACGCGGTTTGCTCCGTACGCGAAAATCGTTCACTTCGAAATTGATCCGGCGCAACTGGATCGCGTGCGTCCTTGCGATCTGCCGGTGATGGGAAATCTGGCAGCTACGATTCCCGCGTTTCAGGCGGAATTGCGGCGGCATTCTCTTCCCGACTTCAGCGCGTGGCGTGCAGTCGCCTGCGGCGATGAGCGGGCTGAACTTGATCCGCGCGGCCTGGCCCAGCCCACGATTCGCTTTCTCGACGAACTGTTTAGCCACCTGCCAGAGGACAACGTTGTGATAGCCGATGTAGGCCAGCACCAGATGTGGGCGGCACAGCGCTACCGATCGTCTTCTCCGCGGGGTTTTATCACCTCGGGCGGCCTCGGCGCCATGGGCTTCGCTCTGCCGGCTGCGGTTGGCGTACAGCTCGCAAAGCCTGACACTTGCGTGCTCTGCGTTTCCGGAGACGGCGGATTCCAGATGAATATCCAGGAACTGGCAACGGTTCGCCGTCTGGGACTGCCCATCAAGATGGTGATCATCGATAACAAGTATCTGGGCATGGTGCGGCAGTGGCAGCAGCTCTTTTACCAGCGCAACTACGCCGAGACCGACCTAAGCGACAATCCGGATTTCGTGGAAATCGCCAAGGCCTACAAGATTCACAGCTTTCGACTGAACGAAGACGCCATGCGCGAATTTCCGGTGTCGCGCGAGACCGGGGACGAGATCGACCGATTTCTGCAGTCGCCGGAACCGGAGTTGCTGGTGTTTGACTGTGCTCCAGAGGCCAACGTTTTTCCCATGGTCCCGGCGGGCGCGGCGCTGTCGGAAATGTTGCTGGAAGAGGAACCGTCACCGTAATACGACACCGGCGACGGTCCAGTAGCCCGCCGGACAGTTGGCGAAAATACCGCCCCCTACAGGAGCTGCACATGCAAGCTTTTACGATTTGCTATCGCAATACGCAAGGAACATTGATGCGCATTTTGAATGCAGCTTCGCGCCGTGCTCTCGATCTGTCTGCGGTGCGGGCCGAACCGGCAGCGCACGATCACGAGGTCACGCTGGTTCTCGACGTCAATCAGAAGCAGGTTGGCCAGCTTTACCGCGAGTGGCTCTCGATCGCAGATGTCATTACGGCCAGTTCCGGCGCGATCCGCACCGCCGCGTGGACGGCGCCACATCCTCCCTCCGGAGTGGGGATCGAAGAGTCTCGCGCAGCGGCCCGGGCATAGGTTCCAGTTGTAGCTGGCAAGCCTGACGGCTTCTGGCCCGCGTCATGCAACTGGGGAGCCTGGGGCAACGGCGGTTTCCCCGTTTTTGCGCGGGACTTCTCGTTTTCACATGGAGCTTTTTTCCAATTTTGCTCGCCTCCCCCGAGGCTGTTTCACAACCATGTTGGGTGTCCTGTAATCTTTCACTATGGATCTCAAGCACATCAGCCGCGGAATCACCGAGGGACGCGACCGGGCCGGGGCGCGCTCCATGTTCAAGGCCATTGGATTTACCGATGCCGATCTCAGCCGTCCGCTGATCGGGGTGGCCAATACCTGGATCGAAACCATGCCGTGCAACTTTCATCTGCGACGGTTGTCCGCCCAGGTGAAAGAAGGGATTCGCGAAGCGGGCGGCACGCCGATGGAGTTCAACACGATCGCAATCTCCGACGGCGAAACCATGGGCACGGAGGGCATGCGGGCGTCGCTGGTAAGCCGCGAACTAATCGCCGACTCGATCGAACTGGTGTGCCGCGGGCAAATGTTCGACGCGGTGGTGTGTGTAGTGGGCTGCGACAAGACGATTCCGGCAGCAGCTATGGCGCTGGCGCGCATGAATCTTCCCGGCATGGTGCTCTATGGCGGAACGATTGCGCCGGGAAATTATCGCGGGAAAGACGTGACCATTCAGGACGTCTACGAAGCGATTGGCGCGAACGTGGCGGGAAAAATGAGTGACGCGGAACTGCACGAACTGGAAAACGTGGCCTGTCCTGGCGCGGGCGCATGCGGCGGACAGTATACGGCGAACACGATGTCGACGGTGATGGAGATGATTGGACTTTCGCCCATGGCCTTCAACAGTGTGCCGGCAATGGATCCGTTGAAAGACCAGATTTCATTCGCCTGCGGCAAGGTCGTGCTGAACCTGCTGCAAAAGGAAATCAGGCCCCGCGACATTCTCACTCGCGAAGCTTTCGAGAACGCGATCGCGTCCGTGGCGGCGACTGGCGGGTCGACCAACGCGGTTCTGCACCTGCTGGCAATCGCCCGCGAAGCCAGCGTCGCGCTTGAGATTGATGATTTTCAAACCGTAAGTGCTCGCACTCCATTGCTCGCCGACCTTAAACCTTCGGGGCGCTTCGTCGCTGTGGACATGCATCGCGCGGGCGGCGTACGGCTGCTGGCAAAACGATTGCTGAAGGGCAAACATATACATCCCTCGGCCCTGACGGTCACCGGTCTGACCATCGGCGCCGAGACCGAAAGCGCGGTCGAAACTCCCGGCCAGGAAGTGATCGTTCCGCTGGAACGGCCGCTGAAGGCGACTGGGGGTCTGGTCATTCTCAAGGGGAATCTTGCGCCGGAGGGCTGCGTGGCCAAGATCAGCGGGCATGAACGGTTGGAACAACGCGGACCGGCGCGCGTGTTCGAATCGGAGGAAGACGCCATGGCAGCGGTAACGGCGAAAAAGATTCAGGCTGGGGACGTGGTGGTGATTCGCAATGAAGGGCCGAAAGGCGGCCCGGGCATGCGCGAGATGCTGGGCGTGACGGCCGCGATTGTGGGTGAGGGACTCGGCGACTCCGTGGCTCTGTTGACCGACGGCCGCTTCAGCGGCGCGACCCGCGGGCTGATGGCCGGACACGTTTCTCCGGAAGCGGCGCTGGGCGGTCCCATCGCCGGCGTGCGCGATGGAGACATGATTCGCTTTGATGTCCGCGCGCGTGTTCTCCAAGTCGAAATCAGCGACGACGTCTTGCGCCAGCGGATGGCACAGTGGAAGGCGCCACACCCGCGATATCCGACGGGCGTGTTCGCAAAATATGGGGCGTTGGTCTCGTCGGCGTCGCAGGGAGCGATCACGACGCCGCGCCAGGGATTTTCGGGTTAAGCACCAAGCCGAACGAGATGTTAGAGAAAAAAACACTATTCGAGAAGATTTGGGACTCACACCTGGTGGCGCAACCCGCAGGGCGTTCGCCGATTTTGTATATCGATTTGCATCTTGTGCATGAAGTAACCTCGCCTCAGGCGTTCGATGGGTTGCGAGTTGCCAGGAGAAAAGTGCGGCAGCCGGCTCGGACGGTGGCCACAGTGGATCACAACATCCCCACGGAGCCGCGCGGAACTCCGATTACCGATTTGATCGCGGCCAAGCAGATTGCGGCGTTGCAGAGCAACTGCAAAGAGTTTGGCATCCGGCTGTTTGATATGGACTCGCCCGATCAGGGGATTGTGCACGTGATTGGTCCGGAACTGGGGCTGACGCAGCCGGGGATGACGATCGTTTGCGGTGACAGCCACACCAGCACGCATGGAGCGTTTGGAGCGCTGGCGTTTGGGATTGGCACATCGGAGGTGGAGCACGTTTTGGCGACGCAGTGTCTGGCGCAACAGACACCGAAGACGATGAAGATTGACGTGCGCGGGCAGTTGGCCGATGGCGTGACCGCCAAGGACTTGGCGCTGGGCATCATCGGACAGATGGGGACCGACGGCGCGACCGGACACGTGATCGAATACGCGGGACCGGCGGTGCGCGCTCTTTCCATGGAAGCACGCATGACCTTGTGCAACATGAGCATTGAGGCGGGCGCGCGGGCAGGGATGGTGGCGCCGGATGAAACGACGATCGCGTATGTGAAGGGAAAGCGATTCGCTCCGTGCGATGCGGCATGGGAGAAGGCTGTCTCCGATTGGAGGAGTTTGCCTTCCGACGACGGCGCGGCTTTTGACAAAGTCGTAGAGATTGATGCCGGGCAGCTCTGTCCCTTCGTGACCTGGGGAACGAATCCGGGGATGGTGGCGCCGGTCACGGGGCGAGTGCCGGAAATCAAAGGTTTGCGGGAATCGGAGCGGCGTTCGACCGAACTCGCTCTCGAATACATGGGGCTGGAGCCTGGGCGCCGAATCGAGGATATCGGGATCGACCGCGTCTTCATCGGATCCTGCACAAATTCGCGGATCGAAGATTTGCGGGCGGCGGCGCGGGTGGCAAGAGGCCATCACGTCAATGCGAAGGTGCGGGCGATGGTGGTGCCCGGATCGCAGACGGTGAAGCGGGCCGCGGAGCAGGAAGGGTTGCACCGGATTTTCCAGAATGCGGGGTTTGAGTGGCGCGAGTCCGGGTGCTCGATGTGCCTGGGAATGAATCCTGATATTTTGCAGCCGGGAGAACGCTGCGCTTCGACCAGCAACCGCAATTTTGAGGGGCGGCAGGGGCGCGGCGGGCGCACGCATCTGGTCAGCCCCATGATGGCGGCGGCGGCGGCGATTGCGGGGCACTTCACCGACATCCGAAATTGGAAGTTTCAGTAGGAGCATGGCTGCACCTGTATGAGGTTGTCCGGCGGACGAAAGCATTGCCGGGGACAGCGGTGGTACGTATCCTCCGAGGGAACGATCGTGCCCGCAAACCATGCCGACGCGCAAACTTACATGGGGGAGTTCTTCGACGAGAACGATAAGACGATTGCGGTATGCGAGGTCGTCGACGACGAATACTTAGAACTGAAATGGGCCTATGGGGATACGACATGAAGCCATTTACCGTACATCGCGGCCGCTTAGCACCGCTGGATCGGATCAATGTGGATACCGACCAGATTATTCCCAAGCAGTTTCTGAAGAGGATCGAGCGCACCGGTTTTGGCGAGTTCGTGTTTTATGATTGGCGTTTTGCCGCCGACGGAACCAAGCATCCCGACTTCGTTTTGCACCAGCCGCGGTACCAGGGCGCCAGCATTCTGGTCGCGGGTAAGAATTTTGGTTGTGGCTCGTCGCGCGAGCATGCGGTGTGGGCCCTGGCCGACTTCGGCTTCCGCGCGGTAATCTCATCTTCCTTCGCGGACATTTTCGCCAATAACAGCACCAAGAACGGATTTCTCACGGTGCAGTTGAGCGACACTCAGGTTGCCGAACTGATGCAGCGAGCGCAGGCCAACGACGACTATCAGGTCACCATTGACTTGGAGCGTTGCCAAGTGCGCGACGACCAGGGGTTCCGCGCCACCTTTCCCCTGGATGAATTCATACGCCATTGTCTGTTGAACGGCCTGGACGACATTGGGCTCACGTTACAACACGAGGCGGAAATAACAGCCTACGAGGCGCTGCACCCGGCGCCGAGCACGCTCCGAGCGTCCTGACAGTCAAGGGAAGGTCAAAGGGAGTAAAGATTTGTAAAACTTTCGCCTTGGTCTTGACCTGCCGCTGGGCTGCGGTTGATGCTGGTTATGCACGGTTCTACTCTAGCAACTGCAGCTTGGTTCCTACCTGTACCAGTCGAGTGGGGAGGTCCTTGTCGGTGGGAATTTCCCGCCCCTCCCGGGTAGAGTTTCCGCAACCGAGTCTGCCATACTTACGTCTAACGAGTCTGCCATGCTTACGTCTAACATTTGTATTTCCTGCCGTACCTGTGCCAAAAAGAGCGACGACGGACTAACCTGTGAAGACGGACTAACCTGTGAATATGATTGAACTTACTGAAATAAAATTCGGCGCGACCGGAGTTCGCTTTTCGCGCGTCACCCGGCTTTTCGTGGTTGCGGCGATCTGCGCATTTTTCCTGGGCTGCGGCGGCGCCGGCGACTCCAAGCAAAGGGCATTGGCTGCCGGATTGCGTTCCGTTTCCGTGGCGACGGCGCAAGTGCAGCGGCAAGACGTGCCGGTCTACCTGACAGGCCTGGGGGCGGTCACGGCATTCAATACCGCCAACATTAAGAGCCGCGTCGATGGTCAAATCATGAAAGTGAACTTCACGGAGGGGCAAAACGTCAAAGAGGGAGACCTGCTGATCGAGATCGACGCTCGCCCTTACCAGGTTCAACTCGAGCAAATGCAGGCGCAGATATTTCGCGACCAGGCACAACTGCGCGACGCTCGGCTCAATTTGCAGCGCTACACCACGCTGATTCCCTCCGGGAGTATTGCGCAGCAGCAGGTCGATACCCAACAAGCGCTCGCGGACCAACTCGAAGGCACGGTGCGTACCGATCAAGCGCAGATCGATAACGCCAAGTTGCAGATCGATTACTGCCACATCACCGCGCCATTTACCGGCCGCGTCGGACTGCGGCAAGTCGATCCCGGCAACATCGTTCACGCCGCGGATACCAATCCCATGCTGATTCTGACGCAACTGCAGCCGATTGCCGTAATCTTCACGCTGACTGAGGACGTATTACCGACGGTGTCGCAACACATGAAGGGAAAAACGCTCGAGGTGGATGCTTTCAGCCGCGACGATCAAACCAAGCTTGCAACTGGGAAGTTGCTCACCATTGACAATCAGATTGACCCGACCACCGGGACCGCCAAGCTCAAGGCCGTCTTCAGCAACACCGATAACCAGCTCTGGCCGAACCAGTTCGTCAATGCGAACCTTCTATTGGAGACGCGCAAGAACAGCACGGTCGTGCCCACGGCGGCGATTCTGCGGGGACCGCAGGGCACCTTCGTTTATGCCGTGAACTCGGACAAGACCGTGCAAGATCGCGTGGTTACGGTGGCTTTGACCCAGGGAGATACCACGGTCGTCACGGCCGGACTGAACCCCGGTGACACCGTTGTAACCGATGGCCAGGACAAACTGCAAAGAGGCAGCCGAATTGAACCACGCAGCACGGGCCAGAGTCACGGCCAGCGTTCATCGCCGGGCAATGACGCGGACAGCGCCGGTTCAGCTACAGCAGATTCAGGGAACCCGGGTTCATGAGTCCTTCACGATTATTTATTCTTCGGCCCGTCGCCACCATGCTGCTCATGGTGGGCGTGCTCCTGGTGGGCTGGGTCGCGTTCATGCAACTGCCGGTCTCGGCACTGCCCGAAGTCGACTATCCAACCATTCAAGTCGTGACGTTCTATCCGGGGGCCGATCCCGAGGTCATGGCTTCGTCGGTAACGTCTCCCTTGGAGCGGCAGTTCGGTCAGGTGCCCGGCCTGAGCCAGATGACATCGACCAGTTCCTTTGGCAGTTCGGTGATCACGCTGCAGTTCGGTCTCGATCAGAACATTGACGTGGAAGAGCAGCAGGTGCAGGCTGCGATTAACTCAGGCTCGACCTACCTGCCGACGGATTTGCCCAACCCCCCGATCTATAACAAGGTCAACCCGGCCGACGCGCCGATTCTCACGCTGGCCCTGAGCGCGGATTCCTTGCCCCTATCGAAGGTGGAGGATATGGCCGATACTTCGCTGGCGCAGAAGATTTCGCAACTGCCCGGCGTAGGACTGGTTTCCATTAGCGGCGGACAGAAACCGGCAGTGCGCATTCAGGCCAACCCCACCGCCCTGGCTTCCTACGGACTGAGTCTTGAGGACCTGCGCGCGGCCCTGGTGCAGGCAAATGTGGATCAGGCCAAGGGCGTGATCGATGGCGTGCGGCAGTCCTACACGATCGGGGCCAACGATCAGCTTTTTTCCAGCGACCAATACAAACCGATCGTCATTGCCTATCACAACGGCGCGCCGGTCCGGATCGGCGATGTCGCGAACGTCATCGACGGAACCGAGAATGAGCGACTGGCCGCCTGGATGAATCTGACGCCGGCTGTGATCGTCAACATCCAGCGCCAGCCCGGCGCCAACATCATCAGCGTGGTGGACCGCATCAAGAAGCTTCTGCCGCAGTTGCAGGCGTCGCTGCCAAGCGCCGTGAAAGTACAGATTCTCACCGATCGGACGACCACGATCCGCGCTTCGGTGAAGGACGTGGAATTCGAGTTGATGCTGTCGATCGCCCTGGTGGTGCTGGTTGTCTTCCTGTTTCTCCGGAATCTAGCCGCGACCGTAATTCCCAGCGTAGCGGTACCCCTCTCGCTGATCGGCACCTTCGGCGTGATGTACCTGTTGGGCTACAGCCTCAACAATCTGACGCTCATGGCGCTGACCATCTCCACCGGCTTCGTGGTGGATGACGCCATTGTCATGATCGAG
>Ga0209624_10000665_pt1 | contig 30173 bp, 28 predicted proteins | sample JacPinW_OM2H0_O1_FD_188565 | JGI IMG/M metagenome (GOLD analysis project Ga0209624, IMG submission 188565) | Forest soil microbial communities from Algoma, Ontario, Canada - Jack Pine, Ontario site 1_JW_OM2H0_O1 (SPAdes) (version 2) | ecosystem: Environmental > Terrestrial > Soil > Boreal...
TTTTCGCATGATATGTCCCCGGTGTATCTGCACGGTATACTCCGTGATTCCTAATTCGTAGGCCGCCTGCTTGTTCAAAAGACCACGGACCAACAGCGGCAACACTTGTTGCTCCCTTGGAGTCAGTGACCGGTAACGCACGAGCAGACTTTCCTGTTCGAATGCGGCCAGTCGAAGTCTCCGATCCTGCTCGAGTGCCTTGTCTATAGAGGCAAGGAGGGCAGATTCGTCAATAGGCTTGGTGAGGAAGTCTACCGCTCCGCCCTTCATCGCTGTGACAGTGGATGGAACATCTCCGCGGCCAGTAATGAAAATGACTGGGATTGTCGTTTGGGCGGCTATCGACTCTTGCACTTGCAGTCCATTCAATCCCGGCATTCTCAAATCGAGAATTAGACATGCACACGAGTCCCGGCGTTCGAAGTCGAGGAAGTCTTTTCCTGAACTGAACATTTGAACCTGCTTGCCATTGGCCCGTAGGAGCGATGAGAGAGCGTCTACAACACTGGCATCATCATCGACGATGTAGACCATTTCGTTTGACGGCATTATCCCCTCCCGGAGTGAGCTACTGATAACTGTGCGCGTCATTGTCCACAAGCCTCGAAAATGCTCGGCGCACCGCTTCTAAGCGCACCTTTGTGAGACATTATATTGGGAAGACATGACGAAGTCACCGACGTACCTTCGAATCAGGTATTACATGAATATGTAATTGCGAAAGCTCCACTGTTCCCTGACGAGGACCTTGGACGGGATGTTCATTCACTTCTCCATCACAGCCAAGAGGGACTCCTGCTGTTCATCTTTCCGCTCCCGTAACCATGCATCATTATTCGGATCCACTAGCTGCGGAAGGGCTGGTCTAAACAGGGCTAGGCGGAGAGTCAGCAACACGGTCACCGCAATATCGATCCACATCATGGACTTCACCTTTCGTTCGGGCACTTGCTATCGTTGCCGCGCCACATCGGAGACTCAGCATGGCATAAAGCTCCGACAGAGTGTCAGGTAGTAACAGACGATTTGATTCGCGCCGGAGCTCAACGTCTTGGCCATCATAGGGATGGTAGTGTTCAGAATTCCATTACATATTTATGTGAATGGTCCCGTGGGGCTGCGGCTTACGGTGATCTGAAGCGACGTAGCTCGATGCGAACACATGTCGTTCCTCCTTCTCGTCGAATAGCATCGAGCGTGCCTCCTTGCGCCGCGATGATGAAGCGACTGATTGCCAGAGCCACGACCGTTCCCCGTGATTCGTCCGCGAGGACCGCTTCTAGCAGTTGCTCCACACTGGTGACACAACCAACGTTGTTTTCGACTTCGAGGCTAACGCGATCGTCGGTGAAGTTGGTCCTCAGCGTTAGCTTCTTCGGTTCCTCAGATCGAGACATGGATTCGCTGGCGTCCACCAGCAAATTGAAGAGCACCTGCTGAATCTCGGCTGCATCTGCGAAGGCGAGCGGCAGGTCCGGATTCAGTTCGCAATCGATTGGGACTCCCTTGTCACGAACGTTTGGGGCCTGAAGGCTTATCACTTGCTCAATCAAAGTATTTAGGTCGATTGCCCGTGGATTGGACCGACGACGATCGAAGAGTTGGCGCATCTCGTGAACGATATTGCCAGCAGACATTCCATCTCGAACCACCCCCTCAAGCGCGGCATTTGCCTGCGAGATGTTGAGGTTGTCAGAGGAAAGCCAATTGAGCGCTGCTCGCGCGTTGGCTACGACAGCCGCTAATGGCTGCACAATCCTGTCAGAGAGAGACGCAGAGAGTTCGGCAATTGCTGCGGACTGTGTAGCACGACCGATTCGCTCCCGAGCCGCGTCGAGAGCCTCGCTGGCTCGCTTTTTGTCATCGATATCGATGTTCACGCCAACCCAATACCTAACTTGACCATCCGAATCCCAGAGAGGCTCCGCACGCGAAAGAAACCAACGGTATTTTCCATCGGCTCCTAATATGCGGAACTGGTTATCTCCCGGACGCCCCGTTTGAATTTGTTCTGCCCAATTCCTGCTCGAGGTGGGCTGGTCCTCAGGATGCAAGAAGACCAAGTGGGCGTCCCATCGTGCTTCGAAATCTGCACCAAACCGAAGCGGGTGATCTGATGGAAGGCCCAGGTAATCCGCGGTAGCCCCGTTGACGAACGATAGAGCCCCGGACGCACGGGCATACCAGGCTTGAGTCGGAAGAGCGTTAAGGGTCACTTGAAGATTAGCCTCGACAGGCGGAAGCGCTTTACCCGACGGTGTTGAGACGACGGCGGTAAAGAGCCACACTTCTGAGCCGTCGGGTAGAATATGTCCCGTTCCGACAGCATCTACCGAACTTCCTCGTGCAGAATCCCGGGCACAGAGAAAGAAACGAGCGCGATAGGGCTGCTGATGAATCCGCGCTTCCTGCCATAGAGTGGAAGACATTTGTCTGTCTTCCTCCGCTACAAGTTCCAGCCAATTCAAGTCCCCAAGCTGAGCCGCGCTCAGAGCTGTCCTTTCTCTCAGCTTTTGATTTGCGTAGATACATCGGCCGTCGGAATCTGCCAACCAGGTGGGATTCGGAGAGTGCTCAAGGAAGGCAGCCAGAACAGTCGTATCCATCATTTCCGCCACGCGCCGGGTTAATCCGCAGGAAGAATCTCACGGCAAGAGACCCCAAAGTGGTTTGCGTGTGTATCTCCCGATCAGTTGTTGTGTTGAGCGTATTACGGAAAGAATATGAAGGGCATTACATGTTTGTCGTAGCGGGCGGATTTCTCCTTTGAGCACGCCGGCTATCCACATGAAGATGTAATGGCGCAGTTTGGAGCTTGTACGGTTTGGCAGGCGACGCAACTCCCAGATAACCACCAGTGAGAAGTTGCATCTGCATGCATGTCTCTTGCACTTCACAGACACTGCGCCCTGCGGGTCGAAATATTTGGGTCTCCTCGCGCAAGCGCGGGGGAAAGGAGCGGGTACGATGCGGGACAATCCCAACCTGAGTCTGGAGCAGATAGATCGCATTCGATCCGTCGCCCAGGTTCGGTCGGTACAAGCTGGTGAAGTACTTTATGAACCCTCGCAACCGGATGTGCCCTTATTTATCGTGCTGGAAGGTAGCGTCTCGATTAGCAGAACCGGCGAGGACGACAAGATTCTCGCGGTTCGTGAAGCAAACCAGTTCACCGGCGAGATGTCCGTCATTTCCGGAAAGCGATCACTGCTCAAGGCACGCGTCACTGGGGACGGCAGCGTTCTGGAACTCAGTCGGGATAAGGTACTCTCCCTGATGGCGAAAGACACCGAGTTGGGCGAGATCTTCATGGAAGCCTTCGTCGCCCGGCGCCTATTGATGATCCAATTAGGCGAGGGAAATGTCGTCCTCTTCGGGACCAAGAGTTCCGCCCGCACCCTCGCGCTGAAGGAATTCCTTACGCGAAATGCACACCCATTTACCTATGTAGACATCGATTCAGATTCCTTCGCCGGCGAATTGATGGAGAAGCTTGAGGTTCGGAACAGCGAACTCCCGGTTGTGTATTGCAACAACCGCTATGTCCTGCGAAACCCATCGATCGTTGAGCTAGCGCAATGTCTTGACCTGAACATTAATACAGACAAGAGCGTGCGCGACGTTGTCGTTATCGGTGCCGGCCCGGCGGGACTCGCGGCAGCTGTCTATGCAGCTTCTGAAGGGTTAAGAACGCTTGTCATTGAAAAGTCAGCACCTGGTGGCCAGGCAGGTTCAAGCTCCAGGATCGAAAACTATCTCGGCTTTCCTACGGGAATCTCAGGACAAGAGCTCGCAAACAGATCCATCGCGCAGGCCCAGAAATTCGGTGCGCAGATCATGGTCGCTCAATCAGTGGTCCATATCGATACGAGTCGCCAGCCGTATTAAGGTCATTCTTGAATCTGGGCTCAAGTTCAACGCGCGGGCCATAGTGATCGCCACTGGAGCGCAGTATGCGCGACTTCCCGTTGAAGATGCAGATGCGTTCACAGGCAGGGGTATTTATTACGACGCGACACATATGGAGGCACAGCTGTGCGACTCCGAAGAAGCCATTGTGGTGGGAAGAGGCAACTCAGCCGGCCAGGCCGCGGTTTTTCTTATCCAGTCGTCGGCGAAGGTGCATCTCTTCGTGCGTTCTCAGAAGCTTTCCGATTCTATGTCTCAATATTTGATTGGACGCATTGAGGCGCATTCCAAGATTGAGATCCACTATCGGACTCGAATCACAAGTCTTAGCGGCGCAGGTCACCTCGAACATGTCGAATGGCGAGACGACGCGCTCGGAGAAACGAAATCCGGTCCCATTCGCCACGTCTTTGTGATGGCCGGAGCCGTACCACGGACAGAATGGCTTGAAGATTCCTTCCTCTTGGACAACAGGGGATTTATAGCCACGGGCCCCGATCTTGCTGCGTTCGTGGGTGGCGATCAATGGCCGCTAAAACGGCCTCCACTCATGCTCGAAACCAGCGTTCCAGGAATCTTTGCGGTTGGCGACACGCGAGCAGGAAGTGTGAAACGGGTTGCCTCCGCAGTCGGCGAAGGTTCAATGGCAGTACACCTCGTGCATCGATATCTTGCTGAGTGCGCGGAGCAACTCGCGTCAGTTCAACAAGCGCAAATGGCACCGGCTTCGGCCGGAGCGTGACCGGATCACGGGGCTGCACGCCCTTGCGACATAAACATGTAATTGCGCAGAGGAGCGGCAACGTAATGTTGCTCAAAGAACTGAGTGGTCAGCGGTCCGATTGAACTTTGCTAGCGGCTGTGGTCACTAAAAACAAGTGGAGGGAAGTAAGACTTGTAACTTTTTACAGAATCAGATCAAGAGCTCAGACCAGGCGCTCTACAGGGAGACCGGGTGGTCGATCTCGCCGATCACAATCGGGCGTATTCAGGAGTTGATTGATGGAGCGCCAGCCCATGACTACGAAGCTGAATTTGCATTTGCCATCGGCAAGTGCGGAAAAACATTTCTGCGAACCGATGACAGGAACACGTCACACATTTAAATGTCACCTCTCACTGGTCGTTTGGGAAGAGCTTCGACACCTTCGCGCCCCCTTGGACCTGCGATCGCAACCAGAGATAAGATGCTTGGTCCACATTCCCTCGACATGAAGTCGAGCATATAGGCGGTGAGGCCCTTCAGCACTCTCATCCACTGCTAACAGGAACATGTAATTTCGGGCGACCTCACCTGATTGCTACTATCACGCTGTCGGAAGTCGCGCATTGACAGGAAGACCGACGCTGCGTCGGGACCATTCAGATTCGTAGATGCCGAGACATGTGTGGTGGAGGAGGTAATCAAAAGATGGAGACGCGCAATGTTCAACGTCTGATTCGTCGTAGTAGTGCCGGAGCATGGCTTCTTCTGACGAGCCCCATGTTGATTGCACAAGGGACAACCCCCTCTACGCTTGCTCCAGCATCAACACCCGCGCATCAGATATTTGATTTGTCGGTCTTTGTTGTCGCAATTACCGGGGGAATATTCCTGGTAGTAGGCGGATTACTCGCAGTTGCTCTGTATCGGTTCCGGGCACGGAAGAACGATTCCCGGGGCGAGCCGGCTCAAATCTACGGCAGCACGCAAATTGAATTGGCATGGACCGTGATCCCTATCCTGATCGTAGTCGTTCTCTTCCTTACGACGGCACGCATCATCTTCGCGATCCAAGATGCGCCAAAGCCAAAGACAGCTCTCGACGTCACGGTGGTCGGGCATCAGTTCTGGTGGGAGTTTCGATACCCGAAGTACGGCGTAGTCACCGCAAACGAACTCCACATTCCAGCCAGTTCCGAAGCTGCGCCCGCAGCGACCTTCCTCAAGTTGACTTCTGCAGATGTCAATCATAGCCTCTGGATCCCTCAATTGGCTGGAAAGACAGATTTGATCGCGAATCATGTGAACACAATGTGGATGGATCCCCAGAAGCCGGGGCTCTATCTCGGTCAGTGCGCTCAGTTCTGCGGTTCGCAGCACGCGATGATGTTGCTGCGCGTCTATGTCGACACGCCAGAGCAGTTCAATACCTGGATCAGGAATCAGCAGCACCCGGCCCCGCAGGACTCAGTCGTAGAAACAGGAAGGACGGTCTTCGAAAGGCAGGCGTGCATGAATTGCCACACAGTCTCAGGCACAGCGGCGACTGGACGTTTCGGACCTGACCTCACACACCTGATGAGCCGCGCGACGCTGGCCTCTGGAGCGACGGACAACACCCCGGCGAATCTCCGTCAGTGGATCAAATCACCAGATACGTTCAAGCGCGGGGCGTTGATGCCCGCGATGCAGCTTACTGATGAGCAGTTGGATCAAGTCACTGCCTATCTCGAAACCCTGAAGTGACGACAGGATTCTGATATGAGCGTTTACACACTACCAGTCAGCCAAGTGACCGACCCGAGTACTCCCGCATCGGAGAGGAGCACCTTCCTTGAGAAACTTCACGGATGGGTAGTCACGGTCGACCATAAACGCCTGGGCATTCTTTACATCTTGTACTCGACCTTCTTCCTGCTTGTCGCTGGGGCCGAGGCTTTGCTGATCCGCATTCAGCTTGCCTATCCCCATAATCACGTTTTGAGTGCGCAGGTCTATAACCGCTTCTTCACGATGCATGGCACGACTATGGTGTTCATGGTCGGAATGCCTTTCCTCTTTGGATTCGCAAATTACATCGTGCCGCTCCAGATTGGGGCTCGTGATATGGCCTTTCCCAGACTGAATGCCTTTAGCTTCTGGCTGACGGCCTTCGGTGGGTTCTTGCTGTATTACAGCTTTCTTGGCGGAGCTGGGCTCTACGGAGTGGGAAACGCCCCGGATGTCGGATGGTTCGCCTACGCTCCCCTCACTGAGCGCTCCTTCTCTCCGGGTCATGCGACCGATTATTGGGCACTTGCATTGATTGTTAGTGGATTCGGAACACTCGGCACCGCAATCAACATTATTGCAACGATCGTCTCCATGCGCTGCAAAGGGATGACTCTCATGAGAATGCCTCTGTTCACCTGGCTGCTTCTCGTGGTGAGCATGCTGACGTTGGTTACGATCACTCCGCTTACCGCAGCCCAGTTCATGTTGCTCATCGATCGCTATCTGGGTGGCCACTTCTTCGATACACAAGCTGGCGGTTCATCGTTGATCTGGATTCATTTCTTCTGGATCTTCGGTCATCCTGAAGTCTACGTCCTGGTGCTTCCAGCATTCGCGATTGCAAACGAGATTATCCCAGTGTTTTGCCGCAAGGCGATATTCGGCTACCCAGCGATGGTTGCGGCTTCGATATGCATCATGTTTGTCAGTCTGAGCGTGTGGGCGCACCACATGTTCACTGTCGGCATGACCTCGGTCTCAAATGCTTTTTTCACTCTTTCGACGATGCTTGTCGGAGTCCCAACCGGAATCAAGATATTCAATTGGATCGCTACTCTATGGGGCGGCCGAATACGGTTCACAACACCGATGCTGTTCTGCATTGGCTTTCTCTTTCAATTCCTGATCGCGGGATTGACTGGGATCATGCTCTCGGTGTCGCCTTGGGATTGGCAGCTCCATAACTCGTATTTTGTGATTGCGCATTTTCACTATGTGCTTGTCGGCGCCATCGTGTTCTGCATCTTCGCAGGTATCTACTACTGGTACCCCAAGGCAACCGGGCGATTGATGAACGAGACGCTCGGCAAATGGCATTTCTGGCTCTTTACTATTGGCTTCCACATCACGTTCGATACCATGCACTTCCTCGGTCTCCTGGGGATGCCGCGGTCGATCTACACCTATCAGCCTGACCGTGGATGGAACTTTCTCAATTTGGTCGTGTCCGTCGGAGGGCTGATCCAGGGAATTGCAGTCCTGATCTTCGCATACAATTTCATCGTTTTTTACTGGCGTGGAGAAGTCGCAGGCGACGATCCTTGGGACGCTTGGACCTTGGAATGGACCATATCTTCGCCGCCTCCTGTCTACAACTTTGAAGAAGAACCGGAGGTGCATAGCCGCCGGCCTCTGTGGGATCTGAAGCACCCTGACGATCCAGATTGGGAGTACGAGTCATGAGTTCTATGCCTGTCAGTCATCCAGGACGTACTGTCGAGTGTCATCTTCCCAGCAAACGCCGAGTGGGCATGGCGGCGTTGATTGTCGGGGAGAGCGCCATCTTCACCATCTTCGTTGTTGCCTATGTCTTCTATATGGGCAAGAGCCTCTCAGGGCCGACACCTGCGCAGGTATTGGAAGTCCCAATTCTTGCAACGATCTGTCTGTTGTCCAGCAGCATTACGATCTGGCGTGCAGAAAAAGCTATCGAAGATGACCGAATCGGAAGCTTCACCGTTTGGCTTGGCGCCACTATCGCGCTTGCGGCAGTCTTCCTTACAGGCACAGCGCGTGAATGGAAGAAGCTGATCTATCAGGACGGGCTGACCGTCAGCACAAACCTCTTTGGCACGACGTTCTACTCTCTGGTAGGACTTCACGCAACCCACGTCGTAGTTGGGCTGTCCCTTCTTATCTCGATCTTCATCTTCTCTTTGTTCGGTTGGGTTGACTCAAGGCAAAGTGAGCGCTTCGGCGTTGTCGCCCTTTATTGGCACTTCGTGGATTCCGTGTGGATCGTGGTGTTTACAGTCGTTTACCTGATCGGACGGTGACTTGTGATGAATGACGGCAGAGCGGAACAAAGTCAAAGAGAGCCCATAGAGATGCCGGCAAGCACGGCGTGGCCGATACTTCTCGCCTTCGGCATCACGCTCTTGTTCGCGAGCCTTGTGACGAGTATTGGAGTCGGCATTGCAGGTTTTCTTCTGATCGCCTGTGGCGTCGTCGGGTGGGCGAAGCAGTGCCTTCCCGAGGAACACCACGAAATGATTCCGGTTAAGGCAAGACAGTTCATGCCGTCAAGCGCGAGAACCGAGGTGGCGCACATCCAGGTCAGTGAAGTCCACCGGGCGTTCCTTCCTGTTGAAAGTTATGCCGTGACCTCCGGACTCCGTGGAGGAATAGCAGGGGGAATCGTCATGATCATCCCTGCCCTCCTTTACGGCTATCTGACCCAGCAAAGCATCTGGTACGCGGTGAATCTGCTTGGAGGCGCGGGCGTCGCGCACTGGACAAACGCTACGACCGCCGACATCGCGGCCTTCCATTGGAATGGGTTGATTGCAGCAACGATCATCCATGCGGCGGTTTGCACACTCATCGGCCTGCTCTACGGAGCAATGCTGCCAATGTGGCCACGGCGACCGATCCTTCTTGGCGGAATCATTGCTCCGCTCCTTTGGACTGGCCTTCTCCACTCGATCCTCGGATTTGTGAATCCGGCGTTCAACGCGAGAATCGCGTGGGGCTGGTTCGCTCTCTCCGAGATACTCTTCGGCATCGTAGCCGGCGTCGTCGTTACGAGATTGGGAAAAATCAGAACTCATCAAACCTTGCCGTTCATTCTTCGTATGGGAATCGAAGCCAAAGAGTTCGAAGGCCCGAAGGGAGATGGGCGATGAAGGCTACCGCAAGAGCAATACTGTCGCTTATTCCCATCGCCCTGCTTGTAGGCAGTTTGGGATGCGAGCGGAAGATCGGGCCGCCAAACGATCAGGAAGAGCTGATGCGTCCCGAAAGTGTAGCCTGGTTTGACCGCCTGTACAAGCAGAACTGCTCGGCGTGCCACGGAGAAAGCGGTTCTGGCGGACCGGCACTCGATCTCGCCAATCCGAAATATCAGGCACTTGTTGATGACGCGTCATTGAAACGGTGGATCACGTCCGGCATGCCGGGTACGCAAATGCCTGCCTTTGGCGAGCCAGCCGGCGGTTTCCTTACTCCACAACAGGTTGACGTGCTCGTTGCGGGCATGCGCACACGATGGAATCACAAGGATCAAAACGCGGCCGATATGCCTCCGTATTCTTCAAACGCTGTAGGCAATGTCGAACATGGACAGGACATTTTCCGCGTGAGCTGCACTTCCTGCCATCAGCAAGGGCAGCAGAAGATCACGGACGCAAGCTATCTGGCCCTCGTAAGCGATCAGAGCCTACGGACGATCGTTATTGCGGGGCGCCCCGATCTTGGTCACCCGGATTGGAAGCAGGTTCGTCCTGGCCAGCCCTTGACGGACCAGGACGTGAGCGACGTCATTGCGTATCTCCATTCGTTAAGAAGCGATACTCCGGGTCAGCCATATCCCGAGACAAGCCCTAAGAGGTGATTTGTGAGTGAAGAGAAACTGCCAGTTGGACAACACGAAGAAGAACAGGCGCCGGTCGACCCGTTGACGGTGTCGAGGCGGTGGTTCTTACTGACAGTGGGCGCGTTCTTCAACGCTGTAGTCGGCGTTGCTGTCGCAGTTCCCGTAGTGAAGTACCTCCTCTCGCCCGTAAAGTCTGACGATGCATATAAGTCCTGGGTGTCACTCGGGTCTCTGGATACGTTCCCTGTCGGTGAAACACGTCTGGCGAAGTTCACGAGCCCGGTGAGCCGCGAATGGGATGGCGAAACCGATCGAATCGCCTGCTGGGTACGTCGTATCTCTGAAAAAGAGTTCCAAGTGTTCGCGATCAATTGTGCCCACCTGGGATGTCCGGTTCGCTGGTTCCCACAATCGGGCCTGTTCATGTGCCCTTGCCACGGGGGCGCCTACTATGCGGACGGAAGTCGAGCTTCAGGCCCACCAGAGCGAGGGCTATTCACGTATGACACCAAAATCGTTGATGGCGCCCTTCAGATCAACGCTGGCCAGATGCCAACTCTCTCCAACACAGCCAAGCTGGTTCAGATTGAGAGCGCAAAGGGAGGATCGCCATGCGCAGGTTGAAGGCTCTGTACACCTGGTTTGATAGCCGTCTGCAGCTCGGCGAGCCCATCAAAGAGATGGCTCTCCACCCTGTCCCGAATAAGACTGCCAGTTGGTGGTACGTCTTTGGAAGTGCCGCCTTTGTCCTGCTGATGCTTCAGATTGTGACCGGGATCCTGCTTGCGCTGGTATATGTGCCCTCCGCCGGACAGGCATGGAACAGTCTGAATGTTCTGAACCACCAATTAACTCTTGGATGGTTCCTGCGTGCGATGCACGGCTGGGGATCGAACTTCATGGTTGCAGTCGTGTTGATTCACATGGCCCAGGTCTTCCTCTTCGGTGCATATAAGTTCCCTAGAGAACTGACTTGGGTTCTCGGAGTGTTCCTGCTGCTCATGACACTCGGGATGGCGTTCACAGGTCAGGTGCTACGTTTCGATCAGGACGCCTATTGGGGTCTTGGCATTGGAGCATCCATTGCGAGCCGAGTGCCGTTCATCGGCAGTACAGCGGTCCACATGATGTTAGGCGGCCCGATCATTGCCGGAGCAACACTCTCCCGATTCTTTGCATTTCATGTCTTCGTTATCCCAGGAATGCTGTTGGCTTTCGCGTGCCTTCACATATGGATGGTTGTCAAACTCGGCATCAACGAATGGCCGATGCCTGGCCGTATTGTCCGTCGCTCTACATACCTGTCGGAATACCATGAACTGACGAAGAAGGACGGACGGCCATTCGTGCCGGGAGCTGTTTGGAAGGACGCCTTCTTCTCGGCGGCGATCGTCGCAGCAGTCGCCGTTTGTGCAGCCGTGTTCGGACCTTACGGACCCGGAGGGCAACCAGATCCTACGATCATTCAGACTGCACCGAAACCCGATTTCTTCTTCCTTTGGCTTTATGCCGTATTGTCTTATCTACCTCCGAGCCTGGAGACACCATTTCTCCTGATCGCCCCTGTGCTGGGAATTGCAGGACTTGTAGCCCTTCCGTTTTACGCGGGTGAAGGGGAGAAGAGCTGGCATAAGCGACCAATCGCAATCATCATGTTGACTACCGTAGCCGTCGCATGGGGTGTGCTCACGCATCTCGGGACCTTCACGCCCTGGAGCCCAAAAATGAACGCATGGAGCGGCGGTTCCCCGATTCCCGTCCGTTATACGCACGATGCAAGCCCACTCCAACGCCAGGGCGCTATCGTCTTTCAGTCGAAGCAATGCCGCAACTGCCACGCGCTTGCTGGCATCGGCGGACAGCGTGGCCCGGCTCTGGATCTTGTGGCAACGCGTCTCACGGAGGATCAACTAATTCGGCAGGTACTACAGGGCGGCGGCAACATGCCGGCGTATGGCAAGAACCTAAGCCCCTCCGAGACCACGGCACTCGTTCAGTTCCTGGAAACACTGCATCCCCTCAATCAACCAGCGGCCGCAGATGCATCTCGTCAGGCGGCCATGGCAGAGCCCGCTCCAAAACCGTGAAGGAGGCAAGTTGGAGACCTCTTGGCTGAGTCTCATTACCGATTGGGATATACCTCCCGCAGTCACGGGCACTCTCGTGGCTGTAGGCTTCATTTATGTGCGAGGTTGGCTTGCCCTCAGGCGCACTCGACCAAAGCATATCCCTGAGTGGCGGCTCTTCTCCTTCCTTACGGGACTACTTGCCATCTTCTTGGCGGTTTCTTCCTCGCTCGACACTTACAGCGAGACATTGCTCTTCATGCACATGGCTCAGCACTTCGTGCTGATGTCGGTGGCTCCTCCGCTCATTGTGTTAGGGTGCCCGTTCGTCCCTATGCTCCGCGGACTACCGGGCCCGATCGTTCGCTGGATCGGCGGACCTATCTTTCGGTCTTCGGTCGCGCACTGCGTTCAGGAGCTCTTTTCCCGCCTGCCATTTGCGTGGCTCCTGATGAACCTCACTTATGTTGGCTGGCACATTCCGAAAGCCTACGAATTCGCATTGTCCTCGGAAAGCTGGCACAACTTCGAACACTTCTGTTTTTTTGTGACGAGTCTCATCTTTTGGTGGCCGATTGTGCAGCCCTGGCCGGCACGACGCCAATTGAACTCCTGGATGATCATTCCATACCTGTTGACATCGGACTTTGTAAACACTGGCTTGTCAGCATTCCTGTGTTTTTCTGGGCGGTTGCTCTACCCGAGCTATGGAGTTGTCGAACGGCCCTTCGGAATCGACGCGTTAAAGGACCAGATCGCAGCGGGGGCCTCCATGTGGGTATTTGGGTCTTTGGTGTTTCTTGTGCCCGCCATCTACCTGACTACTCGGTTCTTAGCGAACGGTCGACTCGTAAACGCGAAGACAGAACTGGAGAAGGCACATGCGCTGGCTCAGTAAATTATTTGAGTTCATCGGAAAGGTGGGGTTGTTTAGCCTGCGGGTCGTCGCTGATTCCCTCAGACCTCCGTTCGAATTTGCCCAGCTGTCCCGTCAACTCGCAGAAGTGGGAAACAAATCACTCGCGCTCATCGTCGTATCGGGCTTCGCCTTGGGAGCCGTCATGACTCTCCACACAAGAAACACCCTGGTGACGTTTGGCGCCACGGCGATGATACCGGCCGTGCAGGCAGTATCGTTCTTCGTCGAAATTGGGCCATTGGTCACGGGACTGCTGCTTGCGGGTCGAGTCGGCTCAGGAATCGGTGCGGTCCTTGCAAACATGAGGGCTTCTGAGCAGATTGACGCTATCGAGTCGCTATCAATTGACTCGTTCAAGTTCCTGGTGGTGCCTCGGGTCCTGGCCTGTGTGATCGCTCTTCCCTTTCTGACACTTTTCATGGATTTCGCAGGCCTGCTGGGAGGCTTCCTCTCAGAAGAGCTCTCCTCTCACATAGCGCCGACGCTCTACGTTAATCGCGCCTTTGATTATCTTCAGTGGTCAAACTTCATCGCGCCTACTCTGAAAACCGCCGTATTCGGTTTCATTATCGGTTCCGTCTCTTCCTACTTTGGCTATACGACGGACAAGGGGGCGCAAGGCGTCGGCGAAGCTGCTACCAACAGTGTTGTTCTGTCTTCTCTGTTGATCATTGTTGCTGACGTATTGCTGATCAAGTGCATCTTCTTTCTCTTCCCGGAAACGGCCATATGAGCGAGCCCCAGACCATCGCGGTGGAGTTTAAGAATGTCATGAAGTCGTTCGGTACAAAACGCATACTGAATGAGGTGTCTTTTCATATCGACCAGGGTCAGGCCTTGTGTCTGCTTGGGCGCAGCGGTACTGGCAAGAGCGTCACCCTCAAACTGATCATGGCGCTTATGCGGCCCGATTCGGGAGAGGTCTGGGTCGATCAGGACAATGTCGTCGGCATGGGCGAGCACAGTCTGTCTCTCGTTCGCAAAAAGATGGGATACCTGTTTCAGGACGCAGCTCTCTTCGATTCCCTGACCCTCTACGAAAACCTTGCACTACCTCTCACCAGACTGACAAAGAAATCCAAGCCCGAGATAGACGACGTGGTGCACCGTGTCCTTACCGAGGTCGGCCTGGGAGCGGATGGTGCGAAATACCCCTCGGCGCTCTCGGGAGGCATGAAGAAAAGGGCTGGCCTTGCCAGAGCGTTGGCACTTGAACCAAAGATTCTCCTGGCTGATGAGCCGAGCAGTGGCCTGGACCGCATCACCGCCTTTGAGATCGATGAGCTGCTCATGCAGCGCAAAACCGAACACGGGACAGCTCTGATCATCGTGACACATGATGTGCACGGGGCGCGCAGGGTAGCTGACCGGGTCGCCGTGCTCGACAAAGGAAATCTTGTCGCCTTCGGCTCGGTAGACGAAGTAAGCCAGAGCGAAAACGAAGTCGCTCGCAAACTCATTACGGAGTGAAGCAATGTCTAGACGATATCTCGCTGTAGGAATCTTCATCATCGCCAGCGTAACCTTGTTCGCTCTCGGAATCTTCCTCGTTGGGAGTCGTCATGAGGCCTTCTCGCGCCACGTGCTGCTGTATACCGAGTTCGCCGATCTTGATGGCGTCACTAAGGGCTCGAAGGTGCAGGTTGCAGGCATGGACGCGGGCCAGGTGACCGGGATCGAGGTACCTCATTCGCCAAGTGGTCACTTTCGTGTCCAGATGAAGGTCGACGAGCAGCTTCATGGCCTGGTTCGAACCGACTCCGTCGTAACGATCGATACAGAAGGCGTGGTAGGTGACACGTTCCTGACGATCCATTCTGGTTCCCCGAATGCGGCGATCGCGCAAGCCGACTCGGTGCTACAAAGCAAACCTCCCGTAACCATGTCCGACCTGCTGAGCCATGGTCTCGGGATCATGAATGACGCGGACGCAACGATAAAGCGGGTGGGAGGCAAGCTGAACGTTGTACTCGACGGGGTCAATGGCACCGTCGGTAACGCAAACGATCTGCTCATAGGGCTCAAAGAGGGCCGCGGGCCAGCGGGGATGCTCCTCCGAGATGAGAAGGTGGCAGGCCAGATTCGAGAGAGCATGTCGAACGTGCAGTTGACAACGTCGAACCTCAACCAGGCCTCGGGCCGAGTGAATAGCATCGTTGCAGATGTTCAGCAGCGTCAACTACCTCAGAAACTTGATGACACGATGACCCAAATTCATTCTGCATCGACCCGCGCCGATGCGACTATTCAACAAGTCCAGCAAAGCCTGACCCAGGCTTTAGGGCCTGATGTAAATGGCGTCACTGCAGGTCAGAACGTCAGTGAATCGCTCTCCAATGTCAACGTCGCGACAGGGAACATGGCCGAGGATACCGAAGCGCTCAAGCACAACTTCTTCTTTAAGGGCTTCTTCAATCATCGCGGCTACTACACACTTGGCAGTCTATCCCCGCAGGAATATAGACACAGTAAGCTCTTCGGAAGTACGCAGAACCCACGTGCCTGGCTGCAGGCTGATGCATTATTTCAGCACGGGCCGCATGGCACTGAGGAATTGAGCACAAACGGGAAGCATGTGATTGATGCCGCTGTTGCGTCATTCGGAGATGCGATCTTCACGCATCCTATTGTGATCGAGGGATATTCAGACGCCGCGACGTCGGCCGATGCTCTTTCCTGGTCCTACGCACGCGCACAGCTCGTCCGAAATTACCTCGAGGCGCGGTACCCATTCACTGCTAAGGACGTGGGCGTTATGCCCTTGAGCGCGACTCCCCCGCCGGGATTGGGGCATGATCGTTGGTCCGGTATATGCATTGTGGTCGCTGAGAAAAAGTAGAACTCATCTCATAAATGCCTTAGCAGGATCAAAGACGGGGCTAGGTGGTGTATTGCATGAAAGTTCTCGGTGCGATGTTCATATCGGACGACCAGACGACGGAAGTTCTGCAACCAAGCAAAGAATCTCTCTAACCCAAGACCTGTTGGTTACTCGATGTTTCCTTTAGCTCGGTCCCAATGAAGAGTTGCAGGAGCGTTAACTCGCGAAAGATAGCCTCTATCGGGTGCTCTTAACTTCGTAGCTACTAGCTTTATGTAATTGGCGCACTTGCGTCCGTTGACTATTATCACGAGAAGCCGAAGACGATGCAAAGAGGTTTCCATTTGACACCTTCAGCTTTCTGACAGCATGCAGTTCAAATGCTGTGAGTCGTCGTCGGCTGCTCGCCTCTGGTTTCAATCAGTCGCAAGTGACCCCTTGCCTTGCAATACGGAGTCCTGAGGTATCGAGAAATGATGACACTGGACTGGCAAATATTGATCGTCGCATTCGTGGCCATATCGCTGCAGATCATGATATCGATCAACCTGATGTTCGGCAGATCTGCGGTCAAGAAGTGCAATATTTGGTGCGAGACGGACCATTCGCGTGTTCGGCCGCTCGACGCTTTTAGTGACGCCTCAATGCTGAGTCGCAAACAGCGTTAACTCGCAAAGGTAGTGTCGTGCGCCGTGAGAGGAAGAAATGTGCTGAAGACGTCCACAAGACTCGAGCCGCGCGTGAAAAATCGAGCACCTGCACCAACACGATGTCAAAAAGACTGGAGATGGCAGTTGAGTGTCAAGCATTACCTGTTTTTCCTTATTCTCGGCGTTTCTGTCACCAGTGTAGCGGTAACCCCGCAGATCTCGGCACCTGAACCGCAGACTGGAACGATCATCGGTACAGTGACCGATGTGAATGATGGCACCGTTCCGGGCGCTACGGTCGCTCTTGAAAGCACGTCACTCGCCGACCCCCAACGCGTGGAGACGAACGATAACGGTTTCTTTGAGCTCGACCATCTCAATCCGGAAATGCCGTACCGGATCACCGTTAGCGCCAGCGGATTCGCCGACTGGAACTCGCCTGAAGTCATCCTCCAGCCAGGTCAACATATGGACCTGACGGGCATCCGGCTGCGGATTGCAGCGGCGGTAACCACGATAAACGCAGTTTTCTCGACTGAAGAGCTCGCAAGGGAGCAGGAAAGAGTGGAGGAGAAGCAGCGCGTCCTGGGTTTCATCCCCAACTTCTATACGGTCTATGATCGCAACGCCGTGCCACTCACACCGAAGCTGAAGTTCAGACTCGCTCTCAAGACCACGACGGACCCCATCACTGTCCTCGGCTCCGTCTTCTTGGCTGGCCTCGACCAGGCGGGCAACGCCCACCACTTCGGGCAGGGCGGTGAAGCATATGGTCAGCGTTTCGGCGCCCACTATGCCAACGGCGTGACCGACATCATGATTGGCGGCGCCATCCTTCCCACCATCCTGCATCAGGATCCGCGCTACTTTTACCAGGGTACGGGCACGAAGAAATCACGTATGCTCCACGCTCTCTCTACGCCGTTTATCTGCAAGGGAGATAACGGACGCTGGCAGCCGAACTATTCAGGCCTGGGAGGCTATCTGGCCTCGGGCGCCATCTCCAACGCTTATTATCCGGGGTCGGATCGCGGCCCGGGGCTGACGTTTTCGACCACCTTTATTGACATTGCAGCCGACATGGCCAACGGCCTCATCCAGGAGTTCGTCCTGCGCAAGCTCACCCCCTCAGCCAAAAACCAACCTCATTGATAGGCAAAGGCAATTAGAAAATAGAAGCGGCTGGAAGCGCCCGTTTGCGGGTGACCCGCCACCCGTATTGTACCCAGACTGCAGTAGTGAATGTGTCCTTTCGTGTCTTTACAGTGCGAACCGCCTCGGGCTAATAGCGCTCCCGGAGACACATTCGTGACCTCGCCAGCGGGTGCTTCCGAGCTCGTTTTACGAGACCTGCGATATTAGACCCAACCCTGAAATTGTGTCCGAACAGAGCAAACCGGTTTTAAGGGATTTATGAGATAGGTTCTAGTCTTTTCGGTTGCGTGATCACGAGCGCCCCGTGATTGTTGACCGTCCTCTTGAACTCGTAGAGGACGGACGCATCTCTGCCAATATGTCTGACCACCATTCCCTTCTTTGAGATCTGCAGGTCGGTAAATCCTAACGCGCGAAGTCCCGATGGCCTTCGCGCTTGAGGCGACGTCGTCCAACCGACGAGCTCCGCTCCTCCTCCGCCTGAGATGACAAAAGACGTGGGATGACCTTTGAACTCAAGATGCTGCAGATCGTGATCATGGCCGGAGAGGTATAGATCGACATCGTGCCGCCGCAGCAGAGAATCCCACTGCGCAATCAACTTTGGGTTATCGCGATGTCGATGATTCCGGAGGCCGTATCCCCTGGGGGCTGTACCTGGGTTTCCTGCGCCAAGCTGGACGCGCAGCACAGGCAACCTAGCGTGATAGTTGTGTATACCGCAATCGTTCGAAAAACATTTCTTGTCATAATCGTCTTCCTCCTGCTGCAATCTGCCTTCGTCAAGCGAGAACAGCTCCTTCTCGAGCAAGCTTCTGAAGAGGCAGTTGGATTTCGTTGTCTCTTTCCGCGACAGCTTTCATGCGATACACGCGTCGCAGGAGCCACTCACTACAGATCCAGAGAGCTGTTCCGAGCGACGCAACGACGAACAGGGTGTATTTGAAATTCACGCCAGTGTCCCCTGTGAGGAGCAAATGCAATATGCCGGCTGAGGACATATCGCCCAGACGCTCGCCTACCACATCCACGAGCAGGAGCACCTCGACACGCACCCTGTCCGGCAGCGCTGCATAGACCATCTCGATACCGCAACGCGATGCTGAATTCCGCAGTGAGTACCCCCAATTCGAAGGAACCCGAACACCCGGAAGACAGACATAGCCACGCTTGCCAGCGCGGCTGCAGTCAGGATGGCTGGGTAGAGGGTGAGACAGCGTTTCGCCCATGGACCGCTTGTAAGCCGCCGGACGGCAAACTGCCAAAGCAGTGCGCCGAGGCATAGAATACCTTGCCGCGATCCCATCAAGTGGATCCGCTGGGCCTGGGAGGTGTAGTGCTCCGCGACTCTCACCCGGAAGCCAAGGTCGAGGAGTGTAGATGCGGATGCTCCAAGGATCGTGACGATCGCCAGCATTCGAACTACTGCGCTCGTCCAGTTCCGCCGCACCTGATTCAGTTCTTCAAACTTCTTATCGCCGGCAGAGATGCAGCAACTTCCATCCCGGTGAAAGAGAAGCAGTGAAGAGACACAAACATCCATCACGGCGAGCATCACCAGCGATGATCGAAGGTCGCTTGACGAAGGCAGGTGCACCAACCCGAAGCCGCCGAACATTCCCGCAGCTGTGCCGAGATCAGAACAGACAGACCCTTGTTCGTATTGCCCTGGTTGCAGTTACTAGTCCAGTCTCCAATCAATACCCAGATCAAAGAACAGCCCGATAGCAGTCGAAGCCGACAGCTCGATGTAATTTGCTCGCAGCATCCAGCTATGGTTGTGATACTGGAAAGCAATAGTGATCTCGGCAACGGCGTTCAACACTTAGAAAAACCGGATCACATGAATTCTGGCATTCGATCGCAGGAACACGGAACAGATCAGGCTCAGGGTGATTGCGAGCAATGTGCCAAGGAAGGTACGGGCTGGAAGCTCGGACACCGATAGTCGAGACCCCCAGCAGCGAATCTCTGAACGCCCTACTGAAGACGTAGTGCATCATGAGGACCGAGTTCGATAGGACAAGAATGGAGAATGAGCTGTGGCTAAGACGAGTTGTGAAGCTTTTGATCATGTATAGGCAACTGCGCTGAACTAGTGGAACTCCGGCACCCTTCGCTTGTGTTCCTGGTAAAGCTTTAGTGCCACGAAGAGCCACAACAGTGTGATCGCCAATGTGATTCCCGCAAATGCCTTCACACCGAAGTGGAGTGACGTGCCGATAAAGATGACCCCGGCCTGCAACACATCACCTAAACGGACACAGAAAGTCTCAATCGCCGTCTTTGCTTTGTATTTCGCATCTCTTGATGTAGGAAGCAACAGGGCCGCCCGAACAGTGTTCTGAAGCGAGTAGTTCGCAGAGTTTTCAGCGATCTTCAGAACACGCACGACCTGAAGAATGGGGTTTGCGAGAATCGTCGTGAAGGTGGCAAGAGAAATTACCGGAAGGACGAACATAGACCCTCGCACGCCAAACTTCTTGTAGATGCGGGAAACAAGAAATGTCTGGATGATTAAGCTGAGAGCGTTAGTCCACTCGTAGTAGGAGGCATAGTAGGATCCGATGTAAGTTTTGCGCGCCTTCATAAGTGAGGCCGCGGTGCCGACCACATGGTTTGTCTGGTCCACGAGCAGTTTGCCGAAGATGAAGTCACCGGAAAGGCTTACGATATTGATCAGAACTGTAAGAATCGCGATCAGCATCAGGTAGCGATCGCGCATCAGAAGCTCAAAACCGCCTTCACTGCTGAGGGTCTCCTGGTCTTTTTTCTTCTCTAGCTCTCCATCACGCTTCGTGATGATGTGGCCCGCCATCCGGGTCAGAGCTGCGCAAATACACAATGCAGCGACAGCGATGAGCATGATCTTGTAAGGGCCAGGTGGTTTGATCAATCGTCCTGCAATCCAGGCCCCTGCGACCGCTCCAGCCGACGCTCCAGAACCGAGTAACGGGAACAGTCTTTTGCCTTGCTCCAGAGAAAAGAGGTCTGTCGCAAAGCCCAAAGTTGAGCCACCATGAAGACATTGAAGATCCCAACCCAGATGTAGTACACGACACCGATTCAAGCACCGGCCTGGCCAGCGAAATAGAAGATGAGCAGGTTCGAGGCGAAGAACAGCGTTGTCCAGCGCAAAAGCCGATTTCGGTTTAGTTGAGTTGCGATCCAGCCATACAGAGACACGATTCCGAGCAAAAGAATCGCCTGCGCAGCAGATGAGTACGCTTTTAACCTCTGCTCCCCTTTCCGCGAGTATCAGCGACTCTCTGACCGTCTTCAAAAAGGTAATACGCCCCGAGCAGCGTGAAGAGATTGATCGTAAGGATCAACGAGCCCAGACCTTCTTCCGGACAAACATTACATACGACCGAAAGGAGCCTCTCCAAGAGGTTCTTCCGGAGTTGCAAATCAGTTCCAATGGATGCCGCATTTGTTACCGACGACGTGGTGAATGCAACATTGTCAGGCTTTGTATCGAACGCTCCCATTGACCGCTGCAGGATCGTGACCTCACGTATCGATGCATTGTAACGAGGTTCTTGGGTTGATTCCCATTACATCTTCCTAGTAACCTGCCGAGCTCCGCATGCTTCCTTAATGCAAGAGCCTAGACACAAACCTGCGAATGCGTACTAGGAAGATGTAATTTTCGCAGCAACCATGCGGCGATAGTATTTGCGATGTGCTGCTTCCAGTGGACCAGTGCCACCCTTCGATTTCAGACGACCTGGTGCAAATGGGATGTCTTTACACTGCATCGCCAACGTCAAAGAAATAGAAGTATTAATCAGATTTTGGGTATGCCCTCGAGGACGACTTGGAAGCCCACAGAGATCTCGAGAGTTGCAAGTCTACTGGGAAGATTATGTTTTCTATCGGGGGCGAACATGGAGCTAGAGAGAACCAAAACGCGTACTCGAAACGAAGCCCGGAGATTCACAATGGTCCCACTCGCGATGGGGCTACCTCGCTATGGCCATGATGAGCTATTGGTCACTAGCCTGCCCACAGATAGTGATCTTATCCAGGCGGCCCGCGCGGGTGACCACGAGGCCTTTGCTGAGCTCTGCCGGCGGCACACTCAGACTGCCAGACAGAAAATTCTTGCTATCGTCCGACACCAGCAGGACGCCGAAGATGCAATGCAGGAGACCTTGTTTCGCGCCTACACAAACCTGGGGCGATTTCGTCAGTCCTGCAAGTTCTCCACATGGATCACCGCTATCGGTATCAATGCCGCGCTGTCCGTGATTCGAAAAAGAAAGTCCCGCCGAGAATCAGATATCGAACCGTATAGCCCAGACGAGGTGGGCTGGGACATTGCCGATCAGGCGCCAGATCCTGAGCGCCGCCTAGCGAAGGCACAGATTATTCTCCTCCTTCGGAAGGAACTTCATGGCCTTTCACCGAAAATGCAGGAAGTAGTGACTAGCTATTATGGCAACGATTATTCATTGCAGGAAGCTGCTGATGCGTTAGGACTTTCGCTTGCGGCGGTTAAGTCTCGCCTCTTACGTGGACGGCGCATCCTGAAGTCATCGCTTGAACGAAAGGGACTTCTAAACTCAACTACATAAATATGTATAGGGGGAACGCTCTCATTCCTCGCTCGCCTTCTTTATCCTAATTAAATGGCAATCCATAGAAGCATTTCCTCTAAAGAGGCTGCAGACCGGCTGGCGCTCAGAGAGTTGGTAGATGTGTATGCCCATAGCGCCGACCGCCGGAATGCAAAAGGTCAAATGGCTCTATTCACGGAAGACGCGCGTTTCGTTGTGTACATGGACACCAAGAGCGATATTCCATCCCAGGAACTCCAAGGCTGCAATGCACTCGCATTCGCCTTCGATAACCTCAACCAATACGACGCCACAACTCACTTCAACGGACAGAACACCGTCGTCTTGGATAGCACTGAAGCTACTGGTGTCAGCTATTGCTTGGCGCATCATATATCGGTACATGGAAGTGAGCGTAGACTCATGATCGCTTCCATTCGCTATCTTAACAGGTTCACGAAGATCGATGGTGTCTGGTAGTTCGCAGAAAGGCGACTTCTCGTGGACTGGATATAGACGAGGGAGATTGTCCCACTGAGGGTCACTACATAAACATATAATGCGACTCTGTGGAGTCCCTATGGGGTCAGCTGAATCAGACTCTTGTCGCGAAAATCAGGCGGCAGTCAGGTTCAAAGAAGAATCATCCCATGCGGTTCCTTGCAATTACGTCGTCATTTATTGGGCTTCTACTGGCACCGACCTATGCTCAGGTGCAGATACCGTAGGGCAGAATCTTCAGCCAGTCGAAAGACCAAGGAGTTGGGGTAATGCTGCATCCCCAAGCGCTCGGAGAACATCGTGGAAGGTTCGCCAAAGACATTCGACTACGTCTCGAATGGTTCGCGATCAGATGATGACAGGCAGGGCGTGGACTTCCGCCGAGTCGCGGATACCGTCCCTGCCTCCATCCTGGTTGCGGATGCTGATGGCAAAGTCTTATACGCCAATAGAAGGTTCGTTGCTGCGCTCGGCCGTCCTCTGGAGGAGCTTGTTGGAGGGGGGTGGCTTGAGAGTATTGAGCCCACATTTCACGAAGAAGCGAAGGCCAAGTGGTACGACTGCATTCGAACCAGAACCCGTTTGGATGTGATCTGGCGATTTCGCGTCTACGATGGCACGTACAGATGGCAACATTCTCAGAGCGGAACCCTCGTCCCATGAGGATAGCGGCGACAGCTGGTACCTGGGCGGGGTTGACGTCGACGAGCAATTCAAGGCTCGAGAGGCTATACAAGCGAGCGAGCGTGAGGCCCGGGAGATCTTGGACCGTGTGCCCGCGATGATTTCGACACGGACGGAGGAAGGTGTTGCGCACACGAACAAACGTCTGTCCGATTACATCGGCGCTGTCATAACAAATCTGCGGGACGGGTCCTATCTGAATTACCTTCATCCGGATGACCGAGCCGCTGTGGCTGCAGATCACATCAAGTCGCCGAATAAGAGACCAAATGACATCATTTACCGCCTTCTTGGGAAGGACGGGATCTATCGATGGTTCCATACCCCCGCGGAACCATACTTCAACGAAGACGGCCGCACATATTGCTGGTACTCCTTGAACAGCGACATCGACGATCTCTACCGCTCAAGAGAGTTGCTCAGGGAGCGGGAGTTCCAATTGAATCTCCTGATTGAAATCCTGCCGGTAATCTTGTGGAAAGCCGATCTGAATGGGCGCATCACCTACATCAATAAGAAGACTGTCGAATATAGCGGCCGAACTCTTAACAAATTCCAGGAAAAGGGGTGGGCAGACCTCATCCACCCCGATGATCTCGCCGAAACGGTCGCGGTGTGGAATGAGCTGCTCGCCGGGGGCGACGGGTACGACATCGTTAACCGCTTCATGTGTGTCGATGGGCAGTACCGATGGTTTCACACCTCCGCGGGCGTAATTCGAGACGAAGCTGGTAACGGGATCGCGCTTCATGGAGTCATGCTGGACACGACGCCCCTAAAAGCGGCGGAGATGGTGCTGCAGCAGTCGGAGCAGGAGATACAGAGGCTCATGGACACTGTACCCACGATGATTTGGTCTACGTCTCCCGACGGTAATACAGCTTTCACCAACAAGGTGGCACGCGAGTTTACCGGAACATCGCTCGAGGATATACAAAACGGAAAGTGGATAGAGTTCACGCACCCTGAGGATCGCGAGTTGGTATCGCGGGAATTATCCAGAGCGCTGGAGACTGTAAACTCTTTCGGCGCTGCGCATCGGCTTCGGAAACGGGATGGGACCTGGCGCTGGTTCCTGAGTCGCGCAGAACCATCGCGCGACAACGATGAGAATATAGTCCGGTGGTTTGGCGTCACCCTCGACATCCACGACGGTAGAGTTGCGGAGGGTAAACTGGGGGAGCTGCGTGCGAATCTTTCACGGACGTTACGAGCTTCGATTGTGGCAGAGATATCTGCATCGATCGCGCACGAATTGAATCAGCCTTTGTCCTCATTGCTTTCGAACGCGCAGGCCTGCTTCCGATGGTTGAATGCGGCGACACTGAACATTGAGAACGCTATTACCTCGATCGAGCGTGTCGTCCGGGACGGCCGCGCAGCAGATGCGGCGATACGCAACATCCGCTCTCTATATAAGCAACAACCTTCCGTTAAAGGTTCATTCAACATGGTGGAATTTCTTGGGGAGGTAATTGGACTCCTGAAGGAGGATGCCAGCCGGAGGTCGACGCCGATCGAGTACGAATTCGAAGAACCGGTACTTGAGGTTCTCGTGGATCGATATCAGATTCAGCAAATCATCATCAATCTGGTCACGAACGCAATCGACGCAATGCAGGACATCGACCGTCGGCCGCTCCTGCGTATTCGAATTCGAAACGCCGAAGGGGGCCGAGTGCTGCCAGAGTTTATCGATAACGGCCATGGGCTACCGGATGATGGATCTGACAGAATATTCGACGCATTCGTATCGACCAAAGAGAACGGGATGGGCATTGGACTCGCCATCTCACGCTCCATCGCCGAAGGCCACGCCGGGCAGCTCTGGGCCGTCAATAATCCCCGGTTCGGAGCTACTTTCAGTCTGCTCCTAAAAGGGTTAAGCGTCAGCAAAGGTAACTCATGGCGCCACTGCTTCTAGGCAACAGTCAGTAGGACGTCGATATTGCCCCGGGTCGCATTGGAATAAGGGCACACTTATCGGCGCAATGTACCAATTCCTCTGCAGCGGCTCTTTCAATGCCGGGTAGATGGATCGTCATAGCCACGGCGATGCCGAATCCTTCCGCTTCTCCTTTGAAGGGCCTCCGGTATTCGGATGTAGCGCTTTTCCTCGACAACCCTCAAGGCTCCGATGTACCAAGCTGAGTAGCCGGCGGCAAACAGTGGTTCCGGGTTCGTGCCATTCCCTTTACCGCCCATTTCGAGAGGACGATCAAGTTTCAGATTAATTTGTCCATCATCTGATTTCACGGTCCCAACCCGTCCGCCCATTGCGTTTGCACGAGCCGTGTAAATTGCTTTCTCGATCGTCATATAGAAGCCCCTTCGATTTGACTCAACTGCCCGACCGCTGGCGGATCATCAGCCGAGCATCGCGCTTGCCGCTCAGATAGGTCCACTCCCATTGCAGAAAGACGCTGAACCTCAAGCTGGTCTCGGCCAGTAATTGAATGTGGATGAGAGCCCACACGAGCCAGGCCACAAATCCGCTGAACTGAACTCCAGCGCTCTGCCGCACTACGAAATTCTTGCCAGCAACGGCAAGACTGCCCTTATCAAAATAACAAAATGAAAACGCCGTCTATGCCGCAACACCACCGCCACTCCGGATCCTCGTAGTTTCGACATCATGGATGATCGGAGTGTAGGGAGCGTTGATTATCGTAGTCTCCGTGGTCCCAACCCCCATCGCTGGGCGGATCCGGTGCGTGTGAGTTTTCTTGACCCAAGACCGGATGCTGAACGCGTATACACAGATGCAAATCAGGTTTGCTGGAATAAAGCCAAACTGAGACGTGCGAAAGCCGATTACGCAAACGATCATGCTGTTGACAATTGATACCAGAAGTCCCATCCACGATTTCCGACCAAGGAGGACCGTCGCCAATATAGTAAGAAAGCAAGAGAGGTAATCTAAATGAAACATAGCGACTTCGACCTCACGTGGCATTCAATGAACCGTTCAGACTTGGTTCCTCCACTGGCCATTGCGAACCTCTCGTCAGCTATTCTTGCTCTGTTCAATGATCAACCGGTCACCGCGCTTTGCACTGAGGTACGTCCAGACCCACTGAAAGAAGACGCTGAACCGCAGGCTGCTGTCAGCCAGAAACTGTATGTGGATCAAGGCCCAGACGAGCCAAGCCAAGAAACCACTCATCATGACACGCCCACTCTGCAACACGGCAAAACCCTTGCCGACTACGGCGAGGTTGCCCTTGTCGAAGTAACGAAAAGGAGGAAGCTGCGATTTCTTGGCCACCTGCCGAAAGATTGATTTTGCGGCGTAGCGTCCTTGCTGCATGGCGACCTGCGCTACTCCAGGGAGCGGCCGCCCATCCTGATCAAGGGACGCTGTATCGCCAAGTACAAATATCTCAGGATGGTCCTGGACCGTCAGATCCGGTCGGATGCGGACACGCCCCGCGTGATCAACTTCGCAGCCAAGCCATTTGCCGGCCGGCGATGGAGCAACTCCTGCTGTCCAGATTACCGTCTTGCTCGGAATCCGCTCATCACCAACGACCGCGCCTTCTCCATCGATTGTTTGAACTGCTTTCTCCAGCCGCACATCTACGCCCAACTGCAATAACCGAAGTCTTGCTGCTTCCGAGAGATTTTCCGCGAACGTTCCAAGGGGGCGTTTTGCCATGTCAACCAGGATGATGTGTGCGGATTTTGGGTCGATCCGACGGAAGTTCTTCCGTAACGTCGTCCGGACCATGACGGCAATTGCGCTTGCCATCTCTACACCAGTCGGTCCAGCGCCTACCATGACGAATGTCATCAGTGCCTTCCGGCGCTCGGGATTCTCCTCGGCCTCTGCGTTTTCTAAGGACGTGAGGATGTGATTGCGTAAGGATTCAGCATCCGCGAGACTTTTCAATCCCGGAGCGAAGTGTGCGAACTCATCATGTCCAAAGTAGCTGTGGGTGGCCCCTGTCGCGAGCACCAGATAGTCATACGCAACCCGTAGTCCTTTTTTATCGCCTGCGTCGACGATCACATGCCGCGTGACCGGATCGATACCGGTCACATTGCCAAGCATCACAGAAGTATTCTCTTGGTCGGCCAAGAGACCGCGGAGCGGAGAGGCAATCTGACCGGGAGCCAACACCGATGTCGCTACCTGGTATAGGAGGGGTTGAAAAACGTGATGATTTGACCTATCAATCAACAGTACGTTGACAGAAGCCCGTCGTAGGGACTTGGCCGCAGCAAGACCGCCAAATCCGCCTCCGACGATCAAAACAAGTGGAACTTTGTTAGTCATTTCTGGCTCCCTTTACACGTATCGTCGATGTCTGCAGTGCCGAACGTCCGAACACCGCGCAACAGCGTGAGAGTAGCAGTCGCGCACCAGCGAAACAATTACATGTTCCTGCAATAAAGGTTGAATAGGACACATCGACTCGGCATTTTGTTCGCTTCAGCGCTACCCTGCGACTTCGATTCGCTCCGTTTGACGAGACGAGTGGGTTCCGGTGGTTGCGGACGTCTGAGCTCATTCAATGACGAAGATCCTTGGCTATGCAGTTTCGCCGGTGTTGAAGTGCGGAGGCCGTTTCTCGAAGAAAGCGGCAAGCGCCTCACGAGCGTCCGCCGAGCGCACTCTTTCGCTAAACTCCACCAGTTCGTCCCGGGTAGCCTGTTCCACACGTGGTCGAAATTGACGGCGCAGAAGTAGTTTAGAAGCTTTGAGTGCAGCCAGTGGTTTCTGTGCCAGCTCTTGAGCGATTTTTTCCGTCGAGCCAAGGACTTCAGCATCGGGGAGGACCTTGGTGACCAGTCCCAGGTTCAGGGCCGTGGGTGCATCGAAAGGATGTCCGAGGAGAATGATCTCAGCCGCGCGAAGGTAGCCAACCTGATCGGGCAACGAGAAGCTGGTTCCAAACTCCGGCACCAGAGCCAGATTAATGAACGGATACTGGAACCTGGCATTTTGACTGGCGTAGACGAAATCGAAGTAGGTGAGCATTGTGGCTCCCGAGCCGACCGCTGCGCCTCGAACTGCACCGACGAGTGGCTTGTCTAACACGCGGAGAGCATCGATCATCTGCTTCTGCGGGCTATCACCGCTTCCGGGAGGATGGTCCAGAAAGTCCTGAAGGTCATTCCCCGCGGAGTAGTTGTCCCCGGCTGCAGACACCAGTACTACCCGAATCTCGGGCTTTGTCTGGGCCGTGTTCAACAACTCAGCGAACTGCGTGTACATGTCCAATGTAAGGGCGTTTCGCTTCTGTGGGCGATTCAACTCTATCTTGAGAATGCCCCCGTCCAGATTATTGAGAATGTATTCCATATCACCTGGTCCCAATAGGGCAACGCACGTTCGGCACAATAGTGCGCTCAGATCGTGCGTTGCTCCGGTTATCGACTTCCTTCTTGCGGAAGTACCTGTTTACCGCGATTACTTTCCCTGGAACTGCGGGGCACGCTTTTGCACGAAAGCAGAAGTGCCTTCCTTCCTGTCGTCGGTGCCGGCAGCGAGTGTAAAGTACTTCGCCTCCAACTTCAGCCCTGAACTCAGGTTTGTGTTAACACCCTCGTTCACCGCGTCGATTGCGTACCGGATCGCTAGCGGTGCGTTTGCGTCGATTTGGTTCAGAATGGCCTCACAGCGCGATATTAGGTCCGCTGCAGGAACAACCTCATTCACTAACCCGATGCGGTAGGCCTCATGGGCATCGATCAGATCGCCAGTCAGGATCAGTTGCAGAGCTCGGCCTTTGCCAACTAGCCGCGGTAGCCTCTGCGTACCGCCATAACCGGGAATGATCCCGAGCTTGACTTCAGGCTGACCGAACTTCGCGTTTTCCGCGGCGATACGGATCGTGCACGCCATCGCCGTTTCACAACCGCCTCCCAGGGCGAAGCCATTCACTGCTGCGATCACAGGCTTGCCGAGTATCTCGATGAACGAGAGCGTCTCCTGGCCTTTCTCGGAGAACTCACCCGCCTTCTCGCCGTCGATGGTCGAGAGCTCAGCGATATCGGCGCCTGCAATGAACGCCTTCTCTCCAGCTCCGGTCAGAATGACGCCTTTGACTGTGGCGTCGTCCTTCGCAGCGTGGAAAGCAGCGTTGAGCTCTTCAACGGTCTTCCGGTTAAGCGCGTTCATCACTTTTGGGCGATTCATGGTGATGTAAGCGATCGATCCTTTGACCTCATAAGTGATGTTTTCGAAGCTGGTGGATACTTCTGTAGCGCTCATGAAAGTTCTCCTCTCTCCTACTCCTAAATGGGTTTCCCTGGAGCGTGCGTTGGTACCTCAGCATGCGCCGCCTGTGGTGCTGCTCCGCTGGCACGCAGGCCTGCGATCTCGTCACTTGTGAATCCAAGTTCCTTCAGCACTTCATCGTTATGCTCGCCGATTCCCGGCGCGCGCCTGGCAGGCACCTTAGTAACACCGTGCACTTGAATAGGACTGCTGATGGTTGAGGTCAACTTCTCGCCGGCTCCTTCGAGCGGAACGACGATGTCATTCGCTCGCAGTTGCGGATCATTAACAACTTCCTGCGGCTCACGCACGGCGCCGAAGGGGACGTGAACGCCGTTGAAGACCTCATACCAATGCGACATTGGCTGCGAACCAAAGATCTCATCGAGC